>Ga0315270_10001272_pt1 | contig 13415 bp, 7 predicted proteins | sample C1_bottom_MG_FD_204932 | JGI IMG/M metagenome (GOLD analysis project Ga0315270, IMG submission 204932) | Sediment microbial communities from Yellowstone Lake, YNP, Wyoming, USA - C1_bottom | ecosystem: Environmental > Aquatic > Freshwater > Lake > Sediment | place: USA: Wyoming | collected... | reverse complement strand
CGATTTTTCCGCCTTAATTTTAATAAGTCTAAAAGAAAATTAATATTTTTCCCTTTCCTAATTTTTCAAGTCGATTTTAATTGCTTCTTTTTTAAAAAGAAAAATAAGATTCTAATGTATTGAGCCTTGGAACTAATAAGAATGAAGAATTTTGTGATAATATTAAAAATATACACCTAATTACATTTAATCTCGAAACAAGATAATATGAACACTCTTATTGGTTACATTTTACTTATGACTTTAATGTTTAGCTTAGCTGCTGGCCTTTATTTTGGTTTAAAAACTATTCGATTAATTTAGTCTTCGAAAAAAGGCGAAGTACTTGTTTAAAAAAAAGTACTCCGCTTGTTTCTTTCTAGAATTATAATAATCAAAACATTAGACTAAATTAAAATCCAGTAAAAATGGCTATTAATTATTTCTAAATCTCTTCCAGGAATAAGAGAATTTTTAAAATACTTTTGATATCATTTTTAATTTAATGAGAACATATATAAGTGGATCAAGACGACTAAGCAATATTTTTTGGGCCTTAATCATTACAATGGGAGGCTTAGGATTTTTTTTAACTGGTTTATCAAGTTATTTTAAGTTGAATTTATTACTTTTTTCAGACGTAAGCAACATTGCTTTTATTCCCCAAGGAATTGTTTTAACATTTTACGGTACAGTTGCTTTAATTCTTGGCATATTTTTGTGGCTCACAATTTGGTGGGATGTTGGATTTGGTTATAATGATTATAACGCGGAACAAATTACTATTTATCGTAAAGGTTTTCCAGGGAAAAATCGCGAACTAAACTTGACATTTTCAAGTGAAATTGTAAAATCCATAAAAGTAAAAGTAAAAGAGGGTCTTAATCCTCGACGACAATTATTTTTATGTTTAAAAGACAGTCGAGAGATACCATTAACAGGGATAGATCAACCTGTAGCACTAAATAAAATTGAAAACGAAGCAGTTACCTTAGCAAAATACTTAAATGTATTTTTAGAAACTGAATAATCGTTTATTTATTCGATTTTTTAAACAATAAAACTCATTCAGGGCGAACGACGGGAATCGAACCCGCGAATGCTGGAACCACAACCCAGTGCCTTAACCACTTGGCCACGCTCGCCTGTACATACAAATAAAGTATACTCGTCAAGACTTACGAAATCTAGGTCTTGTACAAATTAGATTTTTTGCATGTTTTTCTATTACCGTTTATACTTAGAAATACCAAAATTAAAGTTCAGTATCTTTGGATAGAAAAACAAATTATAGTATTAGAATTTTTAGAAATACGAATCCAATATTTTGAAACCGTCGAAAGAAAAAATATTAATTGTTGACGACGAATCAAATATTCGTCAAATTTTAGAAACGCGGCTTAGCATACGCGGTTATACGGTAATTACAGCAGCTAACGGTGAAGAAGCCATTAACCTATTTCAAAAAGAGCAACCCGATTTGATCATTTTAGATATTATGATTCCTAAAATTGATGGGTATACTGTTTGTACGGAATTAAGAAAGAAATCGAATGTTCCTATTATTATACTAACTGCGTTAGGTGATGTTTCTGATCGGGTCATGGGTCTTGAATTTGGCGCTGATGATTACGTAATCAAACCATTTTCTCCAAAAGAATTAGAAGCCCGTATTCGTTCGATTTTGCGCCGAACCGTAAGAATCAATGAGCGACCCCCCGCAAACCAATACCTTATTCAGATAGGGAATCTCATACTTAATACTCAAACGAGGCAAGTTTTTAAAAATAGCAAGCGCATATGGTTAACCGAAATAGAATTTAATTTATTAGAATTATTAATCACTAAGCCTGGTGAAAGATTATCGCGGTCTTATATTTTAGATAGTATTTGGGGTTACACTCCGGATCGTTATCTGGACACACGAGTAGTTGATGTTCATATTTCACGCCTACGCTCTAAACTTGAAGAAGATCCTAGTAAACCAGAATTAATTTTAACCGCCCGTGGCACGGGTTATATGTTTCAAAGCCTGAGTCCATAATCAAAGCACTGCTTATGCTTACCTTTACAAGGATACCGAAACGAAGGTAATAGTGGCGAAATTTCGAACTTTTGGGAATTTTTTTCCCTTACTTTACCGCATTATTGTACCAAAACTATACATCAAATAATGTTTGATCGAAATAAAAATATCTATAAGTACCTTTTACCAAATTTACTTGACGTTCAACGAACAAGTTATTGTTGGTTCCTTGAAAAAGGTTTAGTTCAAGAACTCAACACTTTTTCCGTTATACGGGATTATTTGGGTGACCTCGAATTAAATTTTGCAACAAAATTCTATACGATTAAAGCTCCTAGATATACATTAGATGAAGCAAAACGAAAGGACAGTACATTTAGTGTGCGAATTTTTATTCGAGCTGAACTAAATTATTTAGGTAGAGAAGATTCTCATGAAAAACAGGTGTTTTTAGGCGAAGTACCATTAATGACAAATAGTGGAACTTTTTTAGTCAATGGTATTGAGCGTATCATAATCAATCAAATTGTTCGAAGTCCTGGTATTTATTATAAAAGTGAATCAGACAAACAAGGAATTCGTATTTATACAGCGAGTTTAATTTCGAATCGAGGAACATGGGTTAAATTCGAAATTGATAAAGAAGATCTTATTTGTATAAAAATTGATAAAGCAAAAAAATTCTCAATATATCTCTTTCTTAGATCGTTGGGATTAGAACACGAGGATATTTTTAAAAGAATAGAAAATGTTCCGTTTTTTCGTAAAACAAGTACTGAAAATGAAGAGTTTACGTCTGAAGATTGCTTATTAGAAGTTCATAAGAACTTAAAACCGGAAGAACCAGCCACAGTAAAAGGTTGTCAACAACTGCTCTACTCTAAATTTTTCGACCCGAAAAAATATGACCTAGGTTATGTGGGGCGACACAAATTAAACCAAAGTTTAAAGTTAAATATTGATCCAGATATTCGAATTTTAACATCGCGCGATTTGATTTGCATTGTTAATAATTTAATAAAATTCCGATTTATGCCGATTGCAAATGATGATATTGATCATCTTGGAAATCGGAGAATTCGATCAATTGGTGAATTAATGTCGAACCAAGTCCGAATTGGTTTAAATCGTTTAGAACGAATTGTTCGTGAGCGAATGGCGATTTGTGAACATTCTTATTTACGCGTTAATACTTTGGTTAATCCAAAACCTTTAGCAGCGTCAATCCGTGAATTCTTCGGCTCAAATCCTTTATCGCAATTTATGGATCAAACAAACCCTTTGGCTGAATTAACTCACAAACGAAGACTATCAGTTCTTGGGCCTGGTGGAATAGCGCGCGATCGGGCCGGATTTGTTGTCCGTGATATTCACCCTAGTCAATATGGTAGAATTTGCCCCGTGGAAACGCCCGAAGGACCAAATGCTGGTTTAATTGGATCACTTGCGACGTACGGTCGTATTAACTCTTATGGTTTTATAGAAACTCCATTTTACAAAGTAAAACAAGGTAAAGTTTTACGAAATTTACCAATAATTTATCTAGACGCAATTGCTGAAGATCAATTCCGCTTAGCCGCTGGTGATGTCGCAATCAATCAAGATGGTTATATTACAACTACAAAAGTTCCAGTGCGATCTCGCCAAGAAATTATTACGGTTTCAAGGACAGATGTTGAATATATCTCTATATCACCCATCCAAATGGTATCGTTGGCCACAGCCTTGATACCTTTCTTAGAGCATGATGATGCTAACCGTGCACTTATGGGATCTAATATGCAACGTCAATCTGTACCTCTTTTATACGCCGATTCACCATTTGTCGGCACTGGGTTAGAAAGCCAAACAGCGCGTGATTCCGGCATGGCAGTTTTAAGTTCCAACTGTGGAAAAATTATCAAATTATCCGACGGTCAAATTCTAGTTCAAGATAAAAAGGGCAATCGACTAACCTACATGTTAACAAAATATCAACGCTCAAATCAGGATACTTGCGTTAATCAAAAACCTTTAGTTTCACTATATGAAAAAGTGAGGGTTGGACAGGTGCTCGCAGATGGAACATCCATGGACACTGGTGAATTAGCAGTTGGACAAAATATTTTAATTGCCTATATGCCTTGGGAGGGTTACAATTATGAAGATGCTTTCGTAATTAACGAACGTCTCCTTTACGATGATCTTCACACTTCAATCCATATTGAAAAATTTGAAATTGAGTCGCGGCAAACAAAACTTGGTCCGGAAGAAATTACGCGTGATTTACCAAATGTTAATGAACAGGCTCTTTCGAAACTTGACGAAAATGGAATTATTCATATTGGGTCATGGGTAGAATCCGGCGATATTTTAGTAGGCAAATTAACGCCAAAAGGAGAATCCGATTATTTGCCAGAAGGTAAACTATTGCGAGCTATTTTTGGTGAAAAATCTCGTGATGTCAGAAATACTTCGCTTAAGTTACACCATGGGACCTACGGTCGTATTTTGGATATTAAAATATTTTCAAGAGCAAATAACGATGATCTATCACCGGGTACAAACGAAGTGATAAAAGTCTATATTGCCCAAATCCGCAAAATTCAAATTGGCGATAAAGTGGCGGGTCGACACGGTAATAAAGGAATTATTTCAAAAATACTACCACGTCATGATATGCCTTATTTACCTGATGGAACTCCTGTAGATATTTTACTTAATCCATTGGGTGTGCCATCACGAATGAACGTGGGTCAAATTTTTGAGTGCTTATTGGGTTTAGCTGCGGAACATCTTAATTCTCGTTTTAAAATAATCCCATTTGATGAAATGAACGGTGTTGAAGCATCACGTGGTTTGGTGAATAATGCATTAACAGAAGCTGCGCAATCTAAACCATGGGTCTTTTCGAATAAACACCCTGGAAAGATAATGCTCACAGATGGTCAAACCGGTGAAACATTCGATAATCCAATTACTGTAGGTCGTGCCTATATTTTGAAACTAGTCCATCTTGTCGATGATAAAATTCATGCTCGTTCTACAGGGCCTTACTCACTTGTTACACAACAACCATTAGGTGGCCGCGCCCAACAAGGTGGTCAAAGGCTAGGCGAAATGGAAGTTTGGGCACTCGAAGCATTTGGAGCCGCCTACACCTTGCAGGAATTATTAACAATTAAATCGGATGATATGCAAGGTCGAAATGAGACTTTAAATGCCATTGTTAAAGGGCAACCTATTCCACGCCCTGGAACACCAGAATCCTTTAAAGTTTTGCTTCGCGAGCTTCAAGCTTTATGTTTAGACATTGCAGCTTATCGAATTGATGAGCGGGCACTCCTGGCAGAAGATAAAGAAATTAACTTGATGTCTGAGTTTAATGAAATAATTGAAAATCGTACATTGACACGCGATTATTTAACGCCAAGAGGTGTGAATTTTTAATTTACGCTCGAAATATATACTTTTATCCTAACACAAACTTAAATCGTACGAAAAAATTACAGATGGATAGATCATTTGATTATGTAAAAATTAATCTTGCCTCACCATCCCGAATACGCGAATGGGGGGAACGAACTCTTCCTAATGGTCAGGTTGTGGGAGAAATAACCAAGCCAGAAACAATAAATTACCGAACATTAAAACCTGAAATGAATGGTTTATTTTGTGAACGTGTATTTGGTCCTGTTAATGATTGGGAATGTCATTGTGGCAAATATAAACGAATTAGGCATAAAGGTATAGTTTGTGAGAGATGCGGAGTTGAAATAATTGACTCAAAAGTTCGTCGACATCGTATGGGTTTTGTAGAATTAGCTTCGCCTGTGACTCATGTTTGGTATGTTAAAGGACGACCTAGTAAAATCGCTCTAATTCTGGATATTTCACTAAAAGAACTCGAGCAAATTGTTTACTTTAATTCATATATAGTTACAAAATCTAACTCAGAATTAAATTTACCTTATAAAAAACTTCTCAATGAAGCCGATTGGCTTGCAATTGATTACAATGATGATTTTTCATTAAAAGCTAATACTATATCAATTGGCGCTGAAGCAATTAAGATTTTACTAAAAAATGTTAATCTTCAGCAGGTTGCTGTCGACATCCGAGAGATTTTACCTTTTGCCAAACGTTTTTTTCGTGATAAACTTACTCGCCGATTACGAGCTATTGATCAATTTTTGGCTTCGAAATTTGACCCCGCATGGATGGTTTTAGACATCCTTCCGGTATTGCCACCAGACTTAAGACCTATGGTGCAATTAGACGGAGGTCGGTTTGCTACCTCTGATTTAAATGATTTATATCGTAGGGTTATAAATAGGAATAATAGATTAGCGCGTTTGCAAGAAATTGTTGCACCAGAGCTTATTGTAAGAAATGAAAAACGAATGTTACAAGAGGCCGTAGATGCTTTGATTGATAATGGAAAACGTGGTCGGGCTGTCGTGGGCTTAAACAATCGTCCACTCAAATCTCTTTCCGATATTATTGAAGGTAAACAAGGTAGATTTCGCCAAAATCTTCTTGGCAAACGAGTGGATTATTCAGGGCGATCAGTTATTATAGTTGGGCCCGAACTAAAATTAAATCAATGTGGGTTACCTCGAGAAATGGCGATTGAACTATTCCAACCTTTTGTTATCCATCGATTAATTTACGAAGGGTTAGTCAATAATATTAAAGCGGCAAAAAATATTATTCAAAAAAATGAAGCATTAGTCTGGGAAATACTTGCCAACGTTATGGAAGGTCATCCTATTCTTTTAAATCGTGCACCGACATTACATCGATTAGGAATTCAATCTTTTGAACCGATATTAGTCACTGGACGAGCAATTCGTTTACATCCTTTAGTTTGCCCCGCATTTAATGCAGATTTCGATGGCGACCAGATGGCTGTTCATATCCCATTATCTTTAGAAGCACAAACCGAAGCAAGATTGTTAATGTTAGCGCCGAATAATTTTCTTTCTCCAGCTACTGGAGATGCTATTTTAACACCTAGTCAAGATATGGTTTTAGGTTGTTTTTATCTAACGGCCAATAACCCTAGCCAACAATTAAAGAGAAACCAATATTTTGCTAGTTTTGAGGATGCGGTACGTGCTTACCAACATTCACAAATTCATTTGCATACGTTTGTATGGGTAAGATGTAACAGTTTAAAAACGGAAAATCTATACTCAGTAAAAACAAAAATTATGGCCGGGTCTATGTTTGTTATGACATCTGATATAAAGCAAAAGCATAATTCAGAGGGCAATACTACAGTAAAATTTATCCGCACCACACCGGGCCGAATTCTTTTAAATGAAATTTTTCAGTAAAAAACTAAAATGCAACCAGAATTTCAAAAGATTCATTTTTTTAAAAATAGTCTAATCAATAAAAAAAGTCTGAAGGACTTAATGTATCAGGCTTTTTTAAATTACGGAATCGTTAAATCTTCGATTATTGCAGATCATGTAAAAAATGTGACCTTTCATTATGCAACTAAATCGGGTATTTCGATTAGTGTGGAGGATCTAAGAGTCCCATCAAAAAAACGGGATTTAATTGGGCTAACAAGTAATGAAGTCGAGTTAACAAAAAAACGTTACAATATTGGAATCATAACAGGTGTCGAGCAATTCCAAAAAACAATTGATATTTGGAATAACGCAAATAATTTTTTGAAAGATGACGTATTAACTTACTTTCGTGAAAGTGACCCACTTAATCCATTATATATCATGGCTTTTTCGGGGGCTCGGGGAAATATTTCACAAGTTCGACAATTAGTTGGTATGCGGGGTCTAATGTCCAATCCGCAAGGACAAATTATCGACTTACCAATTCGAAGTAATTTCCGTGAAGGGTTAAATGTAACAGAATACATCATCTCGTCTTATGGCGCACGAAAGGGACTAGTAGACACGGCGCTTAGAACTGCAGATTCTGGTTATTTAACACGGCGTCTTGTTGATGTAGCACAAGATGTTATTGTTCGAGAAGAAGATTGTGGGACAGTAGAAGGATTATACACATATGAATTAGCCTCGAATAACCCTTTAAACTTGAGGGGAAGATTATTGTCAGAATCATTATTTGAAAAAAATGGTAATTTATTTGGAAAAGTTAATACTGAAATTACTGAAGAGTTTTTAAAAAATTTAGATAAAATTGAATATACCGGTTTCTTAAAGGTTCGTTCAGCATTAACCTGTCGCTCAACAAAATCCGTTTGCCGTAATTGTTACGGTTGGCATTTATCGCATTCAAAATTAGTCGATTTAGGTGAGGCGGTTGGTATTGTGGCTGCTCAATCAATTGGTGAACCAGGTACACAATTAACAATGAGAACATTTCATACGGGTGGTGTTTTTTCTGGAGATTTAACAAGACAAATTCGTTCTCCAATATCGGGCCGAATTGAATATCAAGAAACTGGCCGGGCAAATCTGTTTCGAACAATGCACGGTAAAACTGGGTTTCGTTTAAAAACACAAATACGTGTATTAATAAAAAATTCCTCAGAAACAACGATTTCATTCGAAATACCCGTCGGAAGTTTATTACTTATAAATAATAAACAAAAGGTTTACACAAACGAAATTATTGCAGAAATTCAGAAAGATGCAAATTTAATTTTGCAGGAGGAACAAAAAGAGATTTTTAGTACGGAAAACGGGGAAGTTTTCTTTGAAGATTTGGATATTCACGCTAAAACTGATAAACAAGGGAATATCTATAAAACAAACGCTAACTCTGGTTTAATTTGGATTCTACAAAGCTCATTCTACGAGCTTCCGTCCTTTTCTGACGTCCGAACTAGTTTAGGCCGCACATTACCTCTCACGTCATTTTTAAGCTGGGCTCCCATTTTTAATCGTTATCCTGGTCAAATTACAACCTCGAAAGATAATTTCGACCTGGCCCTTACTGCACGTAGTTTCTCGGTAACGTTGAAAAATGCAAGTGTAAAATCGGTTTTAGATGAAGGTTATGTATTACAAATGTCGAGTGCAAAATCAAATTTTACGTTTGATATGACATATTCTCAAAATATTGTCTTGAAAGATGGTGATAGCATTGCAACCTTGTTTGATAATATGTATTGCACGGAAACTGGTGGAATTGTAGCTTATAGTTTAGAGAAACCATCGGCGGCCAAGAAAAAGAAAAGTGTTAAGAATTTGTTCAATGGTTATTTTTATTGGATTCCAGAAGAAACTTATCCATTAAATCAGTTCGCAGAAATTAATTCCTTTCCATTTAAAAATGGTGAGTTAATTTCAGCTGAAACGGAAATTTTTCCAAATATTTTTTCTAAATGTGGAGGCTTAGTCCAAATAGATGAAGGTGAAAATAAAATTTCAATTAAACCCGGTGAATTATTCAAACTAAATGCTTTTGAATTAAAATTTACGGACCTTTCAAATCGGTTTGTGAAACCCGGTGAATTTGTTATAACAAATAAAATTACGGCGCAGCGTCTTGTCTATTTAGAATTTTTGGATATATTAGGCGAATTATATATCCTTGCACGACCAGTGTCAGTCTATAAAGTACCACGTGATAAATATGTAGATATTGAACAGTTGTTTTTTCCGGAGAACTCACAATCATATCTTTCCTTAAAGATGGTTAGTCGCGTTTTTTATAAAAATTGGGAAAAAGTTATTTCGAACAAAGGCGTAAATTTACTTCAGACGTTTCTTGTTTTAGAAATAAAAAAGAAGGATCTGGAACTAGAACCAAAACTAGAATTAGTTCGAGTTAAAAATTCACATAATTTTAAGTTAAGAATATCTTTGCATGAAATTATTAAAATCGATAGTTATAAAAAGAAAATTGAAACCGGAGATTTAATTATTAGTGTGCGGTCATTTGTACAAAATAAACAATATGTAAACACTAGAACACTCCTTGCCCAAGTTGAAGTCGCAGCCTCTCGACAGGATATATGGACATCCTTTAGACCTTGCTTAAACAACGAAAAAATTAAGGGGGTTTTAATTTTAAATTCTTTGGATTTAAAAAAAGTCCTATTTGATTCAAATTTAGAACACCCAATAATTTCTACTGGTGATCTTATCAGGATTGGAACACAAATGACAAAAACTGTTAAATCTCCTTATTCGGGCCAAGTTTTTGCCGTTGAAAAGACCTATATTTTAATCAGGCTGGGGCAGCCGTATTTAATTTCAGCGGGAACAATATTACAAGTTCAATCTGGTGATTTAATCAAAAATGGAGACGTATTAGGAACGTTAGTTTACGATACAATCAAAACAACCGATATTGTACAAGGTTTGCCAAAAGTGGAAGAATTACTCGAGGCGAGGAAAGTAGAAAATACTTGTATTTTAGCTCCAAGTTGCGGCTACGCATATTTACGTATAACAAAAAACCGAACAACTATTATTCAGATTATTGAGTTGAATAGGAAAAGCACAACTATTCTTTTGGAAAGGGGAACGAAAGTCAAATTTACCAATGGCGAGTTTGTCCGAGTTGGTAAGCCTTTAACAGATGGGCTTGTTAATCCTCACGTAAAATTAGATATATTGTTTTCTTATTACAAGCAAAAATATACTTCATTTGAAGCATGTAAATTAAGCTTTAAGGCTCTACAATTATTTTTAATCGGAGAAATTCAAAAAACCTACCTCTCACAAGGGGTTGATATTGCTGACAAACATGTTGAAATTATAGTCAAGCAAATGACATCAAAAGTCTATATTGAAGATAGTGGAACAACAACATTTTTACCAGGTGAAGTTCTTAATTTCCAAAAAGTCGCTGCTATAACAAATTCAGCGGAGTTGAAAGGAGAAATTGCCCCATCCTATATTCCTTTGTTGTTAGGAATTACAAAGGCCTCACTAAACAGTGATAGTTTTATTTCTGCGGCAAGTTTCCAAGAAACAACACGCGTTTTGACAGAAGCAGCTATTGAAGGTCGAAAAGATTGGTTAAATGGTTTAAAAGAAAATGTTATAATCGGTCGTTTAATTCCGGCAGGGACAGGATTCGATTATGCGGAAAATCAAGAGATGATTGAACGAGAAAAAAGTGAAATTAATTTTAATTTCAAAAAAGAGGCAAAAAGTCCAATTAAAAATATTCTTGACCTTCGAACTTTTTCACGAGTTATTGCTTAATAACTACGATATTTTTCTATTTTATTTTTTTGAAAAATATAGTATTATTATTTAGATAAAAAATTAATTACGAAATAAAAACATTATGTCTCGTTACAGAGGAGCAAAATTACGTATAACACGTCGTTTGGGCGACCTACCTGGATTAACAAGTAAGTCCGCAAAACGAACAAGTCGTCCGGGACAACACGGAGGAGTTCCGAAAAAGCTTACTCAATTTGGTTTGCGTTTAGAAGAAAAACAGAAATTACGATTTAATTATGGGGTTTCGGAGAAACAATTAATTAATTACGTTAAGCAGGCAAGAAGGATTAAAGGAACAACCGGTACAATTTTACTTCAACTGCTTGAGATGAGGCTGGATAATTTAGTTTTTCGCTTAGGTTTAGCACCCACAATCGCTGCAGCGCGCCAATTGGTAAGCCATAGACATATTCGTGTTAATGACGTTTGTATCTCAGTACCAGGCTACCAGTGTCAACCTGGTGATATTGTTTCAGTAAAAGATTCTACAACATCAAAAACGTTAGTTACAACTTATCTAGAATCTCCATCTTTATCACAATCCCCACAACACTTAGATTTTGATAAAAAGAGTTTAACAGCAAAAGTATTAGGCATCGTTGATCGAGAGTGGGTCGCTTTAAAGCTTAATGAGCTATTTGTTATCGAGTACTACTCACGTAAAATTTAAAAATTTTATTTGTGAGTTTCATTTGTCAATATAAGTTACTTAGATTTTACGAATAAAAAAAGAAATATTATGACAGTAGTTACTTTAGGTGAATTATTAGATGCAGGGGTGCATTTTGGACATCAAGCCAGTCGTTGGAATCCTAAGATGTTTCCTTACATTTACGCAGAACGAAATGGTATTCACGTAATCGATTTGGTGCAAACTGCGCGACTTTTAACACACGCTTATGAATATGTGAGAAAAGCTAGTCAAGAAAAAAAGAGCTTTTTATTCGTAGGAACAAAAAGACAGGCATCTGCTATTATTGCTGAAGAAGCTCAAAGATGCGGTGCACATTACATAAATAATCGTTGGTTGGGCGGTACGTTAACAAACTGGTCAACGTTACAACAACGTGTTAACTATTTAAAAGATCTTGATGCAAAAGAAGAAGATGGAACTTTAAATCGACTACCAAAAAAAGAAGCTGCTTTGCTAAGACGCGAGCAAGATAAGCTTAGTCAAAATTTAGGTGGTCTAAAAAATATGGTGCAAATTCCCGATATTGTGATTTTGGTTGATCCAAAACGTGAAACAACTGCACTATTAGAATGCCGTAAACTTGGGATTCCAATAATTTCTATTTTAGATACAAATTGTGATCCAAATGTTGTTGATATTCCAATACCAGCAAATGATGATGCAGTTCGCTCCATAAAATTAATTCTTTCCACTTTAGCAGATGGTATTTTACAAGGTAAACAAAGTTACCAATAAAATACAAATATATAAATAGCCGTTAACATTAAATTAAAGTTTTAGCTACGACTTTCCTCTTAACATTGGTTAGTCGTGGTGATAATATATGATTTAGAGGTAGAGTTTAGCTCATATAAAAAATTACATATACTCTGTGAAAATAAATAAATAAATAAATAAATAAATAAATAATTTAGGCTAACTTTAAATTATTTTTAAAGTTTATTATCTTTGATTAACAAAAATTACTTATAATTGGCCAACTTAAAAATTATCGAGGTATAATATATTTTAAGCAAGAAAAAAATTGCACTACTCACGTCGAATTAGTCTTTTGTTATGTTTTTTTCATTAGCTGCTGTCGAAGTTGGTACTCATTTCTACTGGGAAATTGGAAGCTTTAGTGTACACGGACAAGTTTTACTAATTACTTGGCTAGTACTAGCAATAATTCTAACTCTCGCGGTTCTGGGTACAGCAAAACTTGAGCAAATTCCAAAAGGAATACAAAATTTTGTCGAAGCTGTCTTCGAATACGTTTCAGGTATCGCGGAAGGCGAAATTGGAAAGCACCACTCTGGTCCTTGGGTTCCATTTGTAGGAACTCTTTTCCTATTTATTTTCGTTTCTAACTGGTTAGGTGCATTAATTCCTTGGAAATTAATTCATTTGCCTGAAGGTGAATTAGCGGCACCGACAAATGATATTAATACTACGGTTGCTTTATCATTATTAACTTCAATCAGTTATTTTTACGCAGGATTTAACGAAAAAGGACTTGGATTCTTTGCAAGATACATTTCTCCATCTCCGCTTTTTTTACCTATTAATATAT
>Ga0315270_10001271_pt1 | contig 13421 bp, 14 predicted proteins | sample C1_bottom_MG_FD_204932 | JGI IMG/M metagenome (GOLD analysis project Ga0315270, IMG submission 204932) | Sediment microbial communities from Yellowstone Lake, YNP, Wyoming, USA - C1_bottom | ecosystem: Environmental > Aquatic > Freshwater > Lake > Sediment | place: USA: Wyoming | collected... | reverse complement strand
CGTTCTGGAACCTCGCTCCAACACCATGAAAATGGGAGTGATGAAAGATAATCTGGCAGCAAGTCTGAGCATGGCAGACCGTGTGTTCTGCTATGGTGAAAATTTGGGCTGGGACGCCGCAGCTTCTCTTCAGCCACTCGGAGAAAAGGCCGTCACTCAAAACAATTTAGAACAGTTAGTGACCTCCATTGTGAATGTGGCTCAGCCAGGGGATCATATTCTGGTGATGAGCAATGGCAGCTTTGGCGGCATTCATGAAAAGTTGCTCAAGGCATTGGCTACTCACCAGTAAAGAGTAATTGGTTGTGGCTCGGGCATGCCCGTTTACTCGTCTGTTTTGAGCGATGGATTCAGTCTGTGATGCAGGTTTTTCCCCTGTTTAAAGTGTGGAACGTGCTTGCTGGAAACAAATACCTTTTCCCCGGTTTTTGGGTTGCGCCCCCATCTGGATGGACGCAGAAGCAGGCCAAAGCTGCCAAACCCCCTGATTTCAATGCGATTGCCGGCAGCCAGCGTGTGCCCCAGGGTTTCCAGAAGCAGCCGGCTGGCCAGTTCGACATCTTTGGCGGATAAATGCGATTGGCTGGCGTAAAGCCGCTGAATCAATTCTGATCGTTTCATTGTATTTTCCCGTCACCACTTTTTGTATGGCAGGAATTTGCCGTTCAATGTAATTTTGACCCGGTCTCCTTTTGGGTCCTGAATTTTATCCAGGTGCATTTCAAAATCGATCGCGCTCATAATGCCGTCTCCGAATTTTTCGTGTATCACTTCCTTGAGTGTGGTCCCGTAAACCTGAATAATTTCATAGAAGCGATAAAGCAGTGGATCGGTAGGCACGGCAACGCCCAACGATCCCTTGGAGGGGCACTGTTGCAAGAGCAAAGCGGCCTCCTTGTCCAGGCCGAGCTTTTTGACGGCGGCTTCGGCTTCCTTCTTGTCCATGCTCATTTGCCCCAGAAGCGCGGCGGTGGTCCAGATTTCGCTCCTGCCAACGGCCTTGGCGAGCGTCTCCCAGGTAAGGTGTTTTTTTAGTTTGGCTTCGATGATTTGGTCAGTCAGTTCTGTGCGCGTCACGCTATTCTCCTGAAATATGTTTGCAGGAAAACATCAGCAGAAAGTGTGCCAGATAGGTGTGCCTATGTTAATGTTTTGTTTTTATGTAAATTTCCTGTTTTTGCGATGGGCAATATTGATCTGCGCATGCACCGATAAGGGGCATTCATGCCCATAAATGAAAAGATAGCGCCTAATGATGACACTTGTTTATATTCATGGTTTTAACAGTTCGTCCGCCTCAGTGAAAGGGCGGTTATTGCAACAGGCAGTGCAGATGCGCGGGCAGGGTGTTCAGATGGTCGCGCCAGATTTGCCATTTGAACCAGTCAAGGCAATTAACCTGTTGCAGCATGTTGTTGAGAAGGCGCTGGCCGAAACGCCGGTGATGCTGGTTGGAAGCTCTCTGGGCGGGTATTACGCGACTTATCTCGCAGAACGATGTGGCACCAAAGCGGTTGTGGTTAATCCGGCGGTCAGGCCATACGAGTTGTTGTACAAGTATCTGGGCGTACAAAGAAATATTTACACGGATGAAGAATATGCGCTGACAGCCGCGCACATCGATCAGTTAAAGGCATTGGAAGTGCAGCCGATTACAGGGTCCGAGCGTTATTTATTAATGCTGCAAACCGGGGATGAAGTGCTGGATTTTCGTCAAGCCATTGCAAAATATCGGGGATGCCCCCAAATTATGATCGAAGGTGGAGATCATGGTTTCCAGAATTTTTCGGATTATATTGAGCGCATTTTAGCATTCGGCCAGCGACCGTCGTCTACTCAGGTATAATATAAGGTTATTCTTTGTATTGAAGTTAGGTTTTAAAGCCATATGAACGTATTTTATGAGGAAGACGGCGGTTTCAAAGTAGGCGCCATCCTCGCCGACAATACTGCTTCGTTGCAGGTGGAAGCGGCTCACGGTAAACGCAGCAAGATAAAAGCCAGCGCGGTATTGCTCAAGTTTGAGCTGCCTGCGCTAGGCGAATTCATGGAGCGCGCGCAACAGGCGGCAGACGAGCTGGAAGCCGACTTTCTGTGGGAGTGCTGCGGTCAGGAAGAGTTTGGCTTTGCCGAGCTGGGCCAGGAATACTTCGGCCGTGCGCCGACTACGGTTGAAGCGGCGGGGCTGTTGATCCGCTTGCACAGTTCCCCCATGCACTTCTACAAAAAGGGCAAGGGGCGTTACAAGGCAGCGCCAGCGGAGTCGCTGAAAGCGGCACTTGCCAGCGTGGAGCGAAAACGTCAGCAAGCCTTGCTGCAGGCTGAATATGTGGCGCAATTATCCGCATTTGAAATGCCGCAAGCGTTGTTGCCCCATGTCAATGCACTGCTCTATAAAGCAGATAAAAATACCCTGGAGTACAAGGCGCTGGAACTGGCTTGCCATGCCACCGCGCTGACCCCGCCCCAATTACTTGAAAAATGCGGGGCGCTGACTTCATCGCACGATTACCATTTGAACGGATTTCTGTTTGAGTATTTCCCCAAGGGGCACGAATTTGGCGAAATCGGTGAAGTCGCAGAACCGCAGGGTTTGCCTGTCAGTGAGGTTGTCGCATTCAGCATCGATGATGCGAGCACGACAGAAATTGACGATGCCTTTTCGCTGATTACGCTCCCTAACGGCAACTGGCAGGTGGGGATACATATTGCTGCGCCCGCTCTAGGGTTTGAGCCCGGCTCCAGGCTGGACGAAATTGGTCTGGAGCGGTTGTCCACCGTTTATATGCCGGGCAACAAGATCACCATGCTGCCGGATGAGCTGGTCAGCGCGTATACGCTGGATGCAGAGAAGGAATGCCCCGCCCTTTCCATGTATCTGGAAGTAGAGTCGGCTGACTATTCAGTGGTGTCCATGATGACCCGCGTGGAGCGCATAAGAATTGCGGCCAATTTGCGGCACGATACGCTGGAGCCGGTATTCAATGAGGAAACGATCGCGCAAGGCGGCCCGGACTTTCCGTTCAAAACTGAATTGCATACCTTGCTGGAATTCGCAAAGCGCCTGGAAATAGGTCGCGGCAAAGAAGGCAGCAATCAGGGTATCGATTACAATTTCGTGATTGAAAATGACCGCGTCAGCATCACTGATCGCAAGCGCGGCAACCCGATAGACAAGGTGGTGTCGGAACTGATGATCTACGTCAACTCGCGCTGGGGGAAAATGCTGGCAGAGAATGGCGTTGCGGCGATTTATCGCTCACAGAACAATGGCAAGGTGCGCATGAGCACCACACCGGGAAAACACGTGGGATTGGGCGTGGATCAGTACACTTGGGCCAGTTCTCCGCTGCGGCGTTATGTGGACATGATTAACCAGCGCCAGTTAATCTCGCTGGTTCGCGGCGAGCCAGCGCCCTATGCGGCAAACAGCGACGTATTGCACGCCGCTGTGCACGATTACGAAGTAGCGAGTGAAGCGTATAACGGTTTTCAGCGCAGCATGGAGCGCTACTGGTGTTTGCGTTACATCCGGCAGGAAGGGGTCAGCGAAGTCACTGCCACGGTGCTGAAAGAAAATCTGGTGCGGTTTGACACATTGCCGCTGGTCATGCGCGTACCTTCCTTGCCTGAGGTGCCGCCCGGCACGCAGGTCAGTCTTGGGCTGTCCGATATCGATCTGCTGGAGATGTCCGTTGTGTGCCAGTTCAAACAGCGTCTGGATGCGCAATGACAAATGCCCGTTTTTTGCTTACACTGCAAAAATCATGGATTAACCGGGTGGATCAAGGCGCGTGAAATTGGCAGCATCATTCTGGGGACGCCTGGCCGGGCCCGATTATTCGGCTCGCATGGCTATAGCGGTAATTCTTTCTCTCAGCCTGCACCTTGTCACCATAGGCGGGGTGAATTTCATTGCCCCTGATGCAAGAAAAATCAACGATACCAAGGCGCCTCTGGAAGTGGTGCTGGTCAACAGCAAATCGGCAACCAAACCCGCTCATGCAGATGCCCTGGCCCAGGCAAATCTGGACGGCGGGGGTAATACCGATCTGAATCGGCGCGCCAAAAGCCCTCTTCCTGTACTGAACAATAACCAGCCAAACCCGGACACTGTTCAATCCGCACAACGGGTAAAGGAGCTGGAGCAGCGAGCGCAAAAACTGATGACGCAGGTTAAATCGGCCTATAGTCACGATCAAGCAAAGTCAAAGCCCGTACTCAGCGAGAAAACGCTTGAACTCAATACCACGAACCTGGCAGAAAGAGCGCTGGAAATGGCGCGACTGGAAGCGCAGGTCTCCCAGGACTGGGATGCCTATCAGAAGCGTCCCAAGCGCAAATCCGTCGGTGCGAGAACCAGCGAATACAGTTTTGCCCGCTATGTGGAAGACTGGCGCATCAAAGTGGAGCGCGTGGGTAACCTGAATTATCCGGAAGAAGCCAAACAGCAGAAGCTGTATGGCAGTTTGCTGCTCACTGTTTCCATCAAGGCCGACGGCACGTTGGAAAATGTCGAGATCAACCGCTCTTCCGGCCACAAGGCGCTGGATCAGGCTGCTATCCGAGTTGTAAAGCTGGCGGCGCCTTATGCTGTGTTTAGCGAAGAGATGCGTAAAGAAACGGATATTCTCAGCATCACCCGCACCTGGATTTTTGCCCGCGGCGACCAGCTGACCAGCGAATAGTCCGCCATCTATTTGGTAACCCCATAATATCCATAGAAATTTTTTATGGTATAATTTCAGCAGTTAATAATATATCTATTTTACTTTAATGCTTTAGGGACTGAATCATGCATAACGGCACTACCATTACGCAATTTATTATTGAAGAACAGCGCCATATCCAAGGCGCAACCGGCGATTTCACTTCGCTGCTGAACGACATCGTGACCGCCTGCAAAGTGATCTCCAATGCCGTGAACAAAGGTGCATTGATCGGTGTGATGGGCAGTGCACAGTCCGAAAACATTCAAGGTGAAACCCAGAAAGAGCTGGACGTGATCACCAATGAAATCTTCATCAAGTCCAATGAGTGGGCGGGTCACCTGGCTGCCATGGCTTCTGAAGAAATGGAAGAGATTTACAATATTCCTTCCCAGTACCCACGCGGCAAATACCTGTTGGTGTTCGATCCGCTGGATGGCTCCAGCAACGTGGACGTGAACATTTCCGTCGGCACCATTTTCTCCATCCTGCGTTGCCCTGGCGATGGCGCAGAGCCAAGCGCCGCATCTTTCCTGCAGCCTGGTACCGAGCAGGTTTGCGCCGGTTACGCGCTTTACGGTTCATCCACCATGCTGGTGCTGACCACCGGTCACGGCGTGAACGGCTTCACCCTGGATCGCGATATCGGTGAGTTCGTATTGACCCACCCCAATATGACCATCCCAGCCGATACCAAAGAATTCGCGATCAATGCGTCCAACCAGCGTTTCTGGGAAGCGCCGGTCCAGCGTTACGTGGAAGAAGCGCTGGCAGGCAAGACCGGCCCGCGCGGCAAAGACTTCAACATGCGCTGGGTGGCCTCCATGGTGGCTGAAGTGCACCGCATCCTGACTCGCGGCGGTATTTTCATGTACCCTAAAGACAACAAAGACCCGTCTAAAGCCGGCAAATTGCGCCTGTTGTATGAAGCCAACCCGATGTCCTTCATCGTGGAACAGGCGGGCGGCGCAAGCTGGACCGGACGCGAGCGCGTGATGGAGCTTCAGCCGGAAGGCCTGCATCAGCGTGTGCCAGTGATTCTTGGTTCCAAAAATGAAGTGGATGTCGTGGTTTCTTACCACAAATAAGGCGTTTTCTATTAACGTAGCGTGGGGCGAGATGCCTTTCGCTTGCGTGAAATCGTTCAGTCCGGAAAGGGGGCATGTGCAAACATGCCCCCTTTCTTTTTTGCGCTTTAGCTGCATGTAATAAATCTAGATTGGAATAAGCCGTTGATTTAAATATATAGCAAGGGACTTCCTCTGGTTCGCTGCAATTGCCTGGTTAATTTATGCCATAATATCCATATGCAAAACGTCAACCTCACGGATCATTTTCTCATCGCCATGCCTAACATGGCAGATCCTTATTTTGCCAAAACCCTTACCTATATTTGCGAGCATAATGATCAGGGTGCGCTGGGCGTGGTGGTTAATCGCCCGATCGAAATGACAATCGGCGCCCTGTTTGAACAGATTGACGTTGAGCTGACGGCAGAAGAACTGAGGGACAAATGGGTGTATTTTGGCGGGCCGGTGCAAATGGATCGCGGTTTTGTGCTGCACCAGCCTGTGGGTGAGTGGCAGTCGACCCTGGCGATCAATAACAGCATAGGGCTCACCACATCCAAGGATATTCTATTGGCGGTAGCGCGCGGCGAGGGGCCAAGCAACATGATCGTGACGTTGGGTTATGCAGGGTGGGAACCGGGGCAACTGGAACATGAACTGTCACAAAATGCCTGGCTCAGCGTCAAAGCATCCACTCAGGTGATATTTGACCTGCCCTATGAAGCGCGCCTGGAAGCAGCCATGGATATGCTGGGTATCAATCTGGCCAATCTGTCGGACGAGGCAGGGCATGCCTGAGCGGGTTTGCGGCGGAACAGTTCAACGTGACAAGTGAACAGCCGTCAACGACAGCCGCCCCTAAATCCGGGACCATTCTGGCGTTTGACTTCGGTGAAAAGCGTATCGGCGTTGCATTGGGCGAGCTGACCCTGGGGGTGGCGCATCCGCTTACCACGATCCATGAAGAAACGAATGACCGGCGCTTTGCAGCCATAGAAGCGCTCATCAAGGAGTGGCAGCCGGTTCGCCTGGTGGTTGGCTTGCCGGCTTATCTGGATGGAACGGAACATGCGCTTTCCGCTTTGTGCCGCAAGTTCGCACGACGTCTGGAAGGGCGCTTCGGCATTCAGGCGGTACTGGTCGACGAGCGTTTAACTTCAGCCGCGGCCGAGGCATCGCTTAGAGAAGCAGGCGTGCGCGGCAGAAAACAAAAGCCGATGCTGGATCAGGTGGCGGCACAGCATATTTTACAATCATTTCTGGATGATAAATCACATGCAACTTCCTGACGCGGAAATGCTGCTGCAAGAACTGGCGCAGCAAATACGACCGCATTTGACGGCTAACAGCGCGCTGGTGGGTATTCACACCGGTGGTGCATGGCTGGCGCAGCGACTGCATCGACAACTAGGCCTGGAAATTCCCCTGGGTGTGCTGGATATTACCTTTTACCGCGACGATTTCAGCAAGGAAGGTTTGCATCCGGTGGTCAAACCATCCGCTATTCCTTTCGCGGTTGAAGGGCGGGATTTGATCCTGGTGGATGATGTGCTGTATACCGGGCGCACGGTACGCGCAGCCATGAATGAACTGTTTGATTATGGGCGACCAGGGAGTATTCACCTGGCAGTGCTGGTGGATAGAGGCGGGCGTGAACTGCCGATTTCAGCCCGGTATGTGGGCGCAGCGCTAGCGCTGGTGGAAAATCAGAATATTCAGCTTGAACAGGATGGGCAAGGCAGGTTGAGTCTGGCATTGTCGAATTAGCTTGCTCCTGGCAGTATCGGGTATAATCTACGCGTTTTGATCAATAAGCTGGAAGCCAGGCTATGCCGAATAATCCGCAGCTCAACAAAAATGGTGAACTGCAGCATTTGCTGACTATCGAGGGGCTTTCGGCAGAAATGCTGCGGCATATCCTGGACACCGCAGAGCCGTTTGTCTCCGTGGCCGAGCGTGAAGTCAAAAAAGTGCCGCTGCTGCGCGGCAAAGCCATATTTAACCTGTTCTTCGAACCCAGCACCCGCACCCGCACTACCTTTGAAATTGCCGCCAAACGCCTTTCGGCTGATGTCATCAACCTGAATATCGGCGCTTCCTCGCAGTCCAAGGGCGAGACCCTGCTGGATACAGTAGACAACCTGGCGGCGATGCAGGCAGACATGTTTATTGTGCGGCATGCGCAATCAGGCGCAGCCCACCTCATTGCAAGCCATGTCGCGCCGCACATCCATGTCGTTAACGCAGGGGATGGTCGGCACGCCCACCCTACCCAAGGCTTGCTCGACATGTTCACCATCCGCAAGTTTAAAAAAGAGTTTCATAACCTGCGCGTGGCGATCGTCGGCGACGTCATGCATTCACGTGTTGCGCGTTCGCAAATTCACGCCCTGACCACGCTGGGCGTGCCGGAAGTGCGGGTCATTGCGCCGAAAACGCTGCTGCCTGCAGGCGTGGAGCATCTGGGCGTGCATGTTTATAACGATATGGCAAAAGGGCTGAAGGACGTGGATGTGGTGATAATGCTGCGCCTGCAAAACGAGCGCATGCGCGGCGCCATGCTGCCCAGCGCCCAGGAGTATTTCAAATATTACGGACTCACCGCAGATAAGCTGGCGCACGCAAAATCCGATGCGATTGTGATGCACCCGGGACCGATGAACCGGGGAGTGGAAATTGATTCCAGCGTGGCCGACGGCAAACAGTCGGTCATTTTGCCCCAAGTGACCTTCGGTATTGCCGTGCGGATGGCGGTCATGAGCATATTGGCGGGAAGTTGAAATACATGAAAATTCATATCAAAAACGGCCGCCTGATAGACCCCAGAAATGAAATCGATGCGATAAAGGATGTTTTTATTGCAGCGGGCAAGATTGTATCCGTGGGCGTTGCCCCCGAAAGCTTTCTCGCAAACCGTGTGCTGGATGCGACCGGACTGGTGGTTTGCCCCGGATTAATCGACCTTTCCGCGCGTTTGCGCGAACCCGGTCTGGAATACAAGGCAACCCTGATCAGCGAGATGGCCGCTGCCGTGGCAGGCGGGGTGACCAGCCTGGTCTGCCCGCCCGATACGGACCCGCCGCTGGATGAACCGGGGCTGGTGGAAATGTTGAAATACCGGGCCAAGAGTTTGAATCAGGCGCGGGTTTATCCGCTGGGTGCGCTTACCCAAAAACTGGCAGGCACAGAACTCACGGAAATGGCCGAGTTGCATGCCGCCGGATGCATCGCTTTTTCCCACGCGGATGCACCGCTGGACGACACCCTGGTCATGCTGCGTGCGATGGCTTATGCCGCTACTTTTGGCTTTACAGTGTGGTTGCGACCCCAAGATGCCGCCCTGTCCAGAAATGGTGTGGCACACGATGGTGAAGTGGCCACGCGGCTGGGTTTGCCTTCTATTCCATCGTGCGCAGAAACAATCGCATTGTCCACCATCTTGCAGCTTGCGCGTGAAACCGGCGCCAAAGTTCATATTTGTCGCCTGTCCAGCCTCGAAGGCATAGAGATGGTGCGCGCCGCAAAACAGCAAGGGATGGCCGTCAGTTGCGATGTGGGGATACACCATGCGCACCTGAGCGAGATGGATATCGGCTTCTTCGATTCCAATTGCCACTTGATTCCGCCGTTGCGTAATCTGCGCGATCGCGATGCAATTCGGGCGGCACTGAAAGATGGCACCGTGGATGCGATCTGTTCCGACCATGCGCCTGTGGACGATGATGCCAAGATATTGCCGTTTGCAGAATCGGAAGCAGGAGCAACCGGGCTGGAGTTACTGCTGCCGTTGACGCTAAAGTGGGCCGGCGAAATGGGCGTGCCGCTGAATCAAGCCATTAAAAAAATCACCGCCGACCCGGCGCGCATTCTGGGCGTCGCGAACGGCCATTTAGGCATGGGGCAGTCTGCGGATATCTGTATTTTCGACCCTGAAGCCTACTGGAAAGTCGAACCCAAGGCACTCAAGAGCCAAGGCAAAAATACGCCGTTCCTGGGCGTGGAACTGCAAGGCAAGGTGCGCTATACGCTGGTGGACGGGCATCTGGTGTATGAGGCAGCATACTAATAGTCACCGCGAGTACGTTTCGAACTCATAATATTAACGCGAATTCTGCTGCAACTTGACGTAATGCGCTGCCGAATAATTGAAATACGCGATTTCTTCCTGCGTCAGCGGACGTATCTGTTTCACCGGTCGCCCCAGGTATAAGTAGCCGCTTTGCAGTACCTTGCCCTCCGGCACCAGACTTCCCGCGCCAACCAGCACTCGCGTTTCCAGCACGGCCTGGTCCATGACAATGGAGCCCATGCCGATCAGGCATTCGTCCTCTATGGTGCAGCCATGCAGAATCACGCTGTGGCCAACGGTCACCCGGTCGCCAATGAGAAGCGGCGCGCCAGCGGGATTTCCCGGTGTTTTGTGGCTGACGTGCAGGACGCTCAAGTCCTGGATGTTGCTGTTGTTGCCGATGGTGATGCGGTTGACGTCGCCGCGTATCACCGCGTTGCACCATACCGAGCTGTTTTCGCCGATGCTGACTTCACCGATGATCTGTGCGCTGTGATGGATATATGCGCCGGGGGCAATCGCGGGTGCGTTCGCCAGATGGGGAGTAATGTTGGAATTGCTATTCATTAATTCATTCCTTTGGATTTCCCGATAGTATAATAAACAATTAAGCCTAACTAAAAGCCATCACCATGAACCCATTACTCGATTTTTCCGGATTGCCGCTTTTTGCCGATGTGCGGTCGGAGCATGTGACGCCCGCAGTGGAAACGCTGCTGGAACAGAATCGTGCGCTGGTGGCGCGGCTGCTGGCAGACCAGGACACGCACAGCTGGAACGCGTTCGTGGCACCGCTGGAAGATGCCAATGAGCGACTTTCCCGCGCATGGGGCCAGGTTTCACACCTGAACGCCGTGTTGAATAGCCCTGAGTTGCGCGAAGTCTATAACGACAATCTTCCCAAGATCACTCAATACTACGCGGAACTGTCGCAAAATCAGCATTTGTTCGACAAATTCAAACAGCTTAAAGACTCTCGTGAGTATAGGCTGCTGACGCCAGCCCAGAAAAAGATCGTGGAAAATGAATTGCGCGATTTCAAACTGGGCGGGGCAGAACTGACTGATGACCAGAAAGCGCGCTTCATGCAGATTCAGGAAGAACTGGCGCAATTTTCTGCCAAATATGAAGAGAACCTGCTGGATGCTACCAACGCATTTTCCTTGTATATCGAGGGCAAGGAAGAACTGGCCGGTATTCCCGAAGATGCGCTGGAAGCCGCGCAGGAAGCTGCAAAAAGCGATGATAAGGCGGGCTGGAAATTTACCCTGCATGCCCCTTCATTTTTGCCGATTATGCAATATGCGGAGAACCGCGTACTGCGTGAGCAGATTTATCGAGCCCATGTGACCAGAGCTTCGGAATTTGGCCGGGCGGAATGGGATAACACCGAACTGATTAACAAGATCCTGCTCTTGCGTCAGGAAGCGGCTCATATGCTGGGTTTTGCGAATTACGCAGAAGTGTCGCTGGCAACCAAAATGGCGGAATCTCCCCGCCAGGTGCTGGATTTTTTGCATGACATCGGGTCAAAAGCCAAGCCTTACGCAGCACGCGATCTGGCGGAGTTGCAGCAGTTCGCACGCGAAGAACTGGACCTAGGCACGCTGGCTTCGTGGGATATCGGTTACGCCAGCGAAAAGCTGCGCCTGAAACGCTATGCCTTTTCCGATCAGGAAGTAAAACAATACTTCCCTGAAAATCAGGTATTGCCGGGCATGTTCAAACTGGTCGAGACGATTTATGGCCTGTCCATCCTTTCATCCAGTGCGCCGGTGTGGCACCCGGACGTGAAGTTTTTTGACATAGTGGACAGCACCGGTACGCTGGTGGGGCAGTTCTACCTCGATCTTTATGCCCGCAACAGCAAACGCGGCGGTGCCTGGATGGATGACGTCATCACCCGCAGGCGCAAAGAGCATGGCGTACAAACGCCCGTGGCCTACCTCAACTGCAATTTTTCCGCGCCAGTCGGCGGCAGGCCCGCACTCTTTACCCATGACGAAGTCATTACCCTGTTCCACGAATTTGGTCACGGCCTGCATCATCTGCTCACCAAAGTGGAAGAGCTGGGTGTTTCCGGCATTAACGGCGTGGAATGGGATGCAGTGGAACTGCCTAGCCAGTTCATGGAAAATTTCTGCTGGGAATGGGATGTGCTCAAACACATGGCAAAGCACGCGGATACAGGCGCGCCGTTGCCACGTGAATTGTTCGACAAGATGCTGGCCGCCAAGAATTTCCAGAGCGGCATGCAAACCGCAAGGCAGACAGAATTTTCGCTGTTTGACTTGCACTTGCATTACGATTTCGTGCCGGGCGGTGAAAAAACCGTGCTGGATTTGCTGGCGGACATCCGGCGCCAGGTGGCGGTCGTGATTCCCCCGGAATTTAACCGCTTTCCCAATAACTTCTCGCATATTTTTGCCGGAGGTTATGCCGCGGGCTATTACAGTTACAAGTGGGCAGAGGTGCTGTCAGCCGATGCGTATAGCCTGTTTGAAGAGAATGGCGTGCTGAACGAGGAAGTGGGGCACCGTTTCTGGAGCGAGATACTGGGCGTCGGCGGAAGCCGTTCGGCGCTCGAATCTTTCGTGGCGTTCAGAGGCCGCGAACCTTCTATTGACGCGCTGTTACGCCATAATGGCATGATTCCGGAGTGAGTCTTTGCGACGACTGCGGGCCGGGGGGCGCGTTAAAAAAACTTGTCTTATCGCGGAGGTTGTGATATCACTCAAAGTATATCTTGTAAGGGATTGAGCTGATGAGACATTTTATATTGTGCGCATTGCTGTTTTGGAACGGTTTGGCTGCTGCGGATAGTGCAACCGTTTCGGATTCGGTACGTGCCAATTTGCGCAGCGGGAAAACGGAATCCCACCGAATTATTCGTATATTGCCGCCACAGACACAGGTGGAAATGTTACTGGTCGATCAGGAACATGCAAAAGTCCGTACGGCAGACGGAGAAGTTGGCTGGCTGCCGTTGCGTCTGTTGAATGTCCAGGAGCCATCTGCAGAATCCAATCTGCCGGCGGCGCCTGAAATGGATGTGCTGACCGCGACACAGCAGGAGCTTCAGGCCGCCCATAACCGGCTGTCCATGCTGCAGGGCGAACTGGATCAGGAACGCAACGATGCCAGAACCAAAGCGATCATGGCCACGCTGGTTGGCAGCGTCGCACTGCTGTTTGGAATCATCCTGGGCATCTTCCTGCATGAGATATATTACCGAAAGCGCTTGAATGGATTGCGCATTTAAACGAAACCTCATTTTATTAATCTAGCGCTCCTGAAATCACGGTATTTTAAACATGATCTTCATACCCCTATTAAAAAAATCCATGTTGGCGTCAGGCGCTGGCGTCCCCGGAGGAATAACGCAGCATGGCGGCAATACGGGCTTTTTTATGTCCCGTTATTCAGGGGGCGCTGTACTGGGTTTATTGCTGTTAATGGGTTCGTCAGTGGCGTCGGCGGGTAATCTCTATCGTTGGGTGGATAGCGCGGGCAAGGTTCAATATACAGATATGCCGCCGCCCGCATCCGCAAAAAATGTGCAAGAGAAAAACT
>Ga0315270_10001270_pt1 | contig 13424 bp, 14 predicted proteins | sample C1_bottom_MG_FD_204932 | JGI IMG/M metagenome (GOLD analysis project Ga0315270, IMG submission 204932) | Sediment microbial communities from Yellowstone Lake, YNP, Wyoming, USA - C1_bottom | ecosystem: Environmental > Aquatic > Freshwater > Lake > Sediment | place: USA: Wyoming | collected... | reverse complement strand
TTCAGGCGAAATACCAGGGTTATATTACACGCCAACAAGATGAAATTTCGCGGCAGGAAAATTATGAAAATACCTTGCTGCCTGAAAAAATGGACTACCGGGTTGTGAGAGGACTTTCGATAGAAGCGCAGCAAAAATTGAATCTGCATCAACCGGAAACCATGGGGCAGGCAGCCAGAATTTCCGGTATAACGCCGGCAGCGATTTCGTTATTATTGGTGCATCTGAAACGTGGTTTTAGCAAAACAGAAACCAGCAATGAAGTGTTAAAAAAATTAGAAAAGAGCGCATGAGTTCAGTACCTGAATTGGCCAAAGGCATTGCCGACCTGGGTTTGGATTTAAGTAAAGAAAAACAGGCAAGGCTGATGGATTACCTGAGGTTGCTGCAAAAGTGGAATAAGGTTTATAACCTGACAGCAATTCGAAATGCTGAGCAAATGATTAGTCATCACTTGCTCGATAGCCTGGCTGTGCTACCGCATCTTTGGCCTGGAAGCTGGCTGGATGTGGGCTGCGGCGGAGGATTGCCAGGTCTGGTTTTAGCAATTGCGCAGCCGGATTGGCAATTTACGTTAATTGACAGCAATAGTAAAAAAACAAGTTTTGTACAACAGGCCACAATAGAACTTGGTTTGGAAAATGTGCAGGTGCAATGTGTGCGCGTCGAAGAAATGCGAGTAACTAAGAAATTCGACGGCATCATTTCGCGAGCCTTCGCAGATACAGAGGATTTCGTTAGATTAACGCGGCATTTAATAGCAGAAAAAGGCCGTTGGGCAGCAATGAAAGGGGCACCAGAACAAGAGTTACAACGCTTGTCTGATGATATTGTGGTGGAGCGTATCATTCCATTAAAAGTAGCGGGTGTGGATGCTGCGCGTTGTCTGGTTATTTTGAAAGAGAAATAAATGGCAAAAGTATTGGCAATTACCAATCAAAAAGGCGGTGTAGGGAAAACCACAACCACTGTTAATTTGGCAGCAAGCCTGGCGGCAGCCAAAAAGCGAGTATTACTGGTTGATCTGGATCCTCAGGGCAATGCAACGATGGGCAGTGCGATCAATAAAGCTGAGTTAAAGATCACCGTATACGAAGTGTTGATTGGATCTAAAAGTGTGCGAGAAGCACGCATATTTTCAGAAGCCGGAAAATACGATATTTTGCCGGCAAACAGGGAATTGGCAGGTGCAGAAATAGAACTGGTTGAAATTGATAACCGTGAAACCAGGCTAAAAGACGCGCTGAATATGGTGCAGGATGATTATGATTTTATCTTGATAGACTGCCCGCCCGCCCTCAATCTGTTAACGCTGAATGGATTGTGCGCTGCGAAGTCAGTGATGATACCGATGCAGTGTGAATATTATGCGCTGGAAGGCCTAAGTGATCTGGTAAACACAATACGAAAAGTGCGTGCCAACTTGAATACCGATTTACAGATAGAAGGATTGCTGCGGACTATGTATGACCCACGTAATAGCTTGGCACAGCAAGTTTCTGATCAATTGCTTAAACATTTCGGGGATAAAGTTTATAGGACTGTAATTCCACGTAATGTTCGCTTGGCCGAAGCACCAAGTTTTGGTTTGCCAGCGCTCTACCATGATCGTGACTCCAGGGGTACACAGGCCTATCTCGCACTGGCTGGTGAGTTGATGAATAACGCAGCAGAAGTAGCACCTGTTTAACATTAAAATTCAGACAATAAACACAGGACAATAATATGGCAAAGCCGAGCAGAGGTTTGGGACGTGGATTAGATGCGCTTTTGGCGGGTAACGTTGATGAGCACACTAAAAGTAATGACACATTGCGTGACTTGAAGGTTACTCAACTTAAGCCGGGCAAGTATCAACCGCGTAGTCATATGAATGAGGCAGCGCTTAATGAATTGGCTGCATCTATTAAATCTCAAGGGGTGATACAACCCATTCTGACGCGTGAATTGGCCGATGGCAGTTTTGAAATTATTGCCGGTGAAAGGCGTTGGCGTGCGGCACAATTGGCAGGGCTGGATTTTGTGCCGGTGCTTGTGCGTAAAGTAGAAGATAACGTTGCCTTGGCAATGGCGCTTATTGAAAACATTCAACGTGAGAACCTGAACCCGCTGGAAGAGGCCGTGGGCATACAGAGATTAATCGATGAATTTCTGATGTCTCACCAAACAGCCGCAGATGCAGTAGGCCGCTCCCGCAGCGCAACAACGAATTTATTGCGATTGTTAAAATTGCCACAAACCATACAAGATATGGTGATGGAAAACAAACTGGACATGGGCCATGCCCGAGCCTTATTGGCGCTTGAAGGTGCGCAACAAATTACCGCTGCAAACAAGATTGTTGCTGATGGATTATCAGTGAGAGAAGCTGAAAAACTGGTTCAACACATACTTAATCCACAGCCTGTACATGTAAAAGAAAAGCCAGACAGAGATATTTTAAATTTGCAGGAAGAGCTGGCACAGCGTATAGGAACAAGTGTTCAAATAAAGATTGGAAACAAGGGTATGGGCAAGCTGATTATTGATTACAGCAGCCATGATCACCTGTCGGAATTGATTGGCCGCCTTAACTAAACAACAAGGCCGTACTTAGTTTTATTATTGACAGCTATTTAATATGTTGCTAATATTGCGAATTGAGTTTGAGAATTACAATGCGCGCTGAGTTTGCACGTTTAATAGGTTTGCAAGGCGTAATTGTGATTGTCGGGGCAGCCATAGCATACACGGTTGCCGACCTACCAGCAGTAAAATCGATTGTATACGGAAATGTTGTGGCCTTGATTGGAGCGTTGTTTCTTGCCTGGAGGTACGGGCGGGGTCAGCGTCAGTCTGAGGCGGCATGGATACTGCGACACGCCTATAAAACGGCGATTGAGCGTTTTATCTGGACTATATTTCTTTTGGCTTTGGGATTTAAATTATTAGGACTTTCACCACTATGGTTGCTGGTGGGGTTTGTAATGGGGCAAGCGGCGTGGCTGCTTGCCCCTATTTGGATGAAATTGAGAGCAGAAAATGACAACTGAAGCGCTGACCTCGGCAGATTATATTAGGCACCACCTGCAAAACCTTACCTGTGGTTTGCATGAAGGGCATATCCATTGTGCCCATACGGCTGAAGAAGCAAAAGAGATGGGCTTCTGGGCGTTAAATGTAGATACCTTCGTGGTGTCGCTGATTTTGGGGTTGGTGTTTCTGGTGTTCTTTTACCGCGTTGGGCAAAAGGCAAAAAAAGGGGTTCCAAGCGGCGCCCAAAATTTTGTCGAATGGATAATTGAATTTATCGATAATAGTGTACGTGGTTCGTTTACCGGCCGCAGCGCATTAGTAGCGCCACTGGCCATGACCGTATTTTTGTGGATTTTCCTGATGAATCTGATGGATCTGGTTCCGGTAGATTATGTGCCATATCTGGCAACATCTCTTGGCCTGGGTCACTTTAAACTGGTTCCGTCAACCGATCCAAATGCAACTATCGGCATGTCCTTGGGCGTGTTCTTCCTGGTTGTGTTCTACAGTATCAAGATGAAAGGCTTTGGCGGATTTGTAGGTGAGTTGGCGCTTATGCCATTCCAGAGCAAGAATACAGTAGTACAAGTTATTTTCATGCCGGTTAACCTGCTGCTGGAAGGTGTAAACCTGATTGCGAAGCCTGTTTCGCTGGCATTGCGACTTTTCGGTAATATGTATGCGGGTGAGATGATATTTATATTGATCGCACTGTTGCCTTTTTATGCGCAATGGACATTGTCATTGCCTTGGGCGATCTTCCATATTCTGATTGTAACGCTGCAGGCCTTTATTTTCATGACGCTGACCATTGTTTATCTGGACATGGCGCATCAAGAGCATCACTAAAACAATTTTAGAAGTACGAATAACTTAAAATTTTAAACTAGGAGAATTAAAGATGGAACTTGCAACCCCACTGTTGTACATCGCTGGCGCTTTGATGATGGGTCTTGGTGCACTTGGTGCATCTATTGGTATCGGTATTTTGGGCGGTCGTTTCCTGGAAGGCGCAGCTCGTCAGCCAGAACTGATCCCGATGCTGCGTACACAATTCTTTGTTGTTATGGGCTTGGTTGACGCGGTACCGATGATTGCTGTTGGTTTGGCAATGTACGTACTGTTCGCTGTAGCCAAGTAATTCAGGCGCTAGCTTTTTTAAATAAACAAGTAAAGGTCTCTGCATGAACATTAATGCGACCCTTCTCGGCCAAACGATCATGTTTGCTATGTTCGTATGGTTTTGCATGAAGTTTGTATGGCCGCCAATTATGGCGGCATTGGAAGAACGCAAGAAACAGATTGCCGATGGATTGGCTGCTGCTGAGCGTGGCAAGCATGATTTGGAGTTGGCGGCACATCGCTCGGCTGACATTCTTCGCGAAGCCAAGGGCAAAGCTGCGGAAATTATTGCGCAGAGTGACAAGCGTGCTACTGAAATCGTTGAGGCTGCTAAAGAGCAGGCTCGAATTGAGGGCGAGCGGATTGCGAATGCTGCGAAAGCAGAAATAGAGCAGGAAGTTTTCCGTGCAAAAGAGCAGCTGCGTACCCAGGTTTCTGCGATTGCATTGGCTGGAGCAGGAAAAATTCTGGGTCGTGAAATTGATGCCAAGGCACACAACGATCTGCTTGAAAAACTTGTTGCGGAAATTTAATTGACATGTCTGAAGCCATCACCATCGCTCGTCCATATGTATTAGCTGCATTTGACGTGGCGAGCAAAAATAAAGATTTAAAGGGCTGGTCGGATGCATTGTTGTCGGCAGCAAGTGCTGTTGAAAATGATCAGATACGAGCACTCATTTTGAGTCCGCGTGTCGAAAAAACACAATTACAGAACTTGTTCCTGGCCGTGTGTGGTGGTGACAAATTAGACAAGCATGTGAGTAATTTTTACAAATTGTTGATTGACGCACAGCGTCTTATTGTGTTGCCTGAAATTTCAGCTATGTTTGAAGTAATGCGCACCGAAGCCGAGAAAAGCGTTGATGTTGTTGTTACTTCAGCATTTGACTTAAATGATGCACAGAAACAAAAAATAACAGCTGCGATGAAAAAACGCCTGGGTCGTGAAATCAAGCTGAATTGTGAGACAAATCCAAAATTGCTGGGCGGTGTTGTGATACGAGCCGGTGACAAGGTAATCGACGGTTCAGCTCGCTCACATCTTTCCGAACTTGCGCACGCGCTCGCTTGATAACAGATTTATTGAAATAAGGAATAGCAGATGAAGCTCAACCCTTCTGAAATTAGTAATTTGATACGTAGTCGCATTGAGAATTTCGATACGCTGACAGAAGCGCGCACCGAAGGAACAGTGGTAAGCGTAAGTGACGGTATTGTCCGTGTTCACGGTTTATCTGATGTTATGCAGGGCGAGATGTTGGAATTCCCCGGCAATACATTCGGCTTAGCCTTGAACCTGGAGCGTGATTCTGTTGGCGCTGTTGTGCTGGGTGAATATGAGCATATCAGTGAAGGCGACACCGTTAAATGTACCGGCAAGATTCTTGAAGTTCCAGTCGGTCCTGAACTGCGCGGTCGTGTAGTAAACGCGCTCGGACAGCCTATCGATGGCAAAGGCCCTATCAATGCCAAGATGACCGACAAGATTGAAAAAGTCGCTCCTGGTGTTATGGCGCGTAAATCGGTTGACCAGCCAGTACAAACAGGTCTGAAGTCAATTGACTCCATGGTGCCTATCGGCCGCGGTCAACGCGAATTGATCATTGGTGACCGTCAAACTGGTAAGAGCGCTGTTGCGATCGACGCGATCATTAACCAGAAGGGTCAGAACATGACCTGCGTATACGTTGCTATCGGTCAGAAAGCATCGACTATCGCTACGGTTGTACGCAAGCTGGAAGAGCACGGCGCACTGGGTTACACCATTGTTGTAGTTGCTTCAGCTTCAGATTCTGCAGCGATGCAATTCCTGGCACCGTACTCCGGTTGCACAATGGGCGAATATTTCCGCGATCGTGGTGAAGATGCCTTGATCGTTTACGATGACTTGACCAAGCAAGCTTGGGCATATCGTCAAATTTCACTGCTGCTGCGTCGTCCGCCAGGCCGTGAAGCGTATCCTGGAGACGTGTTCTACCTGCACTCCCGTCTGCTTGAGCGTGCCGCTCGTGTTAATGCAGAGTACGTTGAAGAATTCACAAAAGGTGCTGTTAAAGGCAAGACTGGTTCATTGACTGCATTGCCGGTTATTGAAACAGCGGCCGGTGACGTATCTGCTTTCGTTCCAACCAACGTTATTTCGATTACAGACGGTCAGATCTTCCTTGACGTTGATCTGTTTAACTCTGGTGTGCGTCCCGCGATTAACGCCGGTATTTCGGTGTCTCGCGTGGGTGGTGCAGCACAGACTAAAGTAATCAAAAAGCTAGGTGGCGGTGTACGTTTGGCTTTGGCGCAGTATCGCGAACTTGCAGCGTTTGCAGCTTTCGCTTCTGACCTTGACGAAATTACACGCAAGCAATTGGATCGCGGCAAGCTGGTTACCGAGCTGATGAAGCAGTTGCAGTTCTCTCCTATGTCTGTTGCTGAAATGGCGGTTACGCTGTTTGCAGTGAACAAGGGATATTTTGATGACGTAGAAGTTAAGAAGGCGTTAGCGTTTGAATCCGCACTGATCACTTATTTGAAATCCAAAAATAAGGATCTGCTGGATACAATCAACACAACGACTGACTTGTCTGCAGACAATGAAAAACTGTTGTCATCTGCGATTGAAGCGTTTAAGTCAACCGCAGTCTTCTAAGCGGGGTAAATCATGGCTGGCAGCAAAGAGATACGCACGAAAATCAAGAGCGTAGAAAATACGCGCAAGATTACACGCGCCATGGAAATGGTAGCGGCGGCAAAAATGCGCAAATCGCAGCAACGCATGCGCGCTGCACGCCCGTATGCCGAGAAAATTCGTCAGGTTGCAGCACATCTGTCGCACGCAAATTCAGAATATGGTCACCCGTATTTGATCAAGCGAGAAGCAATTAAAAATGTAGGAATTATTTTAATTACATCTGACAAAGGGCTGTGTGGCGGTTTGAATACAAACGTTCTGCGTATGGTCGTTGCGCAGATGAAACAGTTTGAAGCCAAAGGTACCGGAATACGTGTTACACCGATAGGCAGCAAAGGTTTCAGCTTTATGGGCCGTATCGGTGCGAAGATTAAATCTCACATGACAGGCCTGGGTGATACACCCCGCATTGAGAGCTTGATTGGTGCTGTGAAGGTAATGCTGGATGCCTATGTGGCTGGTGAGGTTGATGCCATCTACATAAGCTACAACCATTTCGTTAACACCATGAAGCAGGAGCCGGTGTTTGAGCAATTGCTGCCATTATCCGGCGAGCTGTTGAGCAAAGACAATCAAGGTTCATGGGATTATATTTACGAGCCGGATGCACAGGTTGTAATTGACGAATTGCTCGTTCGCTACGTAGAGTCTTTGGTCTATACAGCGGTTTCAGAAAATCAGGCATCCGAACAGAGCGCCCGTATGGTTGCGATGAAAGCCGCTTCTGAAAATGCAAAAGCGGTTATCGGTGAACTTAAACTGGTTTACAACAAAGCACGTCAAGCTGCGATTACCAAGGAAATTTCCGAAATCGTTGGTGGAGCAGCTGCAGTAAGTTAAGTCGCGCGACATGGGTTGCGCCTGTTGGTACAGAATTAAATTATAAAGTGGGGAATCTTAAAATGAATCAAGGCAAGATTGTTCAGTGTATCGGTGCGGTGGTAGACGTTGAGTTTCCACGTGATCAGATGCCTAAAGTGTACGATGCTCTGAAAGTGCAAGTAGATGCAAATTCAGTAGCAGAGCAGGATCTGACTCTGGAAGTTCAGCAGCAAATCGGCGACGGCGTTGTCCGTACGATTGCCATGGGTACAACCGATGGTCTGCGTCGTGGTATGTCAGTTATAAATACAAACGACCAAATTACTGTGCCAGTTGGTACAGGTACATTGGGCCGTATCATGGACGTGCTGGGTCGCCCAATTGACGGCGCCGGTGAAGTTGCTGGTAACGAGCGTCGCTCGATTCATCAGAAGGCTCCTAAATTTGACGAACTGTCTCCATCAACTGACTTGCTGGAAACAGGTATCAAGGTTATTGACCTGGTTTGCCCGTTTGCCAAGGGTGGTAAGGTTGGTTTGTTCGGTGGTGCGGGTGTGGGCAAGACCGTTAACATGATGGAACTGATCAACAACATCGCTAAACAACACTCCGGTTTGTCAGTATTCGCAGGTGTGGGTGAGCGGACTCGTGAAGGTAACGACTTCTACCACGAGATGAAAGATTCAAACGTTCTGGACAAGGTTGCGATGGTGTTCGGTCAGATGAACGAGCCGCCCGGTAACCGTCTGCGCGTTGCGTTGTCTGGTTTGACCATGGCTGAGAAATTCCGTGATGAAGGCCGTGACATCCTGTTCTTCGTAGACAACATCTACCGTTACACATTGGCCGGTACCGAAGTATCCGCGTTGCTGGGTCGTATGCCATCTGCGGTGGGTTACCAGCCAACACTGGCTGAAGAAATGGGCCGTCTGCAAGAGCGTATCGCTTCGACTAAAGTAGGTTCAATTACGTCGATTCAAGCAGTTTACGTTCCAGCCGACGACTTGACTGACCCGTCTCCTGCGACAACCTTCCTGCACCTGGATTCAACCGTTGTGTTGTCTCGTGACATCGCCTCTCTGGGTATCTACCCTGCGGTTGACCCTCTGGACTCAACATCACGTCAACTTGATCCATTGGTTGTGGGTGAAGAGCATTACTCAGTCGCCCAGGGCGTGCAGCAAACATTGCAGCGCTACAAAGAATTGCGTGACATTATCGCGATTCTGGGTATGGACGAATTGGCACCTGAAGATAAATTGACTGTTGCCCGCGCTCGTAAGATCCAGCGATTCTTGTCACAACCGTTCCACGTTGCTGAAGTATTTACCGGTAGCCCAGGCAAATACGTAACCTTGAAAGAAACAATCAAGGGCTTCAAGGGAATTATCAATGGTGACTACGATCATCTGCCAGAACAGGCGTTTTACATGGTTGGCTCGATAGAAGAAGCGGTTGCAAAAGCAGCCACGCTATAAGGAATAAATTATGGCCATGACCGTTCAAGTAGACGTAGTAAGTGCGGAAGAATCCATTTTTTCCGGGCTTGCTGAAGTCGTCGTCGTTCCAGGCATAGCGGGTGAGTTGGGAATTTATCCTCGTCACTCGCCATTGTTGACACGCATCAAGCCTGGCTCGGTGCGTCTCAAGTTGCCTAACCAAACTGAAGATACATTGATTTACGTATCAGGTGGCATGCTGGAAGTGCAACCTTTCGCGGTTACAATTCTGGCTGATACAGCTATCCGCGGTGCTGATCTGGATGAATCGCGCGCTCTGGAAGCAAAGCGTGCAGCGGAAGAAGCCATGAAAAATCGTAATTCAGAAATTGATTATGCAACTGCTCAGGCTGAATTGGCCGAAGCGATAGCCCAACTCAGTCTGATTCAGAGATTGCGCCACAAAAATCCGCACTAATCTATGCATTAGAGCAACAAGGAAAACGGCTTAGGCCGTTTTTTTTGTTTATACTTCCACAATATTGATAATTGGGATTGTGTACATGTTAAATATTGTCATATTGGCAGCGGGTAAAGGAACACGCATGCATTCTGACAAGCCTAAAGTACTGCATGGGCTTGCTGGAATGCCTTTATTGCAGCATGTGATGGAAGCTGCAAAGGCCCTTGAACCGACACTGTCCTGCGTTGTATATGGGCATGGCGGCGAAGTCGTGCCAGAAGCGCTGGCGCAATACAAAGCGAGCTTTGTATTGCAGGAACCTCAGCTTGGCACAGGTCACGCAGTGCAGCAGGCGCTGCCACTGTTGGCCGATAACAGCACAACCCTGGTGTTGTATGGAGACGTGCCGCTGATTCAGGTGGCAACACTAAAAAAGTTGCTGCTGGAAAAAAATTCGCTATGCCTGCTCACGCTAAATTTGGATAGTCCTACAGGATATGGCCGTATTCTGCGTGACACGGAAAAGAATGTCGTAGGTATTGTTGAGGAAAAAGATGCCAATGCGGAGCAGCGCAAAATTTGCGAAGTGAACACAGGCATATTAGCTGCACCGACGCATTTGCTGCGCAACTGGTTGGTAAAATTAAGCAACAATAATTCACAAGGTGAGTACTACCTGACAGATATAGTAGCAATGGCTGTGAGTCAAAATGTAAAAGTAAGCGCTTTCCAACCAGATCATGCTTGGGAAGTGATGGGGGTCAATAGCAAAGTGCAACTGGCTGAATTAGAACGTATTTGGCAAGGTGAGCAGGCACTTCGATTATTATCGCAGGGCGTAACTTTGGCTGACCCTGCACGGGTTGATATACGTGGCAAGTTAGTGTGTGGTCGCGATGTTGAGATAGATGTGGGATGCATCTTTGAAGGTAGCGTTCTCCTTGGTAACAGGGTAAAAGTAGGCGCCTACACAGTCATCAAAGATTCAAATGTTGAAGCGGATACTCTCATAGCGCCATACAGCCATATCGATACAGCAAAGATTGGTGAGAATTGCCGTATAGGTCCTTATGCAAGAATTCGCCCAGGAACACAATTGCACAAGGATGTGCATGTCGGAAACTTTGTTGAAATTAAAAATAGCGAGATAGAGGCAGGTAGCAAGGCAAATCATCTAAGTTATATAGGTGATAGCACAGTGGGCAGCCGGGTAAACGTAGGCGCGGGAACGATTACCTGTAATTATGATGGAGTGAACAAACATCGCACGATCATAGAGGATGACGTCTTTATTGGCTCAGATACACAGCTGATCGCACCGGTTACCGTTAAAAGAGGTAGTACGATAGGTGCTGGTTCAACGATCACGCGTGATACCGCAGAAAATGCGCTGACCTTGTCGAGAGCGAAACAATTGACTGTAGCGGGTTGGCAGCGTCCAACCAAAAAGAAAAAAGAGTAAGTCATTTAAATTAAATAACTTGAAACGTCCTCAGTAGACAGGGAAATAAATATGTGCGGTATAGTCGGTGCGGTAGCAAAGCGTAATGTTGTTCCAATCTTGCTTCAAGGGCTGCAACGCCTCGAATATCGTGGATATGATTCTGCCGGCCTGGTCGTCGTGCATGAGCAAAGACTGGAACGAGCCCGCAGCACGGGTAGGGTTGTGGAATTAACGCAAAAAAGCGCCTCTATCAATGGGCACCTTGGTATTGCGCATACCCGTTGGGCAACCCACGGCGTGCCAAGCGAACGCAATGCACACCCGCATCTCAGCGAAGACAGTATCGCGGTCGTGCACAACGGCATTATCGAAAACTATGAAGAACTTCGCAGTGCGTTGACTGCACAAGGGTATGTGTTTACTTCAGATACCGATACAGAAGTAATTGCACACCTAGTTCACAGCAATTACAAGAACGGCGCATCCCTGTTGCAGGCAACACAGGCTTCGCTGGCCAAATTGATTGGCGCCTACGCAATTGGTGTTGTCTCTGCAAACAATCCTGAACAATTGATTTGTGCCCGCAAAGGCAGCCCTTTGTTGCTGGGAATAGGCAAGCATGAAAACTTCATTGCCTCCGATATGTCAGCGCTTCTTGCCGTAACCAAGAACGTTGTATATCTGGAAGAGGGTGATGTCGCTGAAATCGGCATTGATAGTTATCGTGTGTTTGATGCACAGGGTAAAGCCGTGAACCGTCAAATGCATGTCAGCGAACTGAATAACGATAGCGTAGAGCTGGGTGAGTATCGACACTACATGCTCAAGGAAATCTACGAACAACCCCAGGCCTTGGCCAATACCCTTGAAGCAGTGTGTAACAGCCAATCATTGGTGCCGGGAATATTTGGTGCTGAAGCAGCCGCATCCTTTGCACAGATTGACAGCATCTTAATTCTGGCCTGTGGCACCAGCCACAACTCCGGCCTGGTTGCTCGTAACTGGCTGGAAGAAATTGCCGGTATACCCTGCAACGTAGAAATTGCCAGTGAATATCGTTACCGCGTCAGTGTGGCCAACCCTAAAACACTGGTGGTGACCATCTCCCAGTCGGGTGAAACAGCGGATACTTTGGCAGCATTAAATCATGCTAAAGCGATCGGGCATCAGCATACTCTGGCGATTTGCAATGTTCCCGAAAGTGCCATTATTCGCCAGTCCAAACTGCGCTTTTTAACGCGTGCCGGTCCGGAAATTGGCGTAGCTTCGACCAAAGCCTTTACTACCCAATTGGCAGGCCTTTTCCTGCTGACCTTAGTGTTGGCAAAATTGCGCGGTAAACTGACACCGCAGCAAGAACAAAAGCATTTGCATGATTTGCGCCACCTGCCAAGCGCCGTGCAAGCCGTGTTGAAGCTGGACAAAAGTATCGGCAAACTGGCGGAGCAGTTTGCCAGCAAACAGCATGCACTCTTCCTGGGTCGGGGATTACATTATCCTATTGCCCTGGAAGGCGCGCTTAAGCTAAAAGAAATTTCCTATATCCATGCAGAAGCCTACCCGGCAGGGGAGCTGAAACACGGACCTTTGGCATTGGTGGACAAAGATATGCCGGTAATTGCAGTCGCGCCCAACGACACTTTACTGGAAAAACTTAAATCCAATTTGCAGGAAGTACGTGCCAGGGGCGGAGAATTATTTGTATTTGCCGACGCCAACACCAAGATACAGTCTTCAGATGGTGTGTATGTTATGCAAATGCCCGAACATGCGGGCTTTCTAAGCCCTATTCTGCATACCGTCCCTTTGCAACTGCTGGCATATTACGTAGCACTGCAAAAGGGAACGGATGTAGACAAACCACGCAACTTGGCAAAATCGGTCACCGTAGAGTGACAGGTCAAACGCGAGGTTTGAGGCGGAGGCTAATGTGAGCGTAGCGAACGTTAAGGGAAATCCCGGCCGAAACCACAAACCTCGCAATCTGGCAAAATCGGTCACTGTTGAATAAGTACAGGCTGATTAATCTGGAAGCGGGTGTTTGTTACTAAAGTAAACGAATAAATTTCCGATAACAGCATTCAGTAACCGCTTGATTCCAGTTACTTCAGGCAAGAAATTATTTGTAGATCAGGTGCTCATCCACCTGATACTAAAGGGCAAACAGATGGCGGTGATAGCCGTATTTAATCAAAAGGGCGGGGTGGGCAAAACCACCACCTGTCTGAATGTTGCAGCCGTTCTGGCTAAGGCTAAGCGGCACCCTATCGTTCTGGATATGGACCCGCAGGGACACCTGAGCTTGGCATGCGGTCTGAAAAATGGCACTTCACCCGAGCTGAACATGGCGGCATTTTTTGAACAAAAAGTACCGCTGGCAAAATTGTTGCGTGACACACCCGCAGGCTGGCAGATTATTTCATCGTCGCT
>Ga0315270_10001269_pt1 | contig 13425 bp, 12 predicted proteins | sample C1_bottom_MG_FD_204932 | JGI IMG/M metagenome (GOLD analysis project Ga0315270, IMG submission 204932) | Sediment microbial communities from Yellowstone Lake, YNP, Wyoming, USA - C1_bottom | ecosystem: Environmental > Aquatic > Freshwater > Lake > Sediment | place: USA: Wyoming | collected... | reverse complement strand
CTCCGGCTGGTTGGGCCGGTTGGTCTCGGTGCGGGGCTTTTTTTGGCAAGTACAGGCTTTTTTCGACAATACTCTGCCGCCGCATGGTGTAGGGAAGTATAGATGGTTTTTTTCCGCTCAACCGCTCGAATCGGCTGTTTTTTCTCACATGATACACACTGATCTTCTGCTAACCAATGTTGCTCTTGTCGTCATTTTAGTTACGGCAACGGTCACCGATATAGTGGGCCATCGAATCCCCAATTGGCTGAGTTTGGGGGGCGCAGTCCTTGGGTTGGTGTTGTCATCCGTATTTTTTGGTCCTGCGGGCGCGTTAACGGCGTGTGTGGGATGGGCCGTTGGTCTTGGTTTGTTACTGCCTTTTTACATGGCGGGCGGCATGGCCGCTGGCGACGTTAAATTAATGGCAACGGTAGGCGCGTTCGTTGGCTGGAAGCTGGTGTTGGCGGCGGCCGCATGCACCTTAATTTTCGGCGGTGTCTTGGCGGTGTTAAAGATCGCGCTGCACGCTCAAGCACGGGCAACGCTCACGCGCTATGGGCAAATGTTCAAAGTATTTTTTACGACCATGCAGTTGGTTTATGAAAAACCACCGGCGGGCGAGGCCGCCGCGCAGCGTTTTCCTTATGCACTGGCAATCGCGGTGGGCACAGGCGTTGGAATTTGGTGGCAGACGGGCCTCGTTTTTGGATTCGCTATTTAACTTTTAAATCGGTGTCGGTAATTCGTGATGCAAACTCAAATGAACGCAAATGGCTCGGATCTCCTGGCCCAATCTGCCAGTGTTTCATTGATGCCGAACCGAATTGTGCCATCGCCGCGCGATCTTCAAGAAACTGGCCTGCCCCGTAGTTTTATTCTTGATTTATTGTTGAAGCACTTATACAAAAGCGGTGATCTAGATTTACGTCAGCTTGTGGTGCAGTTGGCGTTAACCGGCGCCATTGTCGAAAATGTGATTGCTTCGTTGCGCGAACAATCGGCCATTGAATCCAAGCGTGGATTGAACGGCGAGCTTCGTTACGGTTTGACGGAGAAAGGACGGAGCCTGGCTGTCGAGGCCATCACAAAAAATGCCTACGCTGGCGCCGCGCCAGTGACATTAGAACAGTATCGCGCCGTTGTAGCGGCACAAAGTATTCGCAATGCGACGTTTAATCGTGCGCAGCTGGTCAATGCTTTCAGCGATGCAATTGTTAGCGATGCCTTAATTGATCAATTGGGACCGGCAATTTTGTCAGGCCGAGCTATGATCCTTTATGGTGAGCCTGGTGTCGGCAAAACATTTATTGCGCAACGCATCCGCCGCGTCATGAATGGCAACATCTATATTCCGCACGCATTGTTTGTCGGCAATGAGGTGGTTCGTCTCTATGATCCAGCCGTGCACGAAGCGATAGCCGAATCTGCTCCCGTCGCGAGTCTCGTCGCCTCCGACACGGACGCGCGCTACGTTTTGTGTAAACGGCCGGCTGTTACGGTGGGTGGTGAACTGACCTTGGAAATGCTTGAGCTTTCCATGGATCCGATACATCGCGTTTTTCAATCACCGGTGCATCTCAAAGCCAATAACGGCGTATTTCTGATCGACGACTTGGGTCGTCAACGCGTTGCTGTCGAGCAGCTGTTTAATCGCTGGATTGTGCCGCTCGAAGAACGACGAGACTTTATGACCATGGCGGGTGGCGGACGGTTTGAAGTGCCACTTGATTTTGTCTTGACGTTCTCGACAAACGTCGCGCCGCACGATTTGGCGGACGAGGCTTTCTTGCGGCGTCTCGGTTACAAGATTCGCGTTTCGCATTTGGATCGCACGGGATTTGAGGCGATTTGGCGCAAGGAGTGTCTCAGCCGACACCTTGCGCCTGATGAGACTGTTTTTGAATTTTTGGTCGAAGAGCTTTATACGAAACATGGCACACATATGTTGGCGTGCCATCCGCGGGACTTATTGGGCATCGTCGGCGACTACTGCAGGTTTCAGGGCGAACAACCGGCACTGTCGATTGAACGCATTAAACATGCATGGAACAGCTATTTCGTGACGCGCGACTGATCTGGCGCAGAATTTTTAACTTGAAAGTAACGGCGCCACGGGCGCACTTCGGAGATGAGCGACATGTTGGGTAAAGGCAAATTGATGTTGTTCGTGTCGCTGCTATTGGCGGGGGTTGCAGCGTGGTTAGCGAATACTTGGGTGCAACAGCATGGAGGAAGTGCTGGAACGCCCGCGGCAGTAGAGCTAAGCAAGGTCGCGGTTGCCGCATTGCCCATCGCCTACGGCGAAAAAATTGAGCCGCGCCATGTCAAACTGGTCGATTGGCCTAAGGACTATGTCCCCAGTGGCACTGTGACGGATGTCAAAATGGCCGAAGGGTTTGTCGCTACAGCAGATTTCAATGTTGGCGACCTTATCGCAACGGCGAAGATTGCTGAACATCCCGATGGTAGCCGTCTTGCAGCGCTGGTGGGTGAAGGAATGCGCGCGATGTCGGTACGCGTGGATGATGTCGTTGGCGTGGCGGGGTTTATTTTACCCGGAAATCGCATCGATGTTCTGGGCGTGCGCACTCACGGTAGCAACAGTGATAGTGTCGTTAAGGTTGTTGTGAGCGACGTGAAAGTATTAGCCGTGGATCAAGAAGTATCGGCCAATGAAAAGGCGGCAAAAATTGTTCGCGCCGTCACGCTGGAAGTATCAACCAGTCAATCCGAAGATCTCGTGAAAGCCTCAAACGAAGGCCGAATTCACATTACCTTGCGCAATCCTATGGATCGAAAACATGCGGACGCTAAGCCGGTCGCAGCGCCAAAGACCATCGTGAAAAAAGTGATCGTCACGAAAGAAGTGACGAAAGAGGCCGAGCCGCCACCGAGCGATCCGTATCGAGTCACGATCATTCGCGGCACGAACGTTACCGAAGAAAAACCGAAAATGTAATTTCTGCGGCCACAAAGCAACAGTTTGAGTCATTGAAACCAGAGGTCTGAGACGATATGAACAAAGGGAATAGGGGCATCACTGGGGCGTGGATTGTCTCGTGTATTTTAGCGTTTAGTTCGGTTGCGGCATCACACTCTATCAGTGCGGCCGTTTTTGACGGGACGCTCGGTACGCCAGTGCGCAACATGCAGGTACCGTTGAATCACTCGCGGGTGTTGGTACTGGATAGTGCGGTGGGCACGATTACCATCGGCAATCCAGACGTGGCGGACATTCACGTCTTAGATTCGCGGAAAATTTACGTCGTCGGGAAGTCGCTCGGCTCTACCAATGTTGTTTTGTGGAATCAAAGCGGCGGTTCTGAAGCGTATTCGACGTTCACCGTCGACGTCACTCAGGACGTTGATGCCCTCAAACGATTGCTTTATGAATTGATGCCGGAAGAAAAGCCCGAGGTGCGTTCGTCACAGGGAGCAATTGTACTGGGCGGTGAAATTTCCAGTGCGGCCAAAGTGGAAACCATCAAAACAATAGCCCAGCAATTTGTAAAAAATTCTGGCGCGTTCGTCGTCAAAGGCGCGAAAGGGGGCGGAGCACCCGAGGGTGGCAAAGACGGCGGCGGCAGCACAGACATCATCAACATGATGCAAGTCGGCGGACCTCACCAGGTTATGTTGAGCGTCAAAGTGGCCGAGGTTTCGCGTAAAGTGTTGCGGCGGCTAGGTGTTAATTTTGCGTCCTTTCACAACGGGCAACCCTGGCGCTTTGGTGGCCTAAACGGCGGTGGAAAGTTCGAAAATGCGTTGACGCCTGACGGACAAGAAGTCCCGATCTTTCCGCGCGACCGGCCATGGACTAACGGGAGTGATCCCATTGTTGGCCCCCCCGTTGATAAATTTCAGCCAAATACGCCATCCATCAGTGCGGCAGGTCTGTTTGCCGGTTATCTGACGGGTAGCACGTACTTTGAAATGATCATTGATGCATCGAAAGACGACGGGCTTGCCAAAGTTCTTGCAGAACCAACCCTGACAACGTCGAGCGGTGAAGCGGCAACGTTTCTCTCGGGCGGCGAGTTTCCGATTCCCGTTTGGAACGGAGGTGGTAGTCAAGGTGGAGGGATTACCGTCGTTTTCAAACAATACGGAATCTCCGTCAAGATGTTACCCACAGTATTAGATTCCAAGCGCATTAATATGGTCGTCGATGTGAGTGTGAGTGAGCTCAGCGATGCCGCAAGTCTTTCGTCTCTCGTGCCGGGTTCGGGTATCGCCTTGGCTATTCCTTCGCTGGAAACTCGCGCAGCGAGTTCAACCTTGGAATTTATGGACGGCGAGACCATCGGCATCGCCGGATTGCTGAGCGACAAAATGCGCGAGGTGGTGACGAAATTCCCAGGCTTGGGCGACCTGCCCGTGTTGGGCGCGTTGTTCCGCAGTCAGCAATATCAAAAAGACGAGTCCGAGCTGGTGATGTTTGTGACAGCCCACTTGGCAAAGCCAATCAATCCTAAAGACATTCGTTTGCCAACGGACGCATTCACCGCGCCCAGCGACGCAGAATTCTTCTTGATGGGCCGCATGGAAAAGGATTCGGAACGCAAAGACGCGACGGCAAAGCCCGTTTTAAATGAGACCAAAGCCGCGTCGCCGAGTGCGAACACCGGAACAGTGCAAACATTTGGCCACCAATTTTAACGCAATACAAAATTCAAACGGGGTGATGTGATGTTGGGAAGGGTAAATACGATGGGTGCCTGTTGCGTGGGGATAACTTTGTTGTGCGGCTGTGCGTCGATGTCGTCACCAACGCCCGAGAGCGACTTTGGCAATTCCTATCACCAATTGGTTAAAGGGCAGATCTACGATGCGGAGGCTGCCGCGAATCCAGATCCGCTGGGGCCACAAGGTATCTCAGGCGAACGAGCGGTGACGGATTTAAAGAATCTACAGCGTGACAACGAAAGCGGTAAAACGGCGCGTACTATTTTAAAAAGTGCGCCTTTGAATTACACAATACAAAAATAAAAAATTAACGGATGAGAAGTCGGGGAGCGCAGCGAGTGAGTAAGAGGCAGACAAGTTTCGGTCGGCAAAAAGGTGTTGTTGCGGCGTTGTTTGCCGTGGCGTTGTTTTCAATCGTTGCGCTCGCTGGTATGGCGGCCGATAGCGCGCACGCGTATTTGGACAAAACGCGGCTGCAAAATGCGCTGGATTCTTCGGCGCTTGCCGCCGCGCGGACCTTAGGTTCAACCACCAGTGTCGCTCAGGCCGCCGCTACCGCCCGCGCCGTCTTTGATGCCAACCTAAACGGTAGCGGGTTTTCTGAAATCAAAGGCAAGCTTACCGATGCAGCAAGTTCCCTGGTTGTCGAATTTTCCACGACCGTGAATCCGTTTGCGGCGGGGGCTGTCGGTGTAAACGCTAAGTACGTGCGCGTGCGTCTCAACAAGACGGTTGATCTTGCGACTTGGTTTATGGGCGTAACAGGAGTGAATACGCTCAGTGTTTCCTCGAGCTCGGTGTCGGGCCCCAGCCCGTCGTTGGCTACCGCGTGTGATATCGCGCCGATTTTTGCCTGTTCAGATCCGGCGGGAACAGCGGCTAACAATTGGGGATACAACATCGGGCAATATTACACGTTGGCTCCGGGAGCAGGAAACAACGCGGCAATTGGACCGGGAAATTACAACCTACTGCAACTCAGCGGGCCAGGTGGCGATGCGGTAAGGAACGACTTAGCAGGCGCCTACGGGGGCTGTGCATCGTTAACGAATACGGTGACGACAAAGACCGGTGTAAATACAGGTCCGGTGGAGCAGGGCATCAATACGCGTTTTAACGTCTACAGCGGCAATTTGTCACCCACGCAGTATCCGCCCGATGTCTATGTCACGAGTGCTCAGAGTTTCACGTACGCCCAATATCAGAATCTTTATGCCACCGATGCCAGCGGTAAAACACCGGGCGGCGTGGCGGGTCGCCGAGTGCTTGCAGTGCCGATCGGGAATTGCGCGGGGGCCGTCAACAATGGCGTTTCGCAGCTGCCGGTTTCGGGTCTCGGTTGTTTTTTTCTCCGTGAGCAGGCGGGTGAACGATCAAAACCGCAAGGAAGCATTAGCGGCGAGTTTATCGGCAAATGCAATGTTCAAGGAAATGCGGGCAACGATCCAAATAAAACCGGCGGAGCGACGGTAATACAGCTCTATGGTGATACGAGTCGTTGGGATTCATAGGTTGCATGGCTATGAATAGACGCTATGAAAAAACAACAAACAAGCAGCGCGGTGTGGCGATCATTGAGTTCACTCTTGCACTGCCGTTCATGGTGTTGGCCTTTGTGGCGATCGCCGAAATCGGATCGGCGTTCTACAGCTACGCCACGCTTAACAAAGCACTCATCGACGCCGCGCGCTTTTTGTCGACAGGTACCGCTAATGTTGGGACGACAGGAAAAATTACTGCGGCCAATTTGACGACGGCTACTAACCTCATTGTCTACGGCAATCCAGCGGTTCAGGCCAAGCCACTGCTGAGTGGTGCGTCACCCGTCTTAACGGTGGTCTGCGTTGGCAGCTCTTATACGTCAGGTGGTGTGTTGTACTGCAATCAAGCGGGCACTTATCAAACCATGAGAGCGACAGCGACCTACGCCCACGCGCCCATCTTGGGGACGACATTGAAAAACCTTTCAGGCGTTGATTTGACAATCAATATGACGGCTGAAACGACGATGCCCTTTGAGTAAACCAATATGAAACGAACAATGAGCTACCACTCGCAACATGGCATCGTACTCGTCGAATTTGCCATGATAGGACTTTTGTTTTTTATTTTGCTGTTTGCTGGCATCGAATGCGCGCGATTGGCGTATACCTGGACAGCGCTAACAGAAGCGACGCGTCTGGGCGCGCGGGCGGCTGCAGTGTGTGGCGTCAACCAGGCAACGATTAAGTCGGTCGCTCAATTCAATGACGGCAATTTATTGCCCGGCGATTTTAATGGCAACACAAACATCACCATCCGCTACTTAGACATCAATGGGAATGTATTGGCCAATCCTGCCGGAGCCGATTACAACAATATTCGGTTTGTTGAAACCCGGATCGATAATTATCAGTATAGTTTCTTGGTGCCGGGCTTTGGCTCCATTCCCTTAGGCCCCTTTTCTTCTGTTCGTCCGCGCGAGGCGTTGGGCGTTGTTCCTCTTGAGGGATCGAATATTTGCTAAGCCAGGTTGCTTAGCCATTGAGGATACGAGTCATGATTAAGAAAGCAAAAGTACTTTTCACCGGAACGGGTGGTAGCGACGTTGATTTGATCGAATCGTACATTCGTGCGCAAAGTTGGTTTGTTGTGAGCAGCAAATATCTGCGGCCGAATGAGACCGTGGCTTGGGCGCGTGCTGATGATCCGAATCGTCCTGACATTGTGGTTGTGTTTGTCGCAGAAGGCTCCGAGGCTCACGTAAACAACGTGGCGTCGGGGGTGCGCGGTGATGCGGAATTGATTGTTATCGGTCCGGCCGGTCATGCGGCACTTATGCGTCAAGCCATGCGATCGGGCGCTCACGATTACATCGAACAACCCGTCAGTAAAGAAGAGCTTTGTGAAACATTGCGCTTGGTGGCGCGGCAGCGCTCGTCGGCGAGCGGTGGGCCAAACAACGTCACAACCGTTGTGAACACGAAAGGCGGCTCCGGCGCGTCTTTCATCGCAGCAAACTTAGCGCATATTTATGCTGCGCAAGATAAATTGCAAACGGCATTATTGGATCTGGATTTTCAATTTGGTATCCAGTCTCTTAATTTTAACGTTGAACTTGAGCACGGGCTGAACGAAGTCTTGGCCTCTATCGACAAGCTCGACGCGGTGGCGCTCAAGGGGCACATGGCCAAGCATGGCGATTCGCTGTTTCTTTTAGGCGAGAAATTGGATCCGGTGGTATTGCCCAGCGATCTCAATGTCAACGGTATTGATCGGGCAATGGCCTTGCTCGCGCAGGCATTTGATCAAATCGTAGTCGATTTACCCCGCAATATTGATCCGCTCTTCTCGTCAATTATTTCGCGAAGCACGCACGTTGTATTGGTGACACAGCAAAGTGTCGCGCATATTCGTGACGCCAAACGTCTGTTATCCATATTGCGCAACGAGTTCGACATTACACCAGAGCAAATTACGGTGGCCGTCAATCGTTTCAGCGATAAGACCTCGATCTCAGAAAAAGATATCGAGCAGACATTAAATTTTAGCCCTGTAACACTCATACCAAATGACTTTAGACGGGTCGCGGCATCGACGAATACCGCATCGCCATTGCTGGAGTCTGCCCCGGGGACGCCAATTTCGAAAGCATTGGTGGCGTTGGCGCGCAAAATACGCGGAAACGATGAGAAACCAAAAACCTTGTTGGGCAGAGCACTGTCCGGACTGTTTGGGCATTAACGTTAATTTAAGGCAGGCGCAATAATGAGTCTTCGTACCCGGTTAGCACAGCAATTAGGCTTGAAAGCGCGCGATGAAAACGAGCGTGCGGCGGCGGTGGTCGCGGCGGCGCACGCCTCGCCGAGCGATCAAGCGCCGCAAGGCGATGTTGCCGCCATTCTTCCTGTCGCCGAAGAAGAACAAATTGCTACCGGCGAACAGTTTCTGTCGCCGCACGAATTGCGCTATCGGTCACTGTTGCTTGAGCAGCTGTACAAAATGATGGATCTTTCGCGCGTCGGCGATTTGCCGGAGGATCAAGCGCGGCAACAAATTCACACGCTTTCGCACCAGGTGATGTCGCAAGCGGACATGCCGTTGAGCGCGGAATCACGCAACAAGATTACCCAACAAGTCGAATTTGAAATTCTTGGACTTGGGCCACTGGAGTTGTTGCTACGCGATCCGTCGGTGTCCGACATCATGGTGAACGGGCCAAAATGTGTGTATGTCGAACGCGCGGGTCGACTACAGCGCAGCCCCGTCGTTTTTGATGACAACCAACATTTGATGCGTGTGATTGACCGGATCGTTTCTCGCGTGGGTCGGCGCATCGACGAATCGGTACCGTTGGTTGACGCCCGCTTGGAAGATGGCTCGCGCGTAAACGTAATTATTCCGCCCCTCGCCATCGATGGGCCAACTATGTCCATTCGTCGCTTTCCAGCCAGTCCGCTGACGTTAGCCAATCTCGTTGAGAAAAATGCGCTATCGATGACCATGGCCAGATTGTTGGCGGCCGCGGTTAAAGGGCGGAAGAACATTTTGATTTCAGGCGGTACTGGGTCGGGAAAAACAACGGCGCTAAATGCCTTATCCGCGTTTATTCCTAATTCTGAGCGCATCATCACGATCGAAGATGCGGCAGAGCTACAGCTCCAACAATCCCATGTTGTGCGATTGGAGACACGGCCGGCGAATATTGAGGGTCGTGGTCATATCTCGCAACGTGATTTGGTAAAAAATTCTCTGCGTATGCGGCCCGATCGAATTATTTTGGGCGAAGTGCGCAGTGAAGAAGCGCTGGATATGTTACAGGCCATGAACACGGGTCATGATGGTTCGCTGGCGACCGTGCATGCCAATACCCCGCGTGATGCGTTGAGTCGTGTCGAGAATATGGTGGCGATGGCAGGCTTTGATTTGCCAGCACGAGCCGTGCGCAATCAAATTGCATCCGCGGTGGATATGGTTGTCCAAGTGGCACGCCTTGACGACGGCACACGTCGGATGGTCAGCATCTCTGAAATCGTAGGCATGGAAGGTGAGGTCATCACAATGTCGGAAATATTTGCTTACGAACGCGTTGGGGTCAGCGCAGAGGGTAACGTCGTTGGCCGCTTTAAGGCGACGGGCGCTGTGCCAACGTTTCTTGATGAGTTGCGCCGTCGCGGTTTGGACGTGTCACTCGATATGTTCGATATTGCGCAAGGCGACTAAGAGATTATTTCTATGTCCTTTGATTATGTACTGATTGGTTTTGTGATCGCGGTCGGCGCCGCGGTGTTGTTTTTTGAATTGTCCATGTTTCGCTCGGTGTATGGCGAAGAGGCGCGACAGAAAAAACACCTGAAAGACCGTCTTGACGGGATGCGAAAAGCGCACCAGGTGCAAACCGATGCCGGCATTCTCCGTGACGGTGTAAACGCATCAGGCGGGCGCGCGGGTGATTGGCTGCCGGGCGTGCGCGGCTTGCAGAAGTTGATTGATCAATCGGGCCACGACACCAGTGTCTCGGCGCTGTTGAGTATGAGTACCTTATTTGCCGCGGTCGCTGGCATCGTCGCTTTTGTGTTTACGCGCGAGATCATTGTCGCGGTGGTGGCCGCGGCGGCAGCGGCAAGTTTGCCTTTTTTAAATGTTACCGCGAAGCGGAACCAACGCCAAAATGCCTTTGATGAACAACTGTCGGAGGCAATCGATGTCATCACGCGCGCATTGCGCGCTGGCCATACCTTGGACAGCAGTCTATTGGTCGTATCCGAAGAGTTGGAAAATCCAATCGCGGAAGAATTTGCTATTAGTCACGCTGAGCTCAGTTACGGTGTGCCCCACCGTGTTGTGTTTGAGCGAATGCTTGAGCGTGTTCCATCGCGACACCTGAAGGCGTTCGTAACCTCCGTGTTGATTCAGCGTGAAACGGGCGGCAATTTAGCGGAGATTCTCAAAAATATTTCTGGCGTCATTCGCGGTGGCTATCGCTTCCAACGTAAGTTGAAGACGCTATCAGCGGAGGGCCGCATGTCGGCGATGGTCTTGGCGGCGGTCCCCCTTGTGCTAGGTACAATGATGTTTGTTCTTCATCCCGATCTGATGAGCGTACTGTTTAAGACTCCGCGAGGACACACCCTGCTTTGGATATCCAGCGGATCATACATCGTCGGTCTGGTGTGGATTCGGAAACTCATCACGATTGATATTTAACGGGAAGCATTGGCTATGGATTCGCTCATCTCAAGCTTGACAAGTTTCTCCAATAATCCCGATATCGTGCGTTGGGGGCTTACCATTGCCATCGGCTTGTTGATGTTCTTAGTGGCCTGGGGCGTGATGTTTTTTGTGGCTAACGTGATGGACCCGGCGCGCCGACGTTTGAGTCAATTGAGCGGTGGAGACGGCGCGAAAGGAAGTTCGAAATTTGCCGATCGCGTTGCAGCGTCTATGGATGGATTCAGTTCATCCTTGATGCCAAAAAATGCAAAGGAAACGAGTCGCATACGCGCGTCATTAACTCAAGCAGGGTTTCGCGCCGACAATGCTATTTTCGTTTTTTTTGCCCTTAAGACAGTCTTGGCGATCTTGCTGCCCGTTATTGTTTTTATTGCTCAGTCGTTTTTCCCTAAGCTGACGACCCAAAATGTGATGTATTTAATTTTTGTCGCGCTGGGCATCGGCATGTTCGGCCCCAATTACGTGCTGTCCAAAATGGTTGCGGAACGCCAAGACAAAATTCGTCGCGGGTTTTCCGATATGCTGGATTTGTTGGTTGTCTGCGTCGAGGCGGGATTGAGTTTTGATATTGCGATTCGTCGCGTGAGTGGAGAAATTGGAACGTCTCATCCCGTACTTGCAGAGGAGCTGGCGGTATTGTCGGCCGAAGTGCGTGCGGGCGTGGATCGCGTAAAAGCGCTGAGAAATTTTGCTGATCGAACCGGATTGCGTGACATTCGCGGTTTTGTTGCTTTGGTTGCACAGAGCATACGCTTTGGTACAAGTATCGCGGAAACACTGCGTATTTACTCCGAAGATTTTCGCGACAAGAGAACGCAAGCGGCGGAAGAGTTAGCCGCGAAAGTTGGCACAAAAATGATCTTCCCGCTGGTGGCGTGCTTTTTTCCCAGCTTTTTCATCATCGCTATTGGGCCGGCCATACTCAAGGTCTACGAAGCATTTGGCATGTAATGGCCGCATCAGGAGAGAATAAGTGAGCAGCAACGGGAATAAGCGCGTGTTCAGCGCGAGTAGTTTATTGGGCGCAGTTGTGTTGTTGCTGGCCGCCTGTACAACGGTAACCAAAGAAGGCCCTGTGCCACCACTCGCGAGTGGAAGGTTCGACCATCTTATCGAGAATGCGCCAAATACTGACGCCGCGGCAGCAGCCGATAATTCGAAATTAGAGCCGCTCAAAACTGCTAAAGATGCGCGCGATCGTGCGGAAAAGGCGCTCGGCGAAAAAAATCCCAACAAGGCGGTTTTTTATTATGTAAAGGCTTTGGAGTTTGACGAAAAAGACGTTATTTCGTTGAAAGCAATTGGTGATCTGCAGATGCGCGCCGGAAGCTTTGCGATTGCCGCAATGGCGTATCAGATGCTTCTCAATTTGGAGCCAGATAATATCAGTGCGGAAGAAGGACTCGGCATGAGTAAGTTGCGTGTTGGCGACTATGCTGAAGCGCAGAAGCATTTGGCCATCGTTGTCGAACGCGATCCCCAACGCGTCGCGAGCATAAACGGTCTGGCGGTAACCTATGATGTCACGCAAGATTTTGAGCGTTCGGCGGGGTTATACGGTAAGGCGTTTCAAGTTGCGCCAAACTCCCCTCTCGTTTTAAATAACTTCGCCTATTCTCGTTATCTAGCGGGTGATTGGGAGCGAGCTGAGCAGTCATTTATAAAATTGTTAAATCGCTTTCCATCGCATTATCAGGGTTGTTTAAACTACGGATTGTTGCTTGCGAGACGCGGACGCCTCAAGGATTCGCTCCTAGTGCTTGAGCGAGTGTTATCGCCCGCAGCGGCTTACAATGAGCTTGGCTACATCATGATGCTCGAAGGTGACTACGTGGCAGCGGAACGTCTGCTCGATGCGGCAATATCGGAATCGCCGACGTATTTTCAACGCGCTTATGAGAATCGTGAATCAGTACGTGCGTTGCGTGCGGCGTCAAAGCCCGAGCAAGATTCGCTTAAAGAAACAGTGTTGCAGCTACGACGCCTACCAAAAGGCGTGATTTCGAAAAATGGCGAGTCGACGCCCGACAAACACGCAGCGGAACAGTCTTTGGATTCCGTAATGAATGAGCGGAACAAGGCGCAGTCGCGCAGCAAGGGAAGCCCACAAACCGACGTTGGGGTCGGCGACAGTACGGGCAAACAGCCACCAATTGAAAAGCGCTTTTCGCTCGGTAACGATTGATGCGCAATTTGTAAAATCAAGAACTCAGTCTTTCCTGGCGGCACAACTCCTTTCATCTTCGTGGCCTCAACGCAGTTCGCCGTGGACTGATGTGGATTTGCGTTACCCTCAATGTCATTGCAAACGCTTCGAGCTGATCATCCCGCAAGGGTTTTGCGTCAACTTTTGCAAAAAAATGTGCAACTCCATGCTTGTGGTGCGTGAAAACCCTTGCTAAAATTCGCCCGCGCGCTGAGTAATTAAGATTGGGTGCGTTTAAACAAACGGCTCGAAAGTCCCATAGAATTTTGGCTAAACCCGCAGCCGGATTGGTTGCGAGCCGGTTACAAGCTTCCCAATTTTATACTGTTTTTTGACCC
>Ga0315270_10001268_pt1 | contig 13427 bp, 16 predicted proteins | sample C1_bottom_MG_FD_204932 | JGI IMG/M metagenome (GOLD analysis project Ga0315270, IMG submission 204932) | Sediment microbial communities from Yellowstone Lake, YNP, Wyoming, USA - C1_bottom | ecosystem: Environmental > Aquatic > Freshwater > Lake > Sediment | place: USA: Wyoming | collected... | reverse complement strand
CAAAGGCTTCCTATCTTCTATCCGGTTTTCAAAGACGCTCGCCGTGCTCTCCGCACGGCCCGAAAGTTGCCTCGCGGCCCCCTCCAGCACCCCGCAGCCTCAACTGCGCAGGACATTCAGACTAACACCGCGCAGCCCGCATGCAAGGGAAAATTTCAAGGAACCTCCTGAAACTGAATGATTCTGCCGGTCTGGCGGTTTGATAGGGGGCGAAGACCCCCCAGGATGGTCCTCGGAGTGGAGAACCCCGGAAGGCCGCCAGCCTGTGCCGTAGAATCATCCCTGGGGAGGGCTGCGTGATCCACATCATCGGGGCGGGTCTGGCGGGCTCGGAAGCTGCCTGGCAGCTGGCGTCGCGGGGCCATGAAGTCCGGATCTCCGAGATGAGGCCGCACTGGACGACGCCCGCCCACACCACGGAACGGGCCGCGGAAATGGTCTGCTCCAATTCATTCAAGAGCGATGACCCGGATTCCGCGACGGGGATTCTCAAAGCCGAGATGCGGCGAATGGATTCCCTGATCCTTCGCTGCGCCGAAGCCACCCGAGTGCCCGCGGGGAACAGCCTCGCCGTGGACCGGGATGCCTTCTCGGAAAGCGTCACCACGGCCCTGAAGGGGCACACGAACATCCACTGGGAGGAGGCCCGCATCGAGGCGCCGGAACCCGGGATGCCCACCATCATCGCGACGGGGCCCCTCACCGCGGAGCCCTTGGCCGACTGGCTTTCCGCCGCCACCGGCAGCGGCAGCCTCCACTTCTACGACGCCATTGCCCCGATCGTGGAGCGCGACAGCATCGACATGGGCATCGCCTGGATGGCCGCGCGCTATGACAAGGGAGGCCCGGATTTCATCAACTGCCCCCTCGACAAGGAGCAGTACGAGCGGTTCCTGGATGCGCTGCTGACCGCAGAGCGGACGCCCCTTCACGAGGTGGACACGCCCTACTTCGAGGCCTGCCTGCCCATCGAGATCATGGCGGACCGGGGCCGCGAAACACTCCGCCACGGCCCCATGAAGCCCATGGGCCTGGATGATCCGCGCACCGGGCGCTGGCCCCACGCGGTGGTCCAGCTCCGCCAGGACACCCTCGCCGGGGACCACTTCAACCTGGTGGGCTTCCAGACCCGCCTGAAATGGGGGGCTCAGAAGGATGTCTTCCGCCTGATCCCCGGCCTCGGAACGGCCGAGTTCGTGCGGTTCGGCAGCATCCATCGCAATACCTACGTCCAGGCGCCCAGGATTCTCGATGCGACACTTGCTGTCAAATCCGTTCCAGGTCTCTGGATCGCGGGGCAGCTGTCGGGCGTGGAGGGCTACCTGGAATCCGCCGCGAGCGGCCTCGCCGCCGCCTTTGCGGTAGACCGCGCCGTGTGTGGTCTTCCGCCCCTGCCCTTCCCGCCAGATACCGTTCTGGGCAGCCTGCTTCACTACCTGGCCTACGCCTCCGGCGCCGACTTCTGTCCCACCAACGCCATGCTGGGCCTGCTGCCACCGCTCCCCGAGAACCTCCTGGACTTGCGCGGCCTGAAGCGGGCCGGGGGGGCCCGGGCCGTGAAATCCGCCAAGGGTCGCGTCCACCGGGAACGCGCACTCAAGTCACTGGACCAGCATCTGAAGCTCGCCGGAGAGCTGCCATGAACCGCCCCGCACTCCTCCTGGGCGCTGCCGCCCTGGCCATCACCCTCGGGAGCGGGGCATGGTGGCTGACCCGCCGCATCCCGGGAAACCCGCCCCAGGAAGAGATTCTGGAACCCTTCCGGGCCTCGGCAGTGGGCGCAGGCCAGCTCATCAGCCTCCTGCCCCCGCCCGTGCCTCTGAGGAACATCCACTGGACGTTCCCCCTGCCCGGTGGTGCGGCCGTGGCCCAACTCCTGACCCAAACCGGCCGGCAGCAGGTGACGCTCTTCCTTCAAGGGGTACCCAGGCCGGTCATCTCCCTGCCCGAACCGGCTGGCGTTTCCAGTTCGTTCTTCCAGTTTGCGGAACTGGTGGATGCGGCCCTGGTGCCAGACGACGTGCTGGTGCTGCTCTACCGCAGCCCGGAGGAGACCTCTTCGCCCGCGCTGATCCTGGCCTGGGATCTGCGTGCCCAGCAGATCCGGTGGTCACACCGTGCGCCGGGAGAGCATCTGATTCTGACTCCAAACCGACGCAGTATCTTCCTCTTCGGCACGGAAACGCCCGTCAGCATCCTTGACCTGGCGGGCCGGGCCGGCAGTCAGAAGCCCGTGTACGCCGCGGTTGAGCTTCCTCCTGAAGTGAAGGGGATTTCCAGCCTGCTCCCCATCGGGTCCCGATCCTTCCGCGTGGCCAGGGACTTGGGACTTTCCACCTGGCGCAACGGGAAGTGGACCCACGTGCAGGTCCCGCCCCCTTCGCCCCTCGGATTCGCCCACGGGCTCGGCAAGCTGGCCGGAAACGTCAAGGCGGGTTGGTGGCAACCCGAGCCCGGAGTGCTGATTCCCTTGGATCATCCGGATGGGGCACCAGGAGCGCCACGGGACCTGAAGGTGCTGCTTCCGGAGGCCTCGGCCATGGACGCGGACCTGCTCCACCTGATCGGAGAGGAGGCGGACGGGCACCTGTGGTTCGAGTTGGCGCGACCTGCCCTTCCAGCGCCTGCCCCGCTCCCTGCGCCGACAATGGCACCGATTCCGGGTGCTTCGGGTATGGCCCTTCCGGAAGCCACCGTACCCCCGCCACCTCCCACCCTCCAGCCTCCCCGGGAGGCCTGGGAGGCGCACCTCAGCAAAGGGCTGGACCGGCTCTATCGCTGGAAGCCCGGTGAGAACCGCATGCAAGTGACCGCCCTAGCGGAGGCCTGGAAACGCCTGGCGCCGCCTCCGGGAATTTCCGCTCCCCCCGATGGGAATCTGCGCCCCGAGGCCGGGGCCCTTCTCTGTGGCGGTCCGGACCGGGTGTGGTGGCTTCCGCTCAAGGCCCTTCAGGCCAGGTAGTCTTACCGATCCGGCTTCTCCAGGTACTCGCGGATCAACCCCTCGGCCACCGCCTCTTCATCGGGGTGGTACGTTCCCGTGTCCAGCTGGCGCTTGAGGGCCTTGAGCTTCTCGGATCGGATGTCCGGGGTCTCGGCCAGCACCTCATGGGCCACCGCCACGAGATGCTCGGTGGCGGTTCCATTCTGTCCTGCGGCCTTCGGGGCGTCGCCACCGCAGGGTTTGCCGCTCTTGCTCATGTCCACCTCAACAAGCCGCCTATCGGCAGATGGCCGAAATTCCTCAAGCACCACACACCTTTCCCCCCCCCGGGAGGCGGATTGCAGCGTCTCAGGCCAAGGCCACCAGGATCCGATCATGACCTGCAAAATCCTGATGCACCATGGCCTTGGGCCATCCAGCCCCAAGGGCCCGGCGGCACAATTCGCCCCCTTGCCCGGCGCCGATCTCCAGCAGGCAGGCCACCGCCTGCCGGGCCCGGGCCTGGGCCAGCAGTTCCGCGGACAGGGCCAAACCCCGGTCCGGGGCAAACAAAGCTGAAGCCGGTTCGAAGGCCAGTTCCCGTTGAAGGCTCGGTTCATCTGCCGGGTCCACGTAGGGCAGATTCGCCACCACCAAGCCCAGGGGATCCGGAACGGGATGCAGCAGGCTGCCTTCAAGGAAGGCCACGGCGGCTCCCAGCGCCTGGGCGTTCTCTCTGGCCGCAGCCAAAGCGCCGAGACTCAGATCCGTGGCGGTCATCTGCCAGTCCGTCTCCAGAGCCAGGCTCACGGCGATGATGCCACTGCCCGTGCCCACATCCACGCAGCGGTCCACACCCAGGTGCTTTCCCACCTCCAGGGCCGCTTCCACCAGCAGCTCGGTCTCCGGGCGGGGGATCAGCGTGTCCCTCGTAACCCGGAAGCGGCGGCCCCGGAAGAGGCACCACCCCAGGATGTAGGCCCAGGGCTCGCCCGCCTTCCGGCGTCGCAGCCAAGCCTCCACCTGGGCCGACGCCTCAGGAGGCACCAAATCGCCGCCGTGGGCGGCCAGCCAGAATCGAGACAACCCCAGCCCCTCCTCGAACCAGCGGAGGCTCTCGGCATGGGCCTCGGAGGGATCCAGGAACCCGGCCAGAGCCGCGCCGAGATCGAGGCGGAGATGTCGATACGTCAAGGCCATCCCCCCAGCCTAACGTGGGGGGATGGCCCAGGGCCATCGGGGGATCAGGCCGTCAGCGCCTTGGCGCGCTCCTGGCTCTTCTGGGCGACGATCTCGTGGAGGCTGCCGCCGTGGCTGTCCATGGTGACGACCAGGGGGAAGTCCTCGACCTCGATGATCCAGAAGGCCTCGGGGCTGCCGAACTCTTCGAGCATCTTCACGTCCACCACGCGCTTGCAGCGCTCGGCCAGCAGGCTGCCGGCGCCGCCGGTGGCGTGGAGGTAGACGGCCCCGGTCTTCTGAAGGCCTTCGCTGGTCTTCTTGCCCATGCCGCCCTTGCCGATGACGCCGCGCACCTTGTAGGTGTCGATGACGTCGGCCTGGTAGGGCTCTTCGCGGATGGAGGTGGTGGGCCCCGCGGCGACGAAGGACCAGGTGCCATCCTCATTCTTCTTCACGACGGGGCCGCAGTGGTAGATGACCATGTTCTCGAGGATGGGCTTCAGCCACTCGGGCTTCTGCTCCTTCATGTACTTGTGGCCCATGTCGCGGCTGAGGACGACGCGGCCATTGAGCAGCACTTCGTCGCCCACCTTGAGCTGGCGGGCCTGGGCTTCGGTGATGGGAGTGGTGAGACGGATCATGGGAGCCCCTGGTTTCTGGATCAGTCGAAAGACACAGCGCCGTTGGTCTTGAGCGTGATCGAGCCCCGGCGGCTGCTCCAGCACATGTAGCTGATGCTCACGTAGAAGCTGGCGGGGTGCCGGTACATCTCCTCGGCCAGAACGCCCAGCACGGTGGTATTGCCGCCGTAGCCCATGGGTCCGATGCCCAGGGTGTTGAGATCATTCGCGATCTCCTTCTCGAAGGCGTCCATTTTTGGGTCGGGGTTCGGGGTTCCCAGCTTGCGAAGAATCAGTTCCTTGCTCTTCTCGTAGCTGGAGACGCGATCCCCGCCGATGGCCACGCCGAGGATGCCCGGGCTGCAACCCTGGCCCTGGGCCTTCACCACGGCATCGATGATGCACTTGCGCACGCCCTTGATATCGCGGCCCGCGCCGATGGCGGCATCCGGCAGGCGGTACTGGGCGCCCACGTTCTCGCAGCCGCCGCCCTTCTGCATGACGGCGATCTCGACTTCCGGCTTGTCCCACTCCTCGAAGTGGACGGCCGGGTGGCCCTCATGGAAGGGATCCATGTTGGTGCCCGTGTTCTTGCCGCTGAGGGCTTCCACGCAGTTGGGGCGCAGCCAGGACCGCTTGGTGGCCTCGGCCACGGCCGCCCGGATCTGCTGCTTGGCGGCGCGCTGGCTCAGACCGAAGGGGTGGCGCACCCAGACGATGATGGTGCCCGTGTCCTGGCAGAGGGGCGTCACGTGGCCGTCCGCGAGGATGATGTTGCGCACCATGTCATTGAGCGTATTGAAAGCCCGGCTGCCTTCCTCCTCTGCGTCGCGGCCCTTCACGAGAGCATCGATCACGTCCTGAGGCAGGCGGCTGGTGGAGCGGCGCAGCAGCTCCAGCATGGGCAAGGTGAGATCCAGGCCCTTCAGATCCTTGAGATCCGCCTTCCACCCTTTGGGCAGCACGGACTTGGATGCCACCACGTCAGCCGTGGTGAGGGTGGGAATGACGCACTCGGACATGGGCCCTCCGGGATTTCAGGCCTCCATGATCCGCCTGCTGAAGCCTACGCTCAAGTGATCAATGCCTCTTTCCCCTGCCACCGAGCTGGAATCGACACCCAGCTATTCTGGAAGACTCGATCAGCGAGGTCCCCATGAGCAAAATCCTGTTCATCCTCAACGACCCGCCCTATGGCACAGAACGCAGCTACAACGGGCTGCGCCTCGCGGGGGCTACGGCCAAGCGGGAAGGCGCGGAGGTGCGCGTCTTCCTCATGGGCGATGCCGCGGCCTGCGCCAAGAAGGGTCAGACCACGCCCAACGGCTACTACAACCTGGAACGCATGCTGAAGGCCGTCACCAACCGCCACGGCCAGGTGGGTGTCTGCGGCACCTGCATGGACGCCCGGGGCCTCACCGAAGCTGAGCTGACCGAGGACTGCCACCGCAGCACCCTCGAGGCCCTGACCGACTGGACGCTGTGGGCGGATCAGGTGCTGGTCTTCTAGGGAGGCGCCATGACCACCACTGGTGAATCGCGCCCCTGCTCCTGCTGCGGCGAATCCGAGACCTCCGCGCCCAAGGGCGCCTGCCCCGCTTGCGGAGGGGCTGGAAAGCCGGTCCAGTCCTCCACCATGAGAGCCCTGCTGGATCCCAGGGTGATTGGCGAAATGAACGAAGGCGCCTGGCGATTCTGCGAGGCCCCTGGCTGCGACGTGGTCTACTTCAGCCCGGAAACAGCCCAGACCTTCCGCAAGAGCCAGCTCACAGTGCGCGTGGGGATCAAGGAAATCGAGGCGCCCCATCCCCTCTGCTACTGCTTCGGCCACAGCTTGGAAAGCCTGCGGACGGAGTGGGAAGCCACGGGCCATCTGGATTCGGTGGAGGCCATCCGGACCGCGGTGAAGGAAGGCCGCTGCCGGTGCGACCAAATGAATCCCTCGGGCGCCTGCTGTCTTGGCGACGTGGTGAAGGCCGCCAAGAAGATCCAGGAGTCTAGCGCCCCCAAGCCCGGCAAAGGGTGAGCGTCAGATCCAACAGGGGTGCTTCGCTGCGGGAGATGGCCATGCCCTTGATATCCCGTTCGCACTGGTTCAGCCGCCCCAGCAAGACCTTCACACCCTTGGGCTTCAGCTTGTCGAAGGCGCCGCGATAACCGTCCAGGAGGAATGCCTGCTTGGGCGAGAGCCCTAGCGCAGAGGTCAGTTCGGCCCCCTTGAGCCCCGCAGCCTGCGCCTCGGAGTACCGCAGCAGGCGGTCTACTTCGCGTCGGGCCTGGCCCAGCAGCATCAGGGGTTCATCGCCATCCTCCAGGGCCATACGGAGGGCTTTGAGGGCACCTGTCGCATCCCCCCTCTGCCATGCCCCGGACCAGGCGAAGGCCTTCTGCTCCGCCAGCCGAAACGTCACCTGGTCCACCATGGCCTCGGTGACGCGGCGATCTTCCGCCAGCAGATCCAGCACTTCCAGGGCCCGCTTGAGGAGGCCTGGGTTCCCACCCTGGCGCTGGGCCAACAGCGTGGTCGCCGCACCCTGGAGCGACAAGGCCAACCGTTTGGCCTCGGCCTCGATGAAACCAGGAATCTCACCGGTCTCCAGGGCCCCCACCTTGAGGATCCGACCAGCTTTCGCCCAGTCCGTCCAGGGTTTGGCGCCTAGGGCCTTTCCGGGCGCCGCCGGCAGGGTGTTCCAGGCCACCAGCAGCAGGTTCACACCCTGGGGCGGCTTTTCCAGGAAAGCCTTCACCGCGCCCGGCAGTTCCTTGGCGCGGGTGAACAGGTTGTCCGCGGCGGGCACGATCACGGTGCGGATGTCAGCCCCCAGGGGCGCAGCCTCCTGGAGGGCGGCCATCACTTCGGGCCAGGGGCAGCCCTCGGAGCAGACCGTCCGGGAGAAGTCCGCCCATTCCGCATCCACGTGCCGCCGCGTCCACTCTTCTACGGCCTTCCGGCGGCCATCGCCATCTTCGCCGTGGACCAGGGCGAAGGAATGGTCCAGCCAGGCGGGAGCCGCCATCAGTCCGTGCCCTCCAGCAACTGAGTGAGGAAGCTTTCCGCGAAATCGTCCGCCAGGCTTTCCAGCACCTGGAGTTCCCGATTATCGAAGCTGGCGAAGTTCTGGTCCACCCGGTACTGGTTGGAGAAGGTCAGGCCCCGGCGGGACAGCACCACGGCGCCGGTCTGCCCATCCAGCAACTCCACGCTGGCCACCACGGCGACCTCCACGCGGGAAGCTGATCCGGCGCTGGCTTTGGCTCTGTCGTTGCCCAGGGTGAGGCCGATGGGGCGCGACGTGTACTCCTCCAGGGTGCCCTGGAGCACCCATCGCGAGGGCTCGCCAGTCCCCACCAGGCGCCAGGGGCTGGCCGCGACCACCCGGTTCTCCAGGGCCTTGGTGAAGCGGTCCTCCAGCCCCAGCCGAGAGGTCAGGTTGCGGAACCGTGCCAGCCGGATCGTTTCCCCCTGCTTCGCCCAGGCCGCCGCCCGCGGCTGCCGGTCCAGACGGTGGTACCCGCACGCCAGGGAGGCTATCCCAAACAGAAATAAGGCGAAAGCCCTGGTCACAGAAGACACAGAAAAAGGCGGGAAGCCACGGGAAAGGACCGCCATCAGAGAACGAAGCGCCGGATACCGTGATTGACCATGGGGTAGACCCCGAAGTTAGGAAGCAGACCGAAAGGTTTATTCGAGAATCGGAGATAACTGAGGATTTGAGCCTTGTGGGCATCCGTAAAGGCCTGGGCCACTTTCAACTCTACAACCACCAGATCATCCACCAGAAGGTCCAGTCGGAAGGCCTGCGGAATCAAAAGGCCACGGTAGGTCAGGCCGAGTTCGACCTGACGTTCGACCCGATGCCCATCCAGGCACAACTCACTTCTGTGAATTCCGTGTCCAGTTTTTTCCATCATGGATGATAAACACCCACGTAGGGCAGGTTGCGGAGCTTGCCATCGAAGTCGAGGCCGTAGCCCACGACGAAATGGTCCTCGATGGTGAAGCCGATGTAATCGACCGGCACATCGACCTTGCGGCGACTGGGCTTGGAGAGCAAGGAGCAGATCTTCAGACTCAGAGGTTCCCGGTCCTTGAGCAGGTTCCGGACCTTGAACAGGGTGAGCCCCGTGTCCACGATGTCTTCAACCACCAGGGCGTGACGCCCCTGGATGGAGCGGTCCAGGTCCTTGAGGATGTGGACTTCGCCCGTGCTTTCGGTGCCCGCGCCGTAGCTGGACACCTGCATGAAGCTCACGTCGATATCCAGGTCCATGGCCCTCACGAGGTCCGCGAAGAAGGGAAAGACGCCGTTGAGGAGCCCGATCACCACCAGGTCCTGGCCCGCGTAGTCGCGGGACAACTGGGCCCCCAGTTCCTGAACCCGGGCCCGGATCTGCGCTTCCGTGAGCAGCGGGGTGATGCGGTCGCGCATGGAAACTCCTGAATACCGAACTGAAGATTGAAGACTTGCACCATTTCCATTCAACCCCAGAAGGGCTTCCCGGGTCCATCCAGTGACGGCGTTTCCCCTCCACTGTCCCTGGCGCCGGAGCCTAAGATGATGGCGGAAGCCACCTTGAACGAGTCCCTGATACCCCAGACGGCCCCCCGTGCCGCCGACCGGATCCCCGATCCGGCCTCACCGTACCACACGCCCGAGGTGCTGGCCTGGGTCGAAGCTGCCCAGGGAGGCGACCAGTCCGCATTCGCCAGCTTGGTGCGCCTGTTCTCCCGGGACGTCTATGGCAAGGCCTTTTCTATCGTCAAGAATCACCAGGATGCGGATGACGTGGTGCAGGAGACCTTCATCAGGGTCTTTCGAGCCCTGCCCGGCTTCCGTTTCGAATCCTCATTCCGCACCTGGCTCATCACCATCACCACCCGCCAGGCCCTGAATTTCCGGGAGCGCATGATCCGGGAGCACGAAAGCCTCGACGGACCGGACGGGACCCTGGAGCACCCAGCCCTGCGGGTGGAGGAGACCCAGGCCTCCGCCCTGCTGGACCAGGAGACTCGGCGCCTGCTGCACGAGGCGCTCCCCAAGTTGCCCCGCCGCCAGAAAGAAGCCCTCACCCTGAAGTTGCAGCACGATTGGAAATACGAGCAGATCGCGCAGCAGATGGGCACTTCCGTGGGCAGTGTGAAGGCCCACATCTTCCATGCCATCAAGAACCTCACCCGTCATGTCAAAGGAGGCCGAGCATGAATGCCGAGCCCCTCCATCTCCCTGAGGCCTGTGCCGCGGCCCTGGCTGCCACCGAGGCCGATCCCCTGGATCCCGGCCCAGCCGCGGAGACGCACATGAAGGCCTGCACCGCCTGTGCCGAGGCCCGGGTGTTCTTCCTGGCCCAGGAGGACAGCCCCGAGATTCTGGCTCCCGCGGGCTATTTCGATCACCTGCCTGGCCGCATCCTCCGGAAGCTCCCGGCCCGTCCCGCCCTGCATCACCGCATGGGCCTCCTCGCCTGGACCGCCGCGGCAGCCATGCTCATGGCCGTGGGCGCAGGCGCCTTCCTGGCGGGCCGTGCGAATCGAACGCCCTACGTCGAAGCCGCCCTGCCTCGCCAGCCCGATATCCTAGATGTATCTACCACCGACACGCCCTTCCACAACCGCGAGGAAGAAGCAGCCCAAGTCCAGGCCCTCAGTCCTGAGGAAATGAAGGCACTCTTGAAGCGTCTGGACACGGCTCCGGCCCCGACGAGGTGATCCCCATGTTCCGCCCCACTCTGCTGATAACCATCCTGCTGCTCGCCATCCAGCCCGTCCGGGCCCAAGCGGAAGACGAGCGCCCCCTGGTCCGCTACCGCATGGAGCAGCTCCAGCAGACGGTGGGCCTCCCCGAGGACCAGGCCCGCGCCGTGGTGGAGCGTTGGTCGCGCTACGACCGGGAACAGTTCGACAAGACCCAGCAGATCCGTCAGATCCGGCAGCGCTTCAACGACATCCTGATGGGCCCCGGATCCGAAGAGGAGAAGAACGCCAAGGTCCGGCCCATGCTGGAACAGTTCGTGGAACTCCGTCGGCAGCAGGCGGAGCTCAAGTTCAAGTTCGAAGAGGACATCCGGACCCGACTGAGCCCGGCCCAGCAGGTGCGCCTCATCACCCATGTGGAGGAGATGCAGCGGCGCATGGTGGAGGCCATCCGCCAGGGGCTCGGCAACCGGCCCGAACCAGGCCTCCGCCCCGGCATGGGCGGCGGGATCCGCCGGGGTCACCGATAGGTTTCAGAACTGAGGCGCCTCCAGGACCACCGGGATGACCAAGGGGCGGGATTGGGTGGTCTTGCGGATGATCCGCCGCAGAGCCAGGCGCAAGGTGTCCCGCAGGACCTCCCCGTCCTTGCGGACCGCGGGCGGTGCCTCTTCATAGGTCTTGCGGGCCACGCCCGACAGCAGCTCGGCATAGGCCTCATCATCGGACAGCATCACGAAGCCACGGCTGAGGATGGTGGGATCCGCCGCCAGTTCGCCGGTCTGCGGATCCACCAGCAGCGTGGCGAACACCACGCCATCCTCCTGGAGGATGAGCCGATCCTTCACCACCCGGGCGTCCACCATGTGGTCCACGCCCTCGCTCACGAAGCACTTGCCCACGGGCACGACGCCCGGCATGTCCACGCGGCCATCCACGAACAGGCGAAGACAGAGGCCGCCATCCAGCAGGGAGATGTGATCTGGCGTCCAGCCCAGCGATGCCGCCAGCTTGCCGTGGGCCCGCAGGTTCCGGAAGGTGCCATGAACCGGCACCATCTGGGCTGGCCGCACGGCCTTGATGAGATCCGCCAATTCCTCGCGGCTCCCGTGGCCCGAGGCGTGAACGGGACCAAATCCTTCGATGGAGGTTTCCGCGCCGAGCCGCTCCGCCGTATCCAGCATCCGCGAGATGGCCACCTCGTTGCCGGGAATGGAACGCGCGCTCACCACCAGCCGATCACCGGGTTCGATGCGAAGACCCTTCACCTCCCGGCGCAGCAGCCGCGCCAGCCCGCTCATGGGCTCACCCTGGCTGCCGGTGCAAAGCACGAGCAGTTCATCGGGATCGTAGAGCTGGGCGTCCTTGACGTCGATCAGGATGTCGTCCGGCAGCTCCAGCCGCTTGAGGGACCGGGCCAGGCCCAGGTTGCGGTCGAGGCTACGCCCCAGCAGCACCACGCGGCGGCGGAATTCGTAGGCCAGATCCACCAGCGTCTGGAGCCGGTGGATATTGGAGCTGAAGGTGGTGACAAACAGGCGGCCCTTGGTCTGCTCGAAGGCATCCTCCAGGCCATCGCGGCACACGGATTCAGAGGGCGAGCGGCCGGGCCGACCCACATTCGTGGAATCCGCCATGAGCAGTCGCACGCCGGCCTCGCCCAGGGCCTCCAGCCGGTCCATGCCCGTGAGCCGGCCGTCCAAGGGCTCGGGATCGATCTTGAAGTCGCCAGAGTGCACCAGCACACCCTGGGGCGTGTGGAGCGCCAGGGCACAGGCGTCGGGGATGCTGTGGGTGACGGGAATCCACTCGGCCTCGATCTCGCCCTCGCCGACCTTCACCCGGCCATAGTCCGGCACGGTGTGGAGCAGGCCCACATCCAGGCCATGCTCCCGCAGCTTGCCCTCCACCAAGCCCAAGGTGAAGGCCGTGCCGTACACCGGCACGGGCCAGCGGCGCAGGAAGTAGGGCAGCGCGCCGATGTGATCCTCGTGGCCGTGGGTAAGCAGCACGGCCTGGATCTGGCCCGCGAAGGGCTCCAGGTACGCGAAGTCCGGCACGATGGAATCGATGCCCGGCTGGTCGTCCGAAGGAAAGAGCTGCCCGCAGTCCACCAGGAACAGGCTGCGAGCGCTGTGCACCACCAGGGCGTTCATGCCGAACTCGCCGAGCCCGCCGATGGGGATGAGGCGCAACTCGTCCGCGGCGGGAGCCTCGGCCCAGGCTTCGAATTCGGGCGCGATGGGCATTACGATGGGAACACCTCCGGGTACTGGATCAACAAAGAACGTGTAACCGACAACCACGCCGCAGGCGCGATCACTTCCGCGCGAAGCGTCGGATCCAGTCCCACGCAGGTCAAGGTTTCAGCCGGCAAAGTCCCCTGCCAATTGTTCGCCAGGGTCTTGCGGCGGTGGGCGAAGGAGCGATGCAGGACGGTGAGCAGGGCCCGGCGTTCGGCCAGGCCGGGCGCATCCGCACGGGATTCGAACTGGACCACGGCGGAATCCACCTTGGGGGCCGGGCGGAAGGAACCAGGGCCCAGCTTCACCAGGCGAGTGAGGCGGCAGCAAAGCTGCGCGACCACCGACAGCGGCCCGTAGGCCTTCGTGCCGGGCTCGCCCATGAGCTTCTGGGCCACCTCCAGCTGGAACATCAGCACCATGCGGTCCCAGGGGATATTCTCGGTGAGCAGTCGCGCCAGGATGGGCGTGGCCGCGTTGTAGGGCAGATTACCCACCACGGACCAGGGCCCGCCTTCCGGCAGGGGGATCCGTACCGCATCGCCCTGAAGCAGGTGGAAATGGGGCTCGGTCCCGAATCGCCCCCGCAGCAGGTCGCAGGCCTCTGGATCCAGATCCACTGCCCAGAGGGGCCGCCCGTCCGCCAGCAGGCGCTCCGTCAGCACGCCTGGCCCAGGACCGATCTCCAGCAGCCATGCTGCCGGCGAGGCCAGCGCCGCGTCGACAATCGTGCGGATGGCCCCTTCGTTTACCAGGAAGTTCTGGCC
>Ga0315270_10001266_pt1 | contig 13437 bp, 5 predicted proteins | sample C1_bottom_MG_FD_204932 | JGI IMG/M metagenome (GOLD analysis project Ga0315270, IMG submission 204932) | Sediment microbial communities from Yellowstone Lake, YNP, Wyoming, USA - C1_bottom | ecosystem: Environmental > Aquatic > Freshwater > Lake > Sediment | place: USA: Wyoming | collected... | reverse complement strand
TTATCGGGGAGGCTCATCTACAGACAAGAATCAAATGACTCGTAATCCTCAGATGAGGTTAACTGAATTCATTTTAATGAGATCAGCATTAAAGTTTAAGAACGGAGATAAGACCGGTTCTGCGAGCGATTTAAATGTTATCAGGAGAAGAGCAGGACTCTCAGACATTGATCCTAGCATACTTACTGAGGATGATATAGATAGGGAATATGTAATTGAATTAGCTGGTGAAGGATTATATCTTCCATACCTAATAGGATTGAAGCGGCCGATTCTACCAGGTGATCGTAAAGGTTTAGAACCAGTTACTGCACCATATAAAAATTGGTTTTTTAGAATACCTGTCGATGAGATTGTTAAGAATGCCGGATATAACGGAATAACTGATCCTAATTCCTTAAAATAGGAACTTCAAAATAAATTCATTTATAATTTGCCATATATTGACTTTTTTATATGGCAAATTATTTCTTTAATATAACTGGTTGTTTGTTTGCGGTTATAAATAAAATCACATAAAATGTATAGTAAAAATTTAATTGTATTTATAATTAATATTATATTTTCTATATCGCTATTTGCGCAAAAGCCACAAATCTGCAGAATTCAGGGAGGACATATAAAGACAATTTGGGGGATAAATTTTACCAAAGATGAAACAGAAGTATATTCATGTAATCTTGAATATACAGAAAATCAAGCTATAAAGATATTAGAGAATTTTTCTGATAGTCTGCAGAATTTTCTTCCACTAAGTCCTCCTTTAATTGCTAAAAAACTCAATATCCTAATGGTTGATAGTGCCGGAATTTGTATGGGAGTTGAATTTTCAAATGCATACAATGCTAATGGGTTTAAAGGTGAATTAATAGGAGATGATGTGATTTGGGTAAAAAATAAATTTGGTTTTTCAAAACCGATATTTGTTCATTCTCCTCAGTTGTACTTTACATACCCCAATGTCGTACATGCTGGAGAAATAGTTAGAGTATTGGGTAAAAAGATTGACGCAAAAATTGTCGTGATTCGGAAAAAGGAAGACCGAGATTTGATAGTCTTGAAAAGTAGGAATACTAGTAACAGATCAGATTTAGCTGTTCAGAATACTTTATATGAAACACAGGTCAGAATTCCTTCGAGCGTTAAACCTGGAGATTACCAATTGTTTGTTCATAATGGAACAGGAGGAAACTGGGGATGGAGTAACCCTACATCATTTACGGTTAAACCTAAGGAAGCGCAAACTAAACTTATTTTCGCTAAAAAATTTGGAGTTAAAGCTAATGGTATCAGTGATGACACAGAAGCTCTTAAAAAAGCATTAAGATATGCCTGTAGAACAGGCGGCACTGTTGTTTTAGAACCAGGCAACCATGTAATTCATGAAACTATTGAATTACCTATTGGAGTGTCAATAAAAGGGGCTGGTTGCGGAGCTACTATTTTTAATGTTAATCCCGATATACAATTGGAGGGTGGACTACCGAAAGAAGCCGTTTTTGAAAAATATGCCAATGATTGGCAAGAGTCTCTACAGACTTATACACCGATGTTTTGGTTGCGAAGTAAAAGTGGGCTTAGTGATCTATCAATAAATTACGGTGAAGGTACTGGAATGGGAATATTAATAGCCAAGTGTAATGGCATTGCAGATGATGTTTTTGTTAAGCGGGTAAATATCCTTGCAAATGAGCGTGCAGATGGTTGGTATTCTTCTTATTCAATTGTTCTGGCTGGAGCATCTTCTGGGCTGCAAATATCTGATTGTGATATGAGAGGTTGGGGAGGAATCTCTATAATTTCAAATAACCACTGGCATGCTTATATAGGGAGAAATAAGATTGTTGTTTTTCCTACAGGTAGGGTAAACGCTTTGTTTACAATGGGTTTAAACGAAAGTATCGTAGAATGTAATGAGGTATATTATGGACTGAGAAATTATGCATCACATAATGGGCTCAGTTATGGGAAAAATAATAATCCAATACCTTCATTTGACACTGAAGAAAGCACTACCCATTTAGCCATGATTGGCAATGTTTATAGCAATAGTTTAGCAAGAAGGCATAATGATGGTGAGTTAATGATTGAAGCTGGCGTCAGTCAATTTTGCGGTAAAGTTATTTCTGCATCAGATACTTCTGTTTCGTTTCAAGGCAATCCCTTTCCCGGAAAGCTCAAGAATTCTTACGTCGTGATACTTGATGGAAAAGGAGTTGGGCAATATAAAAAAGTTTTTGATAATAGCTTAAATACCTTATTTTTTAAGGATATATGGTCGATTGTCCCTGATACTACAACTAAAATTGTTTTCGGTGGATCCAATGTTGAGAATCTTTGGATTGATAACACCATCACGAATAATGCGAGTTGGGTAGGTTTTTGGGGAAATTGTATCGGTAATGTTATTGATGGCCAAATCATGAGAGATGGAGGACCACTTTACTTATGGGCTTGGAGCAAGAAAGATAAACCAGGCGTAGTTGCATTTAATGAAATAATCGGTACCCGGACAATTGGAGGTGGTGGAATCTCTTTGCTGGGTAAGCCGGTCTTTGGTAACACGATCCGATTTTGTGAAGTTATTGATTTTTCTTATTATCCTACTTTTCATATAAATCCAACATGGTTACACGCTGATAATTACCAAGTAGGTATCGATAAGACATTTGGCATTGGTTTTAAATCAAACGAGTTCAAGTACAACTTTATAAACGAATTTTCGGGAATAACTAACTCTAAAAATTTAAATAGGTGGAATGTTTTTGATGGTAATAATATTTATAGGGGACCTAATGGGATATATTTAAGCCCTGCCTCCGAATATTCAATCCTTTCAAAGAATGCAATTAGTGTTGAGAAGCAAAAAATTGTAAATAATTCAAAAAGTTCAATTATTATTCAATAAATTTTTTCCCTTGAATATGGCAAAATTAATAAATATAGCATTCATGGTATTGGGATGTTACCTCTACTCTCCTGCACAAACATTGCCACCATTACAAAAAGGAGAGTTGGATAGATGGGATGTAGTTCCAGCAATAAAAGGAATGACTTTAATTTCAGATAATGAACTATCATTAAAAAATGGCGAAACTGAAATGAATATCCATAACGGTAAAATGGACTCGGTAAGAAATAGATGGCCTGTTGGTTGGTCTAAGGCTAGCATAGGTTTAGTTCTTACAAACATAAATATCCTAACGGAAAAGCTCGGAAGAATGCCTGTCCCAGCCGAAGTAGCCCAATATTTGAATATCCCGCTTGGTGAATATGAATATATATTCTCAAAAATTAAAGCAAGCGCAGAAAGATCAATTTGGTCAGATAATTATGTTAATAACAACGAGATTCAATTTGTCTTTGAATCGAAGGATTTAGGTGTCAAAAATTATTTACATGTGCCGGCGAGTAATTCGATTGTTTTAAGTACTCCCGAATTTCAACTCAATGCTGGCAAACCTCATGTTGCTACATTCAAAGTCAGAACAAATCTAAATCCAAAAAATAATTCTCTGTTTTGCTGGTTTAATACCGGAAATGATGAAATTAAAGTTGGATATTATAGCTTCCCAAATACCAACGGAGAATGGAAGTTTGTGAGTTACTTTTTTAGGGCACCTTCTGAAGTAAAAAGTGGGCATTTTACTTTGTACTTCCCTTCAGATGAATTAGAATTTATTGATATAGCTTCCCTAAAGATTAAATCAATTACAGAAAAGAATTTTTCTGAAGCATACCAATTTGAGCGAAAACAATTGGTAGAATATACGCCCAATAGAACTGGAAAGGAAGGAGAAAACCTGGCTTTAACGATTGCAAAACTTAGAAGAAAGGCAGGGATACCAGGGAAACCATTTTTAATTTGGGGTGTTGGTTCTAGCTGGACAAGTTCATTAGATGACCTTGAACCAATTCGGCAAGCTATTTTAAACCGCTTTCCTAATGCTCCTGAAGTTGTTTATAAAAGAAGGGTTGGAAGTGGATGTCCTTATGATTTTGCTCTAGGTTGGGTGCAGAATGATATAATTGCAGAGCAGCCTGATTTAATTATTAGCTACACTAATGGTTCACTAAGAGGACTTGAGAGTTTATTAAAAGAAATTCGATCAAAATCTACCGCAGATATTATTATTCCTTCGTTGCACTTCTTTAATTTTGAGCAAATTAATGAGAAAACAACCAATACACCAGAATTGGATTCCATCCGAAGAATATGCACTAAATATCATGCCCAATTTATAGAAAACAGGCAAGAGATAGCAGAATGGCTTTTAAAAGAGCATAGACCAATATCAGATTTATTAAGAGATGCCGTGCATCAAAATACTTTGGGTAAGCAAATTATTGGTGAGAACATTGCAAACCATTTTCGAGAAAATGAATCTCCAACATATGATTACACGAAGTTGGAGAAAAGGTTTAATCTTGCCGAAGAATTTAATCGTAAGAAGTCAAATCTTATCATTAAAGGTAATTGGTCAATTGATAATGGCCAATTGATTACAAACGATAAAAATGCGTCTATTAAGCTTTCATTTAAAGGAAATCGTGTTGACTTAATTGGCATTAAAATAAAAGATGGAGGTTGTGTTAAGGTTTTCATTGACGGACAACAAGCCAATTTATATCCGACATATAGTGTTAGCTATGTAAAGCCATCTATATTAAATGTAGATCATTGGGGAAAATTTTCTAGAGCGTCAAGTGGTAATAGGGATACCGGTCCGCATGGTGTATCACTTGGGAAAAACATTCTACCACAAAAATGGACTTTGAGGATGATTGATGATGCCGGCAATTATGAATTAATTGGATCAATTACCCAAAAGGACGGCAATGGATCACGAAAAAATCCTTTCATCAGTAATTCAGGTCAAATAATTATAGACCCGAAATTATGGAGAGCTCCTGATGCAAATGTAAAAGGAGATTATTGGACTTTTGAAGTTAGTCGAGCCACCAAAGGATCAATTCAGTTTAATCAAAGCGTTGGAGAACCAAATATGTTTAGTGAAACTTTAGCTCAAAATCTTGAAAACGATTATCACACGATAGAAATAATTACTGAAAACGAGAAAGAAGTTAGAATTGAATCCTTTTATGTATTTGAACCCATGCTCTCATCACTCAATATCGAACCAAACAAATAAGATGCTATGAAATTTATATATATGCTATTGATACTTTTAATAAGTATCCCTGCTTTTTCAAATTCAGATAAAGGTTTTTCTCTAATGCTTGTTAAAGCTGAGGTAAATTCAGATGTGTTAAGTCCCAGTGATGAATTCATTTTGACTGCAACATGGCAAAATGTTGGAGACAGAGCTTCAGAAGTTCCATTGAAGTGTTTTATGGAACTTGAGTTCGGTTATCAGCGATCAATGGAAAACACAAAAAAAGATCATCGTTTTATTTGGGAGCCAATGCCATCAATGTATTACTGGAATCCAGGAGAGCTCCATACAGTTTCCTACAAAGTTAAATTACCAGAGGTATGGGGCGGATCTTACGATATTTTTCTTGGTGTTTATGATGAAAAAAATCAATCGATTGGTATAATTGGAGATAAGCAGAATTTAGTTAAAAGAATACATGTTGGTGAAGTCAGTATTAGCTGGGGTTGGGGTGTTGCCACAATGGAATTAGTAAGAAAGCCTATATTAAAGCAAGTTAATGCTCCAAGGTCAATTAAAAATGAAAAAACTGTTGTGGCATCTCATGTTTTAGGGGATGAAATTAAAGCTTCGTTTGATAAGGCTCAACCTGCCTTGCAGAAAGTGCAAAAAGGCAGTACTACGCATGATATAAAGTCTTTTAAACCTCTGGTTGTTTTTAGAGATTATTTAAATGATAAAATTCTTACAAGTAACAGCAAAGATGTAAGTGTAAAATACAAATCATTAGCCTATGGAAAAGATAGTATTATATACAATGGGTCTATCCAATTTGACAAAAGAAATATTGCTGACTTTGAGATAAAAATTAATGTAAATGAACGAAGTATAATCTATGAGCTTGGAAAAGTAAAAGAAAATCTAAATTATGAGTTATTGGAAGTGAGATTCCCTTCCATTTATTCTACTTCAAATTTGGATGCGAATATTGTTAGTTTCTTAGGGGGCGGGAAACTTATTTCTCTACGAAATTCACATCCAATGGGCTTTGATTCTCATTATGATACTCGCAATGCCGTAGGTATTTACGATCCCCACAATGCCGTAGTATTCGAATCTACCTGTTTGGATGACCGTCTATATACAATGATTGAGAAAGTTAACAGTGTAAAAAGTGCCATTGTTGGTGGATCAATATGTAATAGAATAGGCGGTAAAAATACGGTTCGATCTATTCAAGTTCCCAATGTACATGAATTAACACTAACTTTTTTAGATGATTCTGTTGGTGAATTTTCTTGGATAGATGTTGCTAAATATCTCAGAAAGGACCTTAAAGGTGTATCAAGGGAGAAATTTCGTAATTCAGTATTCGGTCTATATTATAATACTGGTGGCCCTGAGCCACAGCCATGGCAGGTTAAAGAAGATTCTCCATATTCCATCACGAGATTAAACAGGGGGATGAGGTTTAATAAAGTTAAAGAAGTGTTGTCGAATTATTCAAACTTATTAGACGGATACCGTCAGATAATGCAGTTATTCGGTTGGTTTAAATACCAGGACGATAAACGAGAATTGATAGGCTTTCCTGCATCATTTACTTCAGGAACAGATCACAGGGCAGGTACGATGAGTGAATTATTAGATTTATTAAAAAGTACACGTAGTTTTAATGCTTGGGTTCAATTTTATGATAATTATGATGAGATATACAAAACCAGGTATAATGATACTACTGTAATTGCCAAGGATGCATATGGGAAGGACTGGAAAGGATGGTTTTGGACAGCAGGACAAAGCTATATAATTGGCCAGCACAAGTATTGGGAGACAGGTAAGGCTAAAGAAAGGATAGCTAAAATGATGTCAATGTTCAATATTAAAGATGTCACTCATTTTGATGTTCTATCATCGGAGCCATTGCGGTATGATTTTGATTCTGTTTATCCAGCTTCAGCCCATACTAATTACTTAGCTAAACTTAATTTAATAAAGGAGTACAACAAATATGGCGTTGACGTTTCAAGTGAAACGCTATCTCATCCTTTTGTTGGACATATTTCTTATGCTTACCATACAAGGATGAACCCTCAAGATCGATATTTTACAGCTGAAAAGTTTATTCCTTTAATCCCAGCAATCTATCATGGTACAATAGGCTATAATTCTACTAGTTCTGATACGATTAAAAGTAATCAAATATTAGATCAATTTATTACAGGTAGTAGATTTGGCTACGAACTTGAAAAAGAAGATTACAAGTTTATTAAGATGACTTATCTTCAAAATATGCCCATGAATAAATTGTATGACGAAAAATGGGAAGATTATTCTGAAGTAGATGATTCATATTTTATTAAATATACAAATAATAGCCATGTAAAGGTTGACAAGAAAACTAAATGTTATGAGATAGTTTATAAAGGTAAAGTTATTGGTAAAGATTGGACAACATTTATTGAAGGAGTTAAGGCAAGTACATATTTGGCATTTTCACTTGAAGGTGGTTTAATGGAATATGATTCGCCCAATGGTTGGTTGGATAATTCGAAATTGAAGGCGGTCACTTTAACCAAAAAGGGGACTGGTGAGTTTATACCATGTAAAATTGAAAATGGGAAATTTAAAATTGATATGCCTGCTTCCGTCCCTATCAGAATAAGTTACGGTCTTTAAGGTATTTGTACAAAGATTTTTATACTTCAATTTTATGAATTACATAAACCAATATTTGTTGTTTAGTTCAATTCTATAATTAGCATGCTTTTATGACCGGAATAGACTACATAGTTATTGTTCTTTTTTCTCTCTTGATCGTTTTCATTGGATTGTCTTTTTCCCGAAAATCAGGAAGTGATATGGTTTCCTTTTTCGCGGCAGGAGGAGCTGTTCCCTGGTGGATAAACAGTCTGTCGCTTTTTATGGGTTTTGTGTCGGCCAGTACATTCGTGGTATGGGGATCCATCGCTTATTCTTCAGGTTGGGTGGCCATTTCCATACAATGGGCCATGTCGGTTGCCGGGTTGGTGGTTGGTTACCTGATTGCCCCGAAATGGCACAAAACAAAGTCTTTAACAGCAGCCGAATACATTTGCAACCGGTTGGGAATCCGCACGCAAAAGACCTATTCTTACATCTACCTTTTTATTATGGTTTTCCTGAAAGGCGTTTGTCTTTATGCAGTGGCTCTGATTTTACAAATCACAACGGGAATATCCTTGTATTGGTGGATTGGACTATTGGGTGCAATAGTAATTTTGTATACTACTTTTGGAGGACTGTGGGCTGTGGTTGTAACCGACGTTTTGCAATTTATTATCCTGCTTTCAGCCGGATTGATACTGCTTCCTTTGGCGTTCGATAAAGTTGGCGGAGTTACTTCGTTTGTAAACACCATACAAGCTCAAAACCTTCCCGATTTTTTCAAGTTCAGCGACCAGAAATATACTATCAGTTTCCTTTTGGGCTTCTTGTTCTACAATATTTTTTACCTGGGAGGTCAATGGAGTTTCATTCAGCGTTATACAAGCGTCGCGTCACCAAAAGAATCAAAAAAGGTTGGTGTTTTATTCGGCTTGTTTTATATCATAAGTCCAGTCATCTGGATGTTGCCACCGATGATTTATCGTGCAGTTAATCCTGGTTTGGTGGGAATTGAAAACGAACAAGCTTATATGCAAATGGCCAAAGCAGCGTTACCTTCAGGAATGCTTGGACTGATTACCATTAGCCTGGTGTTTGCTACAAACAGTTCGGTACAGGGTTTCCTGAATATCTCTGCCGGAGTAATTACCAACGATTTGTTCAAAAATATTTACCCGCAGTCGTCTCAAAAATTACTGATGCGTGTAGCGCGGTTCTCCACTTTGGTAATGGGGCTGGTAGTTATCCTGATGGGAATGCTGGTTCCACTGATGGGTGGGGCCACCAATGTCATTTTGAGTGTAGCTTCCATTACAGGAGGAGCCATGTATTTTCCCCTGATTTGGACCCTGTTCTCGAAAAAGCAAAATAGCTACACGGTATTGACGACCACCATTCTGGCACTGGTTGTTGCGCTGGCCTATAAATTTGTGATTCCGTCAGTAATTGGGCACTCGCTTTCCAGGGCTACTGAAATGGTAATGGGAACTTTGGTCCCGATGTCAATTATTGTTTTGTTCGAAATCTGGTTGCAGTTAAAAAAATCACCAGAAACCGAATTTGAAAATTACCAGCGCTACCTGACTGACAAAGCTTTGGCTGAATCAGGCCCTTTAAAATCCGAAGTGGATTCGAAAGGTGAGAATCAGTTTGGAAAGCGAATGATTTCTATAGGTATTCTTGCTACTGGTTCAATCATCGCGGGGCTTGGAATTTTGGCGCCCAGCGGAAAAATCTATGTTTTGGGGATGGCCTTCCTCTTGCTACTGATAGGATTCCGAATATTATATAAGACCCTAAAATAAAATAACTTACCATTTATGATACGAGAAGATTTATCTCCTATAGCTAGGAGAAATGCCCAAGTTGTGCTTAATTCCGACCTAGTTGTGGTTGGCGGAGGAATGGCCGGAACATGTGCTGCCATTACTGCTGCACGCAACGGAATCAAAGTCATTCTGGTTCAGGACAGGCCGGTTCTTGGAGGAAACGGATCGAGTGAAGTTCGGCTTTGGATTTTGGGAGCTACTTCGCATTTAGGCAACAATAACCGGTGGAGTCGCGAAGGTGGCGTTATTGATGAAATACTTGTTGAAAACCTTTACCGTAACAAGGAAGGAAATGCCGTAATATTTGACACTATTCTTCTGGAAAAGGTTACCAGCGAGCCAAATATAACGCTGCTGCTCAATACCGTGGTTTTCGATTTGGAAAAGAAAGACGATCTGACTATTTCTTCGGTGGAAGCCTTTTGCAGCCAAAACTCAACCGAATATACCATTAGTGCGCCGTTGTTTTGCGATGCTTCGGGCGATGGTGTCGTTGGTTACAAAGCTGGCGCATCTTTTCGTATGGGTGCCGAGAGCAAAGGCGAATTTGGCGAAGGTTTTACTCCCGCAAAAGAGTATGGCGAACTTTTAGGGCACACTATGTATTTCTACAGCAAAGACACCGGCAAACCAGTCAAATACATTGCTCCTTCGTTTGCACTAAAAGATATAACTAAAATTCCTCGCTTCAGGAATATAAAAGCCGGCCAGATGGGATGCAATTTCTGGTGGTTCGAGTTTGGGGGCCGGGGAGACACCATCCTCGATACCGAAGGAATCAAATGGGAACTATGGAGCGTAATCTATGGAGTTTGGGACTACATTAAAAACTCCGGAAATTTTCTGGAAGCCGAAAATCTTTCGCTCGAATGGGTGGGTACGATTCCAGGCAAGCGCGAAAGCCGGAGATTTGAAGGCCCATACATACTGAAGCAACAGGATATCGTTGAGCAAACTCATTTTTACGATGCTGTTTCGTTCGGGGGCTGGGCGATAGATTTACATCCGGCTGATGGTGTATTTTCAGAACTTCCAGGTTGCAATCAATACCATTCCAAAGGGATCTATGAAATCCCGTACCGCTGCTTTATCAGCAAAGACATTAAAAACCTGTTTATCGCCGGACGATTGATCAGCGCTTCGCACGTAGCCTTTGGTTCTACGCGAGTGATGGCAACATCGGGGCATGGCGGGCAGGTGGTTGGAATGGCAGCAGCATTGTGCCAAACCATGAATCTGGCACCTGCCGACTTTAGCGATTCCGAAAAAATCAAAATACTTCAGAACAACCTGAATGTTGCCGGACAAAGTATCCCGGGTTTGCCGATCAATAAAAGCAAAAATTTAGCAGCTTCGGCGACAATTTGTGCGTCTAGCGAGCTGGTAATCAATGAACTTCCGTTCGATGGAGAGTGGTTTGACTTAACGACCGCTGCCGGACAGCTTCTTCCTTTAAAAAAGGATATTAAATATTCTTTCGAAATTTCGGTTGATGTATTAGCTGATACCGTTCTGGAAGCTGAATTGCAAGTCAGTTCAAAAATTTTCAATTACACGCCCGATATGCTGATTGAAAAGCAAAGCATAAGTCTTCTGCAAGGCGTTCAGCAGGTTACCATATCGTTTTCTAAAACTTTAAAGAACGATCAATATGCATTCCTGATTTTCAGAAGTAACCCAGACGTAAAAATTCGCTGCAGTGAGAAACGTATTTCAGGTATTGTATCGGTGTTTAACAAGACAAATCCTGCAGTGAACAACTATGGCAAACAGATACCGCCCGAAAACAGTGGGTTTGACTCCTTTGAATTTTGGTGTCCTGATCGTCGACCCAAAGGACAAAACCTGGCAATGATCGTTTCTCCGCCATTGGATTGTTTTGCCGCCCGGAACATCGTCAATGGATATACCCGTCCTTACATCCGGACAAATGCCTGGGCTGCCGGTTGGAACGATTCCAATCCATCGCTTACCTTGCAATGGGATGAGCCGAAAGAAATTAATTCGGTTAAACTCTTTTTTGACACCGATTTTGATCACCCGATGGAATCGTCACAAATGGGTCATCCTGAAGATGTAATTCCTTTCTGCATTCAGAAATACAAGATTATAGATGAGAATGGACAGATCATTTTTGAATGTTCAGATAATCATCAGACTATAAATAGATGGGCTCCTGAAAATGGCATAAAAACCAGACTCCTAAAGTTCGAATTCGAACATCCGAATGCGAATGTACCTGCGTCAATTTTTGAAATATATGTAATATAGAAATAACATAATGAAAACTAAAGTTGTATTTTGGTTCTTGTTCGTAATTGTTTACTTGATCTTTGTTTCCTTTGGTCAAGAAGAAAAAAAAAATCAAAAGGAGGAAATTATCTATTGTGAGGTTTCAAAGGAAAGAAATATTAAAGAACCTCTCAAAATGGATGTATATCATAGTTATGATTCAAAAATAGCAAAAAAAGCTGCAATAATTTTGGTTCATGGAGGTGGATTTGGTAGCGGAGATAAGAGCCAGTCACTATATGTAAAAATGGCGCATGAAATAGCAAAATCAGGTTACTATGCTTTTTCTGTCAATTATAGGCTTAATATGGGAAAGGATACTGCCATTACAGATGTATTAAAGGCAGTTGAATGGATTAAAGAAAACTCAGCTAAGTTATCTATTGATAAGAAGAAAATATTTATTGCTGGAGATTCCGCAGGAGGTGCCATTGCTGTTAATGTTGCCTATAATGAACCTGAACAAACAAAACTAGCTGGTTGTATCGATTTATGGGGTGGTTTAAATCCCGTCAAACCATCTTATCCTCATAATCCACCATGGGATCAACCTATCTATTCACAACCACTTAGTCTGAATGTGCCACCGACATGCATTATTCACGGAACCATCGATACTGTAGTGCCAATTCAAACAAGTAAGGACTTATCTGAAGAACTCACATCAATTGGGGTTTATAATGAACTTCATATTTTGGAAGGTGCTAAACATTATCCTGAAACATATGCCGAACAGTTTATTCCGATTATGTTGAAATTTGTCGATAAGGTGATTTCCGGCCAGACATTGACCCCTAAAAAGGAAGTTGTTTTTAAAAAGCAGGATGTGATTGTAATAGCAGGGCTCAGTGAGGCGAATGATGCCGGTTACAAAAATATGGAGATTATTCAGCAGGCAGCAAAAAAATTTCAGGAGAATAAAGTGGGAAAGATTGTTTTCCCAAAGGGGATTTATCCGATTAGTTGTGTGCAGGGAGAAAGGGATTTTGAAGATATTATGACTGAAAAAATTCCACAGCGAACACTGCCTAAACACACTAACATGGCAATGGCGTTTTCATTTATGAACAATATAACCATAGATGGTCAGGGAAGTACACTGATATTTAGCGGGCTTGTTCAGCCATTTGATTTTCAAAACTGTAAAAATGTTGTAGTTCAGAATCTGAATATAGACTGGAAACGCCCACTTTTTTCTGAAGGGTTGGTTAAGTTGGTGAAGAACGATATGCTTGAGGTAGAAATATTTCCGGAATACCCAATGAAAGGTAAAGAGCCGATACTTTCTTTTCAGACATTTAGTCCTGAAACAGGCCATCTTACCGGAGTTTGCCCTTTCACTAATATTTCTTCTTGTGAACTGGTCGGTTCACAACTTGTAAGGTTTAAATCTAAAGATGCACGACTTGTAAAAGAGGGTGATATCGTCATTGTCAGGCACATGTACAACTATAAGCCAGGGTTTAATTTGTTTAATTGCGATGGGGTTAACATCAGAAATGTAAATATTTATGCTCTTCCCGGCATGAGCGTATTTGGGTCAAGAACCAGAA
>Ga0315270_10001264_pt1 | contig 13459 bp, 16 predicted proteins | sample C1_bottom_MG_FD_204932 | JGI IMG/M metagenome (GOLD analysis project Ga0315270, IMG submission 204932) | Sediment microbial communities from Yellowstone Lake, YNP, Wyoming, USA - C1_bottom | ecosystem: Environmental > Aquatic > Freshwater > Lake > Sediment | place: USA: Wyoming | collected... | reverse complement strand
GCGCGTAACAAGGAACGGTAAAATTCGCTATCGGACATGTAATTAGCGCGTATATAGATATACGTCTTCGTTAATAACCCGCGCATTATGACCTGATTTTTAACGACAGGCTACGTATCCGACCAACTTTTTTACTGCTGAAGCAAGGTCTGCTTTAAATAATGATCCGACTATTAAGACTGAAATTGATTCAGTCTATTTAAACGGGAAAGCTATAATTGCCTTGGCGATCCAGTTATCCGACGCATTGCTGTCACCGCGACCAATGCCAATATTCATATCAAAGCCGCGATGCTCGATATCCACGGCCGCATACAGATAGTTCACGCGCTCGCTGCTTGGCAGCAGGTCATTGGTATAGCCATATTCACCGTAGTATTCCAAACCGGCCTGGACACCCTCCGCCACTGTGCGTGCAAGCTTTAACGCGGGTTCAAATTGCGGTTGCTGACTGAAGTTGCTCGACAGATCCATGCTCAAAATTGGATTAAAGCTTAGCAGCCAGTTGTCCGTGCGGTAGCCAATAATCGGGCGCAATTCCATGCCCCATTCACTTTCTGCTACGCGCAGATTTGAATAGCCATACTCCACATTCAAACCCCAGAACAACGTTGAACCTGCCTCGGGTGTGGCGATATATTTCATGCGCAACCGCAAGCCGTTGCCATACAAATTTCCATTCTCTTCATAGGAAACCGGCACGTACATACCGGCCTCCCAGTTTTTGCTGATGCCGTACGAAAATTCCGGCGTAGTCTGCAACATGTGCTGGGTGGGTGATGCACCCGTGTAAGCAGCCTGACGTTCGCCTTCAATCACGTAATTTACATGTAACTCCATGCCAAATTCGCCGGGTTCATTCATGTCATCGGTGTAAACCTGAATTTCATCAGGCGCTGCCAGTGCATACTGTGCTGAAATCGTGCCGTTGAGCGTGGCAATCACAACCAGTGCAAGTGCAAATTTATTTCTTGTCATATTTTTTTCTCAGGCTATTAAAACTCATACTCAAGCTGCATTCTGAAGGTATTTTCCGCTGTTGTTGGCCCCGTGCCAATCAGCCAGGCCGCATTGTATTTGAGCACTTGCCGGTTCCCCATGGGTAACTTTCCGAAAATAGCTGGCCCCACACGATGCCCCTCTTCCAGCTTGCTACCGATCCAGTTATCCCATTCACCCAGGCCGCCAAAACCCTGTGCGCCAAATTCAAACTCAGTTTGCAGACGATATTTAATTTGCCACTGGTATAACAATTCTGTTGGGTATTGAGTACCGCTGCCATCCGAAGCGTACTTGCGCTCAAACAGCGCATTGGCATTCAACTGCAGCTTTCCGAATTCAGTTTGAAACAATGGGCCCACTTTAACTTCCCACGGCCCGGAGACACTTATTGGCGCCTCAATCTCGGTAATAATGCCCATCTCTAGCGGATATTTTCCGGTTTCAAACAATTGAAATTTGTTTTCCCACTCGGCCAGCGTCACATCACTGCTTGTTCCCACAACTTCACGCTTCAGATACAGCTCGGTGAACCAGTATTCCGTTGCACCGTAACCAAAACCCAGACTGTTTACCGTTTGCTGCTCACCTGCTGGCGGAGTGCCAGTTCCATACTTAAAATCAATCTCACGCTCGCCGTGTTCGACAGTGGGCATATATACATAATCAGCGCTACCCGCATGCGCAGAAACCGGGACAAGAGCAACCAACAGAACAAATATTGTAGCGATTTTCATATTCTTAACTTTCACTTTACAGGTTAAATTTCTAAATTTTATGGTCAGGTTTTGCAAGGCTTTATGCCGAAGCTTCCGTAAACCTTGCAGGATTTCGTTGTTTTCCGGCGAGGCGCATACCGATTCCGATGGCAAATAATGCACCAACATAAAACACCAACTGCATACCGGCAGGGTGCGATTCATACCCGACCAAAGTATGCAGCAACTTGCCGGTGACGGATTGCTCGGAAAGAATTGCCGAGCTATCCCACAAGGGCGCAGCCAAACTGGGGAGGAGGTCTGCCTGTATCAGAAAATGCGCAGCCTGCGATGCCATACTTGCGGCCAGTAGCAACACCAGCACACCCGTTGCGGTGAAAAACCAGCGCACCGGCAAACGCAGCAGCCCGGCATATATTCCATAGCCCACCACGCTGCCCGCAACCACGCCCAGCAATCCACCCAATAGCATCGCGGATTGTCCTCCCGCATTTGAAGCCGCAATACCATAGAGGAACAACACACTTTCAGAACCTTCTCTAAGCACAGCCAATCCCACAATCACAAACAATGCCGAGCATTCACTTTGACCATCCTTAATATTATTCCCCAGTGCTTTCGCATTGGCAGCCAGGGCTGCGCCGTGCGAGGCCATCCAGATGTTGTGCCATGCCAGCATCATTACCGCGATACCCAACACGACTGCATTGAACAATTCCTGGCCGATACCATTTGCCAATTCTCCAATCACATCGGTGGAGGCGGCAACAATCGCAGAGCCAATCAGCCCTGCTATCACTCCCGCTGCCAACCAGCGCTTGCTGCCGCGAATGCTGCGCGTAGCAGCGGCAAGGATGCCGATAATCAATGCTGCTTCCAGTACTTCACGAAAAATAATAATGGCCGTGGCTAACATATGCTTCTCCTATTGCGCGACGATAACGCCCTGGGCGGTTTTGGCATTAAATTCACCCTCAAAGCTATAGCGCCCCGGTGCGAGTGGGCCGATATAAATCGTGGCCTTGCCATTACCCGCGATAATTTTTTCGCGATTCAAACTGTGGCTTTCAAACTCTTCCGGCGTTGCATCCTGATTTTCCACCAGCAACTTGACCTTCTTGCCGGCAGGAATATTGATTTCACTCGGGTTAAAGCGATGATCCTTGATTATCAAAGAATAAATCTCATCACTTGCATAGGTCGCAAACGGAATTAACAAAACCAGCAATAAAACAGCTTTCATGAACTATCCTTTCAATTTTTGCAAATGATAACTGTTCTCATCTACAAATGCAAGTCATTCTCATTTGCATCTATGAAAGGTATAATTACTTTAGCTATATCTTTGCCAAAACTGCAGCAATTGCGTAACCTGCGCTACTAATCGCAACTTGCTTCACATGGCTAATATTTCCATTTAACCGAAGTGATTAACTAACCGAACATTCAAGATCGAAATTCATGCATACATCCAAAGATCTCCATCAGGCCGGTTTAAAAATTACCCCTCCCCGTCTTAAAGTGCTCAATTTATTTGAAAGCAGTGAGAATCATCACTTAAGCGCGGAAGATGTCTACAAGCTGCTGATTGCCAGTGGCGAAGATGTCAGCCTGGCGACGGTTTATCGCGTGCTCACCCAGTTTGAACTGTCCGGGATATTGGTACGACATAATTTTGAAGGCGGCAAAGCGGTATTTGAACTAAATCATGGTGAACACCATGACCATATAGTGTGCCTGCAATGCGGACACCTGGAAGAGTTTTATGACTCGGCAATTGAAGCGCGCCAAAAGAAAATTGCTGCCGAGCATGGTTTTACGATTCACGACCATTCGCTCTATATATATGGCGACTGCACTAAACAAGCATGTCCGAATAAACGCCAAGAATAAATACTGAGCCTCAATGCGGACAGAACAGAAGCGCAATTTAACCAGTTAATAAATGAACGTGATATGAGCGATATTAAAGAACCTCACTACACTGAAAATGTCCAGGATCACCTGCAACAGGTGCAGCATCTCCTGGAAAAGCAGGCGCTGGTCGAAAATGTAGTACATCAGCAGGAAATACCACGCGCTGAAAGGCATGAGCTTATTGACACCTTGTTGCATAAGCGTCATTTGGCTGAACTGCGTGAAAAGTTGAGCGGCCTCCACCCTGCCGATGTGGCCTATATACTTGAAGCGCTGCCTATCGATCAGCGTCTGATTGTTTGGGATCTGGTAAAAGCCGACCGCGACGGTGAAATACTGATAGAAGTTTCTGATGCGGTCCGCGAATCACTGATCGCCACCATGAGCCGCGACGAACTACGCGAAGCGGCAGAGCAACTCGATACCGATGAAATCGCCGACCTTGCCCCCGATCTGCCACACGCGGTTATGCGCGATGTTTTCAAGTCACTGTCCGTCGAAGAACGTGAACAATTACGCGAAGCAATGTCTTATCCGGAAGACGCTGTCGGCGCACTGATGGATTTCGACATGGTCACCATCCGTGAAGATGTCACGCTTGAGGTTGTTTCCCGCTATTTGCGACGCTTTGAAGAGCTGCCGGACCATACCGACCAATTGTTTATATTGGACCGAGACGATCATTTCAAAGGAGTCTTACCGCTGCACCGCTTACTGGTAAATGAGCCAGAACTGGAGGTAGCCAAGCTGATGATCACCGATACCATCACTTTGCACCCTGACGACAAAGCTGATCAGGCATCGCAGGCATTCGAACGTTACGATCTGGTGTCAGCGCCAGTGGTGGATGAAGACGGCAAACTGGTGGGACGGGTTACGGTTAATACGGTAATGGACTTTATTCGCGCAGAGTCCGAAAGCGATGTATTGAACCTTGCAGGTTTGCGCGAAGAGGAAGATATTTTCGCCTCCGTCTGGAAAAGTGCGAAAAACCGCTGGATGTGGCTGGCGCTAAATCTGTGCACGGCTTTTTTTGCCTCGCGCGTTATCGGCAGCTTTGAAGGAACCATCGAAAAATTTGTCGCTCTGGCCACACTGATGCCTATCGTGGCAGGAATCGCAGGAAACTCCGCCAACCAGACCACTACAATTATCATTCGCTCATTGGCACTTGGGCAAATTACACCCATCAATGCACGTCGCATGATTAGCAAAGAATTGGCGATTGGCGCACTGAACGGACTGGTATGGGGAGGTGTGGCAGGAATGTTTGCCTATATGCTCTATCAAAATGCGTTGATAGGCATCATCATGACCGGTGCGATGCTGCTGAATTTGCTGCTCGGCGCAATGGCAGGATTGCTCATTCCCCTCGCGATGCAGCGGATGGGACGTGACCCCGCCATCGGGTCAAGTGTGATGCTTACTGCCATTACCGACAGTGGCGGCTTCTTCATTTTTCTGGGCTTATCCACTATCTTCCTGATGCATTAAGCCAAATAAAAATCCCACCCATGCTAACCGAGCATAGGTGGGATTTTTATATGCTCCTGACGAAGCCTGTTAACCAGGAATCGTCAACGGAATGCATAACTTGCCTTGTAATTTACAAAGCAGAGAATAGATGTCCTTAAAAGGGCGAAACGCAACGCCTCGGCGCACGCCCAAATTCAAAGAGCTTAAGCGCCGAGAATACCCTTAGCTACAACAGGCTTAGCAGCTGCTTTTTTAGCGGCTGGCTTTTTGGCTGCTGCTTTTTTAGCGGCTGGTTTCTTGGCTGCAGCTTTTTTAGCGGCTGGCTTCTTAGCTGCAACTTTCTTGGCTGCTGGCTTTTTGGCTGCTACTTTTTTAGCGGCTGGCTTCTTAGCTGCAACTTTCTTGGCTGCTGGCTTTTTGGCTACTGCTTTCTTAGCGGCTGGCTTCTTAGCTGCAACTTTCTTGGCTGCTGGCTTTTTGGCTACTGCTTTCTTAGCGGCTGGCTTCTTAGCTGCAACTTTCTTGGCTGCTGGCTTTTTGGCTGCTACTTTCTTAGCTGCTGGCTTCTTAGCTGCAACTTTTTTTGCTGCTGGTTTCTTGGTTGCTGCTTTCTTTGCTGCTGGTTTTTTGCTTTTTGCCGTAGCCATTATCATTCCTTATAAAAATTATGTGACGTAACCCAGTTACTACATTACGTGCAAACTGCACTCCCAAACTACTTCACTTACTTTTATTTTTGCTTGGTGGTCGCATTCTATGCGCGATTAAAAACATAGTGCAATATGTATTTGCATTTTTTTTCAAAAAACTATAAATATTTTTTTTCGCCCGCAAACAATTCTTCCACTTTTTCGCGTTCACGAATCATCTCAACCTTCGCTCCATCGATCATTACTTCGGCAGCACGGGGACGAGTATTGTAGTTCGAGCTCATGCTCATTCCATATGCGCCTGCCGACATCAAGACAAGAAAATCGCCCTGCTCGATAGCCAACTTCCTCGCGTGTCCCAGAAAATCGCCGCTCTCGCACACCGGCCCAACCACCTCATATTCCCGTGCTGGTGCGGTTCGCAGCTGAATCGGCTGAATTGCGTGATAAGCATCGTAGAGCGCGGGACGCATCAAATCGTTCATCGCGGCATCGACGATGGCGAAGTGTTTTTCTTCTCCCGGCTTGAGATATTCCACCCGGGTTAATAATACGCCGGCATTTCCAACCAGGACTCTGCCCGGCTCAACAATCAACTTTTCGGTGCGTCCTTCCAGAGCTTTCAGCAATTCGCGGATATATTCCGCGATTGAAGGTGGCGTTTCATCTTTATAGCAAATTCCCAGTCCGCCTCCCAAATCGAGATGTTCCAGCTTGATTCCTTCCTGCGCCAGAGCATCCACCAGTAGCAGCACTTTTTCAGTGGCTGCAATAAAGGGGCTGCTTTCGGTCAGCTGCGAACCTATATGGCAATCCATACCCGTTATACGCAGGTGCTGCATCTTGCTGGCCTTGAGGTATAAGGCCAGCGCATCGGTATAGGCCACACCAAATTTGCTTTGCTTGAGACCGGTGGAGATATAGGGGTGAGTCTTGGCATCCACATTGGGATTCACTCTAAAGCTGATGGGGGCGACCTTACCCATGCTACCCGCGACCTCATTCAGGCGGATCAGCTCTGCTTCGGACTCAACATTGAAACACAAGATACCTGCGGCCAACGCCAGACGCATCTCGGCTTCGCTCTTGCCCACACCGGAGAACACCACCTTGTTTGCAGCACCACCCGCCGCCAGCACACGCTGCAATTCGCCACCTGACACAATATCGAAACCCGCACCCAGTTTCGCAAACAAACTGAGGATAGACAAATTGGGGTTGGATTTCACCGCAAAGCAGATCAGATGCTCGCGCCCTTTCAGAGCATCGGCATACTCCCGATATGCATCACTCAGTGCTGCGTGGGAATATACATAGCAAGGGGTGCCAAAGCGCTCGGCAATTTCGGCAAGTGCCATATTCTCGACATAAAGTTTATCCTTCTGATACTGGAAATATTTACTCATGGTTGTTTTTGAGATTCAGTTGGGGTGGGAACGGGTTGACTCTGCACAGGCAGATTTGCATTGTCAGGTTTCTGCTCAGGCTGGACGTTGGCAACAGGTGCAGATTTCACCGGCATAAACAAAGCGCCCTTGCGGCCGCAACCTGCCAGTAAGAGCGCAAACAGCAGTAATGTCGCCACTGGGGCAGTTTTTGACATGAGCATGATCATTTCTCGATGAATTAAACAAAACCGGATTATAAATGACTGAGGGTGAATTTATCGAGCTGTGCTGCCAGAACTGATTTTGTGGCCTGAAAAATAGCCTGGTTAAATACTCGCATCTGCGGCCGGACTCCATTTATGCAATTCTTTGCGTATCTTTGCATAATCCGGACAGGCGGCTTCCACCACTCGCCAGAAAGCCGGCGAATGGTTCATCTCCTGCAGGTGTGCCAGCTCATGCACCACCACGTAGTCAATCAGGTGCAAAGGCATCGTGACCAGTTGCCAATTCAGCCGCACCACACCTTGCGCAGTGCAACTGCCCCATTGGGTGCGAGCCGAAGTCAGCTTGAGCTCTTTGGGCGCCACTTTCATTAAAGGCACAAAATGCTCCATGCACTCTTCAAAGACGTGCATGGCCTCACGTTTATACCATTGCAGCACGGCTTTCTTGATCGCCGCCTGATTTCCGCTATCAACCACATGGATGATCAACTCATTCGCTGTCAGGTGAGGAGGTGTTTTAAACAAGGCGGGGATCACGCGCAAGATAAAGGTCTCCCCCCGAAAAAGAATCAGCTCCCCATCGGCCCAATTCTGTACAGGGGCTTTTTTACTTTGCCAGTTCTGCAATTTATCGGCTATCCAGTCGGCTTTTTCCTGTAGCACACTAAGCAACCACTTCTCGGAAGCGCGCAGCGGCATGCTGACTGTCAGACCCTGATCATTGATCTGCAAACCGATGGTGCGGCGTTTACTGCTGCGTTTAAGGGTGTAGCTGACTAGTTGATCAGCCAGCTGTATGCTGCGCTGCTCAACCGCGAGGGGAGTTTTATGCAATTTTTGCAACTTGGCTGACATTAATAGATTTTGGATATTACTTTATACGGGCAACCTCTGCCTCAATCCACTCTTCAACGCGCTGATTGACTTCTTCTGCCTTAAGTCCGGCAGGATCTATCTCCTTGCCGATACTCATCGTGATCACGCCGGGGTGTTTCATGAAAGAGTTACGCCCCCACAATTTACCGGCATTATGCGCAATCGGCACCACTGGCACACCTGTCGAGACACTTAACAGCGCACCACCCATTTTATATTTACCCTTTTGTCCATAGGGTATGCGCGTTCCTTCCGGGAAAATCACCACACAGAAACCCATCTCCATTCTTTCTTTGCCCTGCTTCAACAATTGCCTCATCGCACCTTTACCGTCACTGCGCTTAATCGCGATTGGACTAGTCATCGCCAGTCCCCAGCCAAAAAAGGGCAGCCATAGCAATTCGCGCTTGAGTACCCATACCTGCGGCGGAAAAACTTTTTGCAGCGCAATGGTTTCCCAGGCTGACTGATGCTTGCATAACAAGATTCGCGGCTCGCGCGGAATATTTTCCGCACCCTTCACTTCCATGCGGATACCGCACAGCACACGCAACAACCACATCATGCTGAACGCCCAGCCGGAAATAAGACGGTAACGGGTGATTGGGTGAAAAGGGAACGAGAGGATTGCCAACAGTGCGAACACCGGCGTGATAAGCAGTTGCAAAACAAACAGAATCAAGGAACGGATGAAAATCATATCAACCCAGAGAACAAACAGAAAAAAACTATAAACCAATCATGACGGCAGATTCAGACTATGCACCGCAGGCAGGTTCTAAACCAATGTTGCAACATAAGCCGCCAGATCGGGGTAAACGAGAGTGTTCGGTGGCAAGCCACCTTTAGCCTTTGTTTTTTGTCCTTTACCGGTCAGCACCAGAACGGGTTGTGCGCCCTTGCGCGCCGATGCTTCCAGGTCCCGCAACGAATCTCCCACAGAAGGCACATTTTGCAAATCCGAGCCATAGCGCTCTGCAATCTCCTCTATCATGCCGCTTCTGGGTTTGCGGCATTGGCAATCAGCTTCCGCAGCATGCGGGCAAAAAAACACCGCATCGATACGGCCACCCACCAGCGCACAGGCTTTGTGCATTTTGTCATGAATGTCATTCAAGGTTGGCATATCGAACAAACCGCGGCCGATACCGGACTGATTGGTCGCAACCACAACGCGGTAACCCGCCTGTGTAAGACGAGCAATCGCCTCCAGACTACCGGGCAGGGGTTTCCATTCTTCCGGACTTTTTATGAATTGGTCGGAGTCATGGTTAATCACACCATCACGATCAAGAATAATCAGTTTCATAGTTTCAGTAAGCGCTTTAAACGGCCAATTTGGAAATGTCGGCCACCTGATTCATCAGGCGCCCCAATTCATTCAACAAGGCAGCGCGATTCTTGCGTATCGCCTTGTCCTCAGCCATCACCATTACATTATTGAAGAAGTCATCGATAAACGGTTTGAGTGCCACCAGTGATTTCAGGTTGTGAGCATACTCATTGCGGCTTAAATAGTGCACAGAGTAGGGAATGATGTCCTGTATCGCCTGATACAAGTCAACTTCCTGTTTTTCCACCAGCAGCAATTTATTCACCTTGGCCGACACACTTTCCGAACCCAGCTCTTCGGTATTTTTACGGATAATGTTTTGTACGCGCTTATTCGCTGCGGCCAGATCTTTTGACGAATCTAGCGCAGCGAATGCCCGCACCCCTTCCAGACGCAACGGTGCCTGATACAACTTGCCATCGAGCAATGGGATCACGGCTTCAATATGTGTCGCTTCATAGCCACGTTCACGCAGATAGCCACGCAAACGCTCCATCATGAAAATTTCCATTTCCTTGGCCACGGTTTCACTCAGCAAACCTTTGGGGAAATTTTCTGCGGTTAGTTTGAGCAGGGCGTGCAGGGGCAGATCCAGCGGTGTTTCGATCAGAATGCGCAACACTCCCAGTGCGTGGCGACGCAACCCAAAAGGATCCTTATCGCCGGTGGGCACTTGCCCAATGCCGTATATACCAACCAGGGTCTCCAGCTTGTCGGCCAGCGCCAGGGAGCATGCCAAATTACCCTGTGGCAAACTATCTCCCGCAAAACGCGGATAGTAATGCCCGGCGATGGCATCGGCCACCACCGGCTTTTCGCCATCATGCAGCGCATAATAACGACCCATCACACCCTGCAGCTCGGGAAACTCGCCCACCATATCTGTCAGCAGATCGGCTTTGCTTAAACGCGCCGCCAATTCTGCTTCGGCTTTATCCACTTTAAGCAGACGCGCAATGCTGCCGGTCAGGGTAACTATGCGTTCAACACGCTGCAACTGCGAGCCCAGTTTGTTGTGGTAAACCACATTACCCAGCTTGCTTACGCGAGATTCCAGTTTTTGCTTGCGATCCTGATTGAAGAAGAAGCGTGCATCGGACAAGCGCGAGCGCACAACACGCTGATTGCCGCCGATAATATGCTTGCTGTTTTTTACCTTCATGTTGGACACAATCAGGAATTTGTTCAGCAGTTTTCCGTTCTTGTCCAGCAGGGGAAAATATTTCTGGTTCTGTTGCATTGTCAGCACCAGACATTCCTGCGGCACCTCAAGAAACTCGGCATCAAATTCGCCCACATACACCACGGGCCACTCCACCAGCGCGGTCACCTCGTCCAGAAGCGTACTGGTGTTACAACGATCAACACTACTAAGCGCGAGCAGTTCCTGCATAGACTGGCTGCCATGGCCTATCCATACGGCCCCCATACTAAGCGCGGAGTGTTCCAGTTGCGCGGTAATCATTTTGCGACGTGCACGGAAACCGGCAACAATATTGCCAACGATGCTGAGCGAATTTTCATATTCGTCCGCATTCTTGATCGTGATATTGCCCGAGGACAGAAAGCGATGTCCGCGGGTGAGGTTATCGCTGACACAGCCCAGCACTTCACCTTTAACGATTCGCTCACCATGCATCATCACCAATGACTTCGCCGGGCGCACGAACTGATGCTCACTATCGCCCCATCGCATCAGCTTCGGTATAGGCAATTTCTTCAAGGCCTGCGTAACCATCTCGGGCAGATACTCATCCAGCCCCTTGCCCTTCTGCTCGATACGCACGGCGTAATATTCCGCCTTGCCGTCATGCACCAGCTTGAGCTGCTCGTATACCACATCGACTGAACGCATAAAGCCTTCCAGCGCCTTGCTGATCTTGCCATCCGGATCTCTTGCAGCAGATACCGCAGGGCCTTTACGCTCCAGCATGCGATCCGGCTGACGCGCCAATACATTGGTAATGGTCATGGCCAGACGTCGCGGCGTGGCATACGGCGTACAGATGCTATCTTCCCCTGCCAGCATCTGTTCGCGCAGTGCTGCAAAAACATCATTGCTAAAGCTGAGCGACAAACGTTCCAGCGCTTTGGGTGGCAACTCCTCGGTCAGCAATTCAATTAATAAAGTTTGTTTGGCTACTGGCGTACTCATGCGGTCACCCCTGCCTTGATTTTGCACATAGGGAAGCCCAGTTTTTCGCGAGAGTCATAATAGGCCTGTGCGACTTCACGTGACAGCGCCCTCACCCTGCCGATATAAGCGGCACGCTCGGTAACCGAAATCGCACCGCGAGCATCCAGCATATTAAAGCTGTGTGAGCACTTCATCACCATCTCGAAACCCGGCAACACCAGACCTGCTGCGATCAAACGCTTGGCTTCAGCTTCATATTCATTAAAGTGAGAAAAGAACATCTCGACATTGGAGTGTTCAAAATTGTATTTGGATTGTTCAACTTCATTCTGGTGGAACACGTCGCCATAGGTCACCACGTTGTCACCGTTTTTCGCCCATATCAGGTCATACACACTGTCCACACCCTGCAGATACATGGCCAGACGCTCAAGACCATAGGTAATTTCGCCCAGCACCGGTTTGCACACCAGCGAACCCACTTCCTGGAAATAGGTAAATTGCGTCACTTCCATGCCGTCCAGCCATACTTCCCAGCCCAGACCCCAGGCGCCCAACGTGGGCGATTCCCAGTCATCTTCAACAAAACGGATATCGTGTTCATTCAAATCCAGACCCAGTTCACGCAGACTGTCGAGGTATAGCTCCTGAATATTGTCGGGAGACGGCTTTAAAACCACTTGATACTGGTAATAATGTTGCAAACGGTTGGGATTCTCGCCATAGCGGCCGTCCTTGGGACGGCGTGAAGGCTGTGCATAGGCAGCACGCCAAGGCTCGGGGCCGATTGCCCTTAAAAAGGTAGCAGTATGAAAGGTCCCCGCGCCCATCTCAATGTCATAAGGCTGCAACAGCGCGCACCCTTGTTTATCCCAATACTGCTGCAGGGTAAGAATTATTTGCTGAAAAGTAAGCATCTCAAAGACCGTGGTGATTCGCCAAAGTCGCCATTTTATTCCAATTTGGCTCACAAAGTGAAACTAGCAGGGTTTCGGACGCTAATCACAGCCGAAATATTCAGGTATGATCATTGCGGACAGCAAACGGACGTCTATAAATGAGCGAAATCGACAAAATCACCGAAGAACTGCGTAAATTCCGCGATGATCGCGATTGGGCCCAGTTTCACAACCCCAAGGATCTGGCGCTCGCGTTGAGCATTGAAGCCAGTGAGCTGCTGGAATTATTTCTGTGGAAATCTGCCGAAGAGGCGGATGCAGGAAAAATTAAAGAAGAGCTGGCAGATGTGCTGGCCTATGCCTTTATGCTGGCAGACAAGTATGGCCTGGACGTTGCGCAAATCATGAAGGACAAGTTGGCAAAAAATAACCTGAAATACCCGGTTGCCAAAGCCAAAGGAAGTGCGAAAAAATATAATGAGCTGTAATTAGCGCAGTTGGGAGTACTCAATCACTAGCGCCTGTTTCGCGCTGCGCGACATTTTCTTGATCTGCATTTCTCGCTTGAGTGCCGCCGACTTGTCTGCACATGCCTCAATAAACTCCACAACCACCGGCAAGCGACCGCGTGTGTATTTTGCCCCCTCACCGGTATTATGCGCAGTCAAACGCTTTTCCAGATCATTGCTAATGCCGCAATAAAAAGTATCGTCCGCGCAGCGCAGCAAATAACACACCCAACCCATTACGATTATGCTGACAATGCGGATTGGTTATGCCGCAAGCGCCAGGCAGCGCCAAGCATCAGCACAATTAAGCTCAGCATAGCCGCGTTGCC
>Ga0315270_10001263_pt1 | contig 13462 bp, 14 predicted proteins | sample C1_bottom_MG_FD_204932 | JGI IMG/M metagenome (GOLD analysis project Ga0315270, IMG submission 204932) | Sediment microbial communities from Yellowstone Lake, YNP, Wyoming, USA - C1_bottom | ecosystem: Environmental > Aquatic > Freshwater > Lake > Sediment | place: USA: Wyoming | collected... | reverse complement strand
CCTATTTCATCCCGAGCGAACAGGGCATGGGTGTTTTGTGTGGATTGACCCGGCGCGGCGTGCGGGTGCGCCTGCTCACCAATTCACTGGCCTCCACCGACGTGCCTGTGGTGCACGCAGGTTATGCCCGCTACCGGCCCCGGTTGCTGGCGTGCGGCGTGACGCTGTACGAATTGCGGCCAAGCGCCACGCGCAGCGGCAGTACACGCCCAGGCCTGTCCTCCGGTGCCAGCCTGCACGCCAAGGCGGTCGTGGTGGATGGCAAGTCCGTGCTGATCGGTTCGATGAACCTCGACCCGCGCTCAAGGCAGTCCAATACCGAGGTTGCGCTGCTGATCAATAGCAGCACTTTGGCGGAGCAGCTCACCACCCTGTTCAACGAGTCCACAGCGCCTGAAGAGGCCTTCCAGGTCGAACTCAGCGAGCCCGGCAACCCAAATGCCGCACTCATCTGGCGCGGCCGCGAAAACGGCAATCCGATTCAAACCACCAGCGAGCCCCTGGCCAGCCTCTGGCGACGCTTCAGTGCGGGTCTGCTCGGCGCGTTGGCACCAGAGGAACTGCTGTGAGGCCTTGCGGATGGCCACACCGGCACGACCCTCAAATGGCAGTCAATGGTTCTGCACATGAGCCGGTTTTACCCGCCACTGTTTTATGTGTGGATGTCTGGAAAACCCACCGCACACTTAAAACAATAGCTACTTGCGCTTATTCCATAAGGTATAGAGGCAAAAAATATCAAGAAACTTGCGCTTGATGGTTTTCGACAACATCTGCATTTGAAGTGCGTTTGTTTTTTGGCTGCATCTTTTCAACAAGCGCTGCGTCTCCAACCTCGACACCTTCGTCAACTCAACAGGAGAAATTCACCATGACCGCCAACGAAATCCTCGACATGATGCGCAAAGGCATGGGTCAGGTACCCGCCGCCATCGAAAAATCAGTGCTGGTTGACCCCGGGCTGATACAGGAGCATGTGCGCTCCAAAGCCTATGCCATGCCTCCTGAAGGCGGCGCCATGGACGAAGAAACCCGCACCATGATTTACCTGGCTGCCGCGCTGGCGGCAGGCAGCAGCACCTGCATCCAGGCCATGGCCAACAAGATCGCCCAGCAAGGCATGTCGGCAGCCAAAGCGCTGGAAACCGTTCACATTGTGCGTTTTGCCATGACCAGCAAGGTCATTGGCGATGCCGAAGCCGTGTTTGGCGCGCTGGCAAGCAAGTCGGCCAGCCGAACATTGACATGAAGAAATAGGGTTTGGACGAGCCCGAACTGCTCTGGCTCGTTCTCATTTCAACGGCTTGGGAAAGTCTTTCAGACAACAGCGCCCTGATGGGTTGCTGGTCTCGCAGGAACACTGCCCAGACTGGGTCTGCGCCACCACAAAATCCCGGGTGGCCGGGTTTCGCTGAAAGTCAGCTCTGCTGACACCGAAGCAGTAACACAGCAAACTTTGCTCATCCAGGGCCTTGACCCCGACAGGTGATCGCAAGCTGTCGCGCAACACCGTCGAGCCATCCTCGGCGAAATACACGACATCACAATCGGGATCACTGCAAAAGTAGTAGTGCTCGGCGCTTGGTGTCCAGTGCCAGGATTCCTTGATGTGATGGGTGATGGTCCGAACGGGAACTTCGGCATACGCCATGCCATTGCGAGGGCAGCAGTATTTTTGTGGATGCTTTTCAGCGTGCACCAATGGTGAACAACAGTCGCTCATCGTCAGCCTCGATCGATTGAAAAATTTCATTGTCATCTTTTTTTCTGAGAGCAATGATCGCCAGGTGGTGAAATGCGCTGCATCTTTTGGTGTATCCATGCGTCTTCACCCATGCCACAGTTCGTGTGACTTTTTTTGGAGATGGCTATGACAACCCCCTACATTCCGCCCGAATGGGCTTTTGAGTTTCATGGGCATCGTTGCCCGTTCATGCCTTTGGGCTACCGCATGGGTCGGCTGGCCATGGATCGGCTCGGTGTTGAGCGCGAAAAAGACCATGGCTTCTTCGTCTTCACCGAACTTGGTGAAGGTCACCCGCAAAGCTGCCTAATGGACGGCATCCAGGCAGCCACCGGTGCAACTTACGGCAAGGTGCTGATGTCCAAGTTGTTTTACGGCAAGCTGGCCGCCACCTTTTATCACCCAAAGAAGGGCGCGATCCGCTTCTCGTTGCAGCCTGATTTCATTGATGCGATGGGCAAGTTTGAGTTTTTTGCCTATCGCAAAAAAGGCATGGAACCTTCCGAAATTCCGGAACCGGTGCGTGACGAGATTTTGAAATGGGTTTACGAACAGTCAGACGACGCGCTGTTCAAGATTGAGTTGAAGCCCGATTTCAAGTACACACCGGTCAAAGGCTCTTTCAACAAGATGAAATGCACGGCTTGCGGTGAATACGTTTTTGAGCGTTACATCCGCACCAAGGACGGTCAGCCGGTGTGTATTCCGTGTTCAACCTACTGAACCCGGCCCAAGCAACTGAGGATGGTCGGGTCAGTGGCCACCCACGTTTCCCCGCATGAAGCGGCTCACCTGAGGTGTTTTTCATGATTGCCATGGCTGTGGTGGTTACTTTTGTGCTGACCACCATCCTGTCGATGGCCGGGGTGGGGGCAGCCTTTGTGCTGATTCCCGTTTTTCTTGCCCTGGGTGTCGAGTTACATGCGGCCATGGCCACGGCGCTGCTGCTGAACGCCATTGCCATGTCGATTGCCTCGGTTACCTTTATCCGCAAGGGCTTGGTGGAGTGGCGCATGGTGTTGCCCATGCTGGTGATTGCTGTACTGGCCTCGCCGCTGGGTGTGCAGGTGCCGGCAGTATCCACACTTCATGTCGATAGCGGTCGCGACGTGCAGAGAATCCATCGGCTTAAAGGTGGCCGCGTGCTCCCATCGCAAATCCCTTGCAGACTTGACGATTCGTGGTGTGGGTTGGACTGGCATTACACCTGATTTAGCGGACAGGAGCATGCCCTCAAAGAGACGCTTTACCTCGTCCGTCAAAACGAGCTTGTGGTTATTTTTGTCGCTCTCATCGTTAATGCCAAGGCACTCAGCCACAGTTAGTGTTGAGGTGAATACGTGAGCCTCTTTGCCTCTCGCTGCTTCTAAAAACTTGCGGCAGTAATAGACGTGTGAAGCGCGGTCCCGTCTCACGCCGATTGAGAGGTCATGAGCGACCATATCAATGAAGCAGCAAGCATCGAAATAGACCCTTGGCTCACTGTCCATCGTCACGGCCCTTGGCAATAAATTCTTCCGACGAAAGATCGCCCGTTACCCCCGGAGCGGCCCCAAAAAACTTGTTGAAATCGTCATCAGAAAAGTCTGGGGCGAACTCAAATTCAGTGGCTTGAATTACCTCTGTTTTTGAGGTAATCAAATTGAAAGAGATCGTACCTTCAACGACCACAACAGCAGTTTTTTTAGAGAAGAGTTTTGCTACCTTGTCGTAGTCTTCGTCTTTGTAGCTGCACTTAATCAGCTCGGATGAATTCAATTCGCGGATGTACAAATAGGGCTTCTCAGCGCCCTTGTTCCATTCGTGGGTACGCCCCATGACAGCGCCTATATACCGGGCCTCGGTCTCTATGGAATTGCCGATGGCCTCAAGCTGGAGCTTGTCAACGTAAGCGAACCGCTTGGCCTTCCCTGTCTCAACGTCAATGAGAGCTATGCCCAGTTTCTCATCGTCATCAAGGTCCTGGCGAAGGGCGGAAAATCTTTCAATCGTAGCGGTCCCCACAAAAGGAGGCTTCACTTTTGAAGTGCCTTCATACTTTGTGAGGCCGGAAACTGCTTGATTGAATTGGTAGACCTTGGCCGTCTCCACTACGGCCTGAAATTCGGCGCGGTAGATCGCCGATGAATTACGAAACTCATCGGCTAACCAAAGATGTTGGGAATCGTCCGCGCCCAGATCAGACGCAAGCGAACGCAAGAACAATTCGATGTTCTCGGTTTGCTTGCTCAGCTTCCCAAGAGCAATGCCTTTACGCCCTGGGTTGAGCCTGAATCGGATGCGGAGAGAGGCCATCGGCGAATCTTACTCCTTGGGCTTCTTGCGCGTAAGGGGTTGGTGCCTGATTTGGTGGCGTTAACACCCGAAGCGCAGATCAAACAAAAAGGCCGGCCAGCCCCAACTTTTCCGCCATTCCAGTCAGCGCCTGGTTGACGTGGACGTTATGCGCCGCCTGCAAACGCTGGAATGCCTGAGCGAACTATAGAACGGTCACGTAATGAGCTTTGCTTGCATCTTTTTGGGCCGATCCACCTTGGTGTGTGCCGCCAGCCCAAGCAGGGCTTCAACTTGGCCCGCAGCCCGCATGATTTGGTACATGTCGAGCTGTTCCGTGGTCGTGTCCTGCGCCACGTAGCTTGCAAGGTAGCTTTCAGACTTGCTGGTAACTCCATTGCGGGCACAAACAATGTAGGCGGTGGACTCGGCCTCCAGTTCCTGCTGCTCGTGTGTTTGCTTAGGACGGTCTGGAATGCTCAGGTAAGAGTCGCGACCAAGGTGGCCCAGGTACAGGTGCGCCAACTCATGCGTGAGGGTGGCAAACTGGACATTGGGCTCATGGTTCTTGTTGATATTCATCCGGTAGCTCGACGCCTCACCTGGTATCTCGGGTCTCTTACCCTTAGTGCCAAACAGCTTGCCAAGCTCATCAATGGCGTGTTGCAGGTCTGCGCTGGTGCTGCTCTCTGCACTTGAGAGGGATTGGGCAACGGTAAGCCGTTCAATGGAACCTGCCTTGCGGTCACCTGCATCCACCTTGTTCAAGGCAATGTTCTTCTTTGCGATCAATTGTGCAAAGCGCGCCAGCGCCATGCGATCAATAGCACCAGTGGCTGCAAACGCCGATATGCCCACTGGCAAATCGTCGCCCTCCGTGTCCATGAGGTCATAAACGAGTGCCACCGGACCAAACGGCCAAAGGATTAGCAGGGGTCTTGCGCCGTCTTTGATGGTGCGCCCGAAAGTCTCCCGCCAGTCACGGGCCGACGCCGCATGGTGCAGGCCTGGCTTTTGAATCTGCAACAGCAGCGCATTGAATGGCGCAAAATTGCGCAGGCGCACGACAAAGTCAAGCAGGTTCTGGTAGTCCGCACCCTTGCGGTACAGGCGCGAATCATCCAGCAACTGATCCAGCATGGATCGAGCGGCATCGGTCTCTATTGGATTGGGTTGATCCACGGCTATCCCTTACGGTGGGCGTCAGGAACGCATGTCGATGGTCGCGAACCAGATCATGCCTGCCAGCAGAATTAAACCCCATGGCAACGTGGCCCATACCAGTGCGAATAGGCCGATGATGATGGATGTACCGGCGAGGTTCATGGTGGCAGTTTACTTCTAGTGCCGCACACCTGCCAGCTCGCCCCGAACGGTGGCTCTGATCTCTTTTGGTCTCGTCTTGAGAATCCGCTCGTCCTTTGGGTTGCTTGCGTGGGTATGCATCAATGCGGCATACTGCTCGGCAGGAATAACCTTCTGGATGCCGAAATGGAACAACTCGTGAAAGAGCGTGACTTCACCCTCATTGACGGTTCAGATGCTGTCGGAGAAAAGGAATATCCGTCCTTCAAAAACCGCACCATTTGGGCTTATCCGAACCCCGAGACCGTCCGCAAGGTTGATGCGGCGGCGCATCAACAGTCAATGTCGGGGCCAGTTGCGCGGTTTTTTGCACGATTTAAGTTCTGGCGCTCTGAAGAAGAGGACGAATGTGCAGTGCCGAGTTTCCTGCGCCACCAGGCTGATTGATGTCATGAGCGAATACAACCCGTTTTTGCGAAACAGATTCATGGTTCCAGCAGCCGGTGCAAGAAACCCAGCTTGCGGCCAATGTCATGAAAACTTACCTGCACCAGCGCATTGTGCTGACTCTTGAGCCGCCAGTAAGTCTTCCAGTGCATGCCTTTTGGTTTGCCATCGGCTTCATTCAAGATGCCGACCGGCCAGCCCAGCCGCTTGCGAATCTTGTCGGCTTTGGTGGATGCCCGGTCACCCACACCTTCCTTTTGAGTGGCGTAGCCCAGCCCACCACACTGGCGGCAGGTGAAGTAGCGGCCCGGCGCGTACAGCACCGCCACACGCTTACTGCACCGGGGGCAGGTGAACCAGTGGCGCTGTCCACCAAGATGGCAGGGTGATGTTTGTGTCTGCACCCGTTGTTCAACATTCTCACCGGTGCTTTTCTTGCGATACGACAGCACCAGGGCTTGGCTTTCAACCCGCAGGCTGATGCTCGATACCACCTGATCGTTTACCGTCCACTGCCAACTAAACCTATTCCCCGGCTCCAACAAGCCCTTGCGGGTGATCTTGCGGATGTCCAGCGGCACGGAATCATTCGTCTCCGGTTTGCCGCCATAACTGCATCGTCGTCCACTTCCGCGTCCGCCCATTTTTTTATTCTCCAGATATTGCCGAAATCATTTGGCAAGTTGAACATTTGTTTGGCTTGAAAAGTCACATAAAAATGCCCAAAAACCGCATGGATAGGGGTTTAGCGGTCGTTTCATGGATCGTCAAAAAAGTACCTGCTTTTTTACACCGCACGGCCGTTTCTGATCTCTTTGAGCTTGAGCAACATGCCCAAGGTGCGCTCGAACTTGCGATCCAGGTGCGTTTCGTAGCGAGAAAGCTTCTCCAGCTTGAAAGCTTGCAGCCCCTCGCCAATCGTTTGGTTCACGATGGCGTCATGGTGACGGGACTCTTTTTCTTGTTGGTAGCACAGGGGTTCCAGGTGCTCCTGGATGAAAGTTTTCAAACCTTCAACGTCAGCGGTGTACTCATCTTCCTCCACATAACTTTCCCACCATTCGCGCGAATCAGGCAGAAGGGCGCGCAGGGCTTTGTCATAAGCGCGGTCGCCGCCTTTGCGCAGGATGGCGCTGGCCTTTTTGGTGGCATCCAGGTCATGCCGGGCATCGCGCTGGCTCTCAGTCACGTCTTCGGGCGTCAGGTCCATCAGGTCGCGAATATCGGTGCCTTCACCAGACATGCCCATTTCAAACGGTGCCGCCGCCGGGATGACGGTCTTGGCACTGCGGGCGGATTCCTTCAACCCTTTGTTGATGGTGGCACCTTCCGCTTGCAGCACCCGGCGCTTGCGCCAGATCACGCTGGCAAGTTCTTCAATCAAATGCTGCTCGGTCGCTCCAGCGGGCAGGTGTTCATCCATCAGCGAGTTCACGAGACTTTCATAATCGGCATGGGATTCATGGCTGAGCACGGTGTAGCGACTCAGGATGCCATGCTTCATGGCGTTAAAGCGGACGACTTCGTAGGGTTGGGACTTGGCGTCTGGAACCAACGTGGCAGGCTTGTCGCTTGTCGTCGGCAGCGCCGTGTCAGTGGTGGCAGTGTTCATAGTCAGTTCTTTCCGTGAATGATGTGAGCTGGGTGATGAATCCGTCGCAGCGCTGGAGCTGCCAAACAAGATCAGCGGGCAGGCCAGCGTCACGCGTCTTGATGGCGGTGCCAGCCGCCTGCCAATTGCCACAGCGCCATGATCCCGGCCCGTGGCCAGCCAGGTGCGTGCATTCCAGGCAAACCCGCCTATCGTCAGATTCACGATCACGAATCACCAGCGTGTCTGCCAGTGCTTCGCCGTCGATCAGGGATAGCCCCTTGTCGGTGAAGCGTGCCAGCCGCGCCGTGAGGGTGTCGATCTCGCGCCCGGTCATAGCGGCGCTGTGTGGCCAGCACCATCTATCTGCGTCCGGTGCCGGGTCATTCGCTGCCTTGTCTGGGGCTTTTGCGACTGCGACAGTTGCGACAGTTGCGACACTTGGGGGCGTGTAGGGCTTATCTGTCGCAAGAGTCGCAGGTGTCGCAGTCGCAACGTCTCGCAAAGCGCCTCTTTTGATAAGGTTTGCGAGGCTCATGTTGTCGCCCCTGTGAGTAGCTCGGGCCTGATCTGGACCAGCTTTTTCTTGCCGGCCTGCACCAGACGTGCTCGTCCAAGGTCTGACAGTTCTTTGATGGCGGCATTAAATGTAGCCTTCTCACGCAGTCCACCCGGTCCGCATCGCTGTACTTCCCGCGTCGGTACTGAATCGGTTTGCTCCCGCCTGCAATAGTCCAGCATCCATGATTCGAGCCGCGCCGGGTTTGCTAACTCCAACGGCATCGCCAGTTCACCCAGAAAGCGCCGCGCCTCGGACAAGTGCCAGGCCGTCACGCGTGCCGATGATTCCATGGCTTCGATGGCAATCGGCCCGATGCTGCCGGTGAACGTGTGAAACAGCGCTGCCAGCCGCGCTGCGTTGTCGGCAGTCTTGCTGGCAACGTCGCGCACGTCGTACAGTTCCCGCCCGCTGGATAACTCGGCCTCAATGGCGTCGTGAAACGCAACCCATGCCGCTTTTGCATCCGGTGCCAGTGTCAGCATGGCCGGTGTCAAATGGCCGTCATCGTCAATCGGTGCCGGTCGGTTCAATATCCCTGTCAGTCGGCTATTGAATGCCGCCAGTGCTGGCCAATTTGCTGGTGCTTCGGTGAAGTTACGTGTGCCTTGCGTGGACTCTGGCCACGAGACGAGAAACCGGGCCAAAAAACCGGTGCCGCGTGCCAGCCCCTTGGTGCTGTCAAAGAATGCCCTCAGGGTCGCCTCTTGCGCTTGCAGCGCCATGGTCAGGCGTGCGCCACGGACAATGAAACTCTCGGTCGATCTGCGCTCTGTTTTTAGCTCTGCGCCGTCCCATAGCTGATTCAGTGCTGCCAGATTGCGCATCACTGATTCCTTGCCCATGCCGTGACTGCCAAACACGCTACCCGCCTCGCTACTGATAACGCCGCCTGACGGCCATTGCTTTGCGAGTGCGTATGTCAACGCTTCCGGCGTGGCATCACCGTAGATCAGCCTTGGCACTCTGGGTGCTTTTGGCTCGCGCTTGTCCAGATCGCGTAATTCCTGCACTTGCGCCGTGCTGGGCTTACCCTGTTTGGTTAGCGCCTTGATCTTTTCACGCAAGCCGTTGCGCTGCGCTTCCCAGGCGTCATGGTCTGACTTGTACGCCGTGACAAATGGCTTTGCCGCCTCGTACTCTTGCGCCTCATAGTCGTGTATGGCTTTGGTGAAAAACCCGTCACACGTCGATTTACGCTCGCCGCTATCGGCGATGGCCAGCAGGAATAGGCCGCACGGCCCGGACAGTTTTTCGGCCCGTTCCACGTCGGTGTGGGCTTGAATGGCAAGAGATAACGCCGCCAGTGCCGATGTGGCAATCAACGGTATCGGTGCCTTCACAAAATCAGCCACCTCCTGCACCGCACAGCGCACCGCGTCGGGTAAAGCATCAAGCGGATATTCCTGCGGGTCAATCTGCGCAATCAACGGTTGCAGCTCTGGCCAGTCCGCTGTGCTCTGCAAATTTGCAGACACCTCACAAACTGCCGCCGCATCAACGCAACCCCGCACCGCATCTGCCCCCGCCAATTGGTGCAGGTCGTTGAAGTCGGTCGCCTTGTCTGGCCTGCCTGCCGGGAATGTTGGCACTGCCACCAGCCCCGCCACCGCCTGCGCCGCTGCCCGTGCTTTGGTCAAACCCGGATTGCCGACAGTCTGGTGGTCGTCGTCCGCCGCGATGATGATTTTCAGGCTGGGGTACTTGCTGCGCAATGCGACTGCGACTGCCTGAAGGTTGCCCGCATTGAAGGCGACGGCGACGGCATGGCCGGTGCATTCATGGATGCTCGCGCCCGTGGCAAAACCTTCGCACACGATCAGCACGCCCTTGGGTTTGCCGATACCGAAGTAACAGCCTTTGACCCTGCCACCTGACATAAACATCTTGGTGCCATCTGGCGCGATGGTCTGCAAGCTGTGTACCGTGCCAACCGTGTCGCGCATGGGCACCAACAAGTTGTCGCCCTCGATCTTTGCGCCGTAGGGCTTGATGCCCTTGCTTGTCAGATAAGCGTGACTGGTACATGGTGGTGCCGCTGCCCAGCGCTTTAATGCGTCCTGCGCGGCATTTTGCTGGCGCTGTGCCAGGTCATCTTCACGCTGGCGCTGCATGGCCGCTATGCGCTCACGATTGGCCTGCCGTTCGGCTTCGGTCATGGCATTGTCGGACTTGCTGCACCAGGTCTGTGTGAAGCCCTCGCGCCAGTCCCCGAAGCTACCTGCGGCGATGCCGTCACTGTGCAGCATGTACCAACCGCTTTTGTGACTGGGTTTGCCGTCGGTGCTGAATCGGTGGATAGCACCGTCATCAATGATCTCGGTCGGTGGTGACAGTCCTGCCGTCGCAATGGCCTGCCGGAATTGGTCGATCACGTCATTCATGATGCACCCCCAATTTCAGAGCGAATACCGCAAGCTCTGCAAAGTCTTGGCACCAGCGAGACAAGCCATATTTGCAAACCAGAAAATCACCGTCGATGCCTTTGTGGACTGTGTGGCCAGCCAGCGTTAGGCGTGCTATTTGGGTTGCAATGGCTTTGCTATCAAGGGCTTGATTGATAGCCCCGCCAGTGCGAAAATTAGCGCCGTTGGTGTTAGTGTGCTGGCCGTTGGTGTTTGAAGCGCCAACGGCCTTTCTCATGGTGTTGGTGTGGGTCATCGCAAAACCTTACGCGGTGGTGCCAGTTTCACGGGTGCGCTTCTGCAACCATGCCAGAAGGTCGGATTGCCGGTATCGAACTTTGCGACCGACTTTCAAGAATGGAAGTGCATAGCGGCCGGTTGAACGCCACACCGACAACGTGCCCGGCGTTACGTCTAGAACCGCCGCAGCGGCCTTGTCATCAAGCAGTTCCTTGCTGGCTTGAACGATGGATTGAAGGGTCATGATTCGCTTTCATAGAGACCCGCTTTGCTGGGTTGCGTTGCGGTATGGAAGCGAACTTTGAAGAAACCGAGGTGATTGCGGGGGCAACTGCCCAAACCAAATAGGCAACTGCCTATGAAACCCTTATTTCATGCGGGTTCCCAGTGCATCGGGGATCTTCTTGAGGTGCCCTTCGATGGTGGTTTCTCCGATTGAAACTCCCATTATCGACGCCGTGCTTTGGATCAAACCGGCGGTCTTTGCGTGCTTGCTGTAGTCGTAGCCTGCATCCTTGCAAAGTGCTGCAATGATAGTCAATAGGGTGTCACGCTCGCGGGATGAGAGGGGTTTGTCACGAGCGCTTTTATCTGAACTTTCGCCATCTTCCGCAGTTACCTCCTGAATGAATTTTGTTAGCGAATCATTGCGAACCACGAATACCACATCGCCACCAAGCCCGACCGCTGGGTAGTATCGGCTTGGATCATTCCGATCTTTTTTTAAAAATTCAGCACGGTCTGCCTTATGCTTGAGTAGCAACTCCCTTGCATCGTCATCGCATAAGTTCTCGCGGGCAATAAAGTCCTCTAACTTGTGTCGTTGCGCAGTTGACCCCGATTGAAATTCGTTGTCATCAAAATCCTCCAGGATTTGAATTACATCTTCGTTGGCTTGCACAAACGATCCATCAATCGACATCATTGATATACGCGGTCCGCCTACAAGCTCCTGATACTGATTCTCAACTTCAAATTTCTCACCGCCGATCATTGGGAGGTCGTAAACGCCACGCAGACGCACAGCTTCACCTTCAAATTTAAGTACGTGAGTCTCCTCATTGCCTGTGTGTAGAACAATTCCGCCGTAAATTTTTGTCGGGGGATCACCTTTTACAAACTCAATTTCTTCAAATTCCACCTCACCAATTGGAACGACTTTTCCACAGAGTCCCATCGCGGAATTAGCCAGATTCACCGATAGGACCAAACGGCCATCTAGGGCAAGGCGCAATACGTCAGCCTCTGTAACTTCCTCGCCGAAATTAATGGAAAGATGCCGCGCCGTTTCGTTCAGCGTGAACCAATCCTTCAACTTGAATAACTTGCTCAACATCGTCCCCTTGCGCCCTGAGAGAAAACCAGCGCCGCCGGGTCAGGGGTGTCCCGGTCTTCGCCACGGGTAATTAGTCCGTGACTAGGCGTGGCTCAAAACTGTTCTACCTCTTTGCTGTCCGTAGCCGGACGACTTTGGCCTTTTTCTTCAATCCTGCCGCCTCCATCATCGCCGCTGTCGCCGTATTGACGGACCGGCGCACTGGATCAAGATCAAGGCGGGCGTAAATAGCTGTCGCTTGGTGCGTCTTGTGATTCAAGCTCTTGCCGATGATTGGCAATGATGCACCCGTGCGTGCCTGCCAACTGCCCAGCGTCCGGCGCAAGTCATGGATACGCAGGTTTTTAATGCCCGCCGCCTTGAGAATCGTAGCCCATGCTTTTTTTGGCTCCACGATATGTTTTGTCTTGCCGTCGCCGGGGAATACGAATTCGCCGCCGCCTGCCTCGCGCGATTCCAGCACGGTCACCGCCTCTGGTGACAGGGTCACTGTTTGCGGCGTGCCGTTCTTGGTCTTGGCAATGCGCCAAACACCTGCCGCCAGATCAACATCGGCCCACCGCATTGCCGACACATTGGCGCGGCGCGCACCCGTCAGCAGCGCCACTAGGAAGAAGTCACGCATGACTCGGTTGGTGGATTCTGAAAGCGCCTTGAAGAATGGTGTCAGTTCGTCCGCCTGCAAGAAACGGTCACGGCTGGGGGCTGGATTCTTCTGAATCCTTGTCGCTGGGTTCTGGCCGCTGAATCGTTCATGGGCTAGCATGAACGTGAAAACCGCCGAAACAACAGCCACAACGCGGTCGGCTTGGGCTGCGCTTTTTTTGGTCGTTCTGGCATGAATCGCTTTGATTTCATTGCGCTCAATCGCAGACAACCTTTTGCCTTTGATGCTGTCGAGATACAGACGCAACAAGTCGGTGTAATCCCGCTTGGTCTTGTCGCTGATCGCGGAGCCATCCCGCTTGCGCTTGCGTGTAAGAAAGTCATCAAACGCTTCGCCAAAGGTCAGTTCAGCCTTGACCGCTCGCTTGACAGCCGCCGGGTTTTCTCCCTTGGCAAACTCCCCGAGCACCTTGCCTGCTTCATTCCGGGCTTGCTCGCATGTCATGTCAGGGAAAGCGCCAAGTTTGATCCAAACCATGGCACCCCCCAGTCGCTTGACCACGTAGAAGGCACGCACTCCGGTGTGCGTCATGCGCATTGCCAGCTTTGGTGTTTCGGTGTCATAGATCACCTGCCGCTTACCCGCAACGGGGGCAACCAGACCGGCCAGCAGGGTCTTGGTGAGCTTTTGATGATTCGCAGTAACCACGGGGTCTACCTTTCCACTTTTGGGCTAGCACCGGGCTAGCACGGGGCTAGCATTAACGGGATTATTACGTGAACTTTCGTGCTAGCCCGTTAAGGTCATTATGCCACTTTCATTGGGAAGATAGGGTTCTATTAAGGTGCATTAATTAGCGGGTCTATGTATCCCTGCTAATTCGTAATGAGAAGGTCGGGTGTTCGATTCATCTCTCCGGCACCAATGGATACAAGGGTTTGCTGTTATGAAAGT
>Ga0315270_10001262_pt1 | contig 13476 bp, 10 predicted proteins | sample C1_bottom_MG_FD_204932 | JGI IMG/M metagenome (GOLD analysis project Ga0315270, IMG submission 204932) | Sediment microbial communities from Yellowstone Lake, YNP, Wyoming, USA - C1_bottom | ecosystem: Environmental > Aquatic > Freshwater > Lake > Sediment | place: USA: Wyoming | collected... | reverse complement strand
TCAATGTGCCCGCAGAGCGACCAAGCTCTTGAGCAATCTGCCCAGGTTTGTATCCCATTGATAACTGTGTTTGAATCATTGTCCGTTCTTCAATACTTAACTGCTTGTAAATTTTTCCCATGCAACATTATCTTCCTTAAATGTTGCACTTGGTTTTTGAGCGCGCCAATTGAAAAAAATTGTTTGGGTGTTTAATTAAGTTGAGTGGCAAGTATTGGTTTCATCATGTTGCTAGTTCTCTCATAAGCATTGAAAATGCTATCGGGACTTTTGGAGCAAAGAAAAATTAATACGGTTTAATGATGTAATTATTCTGACACCGATGAATTTTTTAAACGAATTTGAATTTTTTACGTTGCGAAGCATGATATTAATATATGGCACGGACGTGACTTCTGAAATTCCGTGATGAGTATTGAAAAGTGTGACGTATTCTAAGAGATCTTTTTGTCGTGCATATGCAAGGCCAGTTCCTTTTTAAACTCGGTTAATTTTGATTTTATTTTTTCCGCATTTTTATTTCCTATGCGAATAAGGATGCGTTGTCCAATAGAAAGCTCTTCAAGGTCAGGGTCTGCATATAAATAAAAGACATTGGGCTGAACCAGTTTGACGGGCTCATTGACGTCCGGCACGTCGAGCAAGTCATCGATTACTTCAAGCAGGCGGTCATTAAAATATTTATTGGGATAGCCAAGCTCCTGGTATGTTTCTTGAAACAAGGGATAGAGGCGTGTATAGATTTCAATTAATTTTTTGGTATCAATAACCTCAATGAGCTTCATATAGGGCGCATATCGTGCTGCATTCCTTGAGCTAATGGCGAGAGTCTCTTCACCGCCGGTGGTAATAAATTTACCTCCAGGCTGATTGATGGGTAACAGCCTTGAGGGAAGTTTGTTTCTTGTAAGATTGTCTACGGTTGCAACTATATTGCGGATAATTTTTTCTGTCTCAAATAGCTTCATCAATTTTTTATTTGATACCAGTTCGGTCAGGGCATCAAGTATAAAGCTATCGCTTTCAGCTAATTTTGGCAAAGGTGTTTGTACCGGGACAGGTTCGACTATCTGTGGTTTTTGGGGTTCTTGAGGTTTGGGTACCTCAATTTTTGGTTGTGGCGGTGCTTTAACAGCCACTTTAACCGGTGGGGATGTATCTTGAAAATAGAAATACGAGGCTACGCCACCGCAAATCAGGATTACAGCAAAGGTAGCTATTAATTTGAATTTGTTCATGGGTCGGGTCCAAAGAAAATAATAATTATAATTTTAAATCAAGTAACGTGATCTGGCTTGATTGTTTGTCGTATGGGTTGCGTTATTCCGTTATTACGGGTTAGGTACAAAATTGTTCAATTGGGTATCAGCAACAAATTTTCGGGCACTAAGCTGGTAGCCCGGTATACTCAAATGAATTAAATCTTTTGACATCAGGGCTGGGGAGTGGTGTAGCCACATATAAGCGCTTCCCCTGCCGCCCATTGCCTCTTGCCAACTCCAATAATTGCAGGAAAATTCCTTGCTCACAGCTGATTGAATGGTGCCGAGTTTTTTATGTACTTGTGCATAATGAAGCAATTCATTTAAAGAAGATGAGGTGTTTGAGGTTTTGCGTCGTGATGAATTCTTTACCAGAATACCTCGGTCCGTTGGGCCAATCAGCACACAAAGAGAGTCAGGGTATACCTGGCGCATATTTTTCAGGCTTGCTCTCAATTCAGCCACGTATTTTTCTGGGTCAAGGTTTTTGTCATTACCCTCATTGGTGCCATATTCAAGAATCACCAAATCGTAAATAATGTCGCTACTCGTCTTTTTAAGATACTCGGCACTCACACTTTTCCATCCTCTCACTTTTGCCCCGGGTACGCCGAATGTATCCAAATACATTTTGGGCTTTTCTACGTATTCCGGCACAAAACCCTGCAAAACCAGGCTACCCACTATAAGCCTGAGTTTGATGATAGAAATGGGTTGTTCAGTGTGTATGGCAATGATGCCATTCCCTTCCGGGTCGAGCTTGATAATTTTTTCTGCACCCTCGTCCGTGCTGATACCCACCAAAGTGTTTTCACCGGATACGGGAGGAATGTATAACACATTGAGGGCGTGCAAATTGGGATTTTTATTATGCCAACGAAAATCTACCCATAAGTAACTAAGTGGAGTCTCGCTTTTGAGGTTAGCCAGTCCCTTGGCAAACTGTGCACTTATGTGGCTTGATGTGTAGGCGTATTCATAAGTCCAGCCAGTACTTTGGCAAAATTTGCGAATCGGCAATCGGACCCCGGATCGGTCCATGGTGGGAGGAATAAAAGTTGGTTGAACCTCTACTTGTGTGAGTCCAAATTCTCTAATTATTCCTTCAGAAAAATATCCAAACGCTGCGTGGCTATCACCCCATATACCGATAGAAAATGGTTTTGAGGGGTCGGCCCTACTAGGCTCACCTAAAAAAATATGTTGTGAAGAAGTGTCGTCATGAATAGAGAATTTCGCTAATTCCTCATATTCGGGTGGCATAAGGCTATCCGGCTTGCGACTTGAAAGCTGCAAGGTGGAATGAGGTGTTCTATCAGGACAACGCAATTCCCCTGGGATCGTTCCGCCGGAAAAGTACAGTTCTTGTGACAAGGCAATAGTAGGGTTCGACAGGGAAAGTAATAAGAAGATAAGAAGTAGTAAGCTAACCAGAACCGCAGGTCCTCGCGTACTACTAACTGTTTTATTTGTACTCCAGCGAGAATGCTGATGAAACATCATAGCTTCTCCTGTTTCCTGAGATACTCATCTACCCGTGAGCTAATCAGGTGCAACCCCAGATGCGTAAAATGTACACCGTCATCCAAACGCACAGCCAATTTTCCCTTTTGCGGGTCATCAATATATTTAGTATAGGGCTCATCAAGACTCCCCAAAAAATCTTCAGTGGATAAATAATCAAATTTATATTTTTGTGCTTCTTCCTGAAATATGCGGTTTTCTATTTTCGCCCCTTTTTTGATGCGTTCGTCACGCATAACCGGAAGACCAATCCAAATGACGCGAATACCGCTCGAAGAGGCAAAATCAAGAACATTATCAACTCTGCTGCGATATTTATCCTCCCAGCTTTCTGAGGGAAAGGAATAGCGTTTTTTTCCTTCGAAAATATCCCAAGGATCATTTGGCCCTAGAAAAATAACGATCACCTGAATGTGATGCTTGATACTTTCTTCCCTGATTTTTGATGGCCAGTCAAAATATCGCATTGCCACCAAACCTGTGCTGGGTTTGCTCACATCAACGAATACCCCCTTGGGGTAGTCTTTGCGCATGCGCGTAATTACCATAGGTGCAACTCCCTGCATCATGGAGTCACCCGCAAAAAGTACTTTTGGATTTGAATCATCATTGATCATATCAATATGATCCGACGAGGTATCTGGTTCGTACGCTTGTTTAGGATGTTGAATTTTTATTGTTGGTTTTGATGTAAGCAAGCCGGTAGTTTCTATTTTTAGAACCTGCTGGACTACTACGCCCGAGACGGGTGATATTTTCACGAGAGGTGGATTTGTAAGTGTAACCGGCTGTGAAATGACAATCTTTACCGGTTGAATCACCTTGACAGTTGAAACGGGCGGAATGGAGTGCTCATTCCGAGTCATCACCTCATGTATTATTTTTGAGGGTAATAATATTGAGTTTGGAAAATACCCTGAAATATAGATATGGTAGCGGGCGTTGAAATAACGTTCAAGTGAATCAAGCCATACCATTGAGTTGATGACCACGGCCACTAAAATGACCCAATAGAGATCTCGTGAAGGTGTTTTCATCTTAGAATCGATAATAAATAAATTCAGGTACTCCGCTGGGGCCGAACCATATCACCATGAAAATCATCAGGGTTGCCACTGCCGTCATTTTCCAACCACGCATTAATTTTATTAAATGAACAACACGCTGCTCATAATAATATTTTCTTGCGCTCAATATAAAAAAAAGCGCAATGAATAAAAGTAAATAAATGTGTTGATTACCAAACTTGCCAGAATATCTGGAAAACCCTTTGATGAGTTGCAACGCTGTATCTGTTGAATCAGCACGAAAGAATATCCATGCCAGGCAAACAAATGAAAAGGTCATTAAGCGGGAAACGAGGGCCGGAAATTTTATCCCGATCAATTTTTTATAAAGATTTTGTCCTGCCATGCCGATTGCATGAATCGCACCCCAAACAATAAAAGTGTTACTTGCACCATGCCATAAGCCGGATATTAACATCGCAATCATGATATTGATTTGAGCACGTATATATCCAAAACGGTTACCACCCAGCGGAATATAGACATAATCGCGAATAAACATGGAAAGGGATATGTGCCAGCGACGCCAGAAATCTTTCAGGCTAACTGCGAGATAGGGTTGGCGAAAATTGATCGGTAGCGTAAATCCCAACAGCAATCCCAAGCCGGTAACTATTAGTGTGTATCCGGAAAAATCCAGAAATATTTGCAGTGCATAGCCCAATACTGCCGCTAAGGTGGAAACTGCGTTCTGTGTGTCAGGGTACTTAAACGCTTCGTCGACAAAATTACTACCAAGCCAGTTTGCAAGTACGACCTTTTGCACCGTTCCCAAAAAAATATAATAAACGGCCAACTCGGTATGGATAGGACTGCCAAAATCATCTTGTGACAGCTGTTTGAAAAAATCTTTTGCGCGGAATATAGGCCCAGCAAAATGTGTAGGCCAGAATGCAAGGTAAAGAAGCGGTTTTGCGAAACGAGTGTCCTGAAGTTCAATCTGACTTTGCCAGGACAAATATGAAATTGCCTGGAAGGTGAAAAATGAAATTCCGACAGGAGCCACAATATCAACAACCGGGAGCAAAATATGCAAATCAAGATGTAACAGAACCTCGACCGCAGATTGCCTGAAAAACTCATAATATTTGCTGACAAGAAGCCATACCATTCCGACCAATATTCCAGAGGCCAATAATAAGCGACGTTTTCCGATGTCTCCCGCTGAATTTATCCATCGCCCAGCCAGCCAGATATAGCCTGTGAAATATAACAGCGCTACAGCCGATCCAGGAGACCATGAAGCATACAACACATAACCCGAGAAGATAAGAAAATACACTTGCAAACTTTTATTGGTTTTTAAACTCCAAAAAATAGGGTAGAAGACTAATGCGGTAAAAACAAATTCAATGGATACGAAGCTCATGGAGAATTTTATCGTCGACTAAAATGCAAGGGCCAGTTAATGCTTTATAAGTTATTGGATAACTATTTCTATAAACGGGAAGGTGGCCAAACAAAAATATGTCCCCTGTGCAGCTCACTTTAAATATGTAGTTACAGCTTGTGAGTCAGTATACATGGATAGAAAAATGGCTTCTATAGAATCGAATTCCGGACACGATTTTTTTCATACTCAAAAATTACCCGGAAGAAAATTTAAGAGTGTCGCAATAGATCCGTAGGTGCCTCGTTAAAATATAAAGGGTAGTAATCTCCAGTTGGTGTGTGAATATGGTCGATATTCCGGGTAAGTTTTAACGAGCAAGTGTTCTTCACAAAATAGCCTGACTAATACCCCGACAATGAGCAGAATTCCAAGCAGAAGATTGACCAAAGAAAAGTATGCCAAAACACCTGCGCAACTAAACAGGCAAATAGAACTATAGATTGGATGACGAATATATCGATAAGGACCCGTGGTGACGAGTTCTCCTGAAGTTGGATTCGCTCCTGCGTGAAAACTTCTGCGACCGAGTGTCAGCCTTGCCCATAACATTAGAGCTGCTGCGCCAAACTCTGTAATAACCACTAATGGTTGCACAGAGAAAAATGTTCCACGAATAACCAGTCCTGATAATGCTATCGCCATGAGTAGTAAAGCTGTAATTGAAGCAATCCTTAACATGTTTTATTAATCTCCTCTTCTTAGGAAATGCGCCTATCTGCGATGCAGCCGGATCGGAATAACCGAGTTAATTTCCAAATCACAGAAAATTAACTTATTATGCACAATAAATTTTAAGTGAGTTTTACTTTTTGAGTCGTTGGAAATTTATGTTCTATTGAATAAATTGGATTAGATGCAAAATTCAATTGTGGTTGGTTTAGTCAATAAGAAAGGGAGTCATTATGAAAGCAAGGCATGCATTAGGGATGTGTTGTGTTGTTCTGGGTGTGGCATTCAGTCTCCAATCGTCAATCGGTACGGCAGAAGTAATAAATGATGATCTAATTGTCCCACTGAGTCAAAATGAGGCAGGAAGACTCAAGGTTCAAAACTTTATGGACAGAGCCGAAGTCAGGGATCGTTTAAAGTCATTCGGCGTGACAGATACATTGTCCAGGGTGCGAGTTGCGGCGATGACAGATGAAGAGGTGCATGCCATGGCTGATAAAATAGATACGATGCCTGCAGGTGGTCGAGTTCATGATTCAGATCTGGTTTTAATTTTGCTTATCATCATATTAATATTGTTGATTTAAAACATGGTTAGAATCAGTATTCGTGATCCATTTTTCTGGACAATAAAAATGCGGCTCTCGTCCGCATTTATGAACCCTCTGGATCAATATCTGAAAAGGATTATATCGCTGAGGTATTGGTTACTGCATAACAGGAGTATGGGTAACAATGGTGCAGTTAGATTCACCTGTTATAACTGACATATTGGCCATATCGAAATTAAACGAACCATTAAAACAAATAGAGCCCACCTTTCCTGCTAGCTTCCCTTTTATTGCCGTTTCACGAAGTCCTGAACATCCTGCCATTCTGATGGTCATTAGATTGGGTGTAAGGGGGTTAGGAGCTACGGGACCGTATAAAAATAATGCTCGACCCTCTAGTGGCACATGGGGGTCAGATTCTAATATAGAGCCGTCTGGAAACGTTAATTTACACCCATGACAACTAAAATTTACGATCGGATCTTTTTTTGGGTCAAAATTGTCAAAGGTAATCGCAGCATTAGTAAGTACTACCGTATATCCATCATCTTCCTCGGAACGTGGCGTAGCAATAATGCCGTTTGAACTTATCCTGGGTGCGCGACCAACAGCATTAATCGTGTAGGTTGATCCATTTGCACCGGCACTTGTAAATTGTCCGCTTGCCTGAAAGTTATACAACAAGTTTACAGGGTCTGCAGCAGCGGTTCCAACACCGGAAAATAGATACACACTTGCCACGACCAGAGTAAAACGGCTAACGATTTTTGCATATTTAAGAATATTCATAAAACCTCATAGAAGAGTAAATGGTGGCCCTCGCGGGAGATGACACGATAGAACATGCGTATCGTGTTTAATCCAGTATAGAGAGTTTTATGTAATGTAGTGGGAAAAATTGTATGGCTATTTAGAATCATCATGAAACCATGCTGAACCCAATATGAAATTACTAACAATTACAAAAAATAAGGGAAGTGTTGGTCGTATAAATGAATTAATTTACTGCTGATTTTTGTTGAAGACTTGAAGGTAAAGCCACCAACAGATGGCCTGATAGATCGTGAACAAGCACTGACTTGCTAGCGCCAGTTCCAGAATGCAACTCAGTAACTTTATCAACGGTTCCCTTTGATTTTTATCCATCAGGGATACGCTGAAATATAATTATTCGACAAGGTTTATCTAAATGAGTTTGAGAGTCTTTTACGTGGGCTAAATGCCTATACTCTCATCTTGCCAACCGCTTAAGCCTGTTAATTTCGAATTTTTAAAGCAACAGGTCTTGCAGGCAGGATATTGTGTCCACACATTGGTTGGTGAAGTCATCGGTTTATTGCATGTTTATAAAACGGAATGAAGCAGGTATGGTTAACTCGGAATTCAAATCAATCAAATTATTTTTAGCCAAGTATGGTGTAAATGTTGAGCTTGGGTTGAGCAATTCTGGCAGGAGGTACCATGTTTAAGATTACTATAAATGGCAGAGCTGTTGAGGTAAATGATGGCGCGACTTTGCTTGATGCTGCCAGGGTTGCTGGCGTTTATATTCCCACGCTCTGTTATTACCCTCGCTTGCCTTCACATGCAGTGTGCCGCATGTGCCTTGTTGATGTTCGGGGAGAAGACCAACCTAAGCCTGCCTGTGTCACGCAAGCGAAGGAGGGCAATGTCGTTGAAACAGATTCCGCTGATCTGCAGGAATTTCGTAAAGCCGATGCAGAATGGTTGCTGGCCCGCCATCCAAACGACTGCATACACTGCGAGGTAAACGGTTCCTGCAAATTGCAGAGCTTTGTAAACGAATATCAGTTAGTGAAGGGATGGGAAAATATTCCTAGGGGTTCTATACAACACCCGGAACACAAACTGACTGATCACACCTCGCCGAGTATCTGGCGTGATCTTTCAAAATGCATAGAATGTGGCTTGTGTGTAGAAGCTTGCGGCGATGCAGGGCAACAACTACATGTGATTGGTTTTGCCGAGCGTGGTTCTGATCGTTTGCCCGTCACCGTTTTTGATCAATCTTTGGCTGACACCCGATGTATCTCTTGCGGGCAATGTACGCTGGTGTGCCCGGTTGGTGCGTTGATTGAGATGCCGCACTGGCATGATGTGCTGCACACACTTGATGCACACAGGCGTGTTTCAGTAGTACAGGTTGCCCCTGCTACACGCATTGCCATCAGTGAAGAGTTTGGCATGAAGCCCGGAACGGTGAGTACGGGCAGATTGATTAATGCGTTGCGCAAGCTGGGATTTGACTACGTGTTTGATACCAATTTTGCGGCCGATCTCACCATCATGGAAGAGGGTACCGAATTTCTGACGCGGCTTAAAAATCGGGAGGAGCAACAGGCAGAAAACCAGAATAATTTACCGCTCTTTACCTCTTGCTGTCCGGGTTGGGTTAACTGGGTTGAAATCAACCGTCCTGATTTATTACCACACCTGAGCACTACAAAGTCTCCCCAGCAAATGCATGGCGCGCTTACGAAAAGGAGTGTCTTTGCAAGCACACTGGGTTCAGACTTTGCAGAAGGAAAAGCGGAACCTTATGTGGTGAGTGTCATGCCTTGCACGGCCAAAAAAGACGAATCCATGCGCCCCGATGTGGCAGGTGACATAGACCATGTGCTCACCACGCGTGAACTTGCCCGCATGATTAGCGCACGCGGCATTGCATTTGAAGCATTACCGGAAGCGGGAGAGTTTGATAATCCTCTGGGTGAAAGTACAGGGGCAGGGCAGATATTCGGCGCATCGGGCGGGGTAATGGAAGCCGTGTTGCGCACTGCCTCCCATTTATTCGGCGAGGAGAGCACGCTTCCGCTGGAATGGCATCAACTGCGCGGCGTCAGCGAAGGCGTAAAAATAGCCGACATTCCCGGAATCGGTAAAGTCGCCATTTGCAATGGTATTGCCGCAGCACAACGCATGCTGCAGACGGAAACCTGGCGAGACGAATTTGTGGCCATTGAAGTCATGGCTTGTGTGGGTGGATGTCTGGGGGGCGGTGGTGAACCCAAATCAATGGACCCGCTTATTCTGCAAAAGCGTATGCAGGCGATATATGAAATGGACAAACAAGCGCCGCGACGGCGCTCGTATGAAAATCAGGACGTGCAAAAACTGTACACAACAGTATTGAAGGAGCCAAATTCTCCGCAAGCGCACGCTTTGTTACATACAAACTATGCTGCGCGACACTCAAAACGACTCTTGTTAATGCGTTTTTTAGATTGTGTAGACAGACGTGATGGCCATAGTGCGGCCAGCCTGTTTCATTCAGACGCGTTGTGGTCAACTGCTTCTCCGTTCGGCGACATTCGTGGGGCAGCCAAAATTGAAACGTTAATCAATAAACAACTGCCTCCCCGATTGTATGGTCCGGCCTATGCACGACATCGTATGGCATCACCTGCTGATGTTGATGACCTCACCGTCGTCACACCCGCTGGCGAACGATGCAACTTTAGTATGGAGGTGGTTACCCTGCACGATGGGAATCAGTCCAGGATGCTGATCAAAAATCTAGAACGGAAAATTGTGTAATTAATTGTTCACTTCAGTTTGAAGTTCGAGTTTCTGAATGAAGATTTATTTTTAGTCTAATCAGTTTTTTTAATTTATTCGATTGAGTGACTTTGTGCTGTGTATTGGAGCGAAGCGGCTTTACACTGTTTAAAATCACGTTCCGTAAAACATATTTCTAGAACAAAGCACCCTGTTTTGCCGGTGGTACAACTTGCGTGATAACCACAGGTTCAACTAACCCCGCATCATTGCGTGCGCCGATTCGATTAAGCTCGCGGCTCACCGGCCATGCCTGCATGGAACTGGCCTCATGCGGGCAGAGCTTGGTCAACAGGTGATCGGCTTTTTGTTCTTTCGCTGACAACCATAATGGCCAGTGCTCGGCGTCGAGTATCACCGGCATGCGTTCATGAATGGGCTCCATGATTGAATTGGCAGCGGTGGTAATAATGCAGCAGCTTTCAACCGGCTCGCCCTTGGCGGGTAGCCAGGTCTCCCATATTCCGGCAAAAGCCATAAGTTCGCCTGACTGCAGGCTGATGAAATAGGGTTGCTTAACTCCATTTTCTGTATGCCATTCGTAAAAGCCCGAGGCAGGTATAAGGCAGCGGCGGCTTTTCAACGCAGACTGAAAAGAAGGTTTTTCTGCCACAGTTTCGCCGCGTGCATTGTTCAGCTTGTTACCCACCGTGGCATCTTTTGCCCACGATGGAATCAGGCCCCAGCGCCTCATGTTAAGTTGCCGCCTGCCAGTCTGGTCATCGGTAATCGTCGCGATGTTGAGTGACGGCGCAATATTCCACGAAGGTGCCAGTTCAAGTGCACCGCCCAGGTTGAAGTGAGATTTTAAAGTTTCCGGATTAACGGCCAGGGCAAAACGTCCACACATAGGGTACTTTTACTTGTTGATCGGGATTACGATTTTAACACCGGAGCGAGCTGGAAATTATTGATAAGAAAAAAGTGGAGGAGGGGCTTAATGCTAATCAGCCCCCTTAAGTTCATGCTTTGTTATTTCCCAACCATCATATCCAGATAAATCCCAATACACATGCTAACAAAGATGCGGCCAGCACGCCGGTTTTGGCCATCAGCAGATATTCAGGTTGCTCTGCGAAGCCGAGCTCAGCGATGAAGATGGACATGGTGAAACCTATTCCGCCCAGTACAGATAGCGCGGCGATTTGGCTGAAGCGTGTGCCGCTGGGCAATTGTCCTATTTCCAGGCGCTAAGCCAACCTGTAAGCACCGGTGATGCCGATAATTTTGCCAAGTAGCAATCCTGGCATTGTCCCTAGCATGACGGGATGACTCATCGTTTCGCCAAGTGCGCCGAACTGTAGCGGAATACCCGAGTTAAACAGGGTGAAAATCGGAATCACCAGATAACTTACCGGCAAATGCCAGCCATGATCCAGTTGTTGCAAGGGTGTTTGTACTTTTTGCGTATGACTGTTTCCAAAGTTTGCACCACTGCATGGAGCTTTTCATTTGTCATGATGTTGCCGTCCTGCTGATGGCTGGTGTTAAACATGTTTATCCTGTTCGGTAATGGTTCTCTCCTTTTCAAGTAGCCCATGATACATCTTACTCATAAGCCAGAAATATAGGCAGCAGGGGTTGCATTCAAGAACGACGGTATGGAAGAGGAAAAAGTAATTTTTTCTTTGGACCAACCGAAGCGCTGTCGTTATACGATACCGATATGCAGGCTATGTTAAAAAATAGCACTTGTTGGACGTTTCCAAGTTGACATGCAATGCTGTGGCTTAACGAGAAAGGAAAATATAAGGGATGGCTCCAATGGGGGGAATGTAGAATTTGTCGGGAGATGATTTTCGATTTAATCAAACGTGGCTATGCACCTAAGGAGTGGAGCCCGTTTGAACGATTGAATATCAAATATATTGCCTGACCCAAAATTTTCCAAGATTTTAGGTCGCGATTATAACAACGTGGTTGTGCTGGTTTGATTGGTCGAGGTGTAAGCTTAGCCCTGAGCAGACTGTTTATATCGCAGCATCTTCCTGCGTACCAGGTCAATATGCTCCTTCAGGACATATGAAACTTCGGTAAAGAACAACGGTACCTGTAGCTGTTCAACCTGTTCTTCTATCCAGTCCAGTCTGCGCATATATTCATCATAATCCTTGCCGTTGACGAACTGCGTCTCCAGGGCCAGTAACTCAGCATACCAGCGGTTAATTCGGCGCTTTATTAACCAGCGGTATGCTAACGGAAGTACCCTAAGCAATGGAATCATGACAGCCAATAGCGGAATCAACACGATACCTAATCGCTCTACCAAAGAGGCCAGCCAGAAAGGCAAATAGCGATGCAGCAGCGGCGGGCCGGATTTGTAATAGTGTTTAGCATCCGGGCTTAACTCGAAATCAGCATCAAGGGCGCTAGGAAATACATGATCATTACTCAGGAAGGTTGCCCTGTCATGTACCTCGGTCATCGCTTTCATTAATAAATACACAATGGCCGGATGCAATTCGCTATCGACCAGTAAAGTGGTGGTTGTGGTCAGCAGCCGTGTGTCCTGCGGGGGGATATTGCGGTGCAAATCCAGCGTGCCATGCGGAAGCTGGTGCACATGCAGGAAAGGGAATATACGCGCATAGGCATCCGCCTGGTCAAAATCAAGGGTGCGCACAGCAGGATTGAGTGCCAGTTCCATGATGTACGAAGTCTCGGGGCTGCCAATCAGAAACAAAGCATCCACCTTGCCTTGCTTGAACAGCTTTACCGCTTCATCCCTGCCCGATTCAACCAGCGTGGCGTTTTTCTGAGTGATGCCGCTGGCTTGCAGCAGGCGCTTGCTCAATAATTGTGTGCCGCCGCCTGGCCTGCCAATGGCAATTTTTTTCCCGGTGAAATCAAACAGGCGGTTATGAATTTTGCTGCCATTGTAAAAAAACCAGATAGGGTCATAGCTGATCGAACCGAGCGAATTTACATCCGATTCTTCCCCTTCATGCAAACCATCCAGTGAAAAGGCAATATCAATACTGGTATTCTCATCCTTTAATTGCTTAAGGCTATCCAGCGTACCTTCGGAGGGAACGATTTCCAGCCTCACACCATCGCGCGCCAGAATTTCCTGGTAGCGCACCGCATATTCCTGGTATTTGCCATTCTCCCGGGCAACAGAAATATGAATGTGGGTGGGTGGAGCGGGGTCGGCATATATATACGTGACAATGATCACAAATATGCCCAGGGCCACTGAAACAAAAGGCAGCGCGACGTCAAACAAGGGCAACTTGATCTTCTTTTGCGACTGCTGCGCGATGATTTCTTTAAGATGTTTCATGCCTTACGCGTTCCTCAAGAATTGTTGTATTTCTAATAAATTAGTAGTTGAACAGGTCAGCTTGTACGCTTGCTTTGCTGCGATGCAGATTAGAATAACATGGTGTAGCGAAGTGGGTAGTTAATTCACTGAGGTAAACCCCCGGCTC
>Ga0315270_10001257_pt1 | contig 13508 bp, 9 predicted proteins | sample C1_bottom_MG_FD_204932 | JGI IMG/M metagenome (GOLD analysis project Ga0315270, IMG submission 204932) | Sediment microbial communities from Yellowstone Lake, YNP, Wyoming, USA - C1_bottom | ecosystem: Environmental > Aquatic > Freshwater > Lake > Sediment | place: USA: Wyoming | collected... | reverse complement strand
CTGCTCATGACGCAGCACTACGGGTGCTTTGGGCGTTGCACAAGCTCCGAGCAGCAGCAACAATAATAATCCGTGCAATCGATGCATCAGGGCAGAAATTTCTTGATGATGGCTTTTAAAACAGGGCTGTCAGGATTGGATTTCAGACTATCCTGCCACGTAATTTTTGCTTCGGCTTGCTTGCCTTTTTTCCACAGCACCTCGCCCAGATGGGCTGCAACCTCCGGGTCTGGGAAGGCCGTAAAAGCACGCCGCATAAACTCCAGACTTTTGTCCAGATCACCCAGCAAATAATAGCCCCAGCCCATACTATCCATAATCGCGGCATCATCCGGGGCTAGCTGATATGCCTTTTCCACCAGCTGCATGGCTTCTTTCATGCGTACCCTGCGTTCCAGCAAGGCATATCCCAGTGCGTTATAAGCATGCGCGTGCTCCGGCTCCACCTTGATCAACTTGCGCAGCATTTCTTCAACAACTTCCAGCTTGCCCTGCTTGTCCGCCACCATCGCCGCTTCATATAACAAATCCGGCTGGTCGGGTAATTTTTCCAGGCCATGGCTCAATACTTTAAATGACTGGTCATATTCCTTTGCATCACGCAAAATTTGTCCTTCAGTCAATATTAGCTGCATCTGCTGCTGGGGGTTTCTGGCTTCCGTCTGCTGCAAAATTTCCCGTGCTTCTTTCAGCTTGCGCGCTTTAACCAACAGGAACGCCATACGCATGCGCGAGGAAAAAATAAACTCGCCATCTTTTACTTGCTGATATTCCTGCAGCGCAACATCCTCTTTCTTCTGCGCTTCATTCAACTGCCCCAGATAATAGTGCACCGTTGCACTATCTCTTTTTCCAACTTCAAGTGTGTGCTTAAGCTCTTTCTCGGCACGATCCAGCTCGCCCATTTGTATCGAAAGCAGTGCAATGGCAAAAGCCAGCTCGGCATTTGCCGGCTGCTTACTCTGCAACACCTGGAACTGCTTTCGCGACTCTTTATATTCCTTCTTTTCCAGCAAAATACGCGCATACGACAGACGGACGTCATTGGAATCCGGGTAATCCTCGATAAATTTCTTTTCCAGCGCGATCGCTGCAGACGGATTTTTAACCAGCAAAATTTGCGCTTCCAGCAACACCGGCCACTCCCAATCGGGACGCAAACTCCGCGCCGCACGTGCCTCATCCAATGCATCATCATGCTGGCCAGCGGCCTCGGCGGCCTGCGCCAGCACCCAACGAGTCTCCGCACTATTCAGATATGGCTGCCCCAGTTCACGCAACATCTTGTACACAGCCTGTTTGTCGCTGTAACGGGCAAACAAAGGATAAATTTTTTCAATACTATGTCCGGCATTTTTTTTGTCCGCGGCCAGCAATTCCTGCAGATGCGGCTTCGCTTGCTCCAGCTTGCCGCCGCTTACCAGCACGGTAATCAACATCTGTTTAGGCATGACGGCCTGCGGCTCCAGCGCTTGCCACATCTGCAACGCCTCGAGCGCCTGGTCCATCTGGCGCGACTCTAATGAAAGCTGCGCGGCGCGGCGTACCACCCGCACATCCCGTGTTGTTTTCGCCAGCTCCATATAGCCCTGTGCTGCCATATCCGCCCTGCCCCGCTGCTCTGCGATATCCGACAACAGGAAAGTAAACAGCATTTTTTCGTCCAGCTCCATCTTCGGATAAGATTCCGCCGCATTCTCCCCGGAGATGCCCGGCAATACGGCAGACATATCCATAACATGCTGTTCTGGATCATCTTCCGCCGATGCTTGCTGAGGTGCATGGGCACAGGCCGCCAATAGCAAAGGAAGAATAATTATGCTAACTTTGAATCTCGTCATAGATGTATACATGGGATATTGGATAGGGACATTGTAATTCAAGTGTTTTAGTGCGACGATTCAAGCTACAGGTTCCCTGCACACAAGATAGAATTTATACGGACGCTCATATTAGGTTATATTCACGCCAACCCACAACCCTCAAACATCACGCATGAGCGCACAGATTACCCTAAATGCACGAAATTTAACTCGCCGTCTGGGCAGGCGTGAGGTTATACGCAATGTTTCCCTGCAGCTTAAGCGCGGAGAAGTGCTTGGGTTGCTGGGGCAAAATGGCGCGGGCAAAAGCACGACCATGCAACTCCTCTCCGGAGTTTTGATCCCTGACGCCGGGCAAATCGAAATTTGCGGCATTAATTTGGCACTCAATCCCAAACAGGCCAAAGCCTGCATCGGTTACTTGCCTGAAAATCTCCCGCTGTACCGTGATATGCGCGTGGACGACTTTCTGGTTTACGCTGCCAAACTTCATGGTGTAACACGCGCAGGAATAAAAGAAGCACTGGCAATTGCCAAGAGCCGCTGCGGATTGCATGAAGCCGGCCAAAAAATAATCAGCACCCTGTCCAAGGGCTACCAACAGCGCGTGGGAATAGCCCAGGCCATCATACACCGGCCGGACATCATCATACTGGACGAGCCGACTGTCGGCCTCGATCCCGCACAAATTCGCGATATACGCACCCTGATCCGGGAACTGGGCAACGCCCACAGCGTGATTCTTTCCACTCATCTGCTGGGTGAAGTGGAAAATATTTGCGACCGCGTTGAAATTATGCAGCGCGGGCAGTTGATTTATGGCGACACCAGCGTACGCATGCAGAGCCTGGGCCACCAGGCCGGTTTTGTTGTCACGTTAATGGCGGCTCCTGAAGTCAAGGCGCTCTATAGCGTACCCGGGGTGATCAACGTTGAGGCATTATCTGCAACACGCTTTAAAATCCTGCATAGCATCGAAAGCAATACAGCAGAAGCACTGCTTACACTTTCCGCGCAACAAGGTTGGCAAGCACAGCAACTGACTCCCCTGCAGGGCAATATTGAAGATGCCTTTGTGCATATCACCCAAAACAGCAAGAACTGATGCCATGATCCTGACTATTGCCCACAAAGAATTTCGCAGCCTGTTCACCGCACCCACTACCTGGATCATCCTGGGTGCGCTGCAATTTATTTTTGCGTGGTTTTTCCTCCTGCTTCTCGATGATTTTTTGCAAAAGCAGGTTCAGTATGCGCAGCTGCTGAATCCACCCGGTGCAACCCAGTCCATCGCCTCTCCCCTGCTGGGTACCGTTGCCTTTGTATTGATGATGCTGGTACCGATTTTCAGCATGCGTCTGATCTCTGAAGAACGCCGTAACCAGACACTTGTATTGCTACTGGCCGCTCCGGTCAGCTGCTGGGAAATTATCGCGGGAAAATTTCTGGGCATGCTGCTGTTCCTGTCGCTGCTCATCGCCGCTTGTTTACTCATGTTGATGACGCTGACATTGGGCACCCATGTTGACTTCGGCCTGCTGCTCACCAATATACTAGGTCTGTTTCTATTGACCGCCTGTTACACGGCACTGGGCCTGTATTTTTCCACCCTTACAGCCCAACCCATCGTCGCCGCAACAAGCACACTAGCCACGCTATTTGCATTATGGTTGCTAGATATTTCCGGTCCCAACACCAGAATAATGCTTAAGTCACTCTCGCCCACCCAGCACTTTCAAAGTTTTAGCAACGGCCTGTTATTAAGCAAGGATTTTGCATACTTTCTGCTGTTTATTTCCATTTGCCTGCTGCTGGCCATAAGGCGTCTGCATAACTCCCGCATTTACGGATAAGTGGCTTACCTGATAATGAAACGACTTTTACATTATTCCCTGCAACTAAAAAATTTCGGCTATAGCCTGCTGCTGTTATGCGCGGCGATTGCGCTATATCAGCTTGTCGCCTTTTTCCCCGCATATTGGGATGCCACGCAAAATGGCAGCAACAGCCTGACCCCCATCAGCTCGGACACCCTGAAGCAACTTAGCGGCCCGGTCACCACCACCATGTACTCCACCAGCACCGGTGCAGAACGGAGGGATATTGAAAACCAGATACGCGCACTGATCGGCCGCTATCAGCGCTACAAACCCGATATCAGCCTCACCTTTGTTGACCCGGTCAAGGATGCCCAGGCCATGCGCAAAGCAGAGATTCGCAACAGCCTTGAGATGGTGGTGGAATACGGCCAGCGCAGCGAACACCTGACCCTGTTCAACGAGCAATCCTTCACCAGCGTGCTACTGCGTCTGGCACACACCACCGAGCAAAAACTGATGTATGTGGATGGTCACGGTGAACGCAAGCTGGATGGAAAAGCCAACCATGAGCTGGGTGATTTTGGTGGGAAACTAAAACAAAACGGCTTTCAAATCGCCAGCCTGAATCTGGCTCTGGCACAGGACGTTCCAGGCAATGGCAGTGTTCTCGTGATAACCCAGCCGCAAATCAATCTACTGCCCGGGGAGGTCAATAAAATATTGCACTATATCGATGGCGGTGGAAATCTGCTGTGGTTGCTGGATGCGGAACCCTTGCACGGGCTGGAGCGTCTGGCTTCCAAGCTTGGCATACTGCTCACCCCGGGTATCGTTATCGACCCTGATGCACAAAAAATGAATGCGCCCAGCAACTGGACAGTTGGCGCCAGCTACCCACCGCATCCGATCACGCGCAACTTCAACCTGATCACCGCATTCCCTTATGCACGCGCACTTGGACGCGAAGACAGCAGCAGCGAGGCTGACAGCGAAACACATGGCGGCTGGCACTACAGCACGCTGGTAGAAGTTGCCAGCAACGGCTGGGTCAGCCGCAATCCCATACCGAAATCACTACACTTTGATAAAGAGCGCGATATACCCGGCCCCTTTACGCTCGCTTTTGCACTGCAGCGAAAAATAAATGAACGCGAACAACGTATCGTCGTTGTCGGCAGCGGCTCCTTCCTGGCCAATGCCTACTCAGGCAATGGCGGCAATATCGATTTCGGCATCAATATGGTGAACTGGCTGGCACATGAAGAACATCTCATCAACATTCAGCCTCGAGCAACCTCAGACAGCGTAATCACACTAAGCAAAAATCAGCTCAGCTTGATCAGCATTGGCTTTGTAATTGTGTTGCCTTTATTGCTGGCAATCGCAGGTGGCATCCTGTGGTGGCGCAGAAGAAGTTAACGAACCAAACTCGCTTCTGAAACAGGATTTGCAGGAGTGACAACTTGGCACATATGAAAATATCAATCAAAGCACTGTTACTCTTGCTGCTACTTTTAGCTGATCTGCCGGTTCAGGCAGAACCTCCTATCAAGCTTGGCGTACTGGCTTTTCGCCCCAAAGAACAAGCCTTAAAACAATGGCAACCGCTGGCCACTCACATTGAAAAATCAATCGGCCGAAAAATTGAACTGACTGCTTACAATTACCACGATCTGAATGCCGCCATCCAAGATAAGTCTGTGGATATCGTGCTGACCAATCCAGGGCATTACATTCTGGTCAAGCGTCTTAATGGAATGTCCGCGCCACTCGCCACGCAAATTACCCGCGTGGGTGATTACGAAATCTCAAGTTTTGGCGGCCTTATCTTTACACGTGCCGATAATTCAACGATCAATTCTCTGGCTGACCTTGCAGGAAAACGTATAGCTGCCACCAATATCGACTCGCTGGGTGGTTATCAAATGCAAGCTTTTGAAATGCTGGAATCGAATGTGTCTCTGCCGGCCAAGGACAAATTTATTTCCACCGGCATGCCTCATGACCTTGTAGAAGATGCCGTCATGGCCGGTCGCGCCGATGTTGGTTTCATCCGCACCGGCGTAATCGAATCTCTGGTGCAGGAAGGCAAGATCAAACTTGCCGATATTAAAATTCTCAATCAGCAGCACATTCCCTCTTTCCCCTATATCACTTCTACCCGACTCTACCCCGAATGGCCCGTTGCGGTCATGCCGCAGGTCGACGAGAAGCTCGCACGCCGCCTTACAGTCGCACTGCTTTCATTGCCCGCCAACAGCGCTGCTGCCCGTGCTGCCGGAATCGGCGGCTTCACCGTTCCTGCCGACTATAGCGGTGTCGAAGAAGTTTTGCGAAAACTGCGCATGCCCCCTTTCGACAAAGTACCGGAATTCACCCTCACCGATCTGTGGAAAAAATACACCGACCGGATAGTCGCATTTTTAAGCCTGCTGGTCGTGCTCTTCGCGGCGATGGGCGCGAGGCTGCTGATACAGAACCGGCGAGAAAAGCAGACCCAGCAGCGATTTGTCACCCTGTTCGAATTCTCGCCCGAACCCATGTGGATCATTGCCGATGGCCGTTTTATCGACTGCAACAGAGCTGCACTGGACATATTGGGCGTTGCCGGCAAAGCCGAAATCTACAACCACACCCCTGCAGATTTCTCCACTCTAGTTCAACCGGATCCTGAAAACTCCAATCAAAATGCCGATCATTTGATAAACATGGCGCTAGGTGGTCAACCGCAACGCTTCGAGTGGGCATTTCAAAAACCAAACGGCATCAGAATCAATCTTGTTATAAGCCTGACCAGCATCACCCTGAACGAACAAAAAGTTTTGCTCGCCGTAGGACACGACATTACCAACCGCAAACAGGCCGAGCTGCGCGAGCATCACCGCAACCAGATACTGGAAATGCTCACCACCAAAGTACCCTTGTCCACTATCCTGGATGCAATAGCCCGCGATATGGAAGCCATCAATCCAACATTGATGTGCTGCATTCTGCTACTGGATGAAGACGGCCTGCATCTGCGACATGGCGCTTCCCCCAGTTTTCCCAATTTTTTCAGCCAGGCACTTGACGGGTTAGCCATCGGTCCCGGTGTAGCAGCTTGCGGCACAGCTGCGTTTACGGGAGAACGGGTGATCATCGAAGATATTGAAACGCATCCCTATTGGGCACCGTATATCGATCTCGCGCACCAGGCAGAACTTGGTGCCTGCTGGTCACAACCCATACTATCGGCACAAGGCAAGGTGCTAGGCACAGTCGCCATTTACCACCGACATGCCTACACACCCACCCACAATGACCTGCAACTGATTGAGCACGAAGCTCTGCTCGCCGCGCTGGCAATCGATCAAACAAAGGCAGCATCCCGTTTGCAACTTGCGGCCAGTGTATTTGATCATGCACGTGAAGGCATCATGATTACCGATCATAACGGCACTATCATCGAGATCAACGATACGTTTTCACACATCACCGGTTACAGTCGCAAACAAGTACTCAATCAAAATCAAAACATTCTCGAGTCCGGCCAGCATGAACCGGAGTACTTCCAGGAAATAAGCAACGCAATAAATACACATGGCCACTGGAGTGGCGAGATATGGAACCGTCGGCAAAATGGGGAAGTGTATGCAGAAATGCAAACGGTCAGCGTGGTGCGCGACAGCGACGGGAATGTGCAGAATTATGTAACACTGTTCACCGACATCACGCCGTTAAAGGAACATCAAAAGCAACTCGAGCACATCGCACACTATGATGCCCTGACCAATTTGCCCAATCGCGTATTACTGGCCGACCGATTGCAGCAAGCCATGGTACAGAGCCAACGGCGCAACCAGTCTCTGGCCGTGGTCTACCTTGATCTTGACGGCTTCAAATCAGTGAATGATCAATACGGCCATGACGTTGGCGACGCACTGTTGATTGCGCTGGCTGGACGAATGAAAACCGCTTTGCGTGACGGAGACACACTGGCGCGCATCGGCGGTGATGAATTTGTCGCGGTACTGGTTGATTTAGAACGTGCGCAAGATTGGGAACCAGTACTGTCCAGATTATTACTTTCCGCAGCCAAACCGGTAAGCCTGGGTAATGCCCTATTGCAAGTTTCCGCCAGCATTGGTGTCACGCTCTATCCCCAGGACGGCGTAGATGCCGAGCAGTTAATGCGCCACGCCGACCAGGCCATGTATATCGCCAAGCAAAGCGGCAAGAACCGCTATCATCTGTTTGATGTCGATCAGGATGCGGCGGTACAAACGCAACGCGAAAGCGTCGAGCGCATCCAACTCGCACTGGATCAAGAAGAATTCGTTTTATATTATCAGCCCAAAGTAAACATGAAGACAGGCGTGGTAATAGGTGCCGAGGCCCTTATACGCTGGCTTCATCCCGAACGCGGCCTGCTATCACCAATCGCCTTTCTGCCGAATATAGAAAATGCACCCGTCAGTCTCAAGATGGGAGAGTGGGTAATAGAAACTGCTTTGCAACAACTAACCCAATGGCATGCTGACGGTTTAAAAATATCCGTCAGCGTAAACATCACTGCATACCAACTGCAGCAAAGCGATTTTCTGGCGAGGCTTACATCTCAACTCCATGCGCATCTCGATATACAGCCCAGCTATCTGGAGCTGGAGATACTTGAAACCAGTGCACTGGAAGATATCACCCGGGTTTCCAGCATCATGCATGCATGCCGCGAATTGGGCGTGCGCTTTGCACTGGACGATTTCGGCACCGGATATTCATCGCTCACTTACCTTAAACGCCTTCCTGCGGACGTGCTCAAAATAGATCAAAGCTTTGTCAGCGACATGTTCGACAATCCAAATGACCTTGCCATTGTAGAAGGTGTAGTCGGGCTGGCTGCCGCCTTCCACCGTGAAGTCGTTGCCGAAGGCGTTGAAACCGTGATGCATGGACAACTGCTGCTATCGCTGGGTTGCGAACTGGCACAAGGCTATGGCATCGCATGGCCGATGCCCGCTACAGATTTCCCCGCATGGGCAAACAGTTGGAAACCTGATGATACCTGGACAGCCTGGCGCGATCATCCCTACAGCCGTGAAGACATATCGGTAGTCCATGCCGAAGTCGAGCACCGCCACTGGATGTACAACATTGATTCCTATCTCAACGGCAAGCTGGATAACCCGCCGCCTCTGGATGTACACCAATGCCACTTCGGCATCTGGCTGGAAACAGAAGGCAGGACGCGCTACCGCGATCACCCCTATTTTTCAGTCGTACTGGATTTGCATGAACGCGTACACGCCATGGGGCACGAACTCATCGATCTGCACAGGCACGGACAAAATTCAGCGGCCAGAGCAAGACTAAAAAACTTGTACAATTTGCGCGATGAACTGATCGCCAAACTAAGGGTGTTGGCCAGCCGAGCCGAACTGAACGATTAAGAATAACCCGGAAACCTGTTCCAATGCCCGAACTGCCCGAAGTTGAAACCACCCTGCGCGGCCTGACACCGCACCTGCAGGGACAGCGCATCAAGCAAGTGATTATCCGCAATCCAAACCTGCGCTGGCCTGTCCCCGATAATTTGCCCGCAATTCTGCGCAAACAAACCATACACAAGCTCAACCGACGCGCCAAATATTTATTACTGGAATGCGACAGCGGCACGCTGATACTGCACCTGGGCATGTCCGGCAGCTTGCGCGTCTTGCCCGGCAATACCCCCGCCGAAAAACACGATCATTTTGATCTGCTGCTGGAAAATGGCACCCTGATGCGTCTGCGCGATCCGCGCCGCTTTGGTGCGGTGTTGTGGCACACAGGCGATATAGCACAACACAAATTACTGGCCAGCCTCGGACCCGAACCGCTACTCGATGAATTCGATGCGGATTATCTTTACCGTGTTACGCGAAAGCGCAGCGCCGCGATCAAACTGGTGATCATGGATAGCCATGTGGTGGTGGGGGTAGGAAATATTTATGCCAGCGAATCGCTGTTCCATGCCGGCATTCGTCCGCAACTCGCAGCAAACAAGCTCAGCCTGCCGCGCTGCATTCGCCTCGTGCAAACCATACGCGAAACATTAAGCGCCTCCATTGCGCAGGGCGGCAGCACCCTGCGCGACTTTACCGACAGCAATGGCAAGCCCGGCTACTTTCAGCAAAGCTATATGACCTATGGCCGCAGCGGCGAGCCATGCCGCATCTGCGGCGCCGCGATCAAACAAATCGTACAGGGCCAACGCTCGACTTATTATTGCCCCAAGTGCCAGAAATAATATCTACACTTTGGCAACTTTTAAATTCCCCTTTTTGGCCGCAAGCTTCGCCTGGTTTGCAGCCTGCCACAGATACCAGGCTGCCACCGAGCGATAGGGACTCCAGGCCAGACCAATTTGCGCCAGCTCTTTCGGCCGCGGTTGCTTCTCCAGCGACTTCAACACCCGCCACCCTTCGCGTACACCAAAGTCATCCACCGGCAACACATCGGGACGTTCCAGCGTAAAGATTAAAATCATTTCCACCGTCCAGCGACCTACACCGCGCAAGGTAACCAGGCGGGCAATAAGTTCTTCATCTGACATCTCTATTGCTTCGCTGCGCAGCGGCACAACACCTTCCACTGTTTTTTCCACGATACCCCTAATGGTAGCTACCTTCGTTGCGGAGAAACCGCACGCACGCAAAACGCTATCGTCTGTTGCAATAATATTTTCCGGCGCAGGAAATGCAACCTCCGGATACAGCGCCAGAAAACGCCCGGTGATCGCTTCCGCAGCCTTGCCGTGCAGCTGTTGATGGGCTATTGCACGAATCAGTGCCTCATACGGTTCACGCCCGGAAATAGATTGCAAGCCACAGGTGCCTACCTGTTTGATCAGGCGCGCCCAGTCTTTGTCCACACCGGCCAAATGTGCAGTTGCCACAGCAAACGGCTCAGCTGCTTTTTTTCGCGCCATGATCAAAGTGCCTTTCTGAAAGTCAGGTTACTTCGCCGCGCACCGCGCAAGTGGCCAGAAGTAAGCCTGTACACATTCCCAAAAATAAAGAACCGGGACGATCAATATATGATCATCACCGGCTCAATAAATACTGCCCTTGGGGCCCGGCCATCTTCAAAGTCAGGATGGACGGGGTGGAGAATACCCTACTTGGACGACATAGATCTTCTGTAAGCTTCAATAGGATCTTCATCCTTCTGGTTTCTGAGTTGAAGCTCTCGCTCCTTCATGGCCTTTTCCTCAGCAACCCTTTGCTTTTCAGCTTTTTCCATATCAAGTTTATTTTTTTCGGCCTTGGCAATCAGCCTGTTTTTCTCGGCAAGTTGTTCCGCCTCAACTCTGGCTGCATTGGCTGCTTTTATAGCCTGGTCTGCAGCAATCTTCGCAGCCTTGGCTTCTTTGATTGCCTGATCGCGTTCTTTTTGCTCTACCAGCATCCTGGCTGCTCTGCTGCGCTCTTCACTTCTGCGTAACGCATCCTGTGCGGCAGAGCTGGTATCCGTGGCTGGACGACGCACTTCCTGGTCATGAGTTACTTTTGCTACTGGCATAGCGGCTGATTCGGAACCAGAATTTTCGATTTGAAGCAGCACAGATTTCGAAATTGATTCTGGCAATTGAACATAGTTATATACGACAGGAGTTACCGAACCAAACTTTAATCCGTAACTGATTATATTTAACAATTCGGTTATTTTTGCATCCTTGACCTTGTCCTTGCTAACCACAATGAATGTGAAATTTGAAATAGGCCAACTGGCTTTACCACTTTTGTTCACCAGCGAAAGATTGCCAGACTTGACATCATTGGAACTAACCGAATCTGCCGAAGCAACAATATTAACGTCACTTAATCTGACAAACTTACCATCCTTGTTGCTGAGGTGAACAGCTGACAATGTAGATTTTGGCAAATACTGCATGGGCAGAAAACCAATCGAGTTAGGCGTGCTGTTAATGGTTGAAATACGGGAATAAAAACTATCCGTGTAGACCGAATTTTCCGGCCATTCCCGCTTCTTGCCATTCACCTCTCCGCTTCGCCAGTTTTCATTCACACTTCCGATATAACTGTTAATGACCGGATAATCCGCAGAAAAAACGCCCGAATGAATCACAACAATGGGCTTATTCGGCAACTCAATCCGAGGATTAAGCGCGCTGATAGCGGGATTATTCCAGGTCGTTATTTCGCCGGTAAATATCTTGCCCAAGATTTGACTATCCAGTCTCAAATTGCTCGCTATCGCATTATCCAAATTCACCACGATGGCAAGCCCGGACAGCGCAAACGGAAACTGCATCATATTCATTTTGGACAGATCAGCCTCACTTAACGGCGTGTCCAGAATTGCAAAATCTATTTTCCCAATTTGCAGCATGGGTAAATCGTTTGATGCAACACTGTTGCTGAACTTTACCGTATAGCCCTGATTTCCAGGCCTCGCTTTCGCCCAGTCCATAATGAGTTTTTCAGCTGCACTCCCTGCTCCACCGAGTATTTCTGCTGCTGCAACATGAAATGACAACCCCCATCCGACAAGTAAAAATGTGATCGTAGACACTATTTTGCACAACGTCTTCATATTAATTCCTATTCAGAGAACAGATTAACAAGCAATGACCCATTACCTCAAGTGCACACCACATATCGCTTAAAAGATAAAGTTGGCACCCATGGAAAATATATTCCAGTCAAGTTTGGCTGTTGCGCTATTGAAATTTGCACCCTGTATGTTGGCAGGAATGGCGTAACCATGATTCCAGTGGTTTTCCATACGCAGAGAGACGCTGTTATTCAACTTATAGTTGAAACCAAATACCTTTGCCTGCTGGTAAAACATCGGATCTTCTGCTTGATCGTTGTTATACAACAGGTAGTCGTAGCGTGCGTAGGGTGTCCATTTATCCGCAATGGTGTATCCAATTTGCCCGTAATAAGCTTTGCCGTTTACTTCGCTTGCTGTGTTCTGATATTGAGTCGCAATGGCATATTCAATCTTTACGTCAAAATTATAATTACGGTAATCTGCGGAAGCACTGGACAACCTCCTGTAACCTTCAACCGGATTGGTGGCAGGCAAAGCTGTAGCACTCAACAGATCATTCTGGAAACTGGACAGGGAGAATTTCAATCCGACAGGCGTTTTGTAAGTCAATCTGCCACCGTATATATTTTGCACCATAACAAAATAGGTGGGGGATTGCGCGACATATGAATTCGCCCCCTTGGGTTCACCACCGTAAACATCAAAGGTCAGCCGATGCGCACCCATATCCAGGTGATAAATCATCTCAATGCCTTTGAACGAGTCGGGCAGTGTGCCGGCTGCATCTCTGTACATCAGCGGCTCAAGTGACGAAAGTTGCAAAAATTTAATGTCGCGAATTTCGTTGAAAATTCCAACAGGCGCTTTCATTTGACCAGCACGAGCAGTGAGATTATCTGTCAGGTTATAGTTGATATACGCACCCATGTCGCCGGTTATTTCTGAGCCTTGCCGAATCTGCGCAACGATTTTTGTTTGCGCATCGATCTGTGCATTGAAGTTTACCGACAAATAGTTGTAATCCCAATTGTTGCCGCTGGGCTTATTCGTATAGTTATTGTCCTTCGCTTTTATAAAGCCCGTATCACCGTAACCGTGCACTGAAACCCTGTCATCGATTGCGGCGGCATGTGCCACCACGTTCAAACCCAACAACGTCATACCTGCCACTGCTTTAATACTAATATTTTTAATTGACATATCAGTAGTGTCCGGACATTTAATTAAATAGATTCAATTGGTTAGTATCTTGAGACGTATTCATTTCTGGCTCCATATTTTTAAGTAATTGATCGAGTGGTGTTTTCTCGAAAAGAGTGAGGCTTAA
>Ga0315270_10001256_pt1 | contig 13512 bp, 14 predicted proteins | sample C1_bottom_MG_FD_204932 | JGI IMG/M metagenome (GOLD analysis project Ga0315270, IMG submission 204932) | Sediment microbial communities from Yellowstone Lake, YNP, Wyoming, USA - C1_bottom | ecosystem: Environmental > Aquatic > Freshwater > Lake > Sediment | place: USA: Wyoming | collected... | reverse complement strand
CGAGCGAATTTGCGCTTGCCCACCTGGGTCACAACCGTGACCCCGGCTTTTATCTGCAGGGCTTTGTCGCTTACACGCTCCCCATCCAGCTTTACTGCCGCCTGAACAATCATGCGAAATGCTTCAGATGTACTCTCCACCAAACCGGCCTGTTTAAGCAATTGGGCAACACCGATGCTGCCATCAACCGTCTTAACCGATATTTCCGGCATATCTTCAGGCAGAACGCCCTGCTTGAAGCGCGCCTCAAACTCAGCCAATGCCTCTTCCGCAGCAAGTCGGGAGTGGAAGCGTGTGACGATTTCTTGCGCCAGCAACACTTTGATATCGCGTGGATTGCGCCCCTGATTCACGTCTTCACTCCATTTGCCTATCGTGCCCATGCTTTCAAAAGATAGCAATTCCAGATAACGCCACATCAGCACGTCTGAAATTGACATCAGCTTGCCAAACATTTCTTGCGGGGTATCCGCGATACCGATGTAATTACCCAACGATTTGGACATTTTATTCACACCATCCGTACCTTCCAGCAGCGGCATGGTAAGCACACACTGGGCAGGTTGGCCGTAATGTTTTTGCAGCTCACGCCCCATTAGCAGGTTGAATTTCTGGTCCGTACCACCCAGTTCAATATCCGCATTTAATGCAACAGAATCATAGCCTTGCACCAGCGGATAGATGAATTCATGGATCGCTATAGGCGTCTTATTTGCGTAACGCTTGGAGAAGTCGTCGCGCTCCAGCATCTGCGCCACCGTGTGGGTAGCCGCCAATCTGATCAAATCTACCGCGCTAAATTTATCCATCCAGGCTGAGTTAAATACAACCTCTGTCCTGGCCGGATCAAGCACTTTGAATACCTGATCACGGTAGCTTTGAGCATTTTCCAATACCTGTTCCCGCGACAAGGGGGGACGAGCTGAATTTTTGCCGGAAGGATCACCTATCATTCCGGTGAAATCGCCAATCAGGAACAGGGCGTGATGGCCCATATCCTGCAATTGACGCATCTTGTTGAGCAGTACGGTGTGACCAAGATGTAAATCCGGCGCAGTAGGGTCAAATCCGGCCTTGACCCTCAGAGGGCGACCTTGCGCCAGTTTTTGCTTCAGTTCGGATTCCAGCAGTAGCTCGCTGCTGCCACGTTTAATTAAATCAAGTGCTTCGTACTGTGTCATATTCAACATAACTATATTGTATTTTTTCGGATTTTGAGCAAACGCCCATCTCTGCTAAGATGCCGGTCGTTTTATAAAAAGGCATTGGTGTATCGCAGCGAGTCTGTACTCACCACAAGAATTATAAATGGTAACCCAAAATCCCCTGACACAAGCGCGCAAATTAAAAGTGCGCTGGTTTATAACGCTGTCCACACTCCCCCTTCTTGCTGTGGTATCAGCCTTTGGCATTATTCCTCAAAGTGAAATTGGTTTTTCATTCAATCAAAGCATGGTTGAAGAAATTGCCTTGCCTGTCGCCGCCAAAGAAACCAACAGTTCAGATATATTCTGGCGTTCCGAACGTGTCCAACGCGGCGATACCGTTGCTGAGATACTCCGCCGCCTGAATGTGGATGACAGCGCTGCCGGTGACTATCTGCGCAACAACAAGGCCGCAGAGTCCTTGCATCAACTTTCTACCGGCAAAAACATACAGGCCGAAACTTTCGCAGATGGCAGCCTGGTATCCTTGCACTACATAAATAACAATGGCAGCCAGGTCATCATCGAAAAAAAGGGTGACAACTTCATCACCCGTGTCCTGAGCGCACAAATTGAAAAACGTATTTTTATGCGTACCGGTGATATTAATAGCACCCTGTTCGCAGCGACCGATGCGGCCGGCATGCCTGATGCCGCCGCCAATCAATTGGCTGATATTTTCAGTGGCGACATCGATTTTCACCGTGACCTGCGCAAAGGCGACAAATTCTCGGTAATTTACGAAATGAATTACAGCAATGGAGAGCCAGTGAGCACCGGCACTGTTTTGGCTGCTGAATTTATCAATCAGGGACATCAGTACAGGGCGCTTTATTTTGAAATGAACAAAAACATCGGGGGGTATTTCAGCCCGGACGGAAAAAGCATGCGCAAAGCTTTTCTGCGCTCCCCTATTGAGTTTTCGCGTGTCAGCTCAGGTTTTAAATTGTCTCGCTTCCATCCTGTACTCAATAAATGGCGCGCACACAAAGGGGTGGACTATGCTGCTGCTATTGGCACCAAAGTAAAAGTAACCGCTGATGGCATTATTGATTTCGTTGGCAAGCAAGGAGGCTACGGCAACGTGGTCATGGTGAACCATCAGGGCCGTTACACCACTGTATACGGGCACCTGTCACGCTTTGCCAACGGGCTTCGCCGTGGGCAGCGCGTAAGCCAGGGCGAGATCATCGCTTTTGTCGGACAAACAGGTTTAGCGACAGGGCCGCACCTGCATTATGAATTCAAGATTAATGGCCAGCAGCATGACCCCTTGCGTGTCGCGCTACCCGATGCAAGACCAATCAATGCGGTACAAAAAGTTCAATTCCAGACTGCAACAGCAGGCATAAATGAGCGCCTGAGCATGCTCAGTGTCAATCAACTCGCGAAACTGGACTAAAGTCCTTTCAAAATGCACATAGCAAGTCTGGAACAAAGTGTGAGCCCGGGTCAAAGTGAGAACAAGGCAGAACTCTATGTTGGTATCATGTCCGGCACCAGCCTGGATGGCATAGACACCGCTCTGCTTGATTTATCTGGCAGTACACCCAGGTTGCTGGCTACCCACTATCAAGCCTACCCAGCAGCCCTGCAAAAGGCCTTGCTGGAGGTCCATCAGCCCACGCAGAACGAGCTCCACCACACTCAGTTGCTTGCAAATGAGCTTGCGCATGGCTATGCTCAAGCGACTAAAAATCTGCTTCTTGCTGCAAATGTCAGCTCAAATCAGGTGAGCGCCATAGGCTGCCATGGTCAGACCATACGCCATCGTCCCGAGGCTGGTTACACCATTCAACTCGGTAATGCTGCGCTGCTCGCAGAATTAAGCGGCATTACTGTGGTGAGTGACTTTCGCAGCAGGGATATCGCGGCAGGTGGGCAAGGCGCCCCACTCGTTCCTGCCTTTCACCATAAAATGCTGCGTCACCCCGACATCCATCGTGTCATCGTCAATATCGGCGGTATCAGCAATCTCACCAATTTGCAGCCGGGGCAAACCACCAGCGGTTTTGATTGCGGCCCGGGAAATTTATTGATGGACGCATGGATTATGCGACACCTGAACCAGCCTTATGACAGGGACGGTTTATGGGCTGCCAGTGGTGCAGTCATTCCCGGCCTGTTAGCTGCGTTTCTTGAGGAACCCTATTTGCATGCGCCACCGCCGAAGAGCTGTGGACGTGATTTGTTCAATATGAACTGGCTAGCACAACAGCTGCGAGGCAATGAATTGCCCGCCGACGTACAGGCCACGCTGCTTGCTTTGACTGGTAATGCAATTAGCGCGGCAATTTTGCGTGATTGCCCCGGCGCGGAAGAGGTTTATTTATGCGGCGGTGGCGCGCATAACCTGTCACTGCTTGCTTATCTCAAAGCAGCACTACCCAATTGCCGCCTCCAGCTCACAGACCAGCTCGGCATAGGGGCTGACTGGTTGGAGGCGATTGCTTTTGCCTGGCTGGCCCAACAGGCACTACAGGGCCATTGCGCCAATCTGCCTGATGCTACCGGTGCACGCCACCCCTGCATACTCGGTGCAATATATCAGGCGTAAAAAGAGCGAGCGAGGAGCCTGCGCCCCTCGCTCTTAATTCCAGACTTAGCTGAAATTTATGCCGAAAATGATGACCCGCAACCGCATGTGGTTTGAGCATTCGGGTTCTTAATGACGAATTGCGCGCCTTCCAATCCCTCCTGATAATCAATTTCTGCACCTACCAGATACTGAAAACTCATGGGATCAACCAGCAACTGAACACCGTTCTTGTTCATCACCGTGTCGTCTTCATTGACGACTTCATCGAAAGTAAAGCCATACTGGAAGCCCGAGCAGCCACCGCCGCTCACAAACACGCGCAACTTCAAATCCGTGTTTCCTTCTTCTTCAATCAGCTGCTTCACTTTATTGGCTGCACTTTCTGTAAACAGCAATGGATCCTGAATTTCAGTTACTGCGTTCATGGTTTACTCCTTAATATATATGTATAACAAGTTTGCTGGAAAAAAATTTTAGTTTTTCATGGATTCTGATATTTTGGGCGCGTCGCATTGTCGACGCACCAATTTAACTCGATTCAACGCTATTCAGTTTAAAAGCGACCACCTTTTCTGAAGTATCTGCCAAATGTATCAGTCTGCCCTCAACCACAGCACCTAACTGAATTTCCAGCGTTTTATAGTGTACGTCGCCTGTGACCTTGGATTTGCTTTGTAGTTCCAAATATTCAGCCACACTCACCGGCCCGGTAACTTCGCCATTAACGACCAGATGCGTGACTTTTACTTCCCCGTTTACGCGGGCATGTTCACTAAGTACCAATGTACTCGGCTTGCCAGGAGTGGCGATAATACTGCCATCGATCTCGCCATCTACGCGCAGCCCACCCGTAAAGTGAACATCCCCTACTATTCTAGTCCCTGCACCTATCAAAGAATCTATTCGATTTTGTGGTTTACTGTGTCCTGAACCAAACATGTACTCTCCCTAAGATAAACCAACGCTTTGCACCACTTTGGGCTCGCGTATACCTCGCTCAAACACCCTTACCTGAACACTTTCTATTGTAAGGTTCGGGGATACCTTAAATGCACGATCAATGACTTGATAATACTTGAAATTAAGCTGATATGCAGCCAACTCTTGCGCGGCATTTTCCATAGGGAATTGTAGCACCACTTTCTTGCCATCCTGAACCGCGTTCACTATCAGTTGCATATTACCCTGAAACGCCTTACCGCGCTGTTTGACCGATTGCACCAGAATCAGTCGACAATAATATTCCCCGGGCAGCGAGTCGCGCTCCACCTTCAAACGAAGAATTGACAGATCGCTCTCATTTTCACCCTGCGCCAAGGGTAAATTTTGAAAAAATGACAGATTCTCTTTGAGACGGATATTTTCATCACTTAAGGCCTGGATCTGGTTGGCAATTTCCAGATTTGCAGCATGCTCCATTTGCGCCTGTCGCTCAAAGGATGCAGCCTGACTGCTTAACTTGGCATTTTCGTCCTGCAAAGTTAATACATTTTCGCGCAAATCATCCAACTCCTTGACTGCCTGACCACGATGAAAACCGGCCAATTCCAAGCCAGAGTCATATGCCCACCATACGACTCCGCCCAAAGCCAAAATAAACGGAATAGCTATTATCCAGCGTACATACCAGGGAATATGGGGGCGCACGGACAAACGCTGTGCGGAAATGCTAAATCTACGTTCAAATTTACGTAATCGCATAAAATCAGGGTAATAAGGGAACAATGGTCAAAGCAGTAACCTCTGGCAAGCCAAACATAATATTCATATTTTGGACCGCCTGACCAGCCGCACCCTTAACGAGATTATCAATCACGGACAATATTACTACGGTATCACCACCTTGTGGTCGGTACACTGCAATACGGCAATGATTTGAACCCCGCACCGAACGGGTTTCAGGCTGGCTACCCTCAGGCATTACATCGACGAAGGGCTCACTGGCATAACGCTTTTCAAACAATCCCTGTACGTCAGCGTTGGACCTGATTTTCGCGTAAAGAGTTGCATGTATCCCCCTGATTAATGGGGTAAGGTGCGGAACAAAGGTCAGCCCAACATCGTGTTGTGCCACAAGTGACAAACCTTGGCGTATTTCCGGCAAATGCCTATGGCCAGAAACACCGTAGGCTTTGAAATTATCGGCAGCCTCGGAAAAAAGCGAACTGACCTCCGCTTTACGCCCGGCGCCTGACACGCCAGATTTTGCGTCTGCAATCAAACTAGTATCATCTACCAAAGCTGCCTCAATCAAGGGGATAAAACCCAATTGCACAGCAGTAGGATAACAACCCGGATTGGCAACCAGCCTGGCCTGCTGAATTTTGGCTCTGTTAATTTCTGGCAGCCCATAAACCGCCTGGTCTATTAGATCAGGACAAGCATGGTTCATGCCGTACCATTTTTCCCAGACCTTAACGTCCTTAATACGAAAATCAGCAGCCAGATCGATTACCCGCACCCCCGCTTCCAGCAAGGCGCGAGCCTGCTGCATTGCTATACCATTTGGCGTGGCAAAAAAAACAACATCGCACTGCTCAAGATGAGCCGCGTCTGGATGACTAAAACTGATGTCCAAATGTCCGCGCAAACTTGGGAACATCTGACTGACAGGGGTACCGGCGTCAGCGCGCGAAGTGATCGTACGCAACTCCACCTGCGGGTGCAGCGCCAATAAACGCAATAGTTCCACCCCGGTGTAACCTGTCCCGCCCACGATACCAACCTTGATCACTTAATTCTCCTTGTTTGACCGATTTTATTACTCATCAATCCCGAATAATAAATGAAAAAACCGCCACTTGGCGGTTTTTTCCGGCGCTTGCTTTCGCCAACTCCCATGCAGCTTAACGCTTGGAGAATTGTTTACGCTTACGCGCCTTGCGCAAACCGACTTTTTTACGTTCTACTTCACGCGCATCACGTGTAACCAGACCTGCCACACGCAGGGCAGGTCGCAGAGCCTCATCAAAATCAATCAACGCACGAGTAATGCCATGACGAACTGCACCCGCCTGGCCGGATTCACCACCGCCCTGCACGTTAACCATAATATCAAACTTGCCTATCGTCTCAGTCAACTCCAAAGGTTGACGTACCACCATACGGCCAGTTTCGCGGGAGAAATATACATCCACCGGCTTGTCATTCACAATAATCTCGCCCTTACCAGGCTTGATAAATACGCGGGCTACTGCGTTTTTGCGGCGGCCAGTGCCATAGTTATAAGTAACGCTCATGTTTACGCTTTCAACAGATCAATAGGTTTAGGTTGCTGCGCGCTATGCGGGTGTACCGCACCAGCATACACCTTCAGTTTACGCAGCATCGCGTATCCCAACGGGCCTTTGGGCATCATGCCACGAACGGCCTTGTACAGCACACGGTGTGGATGACGGCCCATCAACTTGGTAAAGTTGGTTTCGTAAATACCGCCTGGATAGCCAGTATGACGGTAATACATCTTGCCTTCCGCCTTATTTCCAGTCACACGAAGCTTTTCAGCATTAACCACCACCACAAAATCACCCGTATCAGTGTGTGGTGTGTAAATAGCTTTATGCTTGCCGCGCAGACGGGCTGCGATTTGGCTGGCCAGACGACCAAGAACTTTGTCAGTAGCATCGACCAAAAGCCAGTCGTGCTGAACTTCATGCGCCTTAGCGGAAAATGTTTTCATTGCACTTCCTAAAACAATAATTAGTAAACTTCGAAGGGCGCGGATTGTATCGACACAAGCAAACCCTGTCAATTACATTGTGCACCGATATGGGACACCCCTGTAATTACAAGGGTGTCCCGTCCCAAATATTTCACACTCCCTGTAACGATTTCGCAACCTTACATTGTTAGCATACCTGCATTCCACCAACAGGAGACTGATAATGCAGATAGCGAACGGACAATCCCAATACCTAGACAAAACAGGTATAAATCCAGTTTGTACAGGATTTAGTGAAAAATACTATTCAAAATACCAGACACTGGAGGAAAAAATTGGTGAACGCCTGCATAGCGGCAATGTGAACCTGGATTTAGACATGGTTGAAAAATTTTACTCGCGACTGCTTCCTGTCACATTTCGCGAATGGATATGCAAGCAGTCCATATATTGAAGCAATGACTTGCATCTTGTAACGGTACTTGACCGTAAGCTACATGGTGCACATTCATTTATTAAACTACCGTCAAATTGCAGCCCACCTTTTGCTCCTGATTATGGCTTGCAGGACTTCTGCTTAGGCTAACAAGTCGCCACGCAGCCTTCAACTCGTTAGCAAAACGACCTTCCTGCCTTTTTACCCAAAATCAGCGCGTTACAAAACAGCCCACCTTAAACCGCACAAAATGATAAGGACACTCCGGTATCGGTTAAAATCCTGAATCAATAACTTAGGGACAAACGTCATGAAAGCACGCATCAAATGGGTAGAACAGGTTTCTTTTCTGGGTGAAACTGAGAGCGGCCATGCCGTATTGATGGACGGCCCGCCCGATGGCGGAGGTCGCAACCTCGGTCCGCGTCCGATGGAAATGGTATTAATTGGCACCGGCGGTTGCACCACCTACGACGTTATTCATATTTTAAAAAAGAGCCGCCAGCATGTCACCGACTGTGTGGTGGAAATTCAGGCGGAGCGTGCCTCGGAAGATCCCAAAATATTTACCAAAATCCATTTTCACTTCGTGGTGACGGGTAAGGATTTAAAATCCGAACAAGTGGAGCGCGCCATAAAACTCTCTGCCGAAAAATACTGTTCGGCTTCCATCATGCTCGGCAAAGTGGCGGATATCTCCCATGACTTTGAAGTGATACAAACATCCTGACACTTCCTCGCGGTGATGAAGCGTTGTAATTAAGTGCCGCTATACCCAATAAGCCGTGCGCGTCATCAACTTGCCACTCAACTGCATAGCCAGCTTCACAGGCAAGGGCAGTTCGGATGCGCCCAGTGCCACTGCCATCTCCGCATGTTGAGTTTCATCAATATACATTTGCTGTACCACTGCACGGCTCCTATCATCTTGTTCGGGCAACTTTTTAAGATGACTTTGCAGATGCGCACCCACCTGGCGTTCCGTTTCTGCGAGAAAACCCAGATTCCATTTATCGCCCAGCAAACCCGCCACAGCACCGATCGCGAGCGAACTGGTATACCACAGCGGATTAAGAACGCTCACGTGCCCGCCCAACTCGGAAATCCGATGTGCAGTCCACGCCAGATGTTCATTCTCCTCCAGCGCGGCTTCGGCCAGTTTGCGCTGCACCCCAGGATCGCGCGCAGTCAACGCCTGTCCCTGGTACAAAGCCTGCGCGCAAATCTCACCACAGTGATTCACACGCATAAGGGCCGCCGCATTATGCTTCTCTGCGTCGCTTAAATCCCCCTCCGCCATGGCTGCATCGGGGTGCGGACGCACACTATGGGCCTGGCTAAACAAGGCGCGCAACCCCTTATCAAATTCAACAATTAAACTATCCAGATTCAGCATCGTAACTCTTCCCCCGATATTCCTTTTTTCGGATACATCCACCTGACGCATTATCTTACTTATTTAATCAATGTGTGGGATGTTTTCCTGCTACGCGCCGACCATGTGCGTTCTCCAGACCAAGCTTTCCCGTTACAATAGCGATCTGTACCTGTACCTGAGGAAATCATGAATTGTGAACTTTGCATAACTACCGGGGAAACGCCGCTATGGCGCAATCAGCGCTGCCGCGTGATATTGGTTGCAGATACTGATTATCCCGGGTTCTGCCGCGTAATCTGGAACGAACATATCAAAGAAATGACCGACCTTACGGTACAGATGCGCGCCGAGCTGATGAACATTGTGTTTGCTGTCGAAAGCGCAGTGCGCGAGGTTATGCAACCTGAGAAAATCAATCTTGCCAGCCTTGGCAATTTGACCCCACACCTGCACTGGCATGTTATACCGCGCTATATTGACGACAAACATTTCCCCAATTCGATATGGGCATCGCCCATACGTAGCGCACGCATTTCAGACAAAAGCGACATTCGCGCACGTTTGACTGCATCCATACAGAAAAATCTTGCCTCCTGACATGCTGACCCTGCCCCTAGCACCGACCGACGATCGCGCCAATCCAGCCTTCAAGAACCCCGCCGACTGCGAGCAATGGCTCGCAAAATTGCAGTTCACCAATCTGCATGCGGTGCACAGCCTGTTACGCACTCACATTGACGAATTCAACCGTTTTCCAATGCGGGTACTTGATCGACTGAATACCCTGGAAAAATTGCGCGAGACAGTCGCTGTAGTCCAAGCCGATTACGCGAAGAAACTCATCGCAAAAAAATTACCCCTAAGCGACGAAGAGTTCTCCATCCTCACCGCCATCATTGACTTGTGGCACGGCATGCTGACGGGCTATCAGCGCTGCCTGCAGGATTTTATGGAGGGGGATAGCCAATTGGAAAAACATGGCGTTCTGCTGTGTCATCGATTCCTGCTGTACGGCAGTCTGCAAATAATCGAGCACCTGCGTAGCGGTTATGAATTTGATGGTGCGCTTTGGCAACAACTTCATGCGCTCTATTCCTTTACCGAGGGCAACGGATTGCAGCATGAAACAATAAGTGACGCATTGCATGGATCAGGACTACCCATTTCCTGTCACACAATGTACGCAAAAATGCTCCTCACATGCCATGCAAAACCGGCAGAACTCACTCGCGCACAACTGCAATTGATGGATCGCTGGCTCACGCAGTGGACGCAAGTGATTACCATAGAGCGCCGTTGTATAGTGAGCAAGGGTGATGCCCCGCCATTGGCTGTAGATTTAAGGGGAAATAAAGGTTTGCAGGATATACAACAGACTACCCAATCAGACCAAATGCGCTACCTGGCTATGGTGCCGCTCAGCAAATTACTCCGCGTAAAAAGCATCTTGCTTGAGCAAGGTCAATCACCGAAACAATTGGAACTAGGTGACGAGTTTTATGGTGTGGATTGCGTCGCCTTCCTCAAACAACTGTTGCATTTGTGGTGCGAGGGCTCCAGCGATCGCTCGGCCGAACGTCACAACGTGACGCTGTCCGCAAAATTGGCATGCGGATACGATTTGATTTATGCCTACATCGCAAACAAACCATACAAGTCATCAAGCTCAAGTTCTGATGTGGATACTGCAGCGCAGAAACACATTGCCACCCCAGGACACGCATTTTCCGAGACCAATCTCCCCGATCTCGACAACCTGGATTCATGGACAATTGAAAATGAGAGCATACTCGGCGCCCGTTTGCTGCGTGAAAACAAGGGCGGTGAGCGGATCGGCAACAATCAATTAATGGCTTTGCGCACCAAAGATGCACATGCATTTATGCTGGGAATAGTGAGCTGGCGCAGTGTGACGCAAGACGGTCATTTGCGCATGGGAGTGCAGTATTTACCCGGTGTTGCACAGGCGAGCATGCTTAAATCCCCAAGTGCCGGATCATCGCCAGAGAAACCTGTGCCCACATTATTGTTGCCCGCAATGCCAGCACTCAAAATTCCGGCCAGCCTGATCGTACCGCGTGACGCATTCCAGGCGAACAAAATATGCGAGCTGGTTCAACCTAAAATTGAAAAATTAAATGTCAAAATGGGATTTAGTGTCTCATCAGGTGTTGATTTTGAACGGGTAAGCTTCACTACCGAGTAAAAGTGCCAGCAGCAACAAAGGGCAGAAGGTCGGCTAGCAAGACCTATTTCAGAAGCCTTTGCGCAGGGAATACGATACTGAATGTACTGCCCTTGCCTTCCTCACTGCTGATTTCCAGTTGTGCCTGATGGCGATTTGCGATATGTTTTACGATGGCCAATCCCAGTCCGGTGCCTCCGGTTGCACGTGAACGACTGCTGTCTACACGGTAAAAGCGCTCAGTTAAACGGGGGACGTGTTGTGGTGCAATACCGATTCCACTGTCCTGCACGCTAAACACTGGCCGGCCATCATCCTGTACTTTCCAGCGCATGACTATTTCACCGCCCGGCGGGGTGTAGCGGATTGCATTTGACATTAAGTTGCCAAAAGCGCTGCGCAACTCTTCAGCACACCCCAGCAATTTGCTGTCGCTCAGCAGCTCAAGTTTGAGCTGATGTTGCCCGGCGCTCAATTCCACCCCTACCTGATAACAATTGGACAGCATCACCGGCACATCCAGGTCCTCTTCTTTCAATACATTCAGCCTGTCTTCCAGTTTGGAAAGGGTCAGCAAATCGCCCACCAAATGCGTCATACGCATCGTCTGCTCGCCCATCATGGGCAATGCGCGCCTGGCCATATCATTTTCAAGGCTGGGCATATCCTGCATTGTTTCGACGAAACCGTTCACCACCGTTAATGGGGTGAGCAATTCATGCGATACGTTCGCTACAAAATCGCGCCTCATCGTTTCAATGTGCTCAAAGCGGGTGACATCGCGGGTAACCAGCAGTTTCTTGTTGCCACTGTAGCCGACCAGCTTGCAGGACAACACCAGGTCATCATGGCGCGGACCACGCAGCAACAAAGGATCAGCAAAGTTTTTTGCGGCGAGGTAAGCCACAAATTCAGGTTGCCGCACGAGGTAAGTTATTTGTTGCCCGATGTCTCGCGCCCTGTCCAGACCCAGATGTTGTTCGGCAAGCGGGTTGAACCATTCAATATGATCCGTTTTGTCCAGACTCACCACCCCCTCCGGCAAGGCAGAGGTAGCAAGTTCCATATCATGCAGAGCTGTGGCGCGTTTACTGCGCTCCTTGCGGTGTTCCCGCACCATTTTATTCAACCTTGCAAAAACATCTTCCCACGGGCCTTCTCCCTCAGGCACATTGCGTGACTCGGGGTTTTCCAGCCAATATGCCAGCTTGACCAGGTTGCGCACATGTGAAAACCAGCGCAGCAAAAGCAATGCAACGAAGAAAATTTCCCCTGCCAATTCGCCAACCGCCGCCCATAGAAAGAGCGACAGCGTTACGGCCACCAATAGAAAAGTCAGGGCATGACGCCAAACATCGAACACGGATAAACTTTCTGAAATTATTCTGCGTTATTATACGGGGCGATGTACGGCATGAAGCTGATTTTTGCTGAAAAGTAACGTTAGGCTGGTGAAAAGCGGTAGCCACTGCCACGCACGGTCTGCACCAGGCTATCCAGACCGGAGGGCTCCAATGCCTGGCGCAAACGGCGTATGTGGACATCCACCGTGCGCTCCTCCACAAACACATGATCCCCCCACACCTGATCGAGCAACTGGGTACGGCTGTACACCCGTTCGGCATGGGTCATAAAAAAGTGCAAAATGCGGAATTCTGTCGGCCCCAGCTCCAGCGTTACACCTTTTGCGTTAACCCGGTGCGTTGTGGGTGACAGCTCCAGGCCTCCCGCACGCACTGTTTCCTCGCTAATTTCCGGCATACGACGGCGTAAAACCGCCCTGATACGTGCCATCAGCTCTCTTGGCGAAAACGGTTTGGTAATGTAATCATCAGCACCCGACTCCAGCCCGATGACCTTGTCGCGCTCCTCAGTACGTGCTGTCAACATGATAATTGGGATATTTCGGGTACGCTGGTCGGCACGCAAGCGCCGTGCAAATTCCACGCCAGTCGTATCCGGTAACATCCAGTCCAGCAAAACCAAATCAGGTAGTGCGCGGTTTATCTGACTCATCGCACTACCCACATCGAGCGCCTGAATTGCCCGGAATCCACATTGGCCTACATTAAATGCCAATAATTCCTGGATTGCAGGTTCATCTTCCA
>Ga0315270_10001255_pt1 | contig 13512 bp, 14 predicted proteins | sample C1_bottom_MG_FD_204932 | JGI IMG/M metagenome (GOLD analysis project Ga0315270, IMG submission 204932) | Sediment microbial communities from Yellowstone Lake, YNP, Wyoming, USA - C1_bottom | ecosystem: Environmental > Aquatic > Freshwater > Lake > Sediment | place: USA: Wyoming | collected... | reverse complement strand
GGTTGATAACTCCACTACCGGCTTCAACTTGGGTGGAACCTATAATCTGGATGCGCATAATCGCCTGCTTTTGTCAGCCGGGTACGGCTGGTCGGAGATACGCGCGCTGAATACATTTTCCAGTTTTATCGGCTACGGCTTGACTTGGTAGGCGTGTACGCTTAATCCCTGAGCGGGGGGAGCTGGCCAGCAACTTCATGCCTGCATCTTCTGCACCTTCGCTATAATCCGCCATTCAATTTCTTCTGGTGTAACTGGTTTGAACAAGGTCGTCATTTTCGGTGCCGGGTTGATCGGCGGATCGTTCGCGCTGGCGCTGCGCAAAGCGGGCGCGGTGCGCGAGGTCGTCGGCTTCGGGCGCAGCCGTGCGACGCTGGACGAGGCGTTACGGCTCGGCATTCTCGACCGTATCGGAGTTGATGAGGCGCGCGAAGCGCGCGATGCCGATTTGATCCTTCTCGCCACGCCCGTGGCACAGATGGCCGAAATTTTTGCGCGCATCGCGCCGCACCTCGGCGCGCAGACACTGGTCACCGACGGCGGCAGCACCAAGGGCGACGTGGTGACCGCAGCGCGTGCGCATCTGGGCGAGAAGATCGCCCAATTTATCCCCGCGCATCCCATTGCCGGGGCCGAGCACAGCGGCCCGGCGGCGGCGAAGACCGATTTATACCAAGGCAAAAAAGTAGTGCTGACCCCGCTGCCGGAAAACAGCGCCGCAGCGGTGGCGCGCGTGCGCCGCGCATGGGAGCAGTGCGGCGCGGTGGTGAGCGAACTGACGCCGCAACAGCACGACGCAGTATTCGCCGCCGTCAGCCACCTGCCGCACCTGCTCTCCTTCGCCCTAGTGCATGATCTGGCGCAACGCGACAACCGCGACCAGTTGCTGTCCTTCGCCGCCAGCGGCTTCCGCGACTTCACCCGCATCGCCGCCAGCTCCCCCGAGATGTGGCGCGACATCAGCCTCGCCAACCGTGACGCGCTACTGCGCGAGGTGAAGCAATATGCCGACGAACTCTATGTCGTGTATCAGGCGTTGGAAAATAATGACTCGGCCAAGCTGGAGGAGATATTTCGCATTTCCAGCGAAGTGCGGGGGAGTTGGAAGCAACAATAAGTTTGTCATTCCCGCGCAGGCGGGAATCCAGTGGGTTTATCGAATGTGCTGTTTGGTTTTGTTCTGTGTTGGTATTGGTTAAGGCCGTTCGCCCTGAGCCTGTCGAAGGGTCGCCGCGTAGCGGGTAGGTCGGGTTTCAACCCGACATCAAAATAAAAGAACAAAACCGCCGGTGGTAGCACCCGCAAGGGGTACCCCGTGGTTGTAAAGGAGCTAAAGCTCCAACAACCACGCAGACCGGCAGCTAGTCACTTTTTCTTGCTTCGCCAAGAAAAAGTAACCAAAAAGAAGGCGACCCCAATCCGCCACCTCTTCGAGGTTCCCTGCGTTGCTCGACTGGTCTGGCTTCCTCATAAACTCGCACGATCCGCTGCGTGTGTTGTTGGGGCTTCAGCCCCTTACAGCCACGGCGTGCTCCTTGCGAGTGCTACGCGGCCACGTGCTCAAACATATTGGCTTCGACATAACCTGAAGGTTAGTCTCCACCGCAACAAGGCGCTTCGCGGCGTGTTGTCGTCAGAATCCCCTGACAAGCCTGTGCTTACTCGGTGGCGGAACAGGGGGAAAGGAAGAAGCCTAAAACCATTTCGTAGCGTGGGCACAAAATGCCCACGCTATTAGACTATTTGGTTATGGCCCTAAAATCACCAGCTGTTGTATCAACAACAATTCTGTATAGAGAAGCTCCAACAATGCGGAAGACAAGCGAACCTTCGTTTTTATAAACACAAGTGGTTATCATTGAATTAGCCACAGAAATATTTTCTGGGTCTGGCGTTATATTGCAATCTTTAGATTTGCCAATCAGGTCTTCCACTTGGTTTTGTGACATACCCAATTGCAGCTTAGAGAACTTGCTACCAACGGATGGCTTGCCGTCAATTCTTGGAGGTGTCGCCGTTTGCGCGCAACTCGTCAGAAAAGCTATGCTCAACAATGCAACAATCCATATTCCTGTTTTCATCATTTATCCTTTGTAAAAAATAAGCGGTGTGAGAAGAGTCTGTAAGGGCAATAAGCAAAGCCCTCACTACGAGGGCTATTCTGAATTATTCAGTACGATTAAATTTCTCAACCTTCCATGAGCCATCCTCAACTTTTTTGAAGTGATATGCGAAATTGACGGTCTCCCCGCTATCATCGGCGTAATACACCACCCGGAACGACAAGGCATTAAGTGCGGGCATTTCCCATTGATCCATCATTCTCACGCTGACACATTTATTCTTATCGTGATATGGTAGCTATTGAGTGCTATCGGGAAATGGATAGTACATCGGGATATTCACCATATTCACTCCGGGAACGGCATTGATATTCAACCGCCGCAGCGATGCTTCATCTTTTATGCACGCATGAATTCCAACAACAGCCCCCAAATTTGCGCTAGCCTCTTTGATAACCTCAACCATCTTCGCGTCAGCAGGAGGAGCGATCTGCATTGATATTTTCGGACTCGGCTGCGTTGCCAACGAATTTCCAGATTGCTGGATGGGAGCCGGGATTTGGCAACCCGTCAAAACAAAAACAATCCATACGACAATTACGCCTAGCTTTAATCCATCTCTCATTTTTTTACTCCTGTCCATTATTTGCCTAAGTTGAATTGGCTCGCGCCAACAAGATCGGCCACGTCGATTTTGCGTGTAGAGAAAAATATGTATTTCTTCATAATTTTTTTTAATTTTGTAGGATGGATGAGCGTAGCGATACCATCATTTATCAAACTCAGCTTTTTTGGGGGTGCAGGTACAGAGTAGCTGTTCGCAGCAATATGACTCGGTTGGCTGTTTCACTATTGCACCATCGATGTACTCGGAAACGAAACGATCAAGATGTCCATACTTGCGTAGCAGATGCGCGGATGCAAACTGCCCGCACACTATAAAAGCGACTACGACAAGAAAGGCATAGACACCTTTCTCCCATGAAATAGCCCACAGGAAACCAAGGCTAAGCCCGAATGCTATGCGTTCTGCATTATTACTTTGACGCAGACCTATTTCATTCTGAACAAAAGCGATCACCCCCAAAACCAGTACCACCATGACTAGCCCCAATAGCACTGGCATTGTCAGAAAATCCCCACCCGGGGCTGCCATCAACACCATAACACCTAGCAGCAGACCGCCCAATAGACCTGTACAACGAGCGCACAACCGCAAGCCCGCTATAAGTATCGTTCGGTCATATTGAACGGGTGGATGGTGCGAAATCACCATGCTCCATCGACGCACTCCGTCCGTTGTTTTGGGTTGCGTACAAGTCGGAATTTCCTTGTGATTACTTTGTAATTTCATTTGCTTTCGCCGGACCAAAATTGGTGCTTTGGCAAATTGGACATTTTTTCTTGGACATGAACCAAAACGGCAGATAAAAACAGCCGCAGAGAAAGATAAACAACAGCCAATTAAATTTATTTTCTGGAACGACGTTGCGATTACACAGATTACAAAATTGCGGGCTACTCATATTTCCCCCTTACGTAAGTTAATCGGCATGATGCACGTCCACTGCGAACGTGCCGCATTCTGCCCAATATATTGTGAAGACGCAAACATAACTTCACCGTACCTTGCCTCGCCATCAAGGAGAGGTACGTGGAACCAGAAGTTGCATTTGGAATAGTGCTGCGAGAATTGCGTAAACAGCGTGAGCTGTCGCAAGAATTTCTCGCGCATGAGTCCGGCTTGGAGCGCAATTACATTTCCCTGTTGGAGCTTGGCCGCAACAGTGCGAGCATCAAAACTATTTTCAAATTGACACCAGTTCTAGGCGTCTCGGTTTCTGAGTTCATGGGACAAGTAGAAGCTATTTTGGCAAATTCCAAAAAAATTGTTCGCTGACTTTTAGCGCACAGTTTTTAGGATTTCGCTTTTCATCCCCTGTGCGCTGCCTCGATCAGCCGCAAGTGAGCGGGGATTTAGGCGAGCATTGTTCGAGTCCCGAGCGTAGCGAGGTCGAGTTGCGCAGCCCCGCTTGCTTGCGGCTGATCGAGGGAACCGCGAAGCGGCGGCGCACCGGGGGCGATTTCTTTTGGTTACTTTTGGTTCCGACATAACCTGAAGGTTAGTCTCCACCGAAACTACGTTGTCTTGGCGAAGCAAGAAAAAGTGACTAGCCGCCGGGCTGCGTGGTTGTTGGAGCTTTAGCTCCTTTACAACCACGGCGTACCCCTTGCGGGTGCTACCACCGGCGATTTTGTTTTTGATTCAACCCCTCTCCCCAGCCCTCTCCCTCAAGGGGCGAGGGAGTTGTTGTATCCGCCACTACGAAGCGCACCTCTCGCAGGCTCAGTGCGAACGGCCTGATCCGGCAAATCATGCGCCCAGCTCCCCTCTGCTGGTATCATACCGCCCTCAAAAATATTTCCCGCATCCCGTTGCATAGTTCACCCCCGATGACATCCGAAAATTTTATTGATCTCCCCCCTTTGCTGTCCGCGCGCGGCACGGCGCGCCTGCCCGGCTCCAAGAGCATTTCCAACCGCGTGCTGTTGCTAGCGGCACTGAGCGACGGCGTCACTACGGTGCGCGACCTGCTGCAATCCGACGACACCGAGCGCATGCTGGATGGTTTGCGCAGCTTGGGTGTGAAAGTCGAAGCGCTGGGCGACAACGCCTACAGCATCACGGGCTGCGGCGGAAACTTTCCGAACAAAGAGGCGAAGCTGTTTCTCGGCAACGCGGGCACGGCATTCCGTCCGCTGACGGCGGCGCTGGCACTAGCAGGGGGCAATTACGAGTTGTCCGGCGTGCCGCGTATGCATGAGCGTCCCATCGGTGATCTGGTGGACGCGTTGCGCCAACTGGGTGCGGACATTTCTTATCTGGGTAATGAAGGTTTTCCGCCGTTGCGGATTGGCACACCCTCTCCCCCCCCCTCTCCCCTCAAGGGAGAGGGGGGGGTAAGGGTGAAGGGCAATGTGTCGAGCCAGTTTCTGACGGCACTGTTGTTGGCGCTGCCGTTGCTGAATCGCACCGTGAGGGTCGAGGTGGCGGGGGAGTTAATTTCTAAGCCTTACATCGAGATTACATTGGCGATGATGGCGCGTTTCGGTGTACAGGTTGCGCGCGATGGATGGCGCAGCTTTACGGTTGCGGCGGATAGTCGTTATATCTCACCGAAAGAAATATTTGTCGAAGGCGATGCTTCGTCCGCCTCGTATTTCCTTGCGGCGGGTGCCATCGGCGGCGGACCGGTTCGCGTGGAAGGTGTGGGCAGCGAAAGCGTGCAGGGCGATGTGCGTTTCGCCGAGGCACTGGGCCTGATGGGCGCGCAGATTACCATGGGGCCGAACTGGATGGAGGCGCGTGCGCCTGAGGGCGGCAAACTCAAAGCCATCGAACTCGACTGCAACCACATTCCTGATGCGGCGATGACGCTGGCAATTGTTGCGCTGTTCGCCGACGGCACGACTACGCTACGCAACATCGCCAGCTGGCGCGTGAAGGAAACCGATCGCATCGCGGCGATGGCAACTGAGCTGCGCAAGGTGGGCGCGAAGGTGGAAGAGGGCGCGGATTACATCCGTGTTGCAGGATTGAGGATTGAGGATCTAGGAGCGAGTAAAGATCGGCGCTCCGCTCTCAATCCGCAATCCGGTATAGACACCTATGACGACCACCGCATGGCGATGTGCTTCTCGCTGGTGGCATTCGGCGGCACGGGCGTGCGCATCAACGATCCCGGGTGTGTGGCAAAAACTTTCCCGGATTATTTCTCTGAATTTGCCAAGGTGACCAACGGGCATGCCCGTTCCCCTCTCTCCGGCTCTCTGGATGAAACAACTAGCCATTCGACTAAGCTGCCAAAGACCGCAGCTAAGTCGCTGGTTATCCCGCAAGCGGGCGAGAGTGATAAGGACTCGCTATGCGAGCTTCAGGTTGATGCGGTTCCAGTCATCGCCATAGACGGCCCCTCGGCATCGGGCAAGGGCACGGTGGCGATGCGGGTGGCGGCGGAGCTGGGTTTTAATTATCTCGACAGCGGAGCCCTGTATCGCGTGCTGGTGCTGGCCGCGCAAAAACACGGTGTGGCGCTGGACGATGAGGTCGGTTTGGCGGGGCTGGCCGAAATTATGGATGTTCGTTTCAGTGGCGCGGACATCTGGCTGGATGGTGAGCGGGCTGGCGATGAGGTGCGCGGCGAGCAGTGTGCTTCCGGTGCCTCGAAAGTGGCGGCGCTGCCTGCGGTGCGTGCGGCCTTGCTGGACAAACAACATGCCTTCCGCCGCGCGCCGGGGCTGGTGACCGATGGGCGCGACATGGGCTCGGTGGTATTCCCGGATGCGGCGCTGAAAGTGTTCCTGACCGCCTCTGCCGAGGCGCGGGCGGAGCGGCGTTATAAGCAGTTGAAGGAAAAAGGAATGGGTGCTAATATAGCTACCCTTTTGCATGAGATACGCGCACGCGACGAGCGGGACAGTCAGCGCAGTGTGGCTCCCTTGCAGCAGGCACCCGGTGCAAGTTTGCTCGACACCACTGATCTGAATATAGACCAGGCGGTGCTGGCGGTGCTGGCGCAATACCGTGAGAAAAGTTGAAGTAGTGAAATAAGGCCCCGTTACGAACCCTTCGTTGCGGGATTGTTTAACCAACCCTCCGCCCCAAGCGGATTTTGTTTTTAGGTATTTTAATCAATGAATGCAAATGCAGCCGTAGCCGACCTGGAAAGTTTTGCCTCCCTGTTTGAAGAGAGTTTGACGCGCAAGGAAATGCGCGCCGGTGAATTGATCACTGCGCAAGTTGTGCGCGTGGATCAGAGTGTGGTGGTGGTAAACGCCGGACTGAAGTCGGAAAGTTTTATCCCCATTGAAGAATTTTTGAACGCCCAGGGCGAAATCGAAGTCAAGGCTGGCGATTTCGTGACTGTGGCGATCGAGTCGCTGGAAAACGGTTACGGCGAGACCAAGCTGTCGCGCGAGAAGGCCAAGCGCCTGGCCGCATGGCACGAGCTGGAAATCGCCATGGAAGAAGGCAAGATCGTCGAAGGCTTTGTCAGCGGCAAGGTCAAGGGCGGCCTCACCGCCATGGTCAACGGCATACGCGCGTTCCTGCCCGGCTCGCTGGTGGACATCCGCCCGGTCAAGGACACCACGCCGTACGAGAACAAGACCATGGAGTTCAAGGTCATCAAGCTGGACCGCAAGCGCAACAACGTGGTGGTGTCGCGCCGCGCTGTGCTGGAAGCCAGCATGGGTGCCGACCGTGAAGCAGTCATGGAAAATCTGAAGGAAGGCGCGATCGTCAAGGGCGTGGTCAAGAACATCACCGACTACGGCGCGTTCGTGGATCTGGGTGGCATAGACGGCCTGTTGCACATCACCGATTTGGCATGGCGTCGCGTCAAGCACCCATCCGAGGTGCTGAATGTGGGCGACGAAGTTGAAGCCAAGATTTTGAAGTTCGACCAGGAAAAAAATCGCGTTTCCCTCGGCATCAAGCAGATGGGCGACGATCCCTGGAACGGCTTGGCCCGCCGCTACCCGCAAGGCACGCGCATGTTCGGCAAGGTGACCAACCTGACCGACTACGGTGCATTCGTGGAGATCGAGCAGGGCATTGAAGGCCTGGTACACGTGTCCGAAATGGACTGGACCAACAAGAACGTTCATCCTTCCAAGGTTGTTGCGCTGGGCGATGAAGTCGAAGTGATGATCCTGGAAATTGACGAAGCGCGCCGCCGTATTTCGCTGGGCATGAAGCAGTGCAAGTCCAACCCGTGGGACGATTTTGCGCTGAACCACAAGAAGGGCGACAAAGTGAAGGGCGCGATCAAGTCCATCACTGACTTCGGCATCTTCATCGGCCTGGAAGGCGGGATTGACGGCCTGGTACACCTGTCCGACTTGTCTTGGGCGGCACCGGGCGAAGAAGCCGTGCGCAACTACAAGAAGGGTGACGAACTGGAAGCGACCGTGCTGGCGATTGATGTGGAGCGCGAGCGTATCTCGCTGGGTATCAAGCAGCTGGATGGCGATCCCTTCAACGGTTACATCGCGGGCCACGACAAGGGCGCGGTGGTGAATGGCGTGGTCAAGTCCATTGATGCCAAGGGCGCAGTGGTTACGCTGGATGGCGAAGTCGAGGGTTATCTCAAGGCCTCCGAAGTGTCCGCCGACCGTGTCGAAGACATCCGCACCCACCTCAAGGAAGGCGATGCCGTGAAGGCCGTGGTGATCAACGTGGATCGCAAGAACCGCGCAATCAACCTGTCCATCAAGGCGCTGGACAAGGCCGAAGAAGTGGCGGCGATGCAGAAGTTCAGCGCGGAGAAAGTATCTTCTTCCTCCGGCACCACCAATCTGGGCGCGCTGCTCAAGGCCAAGATGGATAGCGGCAAGGCTGAGCAATAAGAAGGCGCACGATGACCCGTTCTGATCTTATTGCGAAACTGGCGGAGCGCTATCCGCAACTGCTGGCCAAGGACGCGGAGCTGGCGGTCAAGGTCATCCTTGACACCATGGCCTCGGCCTTGGCGCAAGGCGGGCGCATCGAGATACGCGGCTTCGGCAGCTTTGCCTTGAACTACCGTCCGCCACGTACCGGGCGCAATCCCAAGTCGGGCGAAAAAGTGCAGGTACCGGCCAAGTATGTGCCGCACTTCAAAGCGGGCAAGGAGTTGCGCGAGCGGGTTGACCATCCAGCCGAGTCCTGAAGCGTTTTATCAGTCATGAGAATATGGCGGCCTGTCGCGAGATGGAGCCGCCAATTTTTTGCCTGGTGTGTTATCGTTGCAGGCCAGATAATGGCTGGATTCTGGATAATGGATGACAGCGGGGCGTCATGCGCTACTTGAAATGGTTATTGCGGGTCATGCTGTCGCTGTTCATGCCGGGCGCGGTGCTGAAGCGCGAACTGAAAAACAAAGCGGCGAATGCGGTAGAAACGCAGCGGCTACAATCATCGTAAACTTTAGAAATTTCCGTTATGCAATTTGAACCCTGGATGCTGTTGGCCTTCCCCCTGTTTTTCGGCATGGGCTGGCTGGCGGCGCGTATGGACATCAAGCAACTGGTGGATGAATCCAGCGCATTGCCGCGTTCCTATTTTCAGGGACTCAACTTTTTGCTCAACGAACAGCAGGACAAGGCTATAGACGCCTTCATCGAGGTGGTCAAGGTTGACCCGCAGACCGTTGAATTGCACTTTGCCTTGGGTAGCCTATTTCGCCGCCGTGGTGAAATAGACCGCGCCTTGCGTATGCACTTGAATCTGGTTGAGCGCGCCGATCTGGAAGAAGACAAAAAGCAGCAGGCGCTGTTCGAGCTGGCGCAGGACTATCTCAAGGCCGGCATTCTGGATCGCGCCGAAACTTTGTTCCTCGATTTGCAGAATACTTCTTATGCCCCGCAGGCATTGGATTTCCTGTTGGAAATCTACCAGAAAGAAAAAGACTGGCTCAAGGCCATAGACATCACGCAGCGCATGACGGTGGTCACCGGCGAGTCGCACAGCAAGGAAGCGGCATTTTTCTATTGCGAACTGGCCGCTGCCGACCTGGCCCACAAGCATCCCGATGCGGCGCATACCCATCTGGAACAGGCGCTGGAAGCTCATCCGCATTTGGCGCGCGCCACCATGATGCTGGGCGACATGGAATATGCGGCGCGCAATTACGGCGAGGCAATCGCCATCTGGCAGCGCATCGAGCAGCATGACCCGCAATACTTGCCGCTGGTGGCGGAGTGTTTGCTGGGGGCTTACCGCGATATTGATCGTCTCAATGATGGTATTGCGGTATTGCAGGGATACCTCGCCAAGCACCACTCGCTGGACTTGATGAACGTGGTGTCGGCGGCGATCCTGCAACGCGATGGCGCGGAAGCGTCATTCCAGCTGGTGCGCGAAGAGCTGCATCGCAATCCCACTTTGCTCGGGTTGGATAAGCTGCTGGAGGCGCGTCTGCTGGGCCTGCCGGAAGCGCAGCGCAGCGACATCGAGCTGGTGAAGAAGTTGGTGTATCAGCGCACGCGCACGCTGGCGATGTACCGCTGCAGCGTTTGCGGTTTCAAGGCGCGCCAGTTTTATTGGCACTGTCCGGCCTGCCATGGCTGGGAAACTTATGCGCCACGCCGCACCGAGGAAAGCGGGCAACCGTTATGACTATAAAAAAAGGCCAGATCGCAAACGGCGATCCGAAAATCATCGTGGCAATGGATTACGCCGACGCGAAATCCGCGCTGGAATTGGCTGCGCAGTTGCAGCCGGCATTGTGCCGCTTGAAAGTGGGCAAGGAATTATTTACGGCAAGCGGCCCGCAACTGGTGGAGCAATTGATGCAGCGCGGGTTTGAGGTATTTCTCGACCTGAAATTTCACGACATCCCCAATACCGTGGCGCAAGCGTGCAAATCCGCCGCCGCCTTGGGTGTGTGGATGGTGAATGTGCATGCGCTGGGCGGTCGGCGCATGATGGAAGCGGCGCAGGAAGCGCTGGCGAATACGGCGCAGCCTCCCAAACTGATCGCGGTGACGGTGCTGACCAGCATGGGGCCGGATGATCTGGTCGAGTTGGGTATCAGCGATGCTCCGGCGCAACTGGTGCTGCGCCTGGCGCAACTGGCGCGCAATAGCGGGCTGGATGGCGTGGTGTGTTCCGCGCAGGAGGCGGCGTTGTTGCGCCGTGAATGCGGCGAAAAATTCTGCCTGGTCACGCCGGGTATCCGCCCGGTGCTGGCAACTCTGGATGACCAGATGCGGGTGGCTCAGCCGCGCCAAGCGCTGGAAGCTGGCTCCAGTTACCTGGTGATCGGCAGGCCGATTACCCGCGCCGCAAGCCCATTGCTTGCGTTACAGGAAATTTCACAACAGATTGGAGATGTGGCATGAATATGCTGCCGTCATTTGAAGCGTCGCGCGTGCTGGTGGTGGGTGATGTGATGCTGGACCGTTATTGGTTTGGCGATGTTGAGCGCATTTCGCCGGAAGCGCCAGTGCCGGTGCTCAAGGTTTCCCGTGTTGAGGAACGACCGGGCGGAGCCGCCAACGTGGCGCGTAACGCCGCAGCGTTAGGCGCAAAATGCACGCTGCTGTCGGTGGTGGGCGAGGACGAGGCGGGAGTCTTGCTGGAAAGAATGCTCAACGCCCAGCACAACGTGAAAGCCTTGCTGCACCGCGATAACACCATTTCCACCACTATCAAGCTGCGCGCCATCGCGCGCCAGCAACAGTTGATGCGCATTGATTTCGAAACCCAGCCCAGCCATGAGGTGCTGCGCGCCAAGCTGGCCGACTACTGGGAGAAATTAAAGGATGCCGACGTCGTGGTGTTGTCGGATTACGGCAAGGGCGGGCTGACACATATCGCCGAGATGATCAGGCTGGCGCGGGAAGCGGGCAAGCCGGTGCTGGTCGATCCCAAGGGCGAAGACTATGCCCGCTATAAAGGCGCAACGTTGCTTACGCCGAACCGCAGCGAATTCCGCCAGGTGGCCGGATCGTGGCGCGACGAGGATGAATTGACCAGGAAGGCGGAGCAGCTGCGCGCAGAGTTGCAATTGGAGTCTTTGCTGGTGACGCGCAGCGAAGAAGGCATGAGCCTTTATAGCGGCGACCCGCAGCCGTTCCGCGTGGCGGCGCAGGCGCGCGAAGTGTACGATGTCAGTGGCGCGGGCGATACCGTCATCGCCACGCTGGCGGTGATGCTGGCGAGCGGGGCGGACTTGCCGAAGGCCGTGATCGTCGCCAACCGCGCGGCCGGTATTGTGGTGGGTAAATTGGGGACGGCGGTGGTTAGCCGTGAAGAGATCATCGAAAACATGAACGGATAAATTATGTATTACATCGTCACCGGCGCAGCCGGATTTATTGGTTCCAACCTGGTTAAAGCGCTGAACGAGCGCGGCGAGCACAACATCATCGCCGTAGACAACCTGAAGAACGCCGACAAGTTCAGGAACCTGACCGATTGCGAGATTGCCGATTATCTGGATAAAGAAGAATTCATCGAACATCTGCACGATGGATATTTCGATGGCCTGATTACCGCCGTGCTGCACGAGGGTGCCTGCTCCGACACCATGGAAAGCGATGGCCGCTACATGATGCAGAACAACTACCGCTATTCGCTGGAGCTGCTTAACTACTGCCAGGAAGAAGAAGTGCCGTTCCTGTATGCCTCATCCGCCTCGGTGTATGGCGGCGGCTCGGTATTCAAGGAAAGCCGCGAACATGAAGCGCCGCTCAACGTGTATGCCTATTCAAAATTCTTGTTCGACCAGGTGGTGCGCCGCCGCTGGCACAAGCGCAGCGCGCAGATCGTCGGCCTGCGTTACTTCAACGTGTACGGCCAGCGCGAGCAGCACAAGGGACGCATGGCCTCGGTCGCCTTCCATTTCTTCAACCAGTTCCGCGCCGACGGCTATGTAAAGCTGTTCGAGGGCTGCGACGGCTATGCCAACGGCGGCCAGTTGCGCGACTTTGTTTCGGTGGAAGATGTGACCAGGGTCAATATGCATTTCCTCGATCATCCCGACCAGTCCGGTATCTTCAATCTCGGCACCGGACGCGCGCAGAGCTTCAACGACGTGGCGGTGGCGGTGATCAACACGCTGCGCGTGGAAGAAGGCAAATCGGCGCTGTCGCTGGAAGAAATCCAGAAACAGCAACTGCTGCGCTACATTCCATTCCCCGAGCAACTGAAAGGCAAGTACCAGAGCTACACCCAAGCCGACATGGCCGCGCTGCGCGAGGTTGGTTACGACGCGCCATTCCTCACTGTGGAGCAAGGGACGGCGCGTTACGTGAATCACCTGCTGGGGAAGTAAGCGGGGAGCGCGCGAGCACGCGCCATTGCGTGCCGCGATTGCTCAGCCGTATAGTTTTCCCAATTCACTGGCGAGTTGCGCTTTGTCGTTGATGCCCAGCTTCAGGTAAATCTTGCCGGTGTGGGTTTTGACGGTAGCGGGTGAAATATCCAGATTGCGCGCGATGGTCTTGTAATCATCCCCCTTGGAAATATGCCGGGCGACTTCCAGTTCGCGTGAACTCAGGTTGTCGGCGGGTACCTTCGCCCGTGCGCGCAACAAGGTCAGTTCGTTCATCGGCAAGAAGCTGACAACAATGGATTGCCCGGCATAACTCTGGCCTTGCGCCGCTTCCAGAATATCTTCCGGCACGAACGGGCCTTTCCAGGATGGCCACTCCTTCCGGCAAACCTCCACGAAAGACGGTATCGCGACATGCAACAGTCCCGTGTTGTCGCAAGCTGCAAGCGCATTATCGCCGCTGGCCGAGTAGCCTCGGGGGAGGTTTGTCAGCCAGTTTATTTTTGCGGCTTCGAGCAGGTGTGGAAAAATAAGTTCTTTAAGGGCGCGCTCTTGTTCGGTGAATGGCTGGTTGATGTCGGAACGGTGAAAAACCATCATGCTCAACAAGCCGGTGTCCGGGTCCG
>Ga0315270_10001254_pt1 | contig 13515 bp, 8 predicted proteins | sample C1_bottom_MG_FD_204932 | JGI IMG/M metagenome (GOLD analysis project Ga0315270, IMG submission 204932) | Sediment microbial communities from Yellowstone Lake, YNP, Wyoming, USA - C1_bottom | ecosystem: Environmental > Aquatic > Freshwater > Lake > Sediment | place: USA: Wyoming | collected... | reverse complement strand
TTGAATACCGAGAGGATGGCGAAGGTGAGGAGCAGCGTCCTCCCCGTTCCCGACCTGAACGCGGTTCCCGGCAAGCCGGGCACAGAATGGACTGGAATCAGTCCCACTCCGTCTTTCCACTGGTGCGTAGGATTAAGCCCGTAGATCCCCAGAAGCAGAACAATTCCCGCCGCGGCCCATACGCTCTTATCCGCAGAGTACCCCTCCCTGCGAAACCGGAGAACGGTCACCGCAGCCCATCCCGACGCGGCCAGACACGAAATCAGCAATACCCCCCGAATCCCCGAATGGACCGCCGGCCAGGCAGAAGCGACCAGTACGGTCAGAAGCACCCACAAAGCCACGAGAGACTCCGTCTCCGCGACCTTATGAACCGGATGGCGAGACTGGATTGTTTTTGGAGGCTGTGTAGGTGTACTGCCCATATTGACGGTAGTAGTAGTAGTTCGCAGCGGATTTCATATTCACTCCGTTCATGACCACTCCGACAGAACGGATTCCGCTTTCTCGAATCAACTTGGCGGCACGGTGGGCGCTGAGCCGGGGAGTGACCGCATACCGAACCACAAAAAGAACGCTATCTACGTTGGAAAGAAGGATGAGAGAATCGCTCACTCCCAGCATGGGAGGGGCATCAATAATCACCCGATCATATTCCCCCCGGACCTCGCGGATCAGATCTGCAAACTGGCGCGATCCGAGAAGCTCCGTCGGGCGGGATGGAATCCGAACGGTGGGAAGCACGTCGAGGCCCGGAATCTCATGCTGAATTCGAACCTCCCGCCAGCTACATTCCCCTTTCAATACCTCGGCCAATCCCCGCAGGGACTCCCGCTCGAGGATTTTCTGCAAACTGGGACGACGGAGATCCGCACCGATCAGCAGCGTCCGTTTTTGATCCTGAGCAAAGCTGATTGCGAGGTTGGTCGAGACCAGAGATTTGCCTTCCCCGGCGTGGGTACTGGTAACCATCAACACATCGGCCCCGCGATCGCCTTCGCGCATCGTCAGACTCACTCGCAGCGAACGAAACGCCTCCGCCACCTCCCCGGCGTGATCCAGATGGGCCACCATGCCGCGTTCCTTTATGGATTTGGATTCTATAAGCGGGATCGTTCCCAAGACAGGAACCTCCAGAATCCGCTCCACTTCCTCGCAACGACGGAACCGGCGATCCGCATAATGCAAAAAGAAAATCACGCCCAGGCCTAGAACCAGGCCGAAGACCGCGCCGCGCACCAAAGCCCTCACCGGATTGGGGCGGACGGGCGTCTGCGTCGGGCGGGCCTCCTCCACCAGACGGATGATCTCCATCGGCATGGTTCCGGACAAATTAGCCTCCTTCATCCGTGCGATCACCGCCTGATAGACTTCTTTGTCCGCCTCCACATTCCGCTTCATATCATTATAGCGAACCAGTTTCCGGTCGAGTTCAAAGGCAAGTTTCTCCTGATCGCGCAGGGCGATCTGCAGACTGGCTTCCCGTTTTTTCAGTACTTCGTAGCGACTCTTGAGCGACTGAACCGAACTTCCACACGCCAGCCGGATCTGATCATCCAGGTTTTTCTCCTCCGCCACAGCCTGTTGTAAATCGGGATGGCCCTCCTTGTATCGCTGACGGAGCAAGATCACTTTTCGGCGCTGGTCCTGCCACACCTTGTACGTCTCCTGAAAGCCAAACTCCTGAAGGGTTGCGGCGAGCGCGGGCAAGGAATCGTTCGTTTCATTCTGGGACTGGACCGCCCCCCATTGCGCCTCCGCATCGATCCGCTCGGTCTGGGCAGTAGTGAGGGCGGAATTCAAAGCCTTGAGCTTGGCGATCACGATGTTCTGGTCTTCTTCCAGGGAGACCGATTCCGTCGTTTCGCGATACTCCTGCAGCTGAAGAAGGCCCTTCTCCATCTTCCCGCGATACTCCTCCGACCTTTCCCGCAACCACTCGATCGCCTGCATGGAGGCTTTCATCCGTTCATCCAGATCCTGCTGGATATAAGCCCGGGCGAGGGCATTGGCGAAGTCACTGGCCATCTGAGGATCCGGATGTTCGATGGATAGCGCGAGGATGCGGCTTTTCTCCACCGGCTCGATCGACACCATCCGCAGCGCGGCTTCCACCTGGTCGGCATCCGAAAGGCCCGGCGTGAAACCGGACCGCTCCGCAAAGCCCCCGGCCCGGATCGCCGCCTCCATCATTTTCCGACTGTGCAACGCATTGAGATGCGTGTTGAAATATTCCAGATTCCTTGTGTTAAACGAAAAAATATCCTGATAATTCATGAACTTGGGAATTTGGGCTTCCACCATAAGCGTCGCGGTACTCCGGTAATACGGGGTCTGCCGATGCGCATTCAGCCAAAAGAATAAACAGACGACGATCGCAATCGTCGCTCCGATCCATGCGCGTTCCATAAGGATCGCCAGCAGTTCGTGTCCATCGAAGGCTTCCGCAGGGGAAGCTTCCCGGTTCTCATCAGCTAGATAGGGAGTTTTCTGCGGCATGACCGGCTCCGTTCCTTCTTCGGGCTAGAAAATAATTTGGGGCACCGAGATCACGTCACGGGGCTCCAGCGAAATATCCCCCTGACCTTTCCCTGCAAGAATATCGGATACCCGGACACGTAGACTGACCTGCTTCCCGTCCACCTGCCGCATGATTCGAATGCGATCCGGACTGGCCAGTTCCGTAAACCCGCCCGCACGGGCGATCGCCTGGAGCAGCGTCATTCGCTGCCCGATCGGAATCGGATAGACCCCGGGGCTTTTCACTTCCCCTAAGATGACGCAATGGGAGCTCTGTGTGCTGACCATTTTTAGAATCACCCGGGGATTCACAAGATATTTCTCTCCGAGCAGTCCGATCACCCGGTTTCCAGCTTCACTCTGGGTCAATCCTCCCAAGGTCACCGATCCCAGCAGAGGGTGCCGGATGTCTCCCGACTCCACGATCCGGAAGGTTCCGGACAGCTCCGGCTCCCGGTACACCTGCAGGTCGATTTCATCTCCGGGTTGCAAAGTGTATCCGTTTTCCCACGAATCGATCTCCGGCGCCACAGCCGCCGGAGGCAACACCTTCTCTGCCTGAATCGAGACGGAATCCTTCGAGGGAGGCATTATTAGGATGCGGGGGTCGGATGTCCTGCATCCGCCGCCCCACCCAACGAGGAGCAACACCAGCCACGCCGGGCGGAACCTGCTGTGCAGTAAAAAGGACGTCATGTTCTGACTGTAAACCACCCGGTCGGGAAACGCATTAAAGAAAGAGACCTCGCGGATCAATAATTCCAACTGGTCCGAAAGGTCCAGCGCCCTGAATCGTAAGAGGTTCTGTCCGTGCTCTCCGACCCGGTTTCCTGGCTTCCCTCATTCTGCACATAGGAATAGGCCAGACCGAACGAAAGATTCTTTTGAGCCCACCAGTCCAGACCCAGCGCGTATCCCCAATATTGGTCTTCCCGTCCATCATAGACCAGCGGGTCGCTCTCGGAGAAGCGGGCCGGAGCGGCCACCGGTCCCTGATAGTCCGTCACACCCAAAAAGACAGACGCATTGCCGCGCAATCGCTCGGTGAATAATCTCCGCATGAGGCCGACCGACAAGCGCTGGTCAATGGTCGTGCTTCCAGCGGAATTGATCGCCGGCCGAATGTCTGAGTACAGCTCCGTGGAAAACGTGGTCAGTCCGAACGGGTTGGCTTCTCCGGCTAAAGAGGCAATCCAGTCGTCCACATCATTCAACTCCGCACTGTCCATTTTCCGCCACATATGCCCGACACGACCGGAGGCGCTTGTTTTTGGACTCGGCTTTCCACGCACGCCGACCGACAGATCGAAGAAATCGGCATCCCCAAAGTCGTCCGGCTTTGTGTCCAGATCATCGCGGCCAACGCCGCCTTGCACGAACGCTTCGCTTCGCGCGGTCATTCGATGGTAGAACCGGCCTGCGCCATAGGTCCGCTGGTAATCGACATACTCCGGATCATCGAATTCATGGAGTTCGACGGCGCCCACAATCGACGCGCTCGACTTGGAGGTCAGGCGATGTTCCACCTCCACATCTCCAATCCAATCCTCCTTCAAGATGCGCGCCCCTACCAGCGTGTTCAGACTTTCCAGCCGTCGATACCCCGCGCGGCCCTGAATCTGACTTTTCCCGGTCTGGTACACCCCCCCCAGCGTCAGCATATGACTTGGATTATCATCCAGCAGGTCCGAACTGTTGTAGAGCGGGATGATGCTCCCGTAGTCTGCGTACAGATGGTTATGATCCGGTCTCCCGTAGATCGCCATGACGCCGGGGATCAGGTCGACCACCGTTCCATCCTCTGTTCCCTGAGCATCCAGAAACAGATTGTCGTCCCGGGTCGCGGTGAGGGTCACCCGGGGCAGAATCGACCAGTCCGTCACGGGAATATAGAACGGCTCGAACTCGTCATCTCCCCGATCTATATCGCTGGCGGCATCCGTACCCCGCGAATAAAAATTCGCGGTGTAATAATCGTTCCGCGCCTGAACGGGCCAAACCGAAAAGAGGATGGCTCCGGTCCCTATCGCAGTGAATCGTGTCAGGATGTGTTTCATAAGAATTATCGAACCTCCATGTATCGGAACCCCTGGATGAGTTGCAACTCGCTGTCTTTGTACCCCTTGCCCTCTGGCGTCAACACATCGTGCTGCCATAGATCCGCAGGACGATCTGTCCGGTGTTCCGGTTGCTGAATCCACTGTTGCGTCTTCCCCTGAACCAAACCGCGATTAAACCAGCCCACCCGGTAATTGGAAAAGAGGGGCAGGATCTTCTCGAAGGTGTTGTCCTCCTGCCGGAGCAGCCAGTCCGTGCACACGATCGGACGATTATACCGCTGCATCAGCAATAGCAGGGCCTGCACGTTCTCCACGCTGGCAAAACTGTGGAAGGTCACAAGGTCGGATCGCTCCAATTCGCGGGCCGTCATGGCGCTACCGAACTCTTTCCACGCAGGAACGGACAAGGGCTGTTCGGGATCGATCTCCCTCGCCCAATTAAACGCCTGATCCATGAGCGGCAGAGTCTTCTCCCACAGGGCGTCATTGCCCGCCGTGTTGTACAGATCCCAGAACAGAATCCGATCCTCCTTCTTGAACTTCTTCAGGACGGCCTTCTCATAGGCCTCAAGGTCCGGCCAGACAAAGCGATCCGTCACCCGGACGGGTCCCGGACTGGGCGTCCACTGGGCATTGTGCAGAGTCGGTTCCGGCCCGGGCTGCGGACCCGCAACCGGATCGCGATGAGCCAGATTCAAATCATCAAAAATAACCGGAACCACGCGCAATCCATGCTTGCCCGCAAGTTCGAGAAATCTTTCGACTCGATCGAGAAATCCATCCGGGTCCTCTTTCCACGCCACGTATTGCAACTGCACGCGCAGGGCGTTGTACCCGACCGCTTGAGCCCAACCGAGCTCCTCGTCGATCGTGTTCTCGTCAAAGGTGTCTTTCCTCCACATCTCCGTGGAATTGACCGCCGTTCTCGGAATATAATTAACGCCCCGCAGTACGCCGACGCGCTCCCACCAATTCCAGATCCGCTCCACGCCCCACCGTCTTACATCGCCCGGAATTCCTTCCGAGGGCGGAGGAGTCAAAACCATCTCCAAAGCCGTCGGTCGATACGAGGGGCTCACATCGTTAATCACTCCAGTGGAACCCAGAAAAATCGGGGCCCTTTGCCGGCTCAGGTAGCCGGCCAGGCCGATCCGGTCAAACCCTATGATCGGATTCATGAAGGTCTCGAGATCCTGAAAATATTCCCGGCAAAGCTCAAACTGACGTAACGGGGAATCCGCCGGACTCTCCTCTTGTTTCAGCTCCACTCCACCTCCGGCGCCGGATCCCATCCAGACCCCCTGCCCCGAGGATACCGCAGTCCGCAGGCCTCCCTTTGGCACCACGCCGATTTCATATTGTTCACAGAATACGCTCCACCCTTCCGTTCCGCGCTGGGCCACGACAAAGGAGCCCCCTCCGGATTCCACCGCCCCGACTTCTGTCCGGATCTTGATCTCCAGCAGGGCCGAAGGCACGCCGGCATGAACCAGAATGCGTCCCCGGTGAAGATCCAGGGTGATTTTTCGAATGATATCTTTTTCACTGGCTGGAAGCCCATCGGCTGTGTGCCGCAGTTCCGTGACCGTAAATTCCGTCTCTGGCGCGACGCAGATCACGGCGCCCGGAGTCAGGACAACACACAGCCGCCCGTCTTTTCCGGTCATGATTCGAGAGGTCTCACCCACTGCAGCCCCGTCGAACAGTTCGATGGTTTTTGTCCGCCCCTCGTGAACCGGGCCCGTATACACCCGCGCTTCCGCGCTTCCGGTTTTCGCCACCACAATCGCTTCGCCGGTCCGCGAAATCTCCTTCGCCATGCCGGGAAAGCCCAGTCCTGAAAAAAGGACGAAATACGCCAGATACCTGACCGAGTAAACGAGGCTTGTTTTGTTCATAATTTTCTATACCTTTTTATTTGGAAAGAAACCCAACGTCATGTCCAACCCCCGACTTCCACCGCATTCTCCTGAGACACCCGATCCCGGCCAGGTGATCCTTCATCTTCTGGAGCAGAATACGCCGGTCTGTTTTTCCGCCGGCGGTCCAAGCATGAACCCCGCGATCCGCCACGGAGATACCGTACAGGTCCGGCCGACATCCTCCTCCGATCCCCGCCCCGGAACCCTTCTCCTGTACAAAAAAAACGGGCGTCTTGTTCTTCATCGGCTCATCAAAATCCGGAACCGGGATGACCGGTATTTTTTTGTCGCCGATGCCGCCCTTCAGGGCGGTGAATGGATCCCGCGTCAAGACGTGCTGGGAATCGCTGTTTCGCTCCAGCGTGCCGGAAAACTCCGGCTTCTCGATCATCGCATGGAACGACTGACTGGAAGAATCCGCTATCTTCTGCGGCCCATACGACGACCTCTGGTTCGTGTCTGGCTTTATTTTCATGCGCAGACTCCAACCCCTTCCAGTCTGTGCGATTCTAAAACATCCACCACAGATAACGTGTTTGTAAAATAACACGCGGCAACGTCCGCGGTCCGGGCGATGCGCTCAACCGCATCCAGCGCGCCTTGCGCCCATGCGTCCTCAAACCAGGGAATCCCCGCCACATCCAGGAGGGCAAGGCGGACGGAGGATTCGGTCATCGGCTCCACCCGGTTCTGCAAGGCCTGATGAAGGAAATAAATCCCGCCCAGCGGAACCTCATCCGCCTCGGCAAATCGACCCGACCCGTGCCACGGCGTCCCCGACACCCGCAATCGGCCGTCGCGATGAAACACCATGGCGCGGTCATCATTGAGAATTCGCCAGCCCCGGGCGTGACACAAAGCGGACAACGTGGACTTGCCGGCGCCGCTGCGTCCGGCGAAGACCCAGCCCAGCCCGTCTTTCACTGCAAGGGCGGAGTGAAGCACGAGACCGCCGCAGCGGGACAGCAGGGCCCATGAAAGAATCTGATCCAGAGGATATCGCAAAGGGGCACTCCACATCGCGGAATCCGTACCGACCCCCTCCGGATCGAGATTCAGCACCGCGTGGTCCAACGCATGCGAAAGACGACAATAGACTCTCGCCCGTTCGCGACCATGAAATCCCGAGCAAATAACGCAGTCCGGCCCGTCCTCCCAGATCGCCCAGTTCAATCCCGCTCGATACATCGGCTCCGTAACCGGAATCGCCAATGCCTTTCGCTGTACGGAAACCGGCATCGTCCGGATCCCGGCGACCGAAGAGGACGCCGGCGATTCCGCATCAGAAGGATCGCACGCCGTCCAGAACCCGCGATACGCCGGATCTGGATAGTGTACCCGGCACCCGGCAGGAACCCGAAGATTCCAGCAGAGCGGTCCGATCTTCAGATGACCGGCAGAAATCAAGAACCTCCCTCTAGCGCAGTGATCGGCGGCCCCACGCACCCTGCATCCGACCCCAATTTACAGCCCTCTGAAAGGGTCTCCTCGATGGCCAGCTCCACCCGTTGCAGCTCAGGCCGTGCATAGGGAAGCCGCGAGCCGGCGGATTCGCCTCCCGGTGTTGTTTGTTCGGATTCATTCATGGATGGATTCTTTCTCCTGCTTCCAGGTCATAGCGGCCTGATACCGCAATTCAGTGGTTTTTCGTATGTACTCTGATTCCTGTTCCTCATTGCCCGTTTCCAGATAATTAAACGCCGGACAATGTGTACAGGCTCCTCTTAATGAGCCTGTAAAGCTAGTCTTTTTCACGCTCCGTGTCTTTTGATGCAATTCAGCGAGATCGCCTTTCCACATTTCGAGAAAGGATCGCCCCTTCGGAGAACGACGGTACTGGGCCGCCATCAAACAAGGTGCCAGATCGCCAGCCGGGTCCGCGCAAAAACTGGTGGTCCCCGCGCAGCAACCATACAGCCGATCACTCACTGGAAGGGCCGCCGTCTCCTCAATTCTCCGGAGCCAGTGCTCGCGACGTTCCAGCGTGGCCATATCACTGGCCACAACGTCTTCCGGGGACACCCGTAAATCCAGCGGGCGGTTCGATCCGCCGGTCAGGCAGGGAAAAATCGCGGCATCGTAACGAAACGGCAAGCCCATCGATTCGGCTTGCGCGGCCATTTCCTCCAACTCCTGCTGATTGAGGGTCATCAGGATGGTTTTCAATCCAACCCGAATGCCGGCTTCATTCAGTTTGCGAATCCCGACCCAGGCGCGGGCATGGGATCCGGGAATACGGGTCACTCTTTCGTAAACTTTCGCGGTTGCCCCGTAAATGCTGATCTCCACTTTTCTCGGAGGCAGTTCCCGAAACAGGGCGACGAGGGAATCGGTCACTAGAATTCCGTCGCAATACACCGTGACCACCAGACCCAATTCACGGGCATGGCGGTAGATTTCAGAGAAATCCCTTCGCATCATCGGGTCGCCACCAGTGATCAGCAGGTAGAGACAGCCCGCCGCCGCCCATTCATCCAGCGACGCCTTGACGGCCTCAGTGCTCCGCTCTTGTTCCTGTTTTCGGTGCGGATCCTTTTGGCTTCCCAGATAACAGTGCTGGCAACGGAGATTGCAACGGCTTGTTAATTCCAAAGTTGCAGAAATAGGAATCCGCGATCTGCAGGCGCGAGCGCGGAACCCTGCAGTCCACCCGGTTGACAGAATCGAACAGGCTGGGGCGGATTTCACGGGATTTCCTCCAGCAGACGCTGATCGACGAGTAATCCCGCATAGTCTTCGCAGTCGGTCAGCGCCCGATCCGGTTGCACTTCATACCTTTCCGACAGCGCTTGAGCGGTTTCCGCCACGGTCTTACCGGAGGACAACCGGTCCCAGACAAACGCGCCCGTCGGATTCATAGGAAACACACAGGGCTTCTGCGCGGATAACCCGGAAACCGGAACCAGAAGCTGGTCCTCTCCGATCCGCCGAAGCACGACCCGGCCCGCAGGCCGGTACGTGCGCTTTTTTACCCCCCTTGTCATACTCCCCATACTCCTTAACAGCCGTAGTTTACCGCTATTGTCGATTTACGCGCAAGTCGATAAACAACTGGTTCGCATTCGGCCGGTTGATCCGGGTGCGAACGGTCTCCATGACGCCGTCGGGATCCGTTCCGACCGCAGTGGTGACCAGATCGGACGGCTGATCCTCCCAGGTTCCCAGAAGATCTTCCGTCACGCGGAGCCGATAGGCGACATCGCGCCGGGCCACCCGTCGCTTCCACTGGATCAGAAGATCGCCGGACGCCTCTTTGCCCAGAACATTCAGGCCCGCCGAACGACCGGACCCTCCAGGCCCGGTGCCGAGCGCGTAATGGACAAAATTCGCCCCGGATCCATCGACATCCGCATCGGGAGCGCTGACGACGGCATTGGTCAGATCCTCCGGACTGAACCGCTGCCAGCGCCACTCGGCGAAGCCCTGATCCTGTGCATGACCGCCGGGTACGCCGCCCAGCTTCAGGGCCGGATCGCCCAGCAGATTGTAGATCGCAAACGTCTCCCCGTCGAAGGCGTTGCCCTGGACCGCCCGCCGCGCCCGAAGCACGGCCAGTCCGAGGGTTCCGGAGCCATCCTGAAGCAGGGTCTGGTAGAAGGCCTCGCCCAGAACCAGTGCCGGATCGTTGTAGGACAGTCCGGACGGACCCCACACCGCCACCGCTCCGCCTGCGCTACGCAGCAACAGTTCGCCCAGACAATCCGATCCGGGGGCCTCGTAGCGGCCGACCAGACAACTGAGGGCTACGACGATCGGCCGGCGGGTGTTGTTCATCGCCCGGACATCGGCTTCCGTCAGTAGATTCTCCGAACTCAGATTGGCCCGGCCGCCGTGGCCCGTGTAGTGGATGAAGCCCGCTCCGTTCTGGAACCGGCCCATCAACTGCTCGCGGGCTTGCGTCAGGGGAACCTGACTCAGATAAATCCGGGCCACGTCATGACCCCCCGGAAGAGCCAGGGCGGCCAACTGCTCGTTGGCCGCATCGAAGTCGCCCGCCGAGGTGTCGGGAATATCCGCGGCAAAAACCAGCTCTTTCTGCCACGCCTCTCCGAACTGTGTTTCAAACGCCTGGATCTTGCCGATCATGGCGTCCAGTTCGGACGAAGTCCGGGCCGGGAGCCGGCCGATCGCCAGATCCGGCAGCCCGTCGCCGTCCAGATCCGTAAACAGACCGTCCGATGCGAACAACCCGAGGTTGGTGTGCATCAGGAGCGGCGGCAGCGGATTGACTTCGCTGTTCAGCGTGCCCAGATAGTCGTAATGCCCGTTACCGGCCAGCACCACCATCCAGGGCGATTCCGCCCACTGCGCCGACGCGTACCGCAACAGCCCGGGGATCGCCTCCGGAGTCCGGAGTCCGTGCGCGAACAGATCGCAGATATCCTCGAACACCGCCACGCCCGCGCGCAGCCCCTGCTGCCGGCGATACCCGGCCAACCGCTCTGCGGCCGGCTGCATGGCCCGGGAGGTGATCACCAGATAGTCGATGCGGTTCTCCGTGGAGAGGAACCAGGCCTCGCCTGCGGCGGGGATCGGCTGCAGCATCGCCAGGCTCCCGGTCTCGACCACCGAGAACCGCTCGGCCTCCCCGTTCACCGTCCAAAGCTTTTCGGGAAGGGCTCCGTTTTCATCGGCAATCCGGACCGGCAGCTCCGGGTCCGTGACGGATACCGCCCAGGGCGCCGTGAAGCCTGCGGCGGAAACCGCCGTCTCCGAACCGGACCCGAACTGGACCGACGACGCTCCGGGCACGAGCGTGCGTTCGAAATCGGCGTCGATCCGGTCCACCACGAAGTAGCTATGCGTCGCGCCGGCTTGCAGCACGCCGCGGACGGTGAGGGTGTTTTCGCCGGACGTTGCGGTTCCATCGGGTACGATCCATTCCGCAACATGCGTCTCCTGTCCGTCGAACGTCACAGAGCCCAGCACAACCCCGTTCAGGCTGATCTCCGCCTGATGATCCGGGTCGCGCTCTGTGCTCGACCAGCCGATCAGGCGGACGCGCAGGACGAGCTCGCCGCCGGCATATCCGGTCAGATCAAGCGGGAAGTCGCGCGTGGCGTTCGGGGTCGCGCCGCTGAGGATGTAGTTCCAATAATAAAAATCTTCCGGCCAGACTCTCAGGCTGTCCAGAGGATAGCGGTCTTCCTCAAAGCGCATGGACACCGGGAAGAGGGTCGCGCCCGCGCCCGACCCGGGATTCCGTCGCTCCATCCGGACGCCGGCGCCCTGCGTGAGGAGCACCGCCGCATCGCGGGTGTACCAGTTGGTCGTGGCTTGACCAAAAAAGACGAGACGGGCGTGCTCCGCATCATAGTCGTAGGGAACGGCGCGCCCAAGGGAATGGAGGGCGATCTGCCCGTCTGAGGCCAGACTCGCCACGGTCTCCAGCGGCAGGCCCATGCCTCCGGCGATGGCCGTCAGGGCCACACCGTACAGACCTTCCTTGCGGAACAGAACCTTCAGGGTATCCGACGGCCCGGCGGCTTCCGCCGCCGCCACCACCAGCACAGGCGCTTGCGTCAGAACCGCCGCGGCCTTCTTCGGCGCGGGAACGGAAAACTTGACGGAATGCGTTCCCAAGTCGGCCGTGTCGCCTGCCAGTTCCACTTCCTCAATCCGATACGATGCGACCTGGTCTTTCGCGGCGGCCGGATCGATCACAGAATAGCTCGATCCCGCTTCGTTAAACGCCGCGGGAATCAGCAGATCGGTGAGCCGGGTTTCCGCACCGGTCCCGGAGTCGACCCGGTAGACCAGGAAGCCGGCCGTGCCGTATTCCGAACCCGTCCGCCACACCACCCGGCCTTTGTCGGTCCATTCGCCCAGCACTTCGGCCACTTCGGCCCGCGTGGGACTCTTCTTCCGGATTCCAAGGTCCACGGTCCGATTCGTCGTGTTGCCTGGCAGGGCGAACGGCGAGGTGAAAACAAAGTTGCCCACCCCGCCGCTGGTTCCGTCACTATCCAGAGCATCGTCCCCGCCAGCGTCCGGAGGGGAGGTGACCAGATTCGTCGGGTTGAGAGCTCCCAGGTTGAACCGGATGATATAATTCGCCGGGAAAACATTAGAAAAAAGGTACAGTCCGTTCAAATCCGTGGTCGTCGAGGCGAGGACCGTTCCATTCGTGGACAGGAGCGCGACGGGGACATTTGCGTAATTGTTGGTCTCCCCTGCATCCTGAATCCCGTCCTTGTCCGTGTCGAACCATACCCGGTCGCCGATCACGCTAGGCTGCGTATATCCGAAGTCCACGTCGGTTCGATTCTGATTCGCGTTCAACAGGAAGGTGGCTGAACCGTCCTTCGGAGCGGTCAGGTCGTAACTGATCAGAAGGCCGGCCGGCAGCGTATTGGTGTCTACCCGAGCCGTGTAGGTTCCGGCGACCAGGTTTGTAATCACATAGGCCCCGTCGCCCGCCGTCACAGCCGACGGCTCGGTGAGCGCGTCAAACACGTCGTTGCCGTTCATGTCGGCATACACTCGAACGCCGTTGATCCCGGCTTCACCGCCATCCTGAACGCCGTCGCCGTCGATATCGTTCCACACACGGTCGCCAAAGCTGGCCGTGGTACGGTAGCCGAAGTCCACATCCGTCGCGTTCTCCGACTGCACCAGAATCCGCGTCCCCTCGTTGTCGGTGGTCGGGGCAGTCAGGTCATAGGTCTGAACAGAGCCCGCCGGAAGGGTGCTGATTTCCACACGAACCACATAGGTCCCCGGCGGCAAGTTGCCGATCACGTAGTTCCCGTTGAGATCGGTGTAGGTGAACCGTTCGACTCCCTGATCAAGGAGATTGTTGCCATCTTCATCGATGTATACCAGAACGCCCGCAATGCCCGGCTCGCCCGCATCCTGGACGCCGTCGCCGTCGACATCGTTCCACACACGGTCGCCGAGGGTGGCATCATCGCGGTAGCCGAAATCCACGTCCGTCCGGCTGCTCCCGCTCAACACAACGATCGCCGTGCTGTCCGTGGTTGGCGCGGTCAGGTCGTAGGTCTGCGCCAGGC
>Ga0315270_10001253_pt1 | contig 13521 bp, 10 predicted proteins | sample C1_bottom_MG_FD_204932 | JGI IMG/M metagenome (GOLD analysis project Ga0315270, IMG submission 204932) | Sediment microbial communities from Yellowstone Lake, YNP, Wyoming, USA - C1_bottom | ecosystem: Environmental > Aquatic > Freshwater > Lake > Sediment | place: USA: Wyoming | collected... | reverse complement strand
AATTTCGACTGGCTGGTCAAAAAGGCATGGATGCTACCGCATCCCGCCCACCTGACCAGGGTTACTCAAAATTGCACTTCATTCCTGAATTCGCCATCAGTGATAGCGCCAAATGCTTTGCAAGGGCCAATTATCAAATTTTCATCCTGATAAGTTGTCGAGCGTGCACTCAAGAAAAACATCGAAGCTTCCTTTGGTGTAACTGCAAAGTGTTCACAGACTTCAAACTGTTTAGCCTCAGCGGGTCTTTCCACATCTACTCCCACAACCGTGAATTCCCGCGCATTTGCGGAAGTGGCGATTAAGAAGACAAAAATAATAGCGCGCATACTATGCTTGCACTCTAACGTGAAGTAGACACCCGCAGCGGTATATATCCCGGAATTTCGAGGTGTATGATCCGTCGCATCATTGCAGTCAGCCCTTTGTTTGTTATCAAATAATCAAATTGGAGATTGCGTTATGGGCACACAAACCACACCGCTTGATTCCCCTCCACCCAAACTGCCCGATCAAGTCTGCGGCAAGATCAGGGGCAAATACCACAGCATCCGCACAGAAACGCTCGGCTCAGGGCGAACGGCGTTTTCCAACAACCTGCTAAAATTTACAGCGGGAAATGACACGCCACCACCCGCCCCTCTCCTGCGGCCTTGAGCGTGGGTGGATTGACGGCATCGGTGCAGATGGCGGGCCGACCGCGTTCAGCATACACCGGGCAGCGCGGCGCGAAACGGCAACCGCCTTTGGGGCGCTCGAAGTCAAACACACCCCAGGCAGGCGCGCTGCCTTGCTCCGCTATTTCCTTGGAGCGTTTCTCGACTATCGAAGACCACAAGATCGAGGTGTAAGGATGCCGGGGCGTTTTTGCAATTTCCTTCGCCGGCCCCATCTCGACGATCTGCCCCAGATACATCACGGCGACGCGATGGCTCATCAGCTCGACCAGTTGCAAGTCGTGCGAGATAAAAAGGTATGACAAACCGAATTGCGTTTGCAAATCGCGCATCAGGTTGATGACCTGGGCCTGAATGGAGACGTCGAGCGCGCTGGTCGGCTCATCGGCCACGATCAGCTTGGGGCGCACCGCGAGCACGCGGGCGATGCCAATGCGGCGCTTTTCGCCGCCGGAGAGTTCCGCCGGGAAATTGGCGAGCTTGTTCTTTTTCAGATTGACCAAGTCCATCAATTCGTAAACCCTGCGCTGCACGGTTTCCTTGTCGGCATCCGGCTCGCGCACGAGTATTGCTTCGCGCAAAATATCTTCGATGCGCACCTTGGGGTTGAGCGCGGCGTCGAGGTCCTGGAAGATCATCTGGATGTCGCGGCGCAACGGGCGGAATTGCGCCTGGGTCTGCTTGGTGATGTCCGCGCCCCGGTAGCGGATGGTGCCGCCGGTCACGTCGTGCAGCTTGAGGATGGCCTTGCCGGTGGTGGTCTTGCCGCAGCCCGATTCGCCGACCAGCCCCAGCGTTTCATTTTCGTGCAGATCAAAGCTCACGCCGTCTATCGCCGGGATCACCGAGTCCGCATCGCGCGACAGCGCGCCGAGCAGGCCGCGCCGGTTGGCGAAGTGCTTGCGCAACTCCCGCACTTCGAGTATCGGCTGTTCGGGTATCGGTTGTGACATGTCTGTCCTGTGTAAAAAATTATTGGGGTGAATACAGCCAGCAGCGGATGCGCCTGCCCGGCGCGATCTCGAACATATCCGGCTCCCGGCTGTCGCAACGCGCGCGCACGGCATCGTTCATGCGCTGGCAGCGCGCCTTGAAGCGGCATCCGGGCGGCACGTTGATAGTGTCCAGCACTTCGCCCTCGATCGCGGGCAGATGACCCGAGGCGGTGACATTTTCCGGGCGCGGCGTGGAGCTCAGCAGCGCGCGCGTGTAAGGATGACCGTCCGCATGTTCGTCCAGCACATCGTCGGCAGGGCCGGTTTCCATGACGCGCCCGCCGTACATCACGGCGATGCGGTCGGAAAGCCGGGAGATCACACCGATGTCGTGGCTGATCAACACCATGGTCATGCCCAGACGCGCCTTCAGGTCGTCGAGCAAGTCTACGATGCGCGCCTGTATCGTGGCATCCAGACCGGTGGTGGGTTCATCGGCGATAAGCATTTGCGGTTCGGCGGCCAGCGCCATGGCGATCATGGCGCGCTGACTCATCCCGCCGGAAAGGCCGTAGGGATGGTTGTTGTAGCGCATGCCCGGCGAGTCAATACGCACCTGCTCCAGCCAGTACAGCGCTTTTTCCTTGGCCTCTGCCGCGCCCTTGATGCCGGTATGCAGGCGCACGGACTCGGCGATCTGTTTGCCCACGGTCTCAAAAGGATTGAGCGCGGCTCTGGGGTTCTGGAAAATCATGGAAATTTTTCCGCCGCGTATGTCCCGCAAATTTTGGTCTGCCTGTTTTTGCCAAGCCTGGTTGTCCTTGGAAGCCTGCATGATGCGCCCGTCGCGGCGCTCAACATTAACATGGGCATCCAGTCCCTCCAGCAAGTTTTGCGGAGTCTCACCACCATAAAAAGTGACCTTGCCGGTGATGACGCCCGGCGTGGTGGTCACCAGCCCCATCGCGGAAAGCATGGTGACACTCTTGCCGCTGCCGCTCTCACCGACGATGCCCAAGGTTTCGCCGCGCAGCACTTCGAGGTCCACGCCGTCCACCGAGCGCACGAACGCGCGCTTCACCCGCGAATAAAAATAGGTGCGCAAGTCCTCGATGCGCAAGAGGGGTGGATTGGTCATCTCACTCATCGGCTTTGCTTCCATTCGAAGATGTTGTTCAGGCCGTCGCCCAGCAGGTGGAAGCCCAGCACGGTCAGCATAATCGCGAAAGCCGGTGCCGTGGAGGGCCAGAAGTTGCCCTGCATCAAATAATTTGCGCCCGCCTGCACCATGTTGCCCCAGGACGGCGTCGGCTCCTGCACGCCGAAGCCCAGATAACTCAGGCTGGTCTCCAACAGCACCGCCTCGGCCATGCCTATGGTCGCCTGAATCAACAGTAGCGCACGGCAGTTGTACCAGAGAATGTGCTTGAAAATAATCACCGCCGGGGACAGGCCCAGCGCCACCGCTGACTCGATGAAGTTGCGCTCCTTGAGCATCAGCACCTTGCTCTTCACCAGCATGGCGATGGTGGGCGCGGTGGTGATGCCGAACACCAGCATGATGGTGTAGATGTCGGGACGGAACGCGGCGATCACCAGCAGCATCAGCACCATGCGCGGCAGGGAATCAATCAGGTTGGAGAAATAGGCCACCCCGCCTTCCGCGCGCCCGCCGCGATAACCCGCGAGCACGCCCAGCAGCGAACCCAGACCCAGCGAAATAATCACGGCCAGCAGGCCCGGCAGGAAATAGGCCTGAATGCCGAGGATCAAACGTGTCAGCATATCGCGTCCCATGAAGTCGGTGCCGAGCAGGTAACTGCCGGTAAATGGCGCTGCCATCATAGCATCCAGATCCATCGCCTCCGGGTCGTGCGGCAGCCATTTGAGTGCGCCCAGCACATAGGACACCAGCACCACACACACCACCACCAATCCGTAAATCACGCTCAGACGGTCACCCCGTCTGGCGCTCTTCCATGCCGAAAACGATGAATATTCGCTGACGGTATCTACGTCCTGCCGGTAGGTAAATTTCATTCAGTATCCCAAACTCAAACTTATAGATGCGACGCGCGCGGATTCACCGCGACATACACCGTGCGGTGGAAGAAGCTGCCCAGACGAACAACTATCGCGGCCAGCAGTGTGATCGCCATGATCACCGGATAATCGCGGTCTTGCGCCGCCTGCCACGCAACCCGCCCCAGCCCGGGCCAGTTGAACACTTGCTCGACGATGATCGCGCCGCCCAGCACGAAGGGCATCTTGGCCGCGATGATCTGCGACACCGGCAACAGCAGCGCTTCCTTGTAGGCGTGCCGCCAAATGGAGGCGCCTTTGGCGCGCGCGGTGCGCACGTATTCCTCGCTCATGACGCGGGAGATTTCCTCGCGCAAGTAGCGCACAATTTCCGACAGCGCGCCATTGCCCAAGCCCAGCAGCACCACCGGCAGCAGGGCATACAGCCAGCTCAGTTGCTGGTTCTCGTCGGTCGCGGAAAGGATGGGGAACAGGCCCAGTTGCTTGGTAAAGAAATAGATCAGCATGTAGCCCAACCAGAAGGTGGGCAAGGCCGACACCAGATAAACCAGCAAGGTGCTCGAGCGCGCGATGCGGCTGGCCGGGCGCACCGCCGCAATGGCCGCGATTGGGATGGCGACCCCCAGCGTGACCAGCAGCGAACCGACCGTGAGGAATAGCGTTTTCCCCCCGCTGGAGATCAGCTCATGCGCCACCGGCTGGCCGCTGCGCGTGGAAATGCCGAAGTCCCCTTGCAGCACATTGCCCACCCAGGCCAAGTATTGCCCATACCAGGTCTTGGGTATGCCGAGCGCCTCGTAAGCGGCATCGCGTTCGGCACCGGACAGCGTGCGCCCTCCCAGCAAGGCAGCAAACGGGTCGCCCGGCGCAAGATACAGGATCACGAACACCACCAGGCTCACGCCGAGCAGCAAAGCTGCGGTGGCAGCCAATTCGCGCGACAAAACCTTCGCAGACGCTTTCCAGGGAAAACGCTTCATCCGTTTATTCCCTGAAACCGAGCCATTCCTTGCGCGTTGCGCGATGCGTGGCACTCTATCAAAACCGGCCTGCCAGAAGACAGGCCGTTATTGAGTTTGCACTCCATCCTATTTCACCTTGGCAGGCTCAGCCGCCGGAGCGCCCTTGTCTTCGCCCTCGCCGATATACCAGGTATCGGCATACGAGAAGAACTTGTAGGGATGTATCTGCACCGCGCGTACTTTGCGGTCATAGGCCGCATAATTGGTGAGTGTCCACAAAAATGTGTACGGGCTTTCCTCGGCAAGCTTCTCATGCAGCTTGCGGTAGATGGTGCGGCGCTTTTCATGATCCAGCGTGTTCTTGGCCTCGACCAGCAGGCTGTCAATTTCCGGATTCGAGTATCCGCCGAAATTGTTGCGCCATGCGCCAATTTCACTGGAGTGAAACAGCGACGAGATGTCAGCCGAGTCATCGAACACCCAGGATGCGAACATGATGTCAAAGTCGTGGTTCGCGAATACCGCTTCCTTCCAGGACTGCCATTCGAGGAACTCGACATTGATCTCGGCACCCACCCGGTGCAAATAGTTCTTGAACGCGAGCACCACGCGTTTGACCGATTCGCTTTCCTGTGCGATAGGCACCTTGAGCGTCAACACCAGACGCTTGCCGTCCTTGACCATAATCCCATCGCTGCCCTTTTGGAAGCCAGCTTGGTTCAGCAGCTTCTCGGCCGCCGCAGTATCGTATGGCAAAGGTTTGACGTCCAGATTGTATGCCCAGGAACCCGGCGCAAACGGTCCCGAGATCACTGTGCCCTGATTATTGAAAAACGAGTTCAACATTTCGCTGCGGTTGATCGCCAGCGTGAATGCCTTGCGCACACGCTTGTCCGCCAGCAGCGGGTTGCGGGCGTTGTAACCAAAAAACTGGTACGACAAGGCGCTGTAGGATTGCAAACGCAAACGCTTGTCGCCCTGAATCTCGGGCACGTTGCGCGGATTGACCAGCACCGACATGTCTATGCTGCCGTACATCAATGCCTGGTTCATGATGTTCTGATCGGCAAACGGTTTGGCCACGAAACGCGAAATTTTCGGTGCCCCCTTGAAGTAATCCGGGTTCGCTTCCAGCACGATCTCGCCGTTGGCCGTAGTTTCCTTGTAACGGTAAGGGCCGGTGCCGATCGGGTGTTGCACAAACGGATCGTCGCGACCGAGGAAGGCAGCATTGGCCGGGCCGAATTCGGGAATGATCTTGAAGGTGAACTTCGGCAGCGCGTTCATAATCGGGCGCTTCAGCGTGAAGCGCACGGTGTTCGCATCCAGTTTTTTGACTTCGCTGACAAACTCGTAACGCACTTTCAGCGGCGTGACGGTGCGCGGATGCATCATGATGTTGTAGGTGAACACCACATCGTCGGCAGTAAATGGCTTTGCCTCTTCTCCCGGCTTGGGATGCCATTTCACATCCTTGCGCAGGTGGAAGGTGTACTCCAGGCCATCGGCAGATTGTTCCCAGCTTTCAGCCAGTTCGGGTACGACCTGTTGCTTGTTGTTGATGCCGACCAGACCGTTGAACAACAGTTCGGTGATGCGCATCGAAATCATATCGTTGCTGGTGATCGGGTCGAGCGTGGTGGGACGGCCATATTCACCGTAACTCAAGCCGGCACTTTTGCCGGAAACGGCAGGCGCTGTATCCGCATAAGCCTCTACTTGGCAGACAGCCAAACCGCACAGCACGGCCAGCATCCAGAATTTTGCCTTTCGCATTTTACTCATGATTCAATCCTCACTATTATTTAGAGTGGGTATCGGCTTTCGCCAACACAAAACTAATCAAAATATTTTGGCATCGCCGGCGCTGCGATACTCGGTGGAATACACCCCCTGCCCCGTCTCCTGCAACTGGCGAACCGCCGGAAATTCCTTGCTCATTTCAAAATATATCTCGAGTGATTCGGAAAAACTCTTGCCGGCAAAATAAAGATCGGCCAAGCGCGCCAACAACAGCGGATCGTTGGAATCAATCCGGTTCTTGTTGCTTTTATCCCGCGCCGTCTCCATTTCCATCAGCGCGCGATCATTTTTTCTTTCAGCGGCATACTGTTCACCCACCGCGAAATGCAGGCTGCGATAACGCTCACCCTGATTCGCCGCCGCCATGCTGCGCGCGCTCGCAACCACGCCGGGGCAGCTTGCCTTGTACCGGACGCACGCGCTCAACACTTCGGCCAGCATCGCGGGATCTTGCCCGAACTTGCGACCCATCTCGGCCAACGCGGCATTGCCATGAGCCGCCTTGCCATTACGAACATCCAGCGCCGCCTGCATCACGCCCAGCCGGTCATGATAGGCCGCCGGAAGATCGCTCGCGGCAAGCAACTCCGGCAACAGTTTCGCCGCATCGCCAAATTGGTTGTTGTTCAAATAGAGTTCGACCAGAAAATAACCGGCCACTGATTTATAACGCGCGTCGGCTCTGACGCGCTGCAACAGCCGCTCCGCCTCAATCTGGTCCAGTTCTGCAAGATTGCCGAGCAGAGCGGGATCGTAGAAACGGACTACCTTGGTCTTGCTGATGGTTTCTTCGTAAGAAGGCCGGCCTATATCGGCGGCAATCAGCGGGAATGCCTTCTCGGGATGCCCGCTGCGCGCATAGACCGCGATCGCATTGGTAATGGCCCTGACTGGCAAGGCCGGATTGGCCTTGGACAGCTCAGCCAACGACTGGTCGAGCTGCGCTGCGGCTTCCGTGCGATGCGCCGGGGTCATGCTCATGATTGCGGCAAACTGGCTGCGCACCAAAGGATCGTTGCTGCGCGTTGCGGGCAGCGCGCCTTTTTGCGCCACCGACAACATCGCTTGCGCGATATCCCGGTAGGTCAAGGTGCCATCCTTCTGCCCGATGAAACGATTTAATTGCGCCGCACCTTCACGCGACTTGCCAGCCTCGGTCAGGTATTCGCCATAATAAAGCGGCACAAACAGACTGCGGTCACGCCCGCCCTGGGCTGCAAGCTTTTGCAAATACATGCCGCCGATTTCCAGCGATGAGCGCTGCAATGCCCGGTACAGCTGGGCATTGCGGGCATAAGCGCGCGCCAGCGTCAATGCTGCGGCAGGCGGCAGTTCGCCGCCTGCCGCAGCGGTACGCAACATCGCCGCAGCCGATTCATAATAGTGCTTGTCGAGCAATTGGCTCGCCTTCTGGCCGCCCTCATCGGCAGCATACAGACCGGTGCTCGCGCCAAACAGGCACGCGATCCATACTATTCGCACGACGCTTCCAGTACTCATTTGTCCACCTCCGGCAATTTAACGAGAAAGATTTGGTCCCATTGATCAACCTGCGCGCGGAAGGCGAGAATGCCATCCGAAGAAATCGCCAAATCGTGATTGATGCTGGTGCCGGTCTCCAGCCGCGATTCTTTGTGCGTGCCCACATCCACCACATAAATCGGGCTGTAATCCTGCTTGTCGTTGCGCACGTAGGCGATGCGCTTGCTGTCCGGCAACCACGCGGGACCCAACGAAATATCCGGGATCACATTGCGCGCCACCACGCGGGCGATCAATTGCTCACCCTCGGTCGGCGAGCTGCCGTCCGCATCAATCACCAGCAACGCCCATATTTTCGGGTCGCCCTCCGGGTTGTAATTGGAATAAAACGCGATGTGCTTGCCGTCCGGCGACCATGAGGGACTCAGATCATCATATTTCCAGGTCGTCAGAAAACGTTCCACGGGCGGTTTAGCCGGGGTTTCAGATGTTTTGCCCGGGGGCGCTTTGACCGGGGCTGCGCGCGCCCCTTGCGCAGTCGCAGCGGCCGCAGCAGCCATGACTGGCAAACCGTCAAGCACGACGATGTCATGGTTCTCGTTGGCACCGCAGGTCGCGGCAATGCGCTTCCCGTCTGGCGACCAGCGCGGATAGAGACAGCTCTTTTCGTCTCTGGATATGCGTTCCGTTTGCTGGCTCGCCACATCCATCAGGTACAAATGCGCGCCACCGCTCCTGCCGGATACAAACACCACTGCCCCGCCGGTCGGCGACCAGTTGGGCTGGCCATCTTTCTGCGGATCCTTGGTCAAACGCTGCACCGCCTTACCCTCAAGCGCGCCGAGGTAAAGGTCGTAATTGCCTTCGCCGGCATTGCTCATGAACACGAATTGATCGCCCGCCTTGGACCAGGTTATCCCCGAGTTGAAGCTGACGGATTTCCCCAGGCCAGCCAGCAACGCCCCCAGTCCCAGGTCATCCTCATCCGTCTGGTAATAGACATTTTTCACGATAGCGCCATCGGTGCGCGCAATCACGATTTCGCGCCGCGACTCTTCCGCGCGCTCAAAAGCCAACATGCCGCCGCCATAGGCCCAACTGGGACTGGAGTCGTTATGTCCTTTCTCGCTGTCGGCAAACAATGGCCTCACATACTGGGGCTGTATGCCCGGCTCCCGCCCCGCTCCCGATTCCTGCCCGGGCATGTCCTGCGCTTGCGCGCCCCAAATCGGGGCGAACGCAAGCACACATGCACTAATCTTACGGAGCAACATTGTTACTTCCCTTCAAATTGCTTGGACATGCTCAAGCCCGATTCAAGCAAGCGCTCGAAATCGGGTTTGCCATGCAATTTTTCCGGGAAAAAGTCTACGTACTCATTCCAGGCCAGCTCCACGTTGGCGCGCAGCGCTTCGCGTCCGCTGATTTGATAAAGGTTCTGATAAGCCAGCGCACGATAATAGTAGGTGTCGTGAACCGCCTCATCGTGCCGCTCATCAGGGAAGAAACGGGTGTTCTCGCGGGCACGATCCAGCGCCTTAACCGCCTTGGCGAAATACTCCAGCGCCTCGTTGCGCTTGGCTTTCACCAGAGACTCGCCTTTGGCGTAATAAGCCTTGCCCAGGTTGGCATAAACGACCGCATACTGTTTCAGCACCAACTCCTGAACTTCAGGGATTGCCTGCACGCGCTCGAATTCTGCGATGGCGCGATCGGCATCATGCTTGTCATCCAGATACAACTGGCCCAAACGATTATGCAGCTCCGCGTAGTCGGGGTGTTCTTTCGGCGCGGCGGAGTACAGCCTGATCGCTTCATCAACGTGCCCCGCCTCTTCCGCACTTTCTGCGGCCTTCAGGTAATCCTTGTACAGCGTGACCATGTGGTCGCCGGTGCGATTTTCTTCTGACTTGTCGAATTCGACGACCTCTTCCCATGCGCGGTAACCGTTCCCCGCATCAACGCGCAGGGTATGGAAACCCAGCGGCACCGGATAAGCCTTGGTGATAGGCGTGGTACCGATGCGCGCATCATCAAGGGAGACTACCGCACCGGAAGGATCAGATTCAATCGTCAGTTCACTGCTGAAGGACTTCAGCGCGAACTTGAAGTGCTCACCTTTCTTCTGCGGCTCTATCGCCTTGCTGGCCTGCTCATAACCATGATGATAGACAATCAGCTTGTACTTATGCCCCAACCGCAACGGAACCGAGGCCTCACCCTTGCGATCAGTGCTGCCAACCCAGCGCTCATCAATGTACAGGTTGGCTCCCGCCAGCGCATCTCCCGCATCGCCTTTGCCACCGGTTACGGAGAACGTAACCTTATCCGCGCCGTCGGCCTTGCTGGATGAAGACGAGTTGAGACGCACAACACGGTCGCCCAATCTTGGTGCCGCTTCGGAAGCCTGGGGGCGAATCTCGGTTTGATTGTCACCCGCACGGCTCACCTTGAAAGTGCCGCCATCAACATAGCCGGAGATGCGTCCATCCGGATCCCGCTTGGCGGACTTGACGATAAATACATCACTGCTATCGAGCGCGAACTGGCTACGCCCCAAGTTAATCTGGGCACTCCCTTCAGCCACGCCGGTCACGACACCGGAGAACGGATAGTTGGACAGCGCATTGGAAACCAGTTCGCTCATCGCCCGCCCCACGCGCCAACTGCCGTTGCTGGTCAGCACCACCGCCTGAGTCATGACCTGCCTGCCGTCGGGTTCATAGAAACTGGCCTCGACAACATAGGTATCTCCCTCGCCTCTGGCTACGCTGCCGAACACCAGCACATCCACCGCTTCGGCCAACGGCGTGCCGCGCCATCCGGCGGTCTTAATCTTGGCGAAATTCAATTTTGAACGCTGCACCAGACTCTTGGCTGTCGCCGTAGGAACTTGCTTGAAAGCCTTGGCACCGAACAACTCCTCGACAAAACGCGGCTCGATCACTTTCACCACATCGCTGATGTCCTCACCGCGCGTATTGGCCGAAAAACCGACCACCGCGGCACGCGGTTGAGCCGCCGCGGCGGAGTAAAAGAACTGCCGCAACTTCTGGCTACCGCCCAATTTAATCTGCTGCGAAAAAGAAGACGGCGCATAACCGGGTGCGCTGATACGCACCTGCACGGTATTGCCCAATTTATTTTTTTGGCGATAGGTATAAATTCCATTCGCGCCAGTCTTGCCCACATCACGGCCAGCGACGGATACCGAGGCAGCCTGGACCGGCTTAACGATCCCATTGCGCTCTTCAAGCGCTTCTACCTGCACAACGGCCTCGGTATACAGCGGCATATCTACCTTATCGCCCGATTCGCCTTTATAGGCTATCTCGGTCTCTCCGACGCCCTCTTTCTGTGCGGCAAGAATCAAACCCGTATTGGGCCACTTGCCAAAGGCCACTTGCAATGTGCCATCTGCCGCCGTTATTCCAATCGCCTTGCCGCCAACGCTGACCTGCGCCCCGGCTACGGGCGCTCCACCGTGCGATACGGCAACCATCACATAGCGCTGCAATGCCACCGTAAACGCTTGGCGCTCATGCGGCTCCCCGTCTTTGCGCGGCTTCAAGCTGAAAGTTGCTTCCCATGTTGCGGTGTGAACCTTGCCGCCATCCTTCTTCACCTCGATCTTCACCGGATGATCTGGAGCTTTGGCCAACGTATGCGCAAACAAACCTTTCGCATCTGTCTTGCCGCTCGCGACACCATCCACAAGCACCTCTGCATCCGCGAGAGGTCGCCCATCAAAAGTCACCGTAACACTCAAGTCGAAATCAACCGGCTTGGGCGAACAACCACCAAGCGACATCAAAGCTACGGCCACGACCAAGGTGAACCACATTTTCATTTTCATGGAGAAGTTCCCGTTATTCAAGTAATTGAAATATTCAGTTGGAGGGCGACGATTACAACGACACTCAGCACACCACCCCGCCTGCCTTAATTACATTGAGGGCGGCTGGATGTTGACTTCGCCCGGATTGATGATCTTGTCCTTGTCGGATTGCATACCCCGATAAGAACGTGATCCACCCACAGGCATTTTCTTCAATTCAAGTTCGACTTCGCGCGAAGAATCCTTGAACTCTATGGTTTTGCTGGTTGGCAAATACCCGGGCTCATTAACCTCGATCTTGTAAGTACCGGGCTTGAGCTGTTTCGCATCAGCCTCAAACTTGCCTTTTTTATTGGTCTTCACGGAGTAGGAGGCATCCCCAAGCTGTGACGTTGTATTGATCATGTTAACCACGACCCCTTCAAGCTTGGAATCTGGCTCCGGCTTATTTTCACGGTCCACAAATTTCACCGAGCCCGAGATAGTTGAAGCGCAACCACCCAGTAGCAGCAGCGCCACCAAAACCATTGACCATTTTTTATACATATCTTTCATCATATATACCTCCGCATGGGATGTGACCACTAAATCATCTGGCGAAATCTATCACAAACCAGAAAAAATTGCCTTGCCGCTCAAAACTCCGCTCATGACACTCACCCGCCCACCAGCACAAAAAGTTTATTGCCTCAATGCTCTCGTACAATAATTTAGAACTGGGCTTATTACAACATCCACAAAGACGAACGGCATGTCAAAACCGACCGGCGGTTAGCGCCATGCCAGCCATACACACCGTATACGACGTATCAGGAAGCCCCTGAAAATATTTGAATCTCGCCCACCCTGAAAACAAGCCGATTAATTTCGCGCGACCAACTGGATAGCCACCATCTTGCAGACCAGCTTATATCCTCAGTTACGGCGCTAGCACAGCATCAATTCTAGTAGAATGCACTATTAACGCGCGATGCAATACACTAGTCGTACTTGGGGGGCTACTTGCCTACCAAGATTAAATAAATACGCGCAGTCAGAATTCTCTGGCTTAATCCAATTTTTCGAGCGGTCACCATAACATGATCGCCCAGCAGGAGGATTTTCGTTGCTAGAAAAAGAAGGAAAGCGTGACCGTCCCGCCGGGACAGCGAAAACCGCTGCCGACGTGACTCCGCTCGCCTTCTCTCCCGAAGCATACAAAGAGATGCTGTCCGCCATTTGCGAGGCGCAATACCTGTTCATCGAGGAACCGGGCCGCCCCGCCTTCGACAAGCTGCTGGATCTCGCACTGCATCTCACCGGCAGCGAATTCGGTTTCATCGGCGAGGTGCTGCATGATGCGGAGGGCAAGCCCTATCTGAAAGAACGCGCCGTGTTAAGCAGTATCTGGGATGCCAAGCTTAAAAAGTTTTTTGAAATACATTACCAGCAGGGATTTGAGTTGCGCAATTTCAACAATCTGTTCGGCTCGGTCATCACCAGCGGCAAGCCCGTAATCGCCAATGATGCGGCACATGATCCGCGCGCGGGCACCGCTCCCCCCGGACATCCGGCGATGAAGACTTACCTCGGCTTGCCATTATTCCAATGGGAGGATGTAATCGGCGTGATCGGCCTGGCCAACTCTCCCGACGGCTATGATGAATGGCTGTGCAAAGAACTCGAACCGATCAGCATGAGTTGTGCCAGCCTGATCCTGGCTGCACAGAGCTACGCCACCCGCCAGCAGGTCGAAAATGCACTGTTTGCCAGCGAGAAAAAACACCGCCTGCTGTTTGAGA
>Ga0315270_10001251_pt1 | contig 13532 bp, 13 predicted proteins | sample C1_bottom_MG_FD_204932 | JGI IMG/M metagenome (GOLD analysis project Ga0315270, IMG submission 204932) | Sediment microbial communities from Yellowstone Lake, YNP, Wyoming, USA - C1_bottom | ecosystem: Environmental > Aquatic > Freshwater > Lake > Sediment | place: USA: Wyoming | collected... | reverse complement strand
GAAAAACAGCGTGTGGCACCGCAGGTCGTCGGTGAATTCGATGACGCTGCATTGATGAAAGCTTTCGGCAGGGCGGGCGCAGGGATATTTACTGCGCCGTTGGCGATTCGCGAGGAGGTGGAACGCAGTTACGGCGTGACGATGCTCGGCGTTGCCGAGTCAGTCAAGGAGTCCTACTACGCCATCTCGGTGAAACGCCGGGCGACTCATCCCGCTATCAAGGCCATCATCGATTCGGCCAACGTGTTGCTGGAGGCGCCATCACTTAAACAACCTTGACCTGCACCAGCTCCTCGCCGGCCGGGTCCACCACATGCACTGCACAGGCGATGCAGGGGTCGAAGCTGTGGATGGTGCGCAGCACTTCGATCGGCTGCTTGGGATTGCTCATCACCAGTCCCTTGAGCGAGGCCTCGTAGGGGCCCTCGTGGCCGGCGGCGTCGCGCGGCCCGGCGTTCCACGTGCTCGGCACCACGGCTTGGTAATTGGCGATCTTCTGATTCTCGATCACGATCCAGTGCGCCAGCGCACCGCGCGGTGCTTCGGAAAAGCCGACGCCCCTGGCCTGCTTCGGCCAACTCGAAGGTTCCCATAGCGTTTCATTGAAGGTCTTGAGGTCGTTGGCCTTGATGTTGGCAACAAGCTGGTCGTACCAGCCCTGCATGGCGTCGGCGATTATTTTCGTTTCCAGCGTGCGTGCGGCAGTGCGGCCCAGCGTCGAATACAGTGCAGACACCGGCGCATCGAAATGCTTGAGCGTGCTGGTGACAAGCTCCTTCGTTTGTTCATGACCCTTGGCGTAGAGCATCAGCACCCGCGCCAGTGGACCGACTTCCATAGCCTTGCCCTTCCAGCGCGGCGACTTGAGCCAGGAGTAATCCTTGTCGACATCGAGATGTTGGTAGGGCGGCTTCGGTCCGGTGTAGTCAAGTTCGGTTTCACCCTTGTACGGGTGGAGTCCCTTGTCCTTGCCGGCTGAGTATTTGTACCAGGAATGGCTGGCGAACTCCTCGATCTCGGCCTCGGCTTCCAAGTCGACCGGATGGATCTTCGACAGGTCGCGGTCGAGGATCACGCCCGACGGGAAAAGAAAAGACGCCGGATCGTTCATGCCCTTGGCGGGAAAATCGCCATAGCACATGAAATTTCCGACGCCCTCGCCGTGACCGAACCAATCCTTATAGAAACCGGCAATGGCCAGCGTGTCGGGCACATACACTTCATCAACGAAACTTTGCATCTGCTTGATGACGTTCTGCACCGTCTGCAGGCCGACGACATTGACTGCGGTCGCGGCTTCCCCGCCGCGCCAGTGCGGACCGCGTCCGCGTCCGGCGTGTTCCGGATGGATGCTGATGGCGCAGGGCACGCCGCCGACGAGAAAGTTCGGGTGCGGATTCTTGCCGCCGAAGATCGTGTGCAGCTTGACCACCTCGCGCTGCCAGGCCAGTGCGTCTAGATAGTGCGCCACCGCCATGAGATTGGCCTCGGGCGGCAGCTTGTAGGCTGGGTGGCCCCAGTAGGCATTGGAGAAAATGCCGAGCTGGCCGCCATCGACAAAGCCTTTGAGTTTTTTCTGCACGTCGCTGAAATAGCCGGGCGAGGATTTGGCATATTTCGAAATGCTTTGCGCCAGCGTCGAGGTAGCCTTTGGATCAGCCTTGAGCGCTGAAACCACGTCCACCCAATCGAGCGCATGCAAGTGGTAGAAGTGCATCACATGGTCGTGAATGTACTGGGCGCCAATCATCAGGTTGCGGATCAGCTGCGCATTCGCCGGTACCTCTATCTTCAGCGCGTTCTCCACGGCGCGCACCGAAGCGACACCATGCACCAGGGTGCACACGCCGCAGATGCGCTGGGCAAAGGCCCATGCCTCGCGCGGATCGCGCCCGCGCAGGATGATCTCGATGCCGCGCACCATGGTGCCGGCCGAGGAGGCACGGGTGATGCGGCCTTCCCCATCGGTCTCGGCCTCGATGCGCAGGTGGCCCTCGATGCGGGTGACGGGATCGATGACGACGCGTTTTGGGGTGGGTTCGTTCATGACGCAACCTCGTTGTCGTGTTCAAGATGTTCTGCCACCAGTTCGGTGAGGCCGAGCAACTCAATGTCCATGTGGTAGTGCTCGAGTGCCTCCTCCATCACTACGCGGCAGTTGGCGCAGGCAGTCACCATGGTTTTAACGCCCAGTTCCTCCAGTTGTGCCTTCTTGCGCTTGAAGGCAATGAAGCGCAATGGTTCGGCGCGCTCGTTGGCCGAAACGCCGCCGCCGCCGCCGCAACACCAGTTCATCACGCCGGCATCCGACATCTCCTTGAACTGCGGCGCGAAGTCATGCAGCAAGGTGCGGGGCTGCTCGTATACCCCACCGCGACGGGAGATCTGGCAGGGGTCGTGGTAGGTCAGCGGTTTGTCCAGCGTGCCCTTGAGCTTGAGGCGACCGGAACTGCGGAAGTCGTCGAGGACTTCAAGAATGTGCTTCACCTCGAAGCCGAACTTGCGGCCCATCAGGTTTGGCCCCTCCCAGCGAATCGCACTGTAGGCGTGGCCGCATTCCGGGCTGATCACGCATTTCACCTTGAGCTCCTCAGCTGCCGCGACAATGCGTCCGACCAGCACGCGCGCGAGGTCCGAGGCACCGATCTGGATGCCGCTGTTGGTGGCTTCATAGGCATGGTCGCAGAGCGTCCAAGTCGCCCCGGCCTGTTTCATTATTTTGCCGACGGCGCCGAGGTATTCCGGATAGTTGAGAATTTCCCAAGAGGACATCAGCACCAGGTAGTCGACGCCCTGGCGATTGACCGGTATCTCGATGCCAAACTGTGTGGTCATGCGCTTTATCTGCGCCTGCACCGTGGCCCACTTTACCCCTGCCGGGCTGCCGCTCTCGACAGCGCGCGATGTAGCCTCGATCAGTCCTTCCGGCGCGTGGCCACTGGCTGCCATGCCCTCACGCATCCTGCGGATCATCAGGGTGATGTCATTGCCGACCGGGCAAACCATGGAGCAGCGCCCGCACATGGAGCAACTGTCGTAGACCAGCGGGCTCCATTCTTCCAGTTCGGCATCGGTCACCGGCTTGGCCAGGCCCAGCAGTTTCTGCACCCGACCAAGCAGGGTGTACTCCTGCTGCCACACACGGCGCAACGGCTCCAGCTTGCGTATCGGCGTGTACTTCGCATCACCGGTCTCGGTATAGAAAAGGCAGGCCTGGGCGCAAAGGCCGCAATGCACGCAACTGGAAAAGAAACTCGCAACGGGCGCGTCGATCACTTCCCTGAAGGCATTGAGACCGCGTTCGAGGGTTGCTTGACCAGAGGGAATCCCTGCGGGACTCATGACGCCACTCCTTTGCGGGCATTGATATCACCGTTGTACCAGCGGGAAAACCACAGGCTTACCGAGTGGAACAACTTGGTGAAGGGCAGGATCACCAGCAGCAGTTCGACCGAGATGATGTGCACCGCCAGCATCAGCGTGTACTCGAGCAGCAGGTGATGAAAGGCGAGATAACCCGTCAATAGCGGCAGGAAGGTCAGCACCCAGGACAGGTAGTCGTCGATGCCGGATAACAACCGCTTGACGGGGCTGTAGAAGCGATGCACCAGCAGCAGGATCAGTGCGACCAGCGAAGCGACGGTCAGCACATCGACCAGCGGTCCCGGCAGGCCCGGCCAGGAGACACCGAACACGCCGCGAATGACTTCGATGTGCGGCACGAACAGCACAATGGTTGCCAGCAGGCCGAAGTGGAAGACATAGCCGGCGACATAGGTGAGGGGGTCGCGCCGGAACATGCCTGCAGGCGGAATTGAACGGGTGAAGATGGTCTGCCAGCCACTGCCCGGGCCGTCGTCGCGCGGCTTGGCCAGGTCGGCCTTGCGACCCAATCCCAGTGTTTCGAACAGGCGCAAGATGATGCCGGCCGCACACAGCCCCAGCGACCAGTCAAGCGCCGGCCCGCGGACGAAGGTGAGGAGTGCGAGGTGCTCCATTTGTCGCTACTTTTTGAGGTCCTGCACGCCGAGCGTGACGTGCGCCGATTTGGCTTGCGCCTTCTTGCTGCGGTTATGCCACGTGACTGCCACGCCGGCAACGGCGCCAGCCGCGGCAGCTGCGCCGGCCAGCCCCTCGACCGGCGTAATCGGCATCGACACGGCCTGATAGAAGCGGCCGGCGTCCCAGAAGTTCGGCTCGGAACAGCCGAGGCAGGGATGACCCGACTGGATCGGAAAACTGGTGCCGTCGTTCCACTTCAGTGTGGCACAGGCGTTGTAGGTCACCGGTCCCTTGCAGCCGAGCTTGTAAAGGCACCAGCCGTCGCGTGCGCCGGCATCGTCGAAGGTTTCGGCGAACTTGCCCTGGTCATAGAAGGGCCGGCGGTAGCAATGGTCGTGAATGGTCTCGCCATAGAAAGCCTTGGGTCGGCCCAGCGGGTCGAGCTCGGGGATTTCGCCGAAGGTTAGGAAATGCGCCAGTACGCCGGTCATCACCACCGGAATGGGCGGGCAGCCTGAAACGTTGATGATGGGTTTGTCGTGGATGATGTCGCTGATCGCCACCGCGCCCGTCGGGTTTGGCTTGGCCTTCGGCAGACCGCCGAAGGCTGCGCAACTTCCCACTGCGACGATTGCTGCCGCACCCTTCGCCGTCTCAACAAGCATGTCGACGTTGCTGATGCCGGCGATGGTCGAGTAGCCCGGGTTGGCCATAGGCACTGAACCGTCGACCACCAGCAGGTATTTGCCGAAGTTGTCCTTCATCGCCTGCTCGCGCGCTTCTTCCGCCGCCGTCGCCGATGCCGCCTGCAGCGTGTGGTGGTAGTCAAGCGAGATCAGGTCGAAAATCAGGTTCTCGAGCGTTGGCGAATGCGAGCGCGTGAGCGACTCGGTACAACCCGTACACTCCTGGAACGACAGCCAGATCACCGACTGACGACGGGCCTTTGAAATCGCCTGCGCCAGGGTCTGGGCCATGGCTGGCGGCAGCGCCATCATCGACGCCAACGTGGTGCAGAACTGCAGGAACTCACGGCGACTTACGCCGCGTCGTGCCAACCCTTCACCGACGGTGCGGGGGAGTGTATTAGTGTGTTTGCTCTGAGCCATGACGCCTCCTCGGAGTGCGACCGATTCAGTGCAAATTCTCCACTGCCTTGTGCAGTGCGGTATTGCTTTAGATCAACCCTTCTGCAGTGGCTTTCGCCGAAGGAAGGGGGAAAGGGGAAAAACGCGCGTCAACGAAAAAGGCCGCCCTGACAGAGGCGGCCTTCTTGTTGCCAAGCAGTGATGTTAGACGGCGCTCTTGCGGCGACGGAAGCCGAGAAGGCTGGCGACGCCAAGACCGAAGAGCGTCAGCGAGGCGGGTTCCGGGACCGCGGCTGGGTCGAAGTTCACATAGCCAGTCATTCCGTAAACCCCGAAACCGCCACCAGCGCTGTTGTGCGCCTTGAAGGCGATCACGTTGTCGCCGGCGTGCAGGTAACTGGTGATGTCGGCGGTTTGGACGCCGCTGTTGCCCATGTTGTTGTCGATTAGACCGGGAACGAGCGTGCCGTTGACCCAAACCAGCGAGTCGTCGTCGACACCGATGGAAAACGTGCCGTAAGTCGGCGTGCCACCAATGCTGAAGACTTCACGAGCATAGAAGGGAGTAAGCGGGCCGGCAGGCAAACCACCGGTGTAGGCTGTCCAAGTCGAGGCGTCGTAGCTGGCGCTGCTGTTCCAGCCGACGTTCGCTGCTTCCCAAGTCGATCCGACCGAATAGATGTTCGAACCGCAGGGGTAGCAGGAGTTGTCAAACGATTCCGGGGTGACTGTCGCCTTCCATCCGCTGCCCGTGAAGGCGTTCAAGGAGACAACGTCAGCCTGGGCTGCGAACGGAGTTGCCAGTGCGGCAACGACGGCAAGAATCGAAAGTTTTTGCAGGGTCTTCACGGTGAGTATTCCTTGTGAGTTAAGTAAGGCGGATGATGCTCCGCACCACCTAAAGCAATACTCGGGCCATGATTGTATAATATTGTTTATAAACAGATAAAATAGTACTTCAAGAAAATATGTAAAGAATTCCGACATGTCGGCCAAATGACAACAGCCACCCGTCAGCCGACCTGGGCAATTGCGGCCCAGCGGGACATCTGCGCTGTGGCTGCCGCACACATCGCCGGCAGCGCAGCGGCAACCGCGGGCGTCAGATCCTCCCCCCAGTCCAGCTTGGCCGGTTTCACGGCGATCAGGCAACGATGTTCAGGCAGGTCGCCTGTCAGTCGTGTCATGGTCATCAGGTCGAGCAAGCCGACTTCATGCACGCTGAAGCGGCGGTTTTCACCGAGAAAACGGTCCATCGCCTCGCCTTCGAAAGCTGCCACAGTGCCGGGTGGTCCATCGAGCATGGCGGCGTCGAAGACCAGCAACGCATCGCAGGCCGCGATCGGTACGGCAAGCGTGAATGACAACGTACCGCCATCAAGGAACTCAATCCCGTTGCGGGAATCCAACAGCCTTTCCAGCGTACGCATGGCGGCCACGCCTGCACCTTCGTCGCAGAGCAAAGTGTTGCCAATGCCGAGAACCAGGATTTTCATTGCTTCCTTCGCTGCTGAATGGCGCAATTGGGAATTCGGGTGTTTGAAACATCTTGTTGCATTTGGCCGTTGAACCCGCTGCCCTTGAGCCTATCTATCTTAGGGTCCGAAACAACGACGGGGATAGCTCATGAGTCCATTGGCGGTCACAATTTATCTGCAAGATTCACGACGATACCTTGATCTGCTTTCGCATGGCAGCTCGCCAAGGATATCTGCGATGAATGCGAAAAACGCAACTGCGCTGATGGATGTCATTGCGCCGCCGGCCAATCTTTGGCTGAGGAAGCTCGCCAGGCGCAAAGCCGAATTGCCCGAGTGCGTTCGCATCGTGCGCTTTGGTTCTGGCGAAGATGATCTGCCGGAAGTCGATTCCGCTGAGCAAGCGGAGGTGGGAAATTCGCAAGTACGAGGCAAGCGCAAGCTCCAACCCGCATTTGAAAGAGGTGTGACATGAATGCCGTTCACAAGCAGACCATCCTTTCTATTGCGTTGGCCGCCGCCGCAAGTGGCGGTTACCTGTTGCACGACCACATTGGTTTCGGCAGCGCTGTGGCAGCCGTCCCGGCAATCGCAGCAGCAGGCGAACCGCGTGCCACGGTCAGCCTGCCCGATTTCAGCGGTATCGCCGCTACGCTAGGCCCTGCCGTGGTCAACATTAGCGTCTCGGGCACGGCGCGGGTTGCTGCCGGATTTCCGGGAATGGAAGACGATTCGTCGTTTTCCGAATTCTTCCGCCGCTTTGGTCCGCCCGGCAGTTTCGGCATGGTACCGCGCGACGGTAACGGCCGAGTGCCGACCCACGGTCTGGGCTCCGGCTTCATTGTCACGCCGGATGGCACCATCCTGACGAATGCGCATGTCGTCGCAGATGCTGACGAGGTCACAGTGAAGCTGACCGACAAGCGTGAGTTCAAGGCCAAAGTAATCGGCATCGACAAGCAGAGCGATGTCGCCGTTTTGCACATTGACGCCAGGAACCTGACCACGGTGAAGATTGGTGATCCCGACAAGGCGCGGGTCGGCGAGTGGGTGCTGGCGATCGGTTCTCCCTATGGTTTCGACAACAGCGTCACTGCCGGTATCATTTCGGCCAAGTCACGGACCCTGCCAGACGAAGGCTACGTGCCCTTCATGCAAACCGATGTTGCCATCAATCCAGGAAATTCCGGTGGCCCGCTGATCAACGCCAATGGTGAAGTGATTGGCATCAATTCCCAGATCTACAGCCGCAGCGGCGGCTATCAAGGCTTGTCATTCGCTATCCCGATCGACGTGGCCATGAACGTTGAGCAGCAGCTCGTGACGAAGGGCAAGGTCAGTCGCGGTCGACTGGGGGTGATGATCCAGGACGTCAATCAGCCACTGGCCGACTCCTTCGGACTTCCCCGGCCGCTCGGGGCACTCGTCAGCTCGGTTGAACCGGGTGGCCCCGCGGCCCGTGCCGGCTTGCAGGCGGGCGACGTCATACTCAAATTCAACGATCATGAGATAACGCGTTCTTCCGAGTTGCCTGTGCTCGTGGCCAATGCCAAACCGGGTAGCGCCGCCAGGCTCGAACTCTGGCGTCAGGGCAGCAGCAAGACGCTGACTATAGCTTTGGGCGAGTTGTCGCCGGATGTCGCGTTGGCGAAGAAGAATGCTGAGAACAGTGGACCGGCTGGCAAGCTGGGATTGGCGCTGCGGCCGCTGACGCCAGCGGAGAGAACCGAGGTTTCCGGCGGCACGGGCCTGGTGGTCGAAGAGGTGGGCAACGGCCCGGCTGCCCGTGCCGGCATTCAGCCAGGCGATGTTGTGCTTGCCGCCAACGGTGAAGCGGTCGCAAGCCTCGAACAACTGCGCCGCAAAATCGAGCATGCCGGCAAGCGCATCGCACTGCTAATCCAGCGCGGCGAGCAGCGGATGTTCGTACCTGTGACTTTAGGCTGACGCAGCACCGACGGTCCCGGACTGGTCGGGGCATTGCTGCACACTGCGGGCTACTGCGGTTCCCGTAAAGTGAAGAAAAACGTGGTGTGGTCGTTCGGCATCGATTCGCATCCGATGCTGCCGCCGTGCTGCTCGACGATCAGCTTGCAGATGCTCAAGCACAGTCCGGTTCCCGCTGCTTTGGCATTGCTGTCCTGGCTGAGCTGCTTGAACTTTGAGAACAGGTCTTTGTGCTTCTCCGGGGGAATACCCCGTCCATGGTCTGTTACACGGACCTGCACCCGCCCGGCTTCGCGCTGCCAGGAAATTTCAACAGTGTCGCCGGCCCGACCAAACTTGGCCGCGTTAGAAACAAGATTGTTCATGACTTGCAACAGGCGTGGCTCGTCGCCCAGTACCTGAACAGGATCCGTCGCATCCGCCGTCCGCAAGTCGATGCGGCAGCCCAGTCCCGCGCAATAGGGTTGACTCAGGTCGATGGCTTTTTGCAGAAACGAAAATAGATCGATCGTCGCCATGTGCATTTCCATCTTGCCTGCTTCCAGTTTGGAAACATCGAGGATGTCGTTGACAATGTTGAGCAGACGCTCGCCGTTGCGATAGGCCACATCGAGCATTTGCAGGGCGTGCTCCGGAATTGCGCCGGTGACCTGATTGCGCAACAGCGACAGCGAACCATGGATGGAGGTCAGCGGCGTGCGCAGCTCGTGGTTCACCATGGAGATAAATTCATCCTTGGTCGTGTCGAGTCGACTGAGTGCCTGAACCTGAAGGCGCAGTTCCAGCAGCGACACCACCTGCCGGGCGATGGCTTCCAGGGCCTGCCGTTGCATATCGCTCAGCGGCCGGGCGTGGTCGTCAATAACGCACAGGGTGCCGACATGGACGTTCTGACGCAGGATCAGCGGCGCCCCGGCGTAAAAATGCACATGCGGTGCCCCGGTGACCAGCGGGTTGTCGCGAAAGCGTTCGTCCTGCAAGGGGTCTTCGACCACCAGAGGTTTGTCATCGAGAATCGCGTGGGCGCAGAAGGCAAGATCACGCGGCGTTTCCTGGGCATTCAGGCCGTGGTGCGACTTGAACCATTGCCGATTGCGATCCACCAGACTGACCAGGGCGATCGGCGTCTGGCAAATTTGTGCTGCCAGAAAGGTCAGGTCGTCGTAGGCCTGTTCCTCCAGCGTATCCAGTATCTGCAAATCGTCAAGCCAGCGCTGGCGCTCGGTTTCGTTTGCAGGAAGCGGTGCCGGGATCATGTTCTACGCTGCCATCCTATATTGATTCAATACGGATCGTATCGCCATTGGCGACACTGCGCAGCACATCAGGATTGCCGTCAATCATGCCGACGATATTTGCCGGGCTGATCAGGCGGCACTCGCCGGCTTTGGAAACCGGCGTGGGACCAAACAAGAGCGCGATCGAATCGCCATCGAGCCAGAAACACACGGAACCCTTCTCGACCACCGCCGTGGCGTCGGGTTCGGGGCGCGCCGAAAACGGTACGCGGAAGTAGACCTCGTCACCCCAGGTGCTCGCCCGGCTTTCAATCGGCAGCGCAGCCAACAGGGTCTGTGCGGTAGCGGTGTCGCGCAAGCTGGCGACGAGCGATCCCTGGGACCAGACGACACGGATGTTGGGCATTGGCTAGACCTCTTCGGTTTTCCTTGCGGATGTGGCCTTCCGTAGCGAGGAGCAAGAACCGCAGGTGGTCCGAATTGCTACGGCGCCGGCAGCCGAACTGTACCGGATAAGGTGCATCAGTGCCTGCGTTGCCATTTGCGACCGCAGGGCACAGTGCCGGCTAAACCAGACGCCGCAATTCGTCGCGCTTCAGCACGCGCCCTTTCACGCGCTCTCCGTAGTCCTCGTGCCAGCCCTTGAGCAGGATGTGGCTTGAGACCCAGATTGCGGGGATCAGCAGCGGCACGAAGGCCCAGGCCCATGCGTCAGGCAGTGCGAGGCCCGCGGCAGCCAGCAGGTAGAGGGGCCAGCTGAACAGCAAGCCGCGCAGGGCGTGCTTGATGGCCAGCAGCGTACCGACTATCAGGCGTAGTCGGCGTTGCTGCGGTGAGTTGTAAACGGCATCGAATACGGCGCGCTTGAATTCATCCATAATGCGCACCGCATAAAACTAGGCGGTTGTGGCCGCAGGTGGCGTGGCGCAGTGTGCGGCGACAAAGCGCTTTGCCGCCACGGCAATGGCAACCCCGAAAAAAATGTGGCCGATGAGGCTCGGATAGATGGTGTCGAGCCCGATCTGCCATGGCGTCGGATCGCCGAAGGCAAACGGTAGCGCCAGCGAGTTCACCACGACGTAGTAGCCGATGCCGTAGAGCACGCCGAACAGAACCGGCGATGCCCGGTACGAGGCGAATACCAGAAACAACAGCAGTGGTGCGGTGGACAGCCAGCCGACGACGAAGTGCTGGAAAATCAGCAGCACCTTGAACCATGGTTCCGGCACACTGCCGAACAGCAGGGCGCCAAGTTTGGGTCCGTAGTGTCCGATGCGCAGGCCCAAAAATCCGAAGAACGGCCCCAGCGGCATGATGACCAGCGAAGCGATGGACCCCGAGCGCAGGGACTCGCGGATAAGGGCGGATGCAAAAAACTTCTGGTTCATGATGCGGCGATCGTAAGTGGGGTCGCGCATCCTAGCGCGGATTGTGTTCGCCGCGACCCTTAATGGCAATCCATTGCCACACCGACTTGCGGCATTTTTGCCAGGCCCGTCTCGCGGGCATGCTCCTGGAAGGCCTGATTGCGCCAGAAGAAGGCGCCGGGCATGGTGGTGGGAATCACCAGCGCGTAAAACAGCATGCGTCCGGCAATGGCGGCTGCGGCGGCCGTCAGCGTCAGCATGATCCAGATGGCGAGACCGGCCGGGTGCGACGGCACTGCCACCGCGAAAGCGGCTGCTACGACAACGGCAAGGCCGAGCAGACCGTTGCGCAGGACATAGGTTTTGCCGAACTGCGTAGTTTGTACCTGATGCGCAGCTGCGCCTTCACCACTGCCTTGCTGCAAGTCACGGGCGTGGCGAAGGAGTCCGAAGGACTCCAGGGCAAGACCGGCGGCGACCGCAACTGCGAGGGGTGCGAGCAGTGCCGTGCCCGCCAGTGGCGCAAACACCAGGCCGACGGCCAGTGGGCCCAGCGCCAGCATGGAACCGTAGAAGCTGGTGAGCACCTGCCAGTGGTTCCAGAACGGTCGTGCCGGAATGCGATAGATGGCATGCATGAAGTACAAGGCAGCAAGGCCGGACAATGCGGCGCCATACCCGGCCAGCATGGTCAGCTTGCTGATGAGGGTGACCGGCAGGAAATCCTGGAGTTGCGGGAATGCGCTGAGCACCGTATAGGCACCAAGCATGTTGTAGAAAACGGCGATGCCTGCGACCTCGCGCGATACCGGCGAGTGCCGCAGGTTGTTGAAGGCGCGGTAAAAACGGTGCGGACGGCCCAGGTGCAGTGTCGACAGCACCAGCGCCAGTGTTTGCAGACCAATCATGCCGAAGAGGAAAGCGGGGCGGGCAATCGGATGTGCGCCGGCGGCGAGCATGTCCAGACCAAACATTGGACCCAGGAACAGCAACAGGAAAGCGCCGACGACGGTCTGCGAAATCAGCGTGAACACCACCAGCGGATTCTCGCGCGTCGACAGTTTATTGAGCCCCCAGCCACGGACCATGCTCTTTTCTGCTGGTTGCGTCGTGTAGCTGTTGTCGCCTGCGGCCGCATTCCGAACATAACGCAAGGGCTGGCTGTCGGTGCGCGTGAGCTCACTCGGCATCGACTTCACCTGCTGGAAACGGATGTTGGGGTGGGTGATGTTGGGGTCGGGGAAGCCGGGAATGCGGATCTCGGCCTGGATTCGATTCTTCGGCTTCGTCTCGATTACGCCAAAGTCGAGCGCATTGCCGAGGCAAGCTGACACGCAGGCCGGCTTCAAGCCGACTTCGAGGCGGTCCACGCACATGTTGCACTTGGAGACGTGGCCGGCTTTCGTATCGAGTTGCGGCGCGTTGTAGGGGCAGACCCAGGTGCAGTAACCGCAGCCAAAGCAGATCTCCGGGTCCTGCAGCACCGCACCGTATTCGGCAAACTTGGTATAGGCGCGCGTCGGGCAACCCTTCAGGCACACCGGATCGTCGCAGTGGTTGCATGCCATTGAGATGTTCATGCGCTGGTAGGACGGCCAGGCGCCACCCTCCAGGTAACCGACGGAACGGAAGGCGAGGTGAGCGGGGGTGTCGTTCTTCTCGGCGCAGGCCGACTCGCAGGCGTGGCAGCCGATGCAGTTGTCGGCGTTGAAGTAAAAGCCGTGCTGCTTGTAGCGATTGGGGTTGTTGCCTATTGCGGCATCACCATTGATGTTGAGGCTCTTGCCGCGCAGCGGATCGTCGGCCGGCACGGTCTCAATGCTCTGGCCCCAGCGGTTGTGCGTGGGTGCCGGCACATCGGGGACGAAGGCGTAGGCGGGTTCTTTCGGGCGGGGCTGGAACATGGTGTGTCTGGAATTCAGTAGGCGCGCGCAGCGGCATTGGCCGCGGCAGCCGCAGCTTGGTCTGCCGCCGGCTCAATACGCACCGAGCATTGCTTGAAGGCCGGCTGGCGCGAATGCGGGTCGAGCAGGCCCAGCGTCAAACGATTTACGCAGTCGTGGAAATGGAAAGGGATGAATACCATGTTGCGGGCCACACGCTGCGTGGTCTGCACCATCACCACGGCTTCGCCGCGCCGTGATGTGAGCCGCGCATAGCCGCCATGCTGCACGCCGAGCTCGGCGGCGGCATCCGGGTTCATTTCCATGTAGGGCGTCGGGCTGAACTTGTTGGCGTTGCCGACCTTGCCGGTGCGGGTGCGGGTGTGGAAGTGCTCGACCACGCGACCCGAGTTGAGCCAGAAGGGATACTCGGCATCCGGCTTCTCGTTGTTGTCCACGAAAGCCAGAGGAATGAGTTTCGCGCGGCCGTCGCCGTGCTGGAACCAGCCGTCGACATAGAGACGCTGGG
>Ga0315270_10001249_pt1 | contig 13545 bp, 8 predicted proteins | sample C1_bottom_MG_FD_204932 | JGI IMG/M metagenome (GOLD analysis project Ga0315270, IMG submission 204932) | Sediment microbial communities from Yellowstone Lake, YNP, Wyoming, USA - C1_bottom | ecosystem: Environmental > Aquatic > Freshwater > Lake > Sediment | place: USA: Wyoming | collected... | reverse complement strand
GTTTTTGCTAGTGAACATTTTATGCTTATTCCTCTTCTAGAACCATTTTCTATCAAATCCTTACTATAGCAAGGAAGTAAAAAACACGCTACTTGATTATAATTTTTTACAAGTAAACTATTCAAATTAAATGTTTCTGTAGTAATTACTGAAGGCAATATATCAGACATGCCATATGGTAATTCAAATGTTTTTTTTAGAATCAATTTTGGAAAGTGTCTAAATTGAAAATAATTTTTGTAATTGAAACTATTTCTCATCATACGTATTCCCAACGAAAACGGTTTGTCATCAATTGCATGGGATGTTGTTTTGCTCTTTTCAAAATTTTCAAAATTTGTTTCCAACTGTGGTTCCAAAAGTTCATAAAAATTATAGTCTACAGTGTCTGTATTTTTTAATGGTTGAAAATTTCGGAGGCTTAAACAGCCTGGAATTGTACCTCTAATAAAATCTGGATCTATTGGAGCATTTTGCCATTTTGCATTCGAATCTTGTAATTTTACAGGAAAATATGAACCTATATTTATATTATCAAATATAGAATATTCATTGATTTTTCTTGCTCTTATACCCCATACATCCATTCCAGTGTAAATAGACTCTACATCAAAATCTTGTTCTTGAATTACTCGGTTTATATTTTTGAGGAGATATGCACTTGGTCCAATAAAATCTCTATAACTATTATGAAATATTGTAGTAGTTTTGTCGCTGTTTGAAGGAACTTCGAATGATAAAAAGTTGTCGTATTTAGTCCTTGTCCATTGAAATACATTCAAGTCTTCAAGTAACATTTTGGTAGCACTATATCCTCTTACTGTCCATATGCCTGTTTTGTTACTATATGTATATACCTGATCCGGTGTTGTTGTAAATTCATCTGTGTAATATTGTTCATAAGTTCCATATCTAGCAAGAGGATATTGGTAATTTATTGGCCAATCATATCTAAATGTTGCCCTTCCAGCAATACTTGTTGTTATCGTAAAAGAAACCATGTTAAACTCGGAGTTTTCTAACAAATCAGTTTTTTTAATTGCTCTTTTAGGAGTACCATATTTGCTTCGTCGTCTGGGATCAGAATCTTCTTGATATGAAAAAATTAAATTATTATTTCCACAAAGCGTGCTTGATGCTTTTTCTATAAGATCAAAATCCCATTCTGATCCACTAGCCTCACTTCCTACTAGTTGACTTTGACTGTTTACCAATACTTGTCCACCAATTATGATTTGTTGACCAGGAAGATACTCTGCATATTTGAACTCCATAGCAAACGACGCAGGCAAGTCAAAAATTTGTGGAGGATCATTTTCCAAAAAAATTTTTGGATTAACTTTTGGAATAAAAGAATTGTTATTTGTTAATGATAGACAACCAAATAATTTTGTATCTATACTAAAGGGTGGAGCACCATTAAAATTTGTTCCGTTCATTAATAAATAACCACAAAAATTTCCTCTATTGTATATTATTAGTTTGTCAAAAGAGGGATTGTAAGCTGGTTCCGCAAACATGAGAGCTTTATTATATCCATCAGTTATATATCGTTGTCCATTTCTAGTATCTTTGTATGGAAAACTTTGAGCTCCTTTTATATATGGGTCTACTCCACTTTTTAATAAAGTTACTCCATGTGGCCTTGTATATGCGTATTGTATATTTGTATCGTCGATAAATGATAATGGAATACCTTGAACAGAGTATATATACTCTAACGTATTAGTATACGATCTTATAGGTGTAGCTACATTTGTATAAACATAATCAATATCATAATTATTCAATGCGTTGAAGAATATTCCATTTTGCGAGAGAAAAGAATCCTTGTAAAAATACTGATTGATAATGGTATTTCCAGTAGTAAAAAAAATTAGAATATATCTTTCTCCAAATGCACCAAAATTTTCCGGTCTTGTTAAATAATTGTATCCAATTTTTTGTAACAAGACTATTTGATTATTGTATAGAATAAACGGTTGTCCTAGTGAATACTTGTTTTGAAATGTTAATATTGCGTTTTCAACATTGTTAAAGATGTAGTTGTTTGGTCGTTTTACAATCAACACAAAACTCATTTTGGTAAATGCTTATTTTGTTACAAAACCAAATCTTCTTATATAGAAAAAATATAATCATCAGGTACTCGGTTTGCAAACTGAAATACCATATCAATACTGTCAAATTCAACTACTGTAGGAGCAGGATCTACCAAATAAACTATTGGAGATACAATGGTTCCTGAACATCTATACCAAACATCTGGTAGACCAGTTATTATAGTTTTTCTTTCTTCTACACTACCGTCTTTCTCTATTACACCACTATTGTATGTAAAATCACAATAAATTTCTACTACATGATTTGCCAAAACTCTAAAAGCATTCATATTTTCTATAGACGGAACTATGGCAACTCCAGATCCAGCTGTACTGTAAGCATTTGCTTTCGTCAGTCTTATAGACAGACTATCTCCCAAAAAATTTATACTCATTGTACTAGACGCTTTAAAAATCCTGGATTAGTTTTTAGTTGGCTTTGTATATTTGGAAATGTATCAAACTTGTTAAAATCTGGAAATGATGCTTTTGGATCTCCATTTTTTTCCAAATGTTTTATAGCCAAGGCCTCCATATTCACTCTTTGTGAAGTAGTCATTGTTTCGGGAGAGTGTTCGGATAACCCAATCAAATATGTTAATCTATCCAAATCTTTTGTATCATATCTAGGACTATCATATGGTCTATTGATTATAAAATCCTGAGACATTCTTGTCAAAAATCTCTTGTCTATAGGAGCACTATTATCAAACTCTTCCATTGTTGTAGATGGGGTGCTACTTTCCAAATCATCCAAGTATTGGTTTATTTTGTTTTGTTTATTATTGCTTACATGTTCTTCATTCATACTATCTTCTTCGGGAATTATTTCAACTTCTCGTTTTGTAAATCTACCTCCAGTCATTGAATGGATATTTAGACAGTCTTTGCATGTCAAATCTTTTGGATCTTGGGCATGAACCATAAGATTGTGTTTACCTCCACACATTCCACAGCCATTTGTTGGTTTTTTCATTAAACCTCCAACTTTATAATCGGGTAAAGTATCAAACAAATCCAAAATCTTTGTTATTATAGTATTAGTTTTTTGAGAAGGAATATTATCTTGTAAATGCTGTTTATAGTCCATCAAAGTTTTTTTCATTTCACTAGCCCCACTTATTCCTTTGGCTCTTACTTGTTCAATATTTCTCCTAAGAGTAGCTTGTTGAGGCATCTCAACTTCTCCTTGTTGCGTCAAATTAATGCGGAAATTACTATAGACAAAAGAAGTTAATAAACCCCATGCTTGTGCTGTTGATGCTGTTAATACTTCTTTATTTCTTATAAAAAAATCTAAAAGAGCACCAAGTGCTAATAAGATTTGCTCTTGTACATTATCTTCTCCTATTGTTTTTACAAATTTGTCTCCACCAACTTGTAATTTCATTCTTTTGGTAATTTCAAAAATCACATGACCCATTGAATAAAGAGCCATAGATCTTATATATTGATATTCGTCAAATTTTTTGTTGAGTTCATTGGATGTTCCCATTGCATTACTAAGAGGAATATTATATGCAGAATCTATTTCGCTAATATACCCTTCAATTTGATCTTCAATTCCATATGTTTTTGCTACTCCTCTAATATAATTTGCACTTTTCATGGCTTGAATAGAAGTAGCGGATCTTAATTTATCCGGTCTTTTTTCTTCATCTATTTTCATTGCTGTATCCGAATTTGGTTGTGCCATTGTAATTTGCGCTTGTGACAAATCCTCAGCTTTTTCTATAATATCATCATAATCTGAAGTATCTAGCATGTTTCCAATAAATTCTGTAACTTTTGACAATTTTCCCTCATTTTCTACAATATTATTATCATTCTTAATATCTCTCATCAGTTCAAATCCAAATGCTAATAATTTGTTTAAATTTAAAACTAATGACGTTCTTGAATAATTTCCAAAGTATTGAATACCAGCATTAATTGGATATGGTGCCAATTGAGAAGCAGCCATCAAAGCATATGGACTGGTAATAGCATCAAAAGATTTTTGTGCTATACTTGTAAATGCACTAATAACAGCGGAAGCTATTTTTGCCTCAACATAGAAAGACTTTGGTTTATTATTATTAATAAGCTCTTGTATATGTTGAAGGTTCATTTCTGCTGATTTGTCACTAGATACGAATGGATCAAAATTTGCAATTTTGTTTTGATATGCCATTTCATTATTGTTTATCATCGACTGAGTATCAGAAGTGCCATGTTTTTGTTTGAAATTTTCCAATTCTTGTTTAAACGGAAGATTTTTGGAAGCTAGTGTATGTATATTGACTGCTTCTTGGTAATCTCCTGTAATTCCATCCAAATCTCCTAGAATACCATTTATATTGGCTTCTATCTGTTGTTTGTTTGCTTCATACATGTATGCATTCTGATTTGCAATATTATTAGTCTCTTCTCTAGAATGTCTAACGGAAATTGGACTCGACAACTCGGGTTGTTGTGGATCAACTATTCTAGAATTGAAAGACCATGGAGGATTAAAATTTCTAGCCGAATAATCTATTCTTACTTGTGGTCGTAATTGCATTGGTTCTGAATTGTCAACTACATCGACATCCATTCCTGGATCATTCTGTGCGGGTGCTGTAATAGTCGGCAATTGCGTATTGGGTTCCGGATTTGCTGCATTATTAAGATTAGGAGGGGCAGCGTATTGTCGTTGCTGATTCCTTGAAACAAATGGAGGAATTATAGGTGGAAGTATTGGTAATCTAGAACCAGTTAGGGATTCTAGTCCAGTCTTTTCCTGTGTTGTAGGGATCTTTGCATTTGTTTTCCATTTATCCGGAAAAGATATTTTTTGATATTGTGCTAACCATGCTTCGCGAGCAGTTACTAATTCCTCCTTTGTTTTTGAAGGATCGTTTATATAATGTGAATCCATATTTTTTTCCAAATAGTTGACAATTACAAAAAAACACGAGTTAATATAATGGAAGAAGATGAAGATAATCAAATAGCACAGTTGGTTTCTTTGGGAAATAGAGATAGTACTCCTACTAATAAGATTTCGATAACGTTTAATCTTTCTAAAGAAATTATGCAGCAATTAATATATATTCTGTCTTCAGGAGATACACAGTCTTATGCGGGTTACACCTTAAAAAGTGCCAATTTCTTGGTTGCTGATGGAAATCTAGAAGAACTCTTTTTGAATAAAAAATCTCTTCTTGATTTGTCTTATGGATTATCAAAATATTATCAATGGAAATATGCTGACGACAGTAAGCAGTGGTGGCTTAATGTTAGAAATAGGGAAGAATATAAAAAAGGGGGGATACCAAGAATTGTAATAAATTTGGATTTTACTGTTGGTAATGAACGTGAAGATGAATTTCACGAAAAAATTAAAAGTCAGCTAAATAAAGATCATGAAAAGGAAACAATAGTTGACCCACCATCTAATTTTGATTTGTATATAGATGAAGTGATTGGACAGGATTTTTATGACGCCAAAGACATTCCAAAAAGACTAAAAAAATATATTAATGATAGAGAGTATATATATGATATTAATGATGAAGAAATTCCTTCATTTGAAGAAAATTTAGATTTTGAACAGGAAACAGCGCCAAAAAGAAAAAGAAGAAGAAGAGAATACGAAAAAACAAAAGTTTTACCGACAAGAACAAAAAGATTCAAAGGCAAATACGGAAAAGGTATTAATTTTGATTTGTTAAATTCTCATTGTATTAGATATCATTCATTAACTGGTAATATCGATATTTATAATAATTTACAAAATATTCAAAAGGAGATTTACAAATTGAGAAAAAATGCTTCTAAAAAGATATATATTAAGTAGTGAGGATGAAGTTACAAAGAGTCAATTATCAGAGTCTTCGTTTTATTCCGAATTTTATAAAATCAATATAAAATTCAACTTGGCAAACAAACCAACATGCTTAACATTTCCAGCAAATTCATCAACGACTATTGTATTGCAAAATGAAGTGTTTGTCAAAGATGTACATGAGCCTAGAACTTGCATGATTTTTTCAAATATTTACTCAGGAAACAATGATATATGTGTCCCAAAAACTTTGATTGATGAAGATTATTTGGGTACTCCAGTAGTCTATATATTGAATAATAGGGATTTTGATATTTCTTGTTCAGAAATTGATTTTAAAGTTAATCAATTTTGGTTTGATATTTCTGAAACAAATATTCATACATTCCCATTATTTTATGTAGATGAAGAAGATATTAGAGCAGAAATTCCAATGATTTCTGGATTTAGAAAGTCTACTTCAGGGGCCAATGCTTTGGATGTTATTATGAATAATGAATATTCAATTAATCCTTTGCAAATTTTGGATATTCCTTGCAAGTTTTATTTTAATACTTCAACATTGGATTATCAAAATTTGTTTTTGATGAGAAGTAGATTTTCTAAACTCGGAATCTTTTGCCAATTGGATCAACAACTCAAACTATTGCGAGTGATAAATCAATCTAATCAAACTGTGGCTTTGGGAAATATATTTTTACAGTTATTACTGCCAACTCCGCTATGCTTTTTGCTAGATACTCTGGTTGTATCTAGACCACTACTATTGGTTCAACACTCGCTTCCTACAGAAGCCAAATTATTTCATTCTTATTCAAAAGACAGAAAAAACAAATATTGATTTTTTATTATTATTTTGTTGGTTATTAATTTTAGTTTTTAATAAAATTTAGATTTAAAATGTCGAAAAATTATGACAAATTTTTAGAATTATTTAATAGTGATATAACAAATAGTAATGAACTCGCAACGCGTTTAAAATTATCCGAACGTACTATTAGAGATTACAAGAGAAAATTAAAAAATAAACCAACAATGGTTTCAAATGCAAAAGATAAGAAAGCAAAGAAGCCAAAACTTGATCCAATTATTTTAAAATCTAATACACTTTTTACAACTAAAATGTTCAATCAAGTGTTTATGAAAACTAGATATAACCACTGTGTAAATCTTTCGGTAAATAAAATTGAAAAAATATATATTGATGGAGATACGGAATTTATAACACGGATAGGAGGAGAGAAATTTGAACGAAAAATTACATTTGATGTCAAAGATCTCGGTAATAATGTGTTGGAAATTTCACTGTTTTATCATTTGTTTGAAAAGATAATAAGAATTTTTAAGAAACAAAAGGCAGCCAAAGAAAATACAACTATATTTGCGTGTGATAGAAACTCTTCAATAAGTTATGATAATGAATTTTGGACTTGTAGAAGATGTACTTTTTTAAATAAGGGGATAGTAGACAAGAAACCTTTTGAATTTAGAGAATGGGCTAGAAGAACTTTTAAAGAAAATAGAACAGATGAATGCACACAAAGATGGATAGTGTATGACATGGAAACAGTAGTTGATAATAAAGGAATATTTGTGCCGTATATGATATCTGCAGTAGAATTTTACCCAAATGACAATGGCGATACTAATGAGAATGAAAAGCTATTCTTTACAGAAAATTTCTCCAATTTATTCAATGTGGATATTAAAGTTAACCCTGTTTTGATAGAATTCAGAAATTGGCTCCTTTCTTTTATTACTCCAAAAGAAGGCGAAGATAATGTGTTTTACAAGAATTATGTTTTTGGATATAATAACTTTAGATTTGACGATGTACTTTTACTTCCTTGTGTGACAGACTATATTACAACAGAGAAAGGAAGCGTGGATAGAGATGATCCTTGGTATAGCACATTTAAAGAAAAGAAAGATCGTATTCTTGAGAATATTATTACGCATGAAGGAAAAGACTTTAAGCACTATATTGGACAAAGAAATGGAACAACAACGTTTAGTACTATTGAATATCTTCCAGATGGGAAACAAATGGAAAGATATGGTAAAGGTAAAAAGAGAACAGAGAATGCTGAAGATTTACCTCGTAAACTGGAATTTAAAGATTTGATTAAATGGATACCTGACATGTCATTGGAGAAGGCGTGTAAAGCATATGAGATTGGAGAAAATTCAAAAATGAATTTTGACATTTTGAAATTTAATACTTGGTTAAAAGAAGTAGATTATAACGTTAAATCTACCATGAAAGTTGAAGACGCATGTAATCGTTTTTTGAAGCCCAAAAAAAAGAAGAAGGGAAAAATAGGACAAGAGGAATATGATGAATATTCATCTAGACCATATTGTAAAGATGGTATGTTATTTCCATATGAAATGTGTAAAGAATATTGTATGATTGATAGTAAGTGTACAAGAGATTTGGGAAAAAAGATTTTTGTTACATTGAAAGAAATTTTACAAGTATATTGCGAAGAATTTGAAATCAAGGTAAAAAGTAAAACCATGTTTTCTTATATTAGTCCAGCCGACTTGTCATATTGTTGTTTTAAAAGCAGTGCTGCTTTTAATAATGGAGGAAGAAGGTTATTTATTAACCATTCAAATTTTGCTAGATTTATATCCAAAAGCTATTATGGAGGAAGAACAGATTATTCATATATAGGAAAATATACTACAGTTGGTGGAAATTTACGCTATTACGATGTAACTTCTGAATATCCATTGGCGATGACAAAAAAATATCCTATAGTACAGCATGAATCGGACATGATAGTAGGAGACGATGTTGACTTGGGCAAATATCAGAAAATAATTGACAAGATGGTTCAAATGAGAAGAGATGGTAGATCGTTTGTAGATTTTACTATTTTTAGACCGTTTGATGAAGACTTTAATGCAATCTTTTGTTGTGATGTATTTCCTCCAGAAGACGTGACGGAGATGATAACGTTTGGGCCAATGGCTACTAGAGCCGATAGAGTTCCTCTAACATATTTAAATTGCAAGCAAGAAAATATTGTTGTCAATACCGCTTATATGAAGAACTTTATAATGGCAGGATTTTCTATAGTTTTGAAACCAAATATTTATAATGTTGTATTTTTGAGCTTGCGTGAGATTTTTACAGATTTTATAAAATTTTTTGCTGGAGCAAAGACAGATAGTAAAGACGATGCTAATAAAGCAAAAGCAAAATTATACAAACTTGTAATAAATTCACTAGCGGGAAAATTGGCACAAAAACCCCGCGATCAATTGAAAGAAATGACAACTACTGCGCGAGATGGAGAAGAATTGGAATGCAAATTAGTTGAAGACTGGTCAAAAGCAAATCACTACTTGGCAACTTTTATTTTGGCAGAAGCAAATTTTATTTTGTATTCAACTCTGTATAAATTAAGTCTAACAAGTATAATTAATAAAGTACCTCATTCTGAAAGATGTGGAGCACTTTTGTATATGGATACTGATTCTATAATATTTGATCAAGATCTATGTGATGATGTTGATTTTAATTTTACAGAAAGTCTGGGATCTTGGAATACAGATACTAATTATTTTGACATTACATGGAAATCAAAATATTCAGAAGGCTCCCCAGATGGCATGATTGTCATTGGAAAAAAATCATATCTAATATTAAAAAACAATAAACAACTAACCATAAAACTTAAAGGAATACATGGAGAACAAATGTCCAAATTCTCCAGTAAAGTTGATGATATTTTGGATGGCAAGTCAGAAACCCAAAAATTTGAAAACATGATAAGAAAACCAATAAAAATGAGTAATGGAGCATTGCATACTAATAAACAAATTACATTGGGAATGGTACAAAAAACTTTACGCGTACCCAAATTTCAAGAAAACAGAGTAATAACGTGTACAAATACAAGAGTAAATGAGGCCAATAAAGATAATACTATTTATTTTGTTACAAGTCTATTACCAAAATGATTAAAAAAATAAAAAAACAAACAAAAAAACAAAAAAATTCAATACCGATAATAGTATCGTGTAGAAAATATGGATTAAGAAGAGGTAGAAAAACTGGTGGTGTAGTTGTAGAGAGTGCCGCCGCTAGACCTGTAGAAAATATTAGAGACTTGTATGAAAGTGAAACAGCCAAATTTAAAAGTGGACAAGATTCAATTTATAACTTGTTTAACAAACCAAAATTAGCACCAATAGTTGAAGAATTGGAAATGGATGAGATTGACCCAAAAGCATTTTCGCTGGCAAAATTAAAAAAAGATGAAAGTGTATATGAACAACCAAAATCCATCAAACCAAAAATAGTTTCCAACGACCAATTAATATCCGATTATAATACGTGGAAAGCAAGCCCAGATGTTAACAAAAACATCTTTGCAGAACCAAAAAAACTCTTGGAATCATTTATTGACGAAGTACCCTTGACACTTACAGAAACAAATAATATGCGATTAAAAAATCGACTCGAAGCCTTGAATATTAAAAAAAGCAAAAATGAAGAAATACCTTTACAGAACATGACACCGCAAACGACACCATATATAGATAATTTGATGCAAGGATTTAATCCGAGAAAACAATCAAGAGGACCGCCGACAATAGCGCAATTGCCTAGAGCTAGTAATATTGAACCAATGCCATTTGTAGATAATTTGCTTGCAGATTGGTCTACGAATCCGCCTAGAAGGCAGAATCGAAACAAACCCGCTCCTGTATTTTTAATACCACCACAAAAAATCGAACCAAATAATAATATGACTACAAGCTTTACTGTTCCAGACTATTCAAGACATGCAAGAAGAATGACAAAACACAAACCTATACGACCATATTTACCAAAAAATATTGAAGAAATTAGAAATCCATTTGCAATTCCAAAAGAAATTAGACCTGTAGCTAGAAGATTTATGAGAGGAAAAAGAATGATATTTCCACCAGCTAACAAAAAGGATAATAAGGAATAAACTATTGTGGAGTGGTGCGGTGAAGTGGTTTAGGTAAGTCTTTATTTAAAATTAGTGATATTGAAAAATCAAAGGGGTTTGAGTTCTTGACAGCCTTCGATCTGAAATTTGTGCAAAACGAAATATGACTCGCTCATCAGCCTTTGTGATTCAAAAAATAGTTGGCCATTACTAACCACTACTTCACAAAATTTTTTATTTTGTAGCTCTGCAAAATATTAAAAAAATATCTTGATAACCCGTCATGTAATACGAGGTAAGTAATCGATTAGTTGTTTTGATTATTTTTGGTATTTATATCCTTTCAATATTTTTTTGATGAAAACAAAATTTGTAACAATCTAAAAAATGTCAATCGCTACATCCAAACATTACCCAGTAAAGTTTTTACCGTCGCCATCCCTATCTGGGTTGACTACGTTTTTGACTAATAATATTATTACAGTTGTAAATACAGCTGTCCAAATATCGCCAGCTCGAAATAATATTCAATTTTATGTTCGAAAAGGATTTCAGCTAAACTATTTTGTGAATTTGGCCACAACATTTGTATCAATTTATGATGGTGACGGTAATCCTCTAATTCCCGCGTCATTAAATGGTATTACGACTCCAACGTCTTTGTATCTTTTACAAGACGACTCGACATATAATTTGGAAATCTACAATACCGTTTCTTCAGCGGCATCTCTAGTCTTGTTGACTCTTTCGGGAACTCTAGCACCATCAATAAGCAATTTTTTTAGTCAGGGAATCACACCAACAAATGAACTTCCAGCTTCAATACCTGCAACGTTTAATTCTTTTGGAGCAATGACGTTGACTTTTACAAACTACCCAGTTTTTAATGGATCAACTATTTTTGCAGCTATTGCAGAAATTGCAAATAATTCGGGAACTTTGACGGTAACTTCAAGCGACGCGACTGTCTATACTTCTTATTCACAGGCATTTTCTGTTAACAATTCTATTGCTATTGTTTTGTATGCAAACAAAAGTACTAACTTTACAGGAACTGTTGTAATTAGTGTTACTGGTTTGGGAATTTCGGCACCGATTAATCTCGATTCTTATTCTTTCAACCCATTTGATTTGGCTGCAAGCAATTTTTCTGCGCTTTCGGCACCAACTCTAGTATCAGAACCAATGGTAATGGCTATGGCTGCACCTGCCAGAGAACAGATTCTTGCAGGATTAGTTAATAACAAGCCACTCAAAATAGAAGCTATAGATAGCTGTAATCAAGAGATGACAGAAGAATTAGTACAAGAACAACCAAAAGCAAAAAAAACAAAATACATTTATTAGATATGAGTTTTTTATTTGATGATGCTGTTTTGCAGCAAGTCAAAGCATATGCTAGGGATATCAAAAAAGAGGATTTGATTTCGGAAATTGTAAAACAAGTAGGTATTACAGGAAGCGTTTATTCACTTCCATATTGGTTGCAACCGGTTGCAATTGCCTTGATAAATTATAGTACAGATGCGTCAAATGCCTTGTACAAGACTTCTCTATATTCGGCTCTTCGAGATGCTGATATTTCAAATAAAGAATTAAAAAAAGAAACAAGGCCGGTACAGGGACCAATAGAAGCAATTTCGAAAGAAAAGTTTGAAGGATTCAAAGAAGGAAATGTTGTCTTGTTTGGAGTAACTCAATCGGGTAAGACTACAAATTTTGTTACATGGCTTTATAATGGTTTGATAACTAATTTTGACATGTTTATTCTAGTTGGAAGTGATTTGTTGAAAGAAGAGTCTATACAACAAATTAGAACAGGAATTCAGTATGCTTTGATGGAGCAGGGAAAAGAGTTTAATACAGATGTCTTTGCATATTTTAATAGATCTCAAATTGAAGATGCTATTGATTTTGCTACATCAAAAAATGCAGACAAGAAGAAACTAGTTTTTTTTGACGATATTCAACTCGACGGTAATGGAAGAAGGTTTGACAAGGTGGCTCTATTTACGCAAGAAGCAAAACATGCAAATGTGACTGTATACACGTCACTTCACATGAGCTTCAACGACAAGGCAGCTGAGATTATTAGAAGTAGCGCAAAATACTTTTGCCTTTTTAATCAACATGAACAAAATTTTAATAGACTGTTAAAATTGGAGAAGGGAAACAAGTTGTGGAGAAAATACAATCTTATTGCAGACATTCATGAACGAGTTGTAATTCACGAGTTGGTTACAAACAAAAACTTTTTTGGTACATGGCCATATAGTAGAATGGATCCTTTGATTCATACAGAAACAGAATAATTTGATTTTATATATTTTTTTAAAGCGACATCTATTTAATAAACTATTAACTATTGGTAACAAAATTTGTCTTGATTTTTTTATTTCAACTTGCAAAATTTTTTAATACTTTTTAATTTACGCTGGGGTCCCGCTAGCGGGCCTTGCCCCAGTAATATAGCAAAAAATCATGCCGTAAACGGCCTTTTTTTGTAACAAAACTTGGATTTTTTTTATTTCAACTTGCAAAATTTTTTAAAAACTCTTTAATTTACGCTGGGGTCCCGCTAGCGGGCCTTGCCCCAGCAATAGCAAAAAATCATGCCGTAAACGGCCTTTTTTCACTAAAAAAACACAAATTTTTAAAAACGGATATATGTTTTCGTCGAAACCTTATATTATAAGAG
>Ga0315270_10001248_pt1 | contig 13547 bp, 15 predicted proteins | sample C1_bottom_MG_FD_204932 | JGI IMG/M metagenome (GOLD analysis project Ga0315270, IMG submission 204932) | Sediment microbial communities from Yellowstone Lake, YNP, Wyoming, USA - C1_bottom | ecosystem: Environmental > Aquatic > Freshwater > Lake > Sediment | place: USA: Wyoming | collected... | reverse complement strand
GGTGAGACTCCACTGCGCTAGCAAACCAGCGCAGTTCCGTGTAGCCTAGGAACCATCCATGAAACTCTGTCCTTCTTGCCGACGTGAACTCCCGGAGATTAGCCGCTACTGTTCGCAGTGCGGTCAGCGGCTGCACGCAGACCCCGTTGAACTCCCCCCGCCACCGCCACGCCAAGTCGAACCGCCGGCGGATCGACTGAATGTCGAAGTGCTGTACGGCATGGTGGCGATGCTATCCCTCGCAATCCTCTTCCCACCCTGGGAAACCCCGCCGTCACAGGCTCCCGAATTCCTCGGCCTGCATTTCATCTTCTCGCCCCCCACAGCGGATGCCATGGTGAGCCGACTGCTGCTGACAATCGAACTCGTCACCATCGCCATTGCGGGGCTATACGGATCTTTCCTCTTCAGGCAAAAACCCTAGCAGGCTGCTGAAAAAGCGCGCCAGCGTCGTTCTCAGTCGTCCGTCTCCCTGCAACGTACCGCAAGGGTACGCTTCGGTCGCCGAACTCCCTGCGGCCTAGCTGAACGGCCTTTTTGAGCATCCTGCACGCGACTGTCCTATTGTCCTAAAATGGGGACAATTGGACTTTTACCGCATTATTCACGATGGATGATGGAAAACGATGACATTGCGCGCAACAAGCGCGAGGAGCGAGGCTCGCGAGAGAAGTGAAACAAGTCAGGCAGTCTGAAAGATGAAAGTCGGGATCTGAAGTTCCGAGCCCTTCAGCCTTGGGACTTCAGCCTTCGGCCTGGGCCAGGATTGGGGAGGTCGTGATTCATGCGGCTTGGAACATGAGGTTAGCCATGCCAGCGGACCTCTCGGTTGGCGGCCGACTTGGCGGCGGAATCGTCATAGGAGAGCGGAGCCGCTGCGAGCACGGTATGGATCAGCTCTGACAGAGCCTTAACAGAGAAAGGCTTCTGGAGAAACGGGAGGTGATCGGTAGCAATGTTATGCGCTTTCCGCTCATGGTACGACAGGCTCGACATTAAGATCGCGCGGAACGTCTTCTTCATGGCCAGGGTGCGTTGGATGACATCCTGACCATGGACCCGCGGATAGGGATTTTTGTCGGCGGCAAGTTGAAAGCCTGGCGGAGCCAGCATGAGATCGGTCAGCAACAGGTCGATTGGCTCTTGATGGGTCGCCAATATCTTTAACGCCTCAGAACTGCCTTCCGCCTCAAGAACAGTAAACCCTTCGGCACGTAGCGTCTTGACGCAGATCAACATCGTTGATGGGTCGTCGTCGACGACCAGGATCGTTTTCGTATCGGACGAGGAGAGAGGCGTAGGAGTATTCATATACGATCTCCAGTCTAGGCAGATACCAACCGTATAAGCTGGCTATCGTGTCTGTTTATATTCGATGCTCTATAGCTCGCATTATTCACGAGAGTTCGTGAATAGTGCGGGCTAGGTCTCTATCGGTCTGAGTTGAAGAAACTTAAATGAGGAGATTTGGCAAGCTGACAGACTATGACTCGCTTTAGTCGAGAGCCAGCGTCAGACACTTCGCCGAGCCGCCCGATTTCATGAATTCATCGAGCGGGACCGGATGGGGAAGATAGCCGCGCAAGGTCAACAGAGCTTCTGTTTCCGGACAGCCTGCGGGCAGCACGACGTGTTTCCCGACGCAGACGGCATTGCAGGCAAACCTGAGAGCCTCAGCTTCCGGCACCACCAGACGCCTGGAAGGAGCGATCCGTTGGGCAAGAGCCTCTTGCCCATAGTGATCGAAGGCGGGAGGGAAATACAGGAGCTCACCACCGCTCAAGGGGCACAAGCAGGTGTCGAGGTGATAAAACCGGTTGTCGATCAGTTCGAGTGGAATGATCTCCCGGTGAAACCATTCGCTGAGCGTCGGGAACACACGGATATCCGATCGCTGTCGATACCCGCCGAACCAGGTGTCGGGAAATCCCAAGAGGTCCCCGGCCCCCTCGAAGAAGCGGCCCGGATCCAGCGTCACGACTTCGTACCCTTGCCCACGAAACCAGTCTTCGAAGTACGCCTCTTCTCGCTGCCGCTCTGGATAGCGAAACCGACTCGGCACGGCCTTACGTCCAACGACGATGCCGGCGTTCGCCGTGAATACCAGGTCGGGCAGTCCCGGTACCGGCTTCATCCGTTCCAGGACCACGCCCACGTCCTGTTCGAGCACCTGCATGAGGTGATGCCACTGGCGGATGGCTTGGCCTGAATCGACGGCGTTCGAACGGCGCATCCAGGGATTAATCTCGTATTCGATACCGAAATAATCAGGTGGGCAGACTAGCAGGCGACTCATGGCTTCCACCCCGGCAGAATGTTAACTGGTTGCTTTGGTTTGTCTCGTTCATTTGGTTGAACGAAATGAACCAGAGAAACCAGATGAACCAAACAAACCAGACTCACAGGCGGGCTCCCAGCTCGCGCGCCAATTCTCGTAAAAATGATGCAGCGTCCATGACCAGCCCGACAGCCTGAAAACTTCCTCGATCCGCAAGTTTCGTCGGGACGGCTGGATTGACATCGACGCAGACAGATGGAATCGTGGCAGGCAACAAATTGCCCGTCGCCACCGCGTGCAATGTCGAAGCGACGAGCAAGGCCAGTCCGACACCGGGGATTGCCCTACGCATGGCTGCCTGGGCTTCCAGCGAGTCCGTGATCACGCCAGGCAACGGGCCGTCATCGCGAATCGTGCCGGCCATGACGACGTCGGTGCCTCGCCTGACGCAGGCCGCCATAATTCCGGTCTTGACGACTCCTGACGTGACCGCTGCCTCGATGCTGCCGATGGCCCTGATCCGATTGATGGTTCGCAGATGGTGTTCATGCCCATGCGGCACAACACGACCGGCTGCGTGCCGATAGCCAAGAGACGTACCGTAGAGATCGAGCTCCATATCGTGAGCGGGCAGCGCATTCCCGCAGAACAACACATGGATGAACTCTTCATCGATGAGCCATGCCAGAGCCTCGCGCCCTCCGGCGTGAACGATCGCCGGACCTCCCGCCAGCAGCACCTTGTTGCCAGCTTTCCCCTCCCGGAACCCTATCCGCAACTGCACGAGGCGTTTGGCAATGTCGCTGATGATATGCCCGTGGGGACGCTCGGACGAGACCTGCGATTCCATAAAGCTGAAAACGTCACGATCACGTGGCCGTTGGAGCGGGATGACCCGCACACCATCACGACCGATCACAACTTGATCTCCCTGCTTCACCTCTCCCATCGGAACAGTCCTCGACGTCAGACGAACCGAGTCCACCAGAATGCCCAGATCCATCTCGATCCCTTCCACCTCCAACCATTGGCCATGCACCCGCACCTGAGTGGGTAAATGGGTCGTCGCATAGAATTCGTCGGGGAAAATGCCGTCAGCCGGCGCCTCGCTCAGCCGACAATCACGTTCATTCTCGACTGACGCACCGTGAGGTTGAATGGCATGGAGAATCTCGCTGAGCAGCCTCGCAGAGGAAGCCTTCACGACGATTCTGGCGCGCGACGGTTCCTCGCGAGTCTTGCCGATCTGCATATCTTGAAGATCGAAAGTCCCGCCCATCATCAGAATCGTGTCCAGAACCTTCGCCAGGATCAACGAATCGATGATATGGCCTTGAAGCAGGACGGTTTCTTGGTTATGCATCATAAGTCAGACTCCCGCTCTTATTATGGAGAGGCTCCGCACAGATTCTACCACCAGTATCAACCGACGCAGATCAGATTCTGTCTGTGCACTGAACACTCGCAGAGCGCTGAATCACGTCCGCAAGGCATAGCAATCCCGACGGGCGACTCAAAATGCTCCGCTAGCAAGGCCGCAGGCGAGCAAACACCGGAAGCATAGCATTCTCACCCGCCCAACCCCGAGCTGTCGGAACAGCTCTTTTCCCGGGTAGGGTACGTTGAGGATTTTCACGAGCAGAGAACGAAGCTTGGGAACAGGCGCGTCTTGGCGCGCCAGGGTCGGGCGGGTGGGGACGTAGGCATTTTCAGCAGCCTGCTACTCGGTTTTCATTAATTCCCGTAATACGCTGGTCGCATAGGCGCCAGGTGGGAGTGAAAAAGAAAGCGTGAGCACTGTGCCCTCCATGGCCCATTCCAAATCAGCAAGGGGGATTCGAAGCGAGCGCCGTTCACCGCGAAACCCGCAGGCCTTCGCGGCTTCGGTAAGACTCTCCGGTGTCGCCCCGCTCTCAGCGACCACGGCCCGTTCGATCTCGCCCGGTTCTCCGCTGGCCCACGACACGCGTGACCCGAACAAGATACCGGTGGGGCTGATCTCAAACTGGTCGGCCCGTGGCTGTTCCGCCGTGGCATCCTCAACCAGAAAGCAGGCGCCGTTCTCCATTTTCATGGCCCAGTCTCCAGCCAGGATACGATCGAGTCGATCCAGTCGTCGGGCCAACATGTCATTAAAGAAATGCGATTGGTAGGCGTTGAGGTACCACATGCGCTTGGACCGACTCAGCCTGTTTCGGCGGGCTGGGTCTACCAGTAACTCTGCTCCGGTCTGGTAATTCTGTCCGCTCCGCCCTTGCCGTTGCGGGCCGAAATAGTTCGGCACGCCTCGTCGCACCAATATGTCGGTGACCAGGGGAACGGTCTCGCGGGCGTGCGGGGCGACATCCCGAATCACCAACCGAAAGTGATTGCCTGCATGATGCCCCGGTCGCAAGCGATTGCGATGCCGGCCCAACACTTCCACAGACAAGAGCTGCTCGTCCACTTTCAGTCGTTCCAGCCGTTCGGGCGTGACGCCGAGAAGCGAGATCATTTGTGTGGTCACGGCCCGGGCGTCTTTGAGGCCCGCCACTCCGATCGCTTGCGCTTTCACGCCTAAAACCGAGGACAATCGCAGGACAAGATCCGGAGTCGAGAGCAGGCGTTTTCTGATTTTGAGGTAGAGATGCTCCCCCTCTCCGCAAGGAAGATAAAGCGGACGTTCTTCGACTTGGAAATCTTCCGGAATCGCCCGCATCTGTCCGCCAATACCAGGCAATGTTGCTGTCAAAAAAGGCATGGTCATGGTATGGACCTCTTCTTCATTCGCACGTAATCGCCCTCGCCGCTCGGTCGATCTCGATGGGGAGTGAGACGACTCGCATGGTATACTTTTCCCATGTTATTCCGCCCGGTGATGGTTCAATGGCCTAAGGTCCGCCTGTTCGCGGCGGGGGTGGGCCTCACCGTTCTGGCATGTGCTCTTTCTCCGGCGAACTCGTTGGGTAAAGACAATGCGATCTTTCAACAGTTCACCCAGCACATCGGCAGGCAGATCCACAAAGACAAACAAGCCTTTGCCCAAGCGAGCGCCTGCGTCTCTTGGTTTTATCAGCTGAAAAAGACACCTCCCCCGACCGTGCAGGGAATCGGGTGGAAGCCCACTTCTTCATCCCGACTCGAAGTTGATTGTCTTCGCAACTACCCAAGCGGTATGGACGATGCGCGAAACGATCTTGCCAAGACACAGGCGTTGCTTTCAGTCAGTTTGACTTTCTATGAATTTGCCCTCGTCGCAGACCGGAATGACGATGCCATCTACAGTCCCGTCGAACTTCAAGACTTGCTCCGCTCCCTCACTCTCTCTTACCATGACGCGGAGCCGACCCTGAAGCAGGTCACAGCACTCACGGAGCGATTCGACAGCTGGTACCGCAACCGCAACATGGACGCCTTGATGCAAGGCATGAGCGATCTCTATGAACGAGGCTATCGCGTAACCCCCTCCGATCGCGTTGAGCTGGATCGGGTGATGGGATGACCAGGCACGAGAAATCCTGGCCCGATCAAGCCCGCTCCTTCATCGGATATTGTCTGAGCGAACCTCTCTACCGGCTCTTTAGTCTCGTTCCCCACTTGGAGATCGGGCTCTCTACGCACGAGATTTCACGGCTCACCTATGCGCACAGCCTCTTGGCCGGTCGCCGGGCCGTTCATCTGAGCGATCTGCACCTCGACCGCTATCAACCACGGCATGATCGCGTCGTCGCCACCATCGGCGAACTCCGCCCAGACTGGATCTTTATCACCGGTGACCTGATCAATGTCCCGGAGGGGCTGCCGCATGTCTTTCGGTTTCTCGCCAGCTTGCGCGAAATTGCGCCGGTCTTCATTACATTGGGCAACCATGACCATTACAGCGGCGTGCCGATCGATCGGTATTGCGAACTCGCCGATCGCCATAAAATCACCCTCTTGATCAATCAGACTACCTTCATTCGCACGGACTTCGGCGAGATCGCCATTGTCGGCGTGGACGATCCTTCGCTGCATCGCGCCGACTTGAGCTGCCTGCCGCCGAGCGCACAGAACCGCTTCACCCTCTTGCTGGCCCATGCGCCGAACATCCTCGATCAGCTGGAAGACCACCACGCCGTCGATCTGATCCTCTGCGGGCACAGCCACGGAGGCCAATGGCGCATACCGGGCGTACCGACATTCTGGCTCCCGCCTGGATGCAATGGCCGGATCGAGGGACATCACGGAGGGCCTGGCCGCCGGCTCTATGTCAATCGTGGGCTCGGATGGTCGTTTCTTCCCCTGCGATTAAATTGCATACCGGAAATCGCCTGTATTGAATGGGTCCACGAAGAGGCACAACCAGAAGGCCGAAGTTCGGGGTTCGAAGTTCCAGGTTCGAAGCTCTGAATACCTCGAACGTCGAACCTCGAACTCTCCCCCTCGTCACGCTTTTCTCGGGCGTTCGAACGATTTTATAACTATTTGATCCGCTCCAGCGCTTCCTTCGATCGGCTCCTGACGGTTTGATCCCAGTCCTCCTTCATGACAGTCGTTAGCTTCTCCTTCGCCTCACCGGCGCGCAAACGGCCTAATCCCAACGCCGCACAGGAACGGACATAGGCATGCTCGTCCTCCAACGCCTTCAGCAGAAGAGGGATCACCGTTCTATCGTTCAGAGCCCCAAGGTAACTGGCCGCCATCCCTCGAATCCGGTGCTGCTCGTCACTCAGCGCCCGCTGCAGCGTCGTTGCAAAAAGATCTCGTAACGCGGGCGTCACGGATTCCAACCCCTTGGCCCGATATCCATTCACCTCCATCAGTGTAAAGGCGATCTCCAGCTTCTTCTCCTGTACTGTAGCCCGTTCGAACGCAGCCAATAACTTCGCACGTTCACGCCGTTGCGCCCTGCGGCGATTGAACACCCGAACCAGAATGAATAGCCCCGCCGCAATCACCAATCCCACAGCCGCCATGGGAATGGCTTGATCGATCACATAGCCCTGGGTATCGAACGATAAACGCTTCCACAGCCAGACCCCAGTAATGACAAGGCCGACAAGGACTCCAATGGCAACCAGATTGGTCTGGCCCGATTCAGAACGAGTGCTCATGGGAATGGCATCATAGCAGGATGGGGAAAAAGTCCGCCAGCGGCAAAGCCCATGGGACGGGAGAAGAGACTGGTCTCTCTGGTCTATCCGGTCTGTCTGGTGTGTTTGGTTGAACGAGACTAGCCAGATAGACGAGACGAACTAGCAGGTTGTTGACGAACTACGTGTTCGCTCTGCAGCCATGAGCACCGACAGACGCTATCTAAATTCTTCGCAGGCTGTTCAGAAAGGCTGTCCAGCAAGGCCGCAACGAGTGAAGACCGGAGGCGTACCCTCTGAAGTACGTTGAGGACCTGAACGATGCGAGAACGCCACTGGCGGACTTTGTCAACAACCTGATGGCTTACAAGAAAGAGCTTGTCAATACGCACCATGGGAAGCCCCGCCAGTATCCAACGCCCTGTGGTTTCTCCCATCAGGGAAGGAGCTCGCGCTACAAGAGCTGTTGCGCCTGGATGATCGCCTCCAGCAATGCGCTCCGTTCCTCTTGCAGCTTCTTCGATGGCGGCACGCTGGCCACAAATCGTTCCGCCGCTGCCGTCAAGACCTGCAGCGTCTCGGCCATGTCCCCCTGCCTTGAGGCAGGCGACAACGAGCCTTCACGTAATAGCGCGCGCCTTCTCCTGGGCCCGACATACATCTGCGGAGCGATCGGGTTATCTTTTTCCAACTCGGGTCGTCGAAATACCGCCATGGCTCCTCCAACGCATCAAACAACGAGAAATAATCCACACACTGTACTCGATTCGCATCGGCAATTGCATCGGGGCGTGAGCACAGGGAGTGAACGGGTGCGGAGCGGAGCGGCAGAATGTCGGATGCGGGCAATGCGTGAGACGGCACGACTGGCGGGAAGGTTTCAGAATAAGTAGCCTGGCCCCTTTTCTTGGCCCCAGTACTGCGATCTAGGAGAGGGGTTGAGGAGGTCTGTCTGGTCTATCTTGTTTGTCTGGTTGATTCCGTTGTTTGGACCAAATGAACCAAACAGACCAAAGAAACTAAATGAATCAGAGAAACCAGAGAGACAAGCCCGGGCTCGTTCACGGTACAATCCTGACTCTGGCAGCACTTTCACACTGGAGACCTCGACAATGCTCGTGACGGCGGAGGCCAATGGCCAGAATAGGCGGCAAGCGCTCCTGGCCGCCGCGCTGGTGACCTGTGCTGCGGGATTCTTGGTCTGGCTCTCCCCTGCTCTCTGGTTCCTGCTGGGGCTGAGTCCGTTTGCCTACTGGTGGGTGCGGCGACGCTGTCTTCGGCGAATGGCGGTGATGCGGCAGCCGTTTCCCGACCAGTGGGAGCGGATTCTTCGCACACAGGTCGCATTCTTCGAGGCGCTGGACGATGCGGGGAAGGCGCGGTTCCGGCAGCTGGTGCAGGTCTTTCTGGACGAGGTCCGAATCACGGGCATTCGCACGGAGGTGGACGAGACGGTTCGGCTGCTGGTGGCAGCGAGTGCGGCGATCCCGATCTTCGGGTTCCACGATTGGGAATATCATCAGCTGCGTGAGGTGCTGATCTATCCGGACGCGTTCGACGACGCGTACCAGAGCCATGGAGGGTCAGACGAAAACATTCTTGGCATGGTCGGCCTGCACCATTTGAGTGGGGTGATGATTCTCTCCAAGCCGGCGCTCCTGACTGGATTCGCCCATCAAGCAGGCCAGCAGAATGTGGGGGTGCATGAGTTCGCACACCTGGTCGAGAAGGAAACGAGCGAGTATGGGCTCCCGCCCGAGGTACCTTGGCCGGTGGTCCGGCAGTGGGTGCGGTACGTGGCCCGGGAACTGACTCGGCCATCGAAACATGGCGCCCACATCAGCGCCTATGCCTATACGAATGAACACGAATTCTTCGCGGTCCTGGCGGAATATTTCTTCACGTCACCCGAGCTGTTGAAACGTCGGGACCCGGTCTTGTACGCCATGCTGCGGGACATGTTTCACCAAGATACTGGGTCACTGCTCCACATGATGCCCCGGCGCCGCCAGGGAATCGGCCGCAACGCGCCCTGCCCCTGCGGCAGCGGCAAGAAATACAAACACTGTTGCCTCGCAAAGGCCTGCGCCACAGAGCCCACACCTTCGGCATGAATGACGAACCTCTTAACAGGATGCTGAAAAAGTCCGCCAGCGGCGTTCTCGCATCGCTCAGAGACTCAACGTACCGAAGCGTACGCCTCGCCTCTTCGCTCGCTGCGGCCTTGCTGGACGGCCTTTTTGAGCATCCTGAGCTATTGTGGCATCAGAGGCGCTCAGTGAGATTTTAGCGGTGGTTCATCTATAAACCGAGTTTTCCCGCAGCCTGTTAGGTCTTAAAGCCGATGCGGCGAGATTTTGTCGCTGGTCCGCCATAAGCTCACGAATGGCCTCGAAGACCACACGAAACTGGCCATCGCACTTCTTCTCCAGCTCAGTGAGACGTCGGGCAAGGGTTTTATTCGACCCGATCATTTCTCGGAAACGCACAAAGGCCCGCATGATGCCAATGTTGACTTGAACAGCCCTCTTGCTTCGAAGGATACTGGATAACATCGCGACTCCCTGCTCGATGAATGCATAAGGCAGGTATCGGCGACCACCCCATCTTGAGGTGCCAAAGTGGCACCTCAAATCTTCATACTCCTTTTTGGTGAGTCTGAACATGAAGTCATCTGGGAACCGTTCCATGTTCCTTGTCACTGCACGAATGAATGCTTTCGTCTCTACTCCGTAGAGCTCTGCTAAATCCGCATCCAGCATGACTCGATGACCACGAATGACAAGGATCGTCTGTTCAATTCGTTCGCGAGGAACCAGAACGCTCATGTTCTTTTTCCGTCCGTCGAGAGGATTTGAGGCAAGCAGCAATACCGTTTTCATCACGGAAAACCAACGCGGCTGCGCCTGAAATGGAAGCATTCTAACGTTCTACAGCTCTCTCTGGGGGAGCGACCGAGGCCGCCCTTTACTGCGCGCATCGAGCGGCCCTCATCCATCTGAATGATTTACCCAAGCTTGTTTGTTTTCTTTTTTTTTCACGGGAAGGTGGTCCGTTTGGGCTCCCACTGCGCGCAGCTTTCTCACCCACCCGCCCACTGGCAAACATTTTTCACCCACCCTACCCTCCGATTGCTTCGCAATCGATTTCCCGGGACGTGCCATTAGCCCGAGCGAGGGGAGTCCGCGACCGCGCGTTGCGCGAGCACAGGAGATCAACAGCCTCCATTCCCTCTGCTCTCTTGACCATTGTTCTAATACGGACTATTCTTTCGCTATGGAGTTGCCGCATCTGAAGGACGATCCCTATCTGAAGGTGTTGCGACCGCTGGTCGAAACCTATCTTGCTTTCTGGCGCATCGACACACGCCATATCAAATCTCTGCGGCTGACGCCCTCACAGTTCGATGTCATCGCCACGCTGGGAGATACTGAAGGCATGACCTGCTCAGAACTCTCTACGCATACGCTCGTCACAAAAGGCACGCTCACCGGCGTCCTCGATCGCCTCGTCTCCAAAGGTCTGATCCGGAGGGATGCGATGAAGGGAGATCGCCGTTGCACCAAGATCTCGTTAACCGCGAAAGGCGATGCGCTCTTTCAAAAATCCTTTGCAGCCCATTTGACCTTTCTCCGTCCATTCTTTGAACGGGCCTTGAGCCCTAAAGAAATAGACCAAGCTCGTGGGCTGCTCCTGCGCCTGCGGGATAGTTTTCGACAAGAAGGCTTAGTCTAAGGTCAGACAAGACCTTATTGCCGAAAGGCACCCTCAGCCTCAACCTTAACCTATCTGAAGATATGCGCTTAACAATTCTCGGCTCCGGCACGAACATCCACCCCTCGCGAGCAGCCTCGGGCTATCTCGTCCGCACCGACCAGACGATCCTGTTGGACTTTGGCCCTCGCACGCTGGCGAATCTCCTCAAGACCGGCGTGAACCGGCATCGGATCACCCACATTCTTTTCTCCCATTACCACGCCGATCACTTCTCAGACTTCATCACCTATTTCTTCGATGCGATGATCTTTACGAAATACCAGGGAGGAACAAGGCCACCGCTGACCGTCATCGGCCCTCGCGGGACTAAGAAATTCTTCCGAACCCTCTTCGCCACCATGCCGGGCTTCACTCATGCGCCGTTTGCAGTTCATTTCAAAGAAGTGGCCGATCGGACGTTTATGATTGGAAAGACGACTGTGATTCCCCGAACAGTGACCCATACACAGAACCTCCATTGCCTGGGATATCGGATTGAGTATGGAGGGAAGGCGCTGGCCTATTCCGGCGATTCGCAATACTGCGACAGCCTTGTGCGCCTCTGTGGAGACGCCGATCTCGCGGTGCTGGACTGCTCTTTCCCGGCAAGTCGACCAAACCCGGTTCATCTGCATGCCGGGCAATGTGGGCAGGTGGCTAAAGAGGCGGGAATCGGCCAACTCGTCTTATCACACTTCTATCCAGTCACCGACCGATACAACGTGCGCGAGCAAGCAGGGGAAGCGTACGGGGGAAAGATTGTGGTAGGGCAGGACTTGATGACAATCAAACTGTAAGAATGATGAGTCGAAAGTCCATCAAGTTTATCAAGTCATCATGTCAGAAGACTTTTGACGTGAAGACGTTACGACCTACAGACTGAGACTGCTACAGTCCACCTTCGCGGTTATCGCATCCCAGGATCTCGATGAATTTCGTGAGGCGGGTCTTTCTGAGGGGATCGTCGAGCTTGGCATAGATGGCTAAGAGATTCTTGATCATGCGGGAGAGAATGGCGCGCACCGGACTTTCTTGCAGATACTTCTCGTCGAACCCATAGCCGGCTTCGGTGAGAAACCGCTGGCAGTTTTTCTCGGTCAGCAATGCCCCCCCGTTAAAGCAATCGACGAACACCTTGTAGCGATCCGATTCGTACTTCACTAAAAAATGGCCCGGCATTCCGATCCCATGAACCGGAAGACCCAGCCGCTTCCCAACCAGGAGATACACCGTCGACAGGCTGATCGGAATACCCGTGCGCCGGTCGATCACACAGTTAAGGTAACTATTTTCCAACTCATAATAATTCTTCGTGTTGCCTTTGAAGCCCTGCTCCGTGAAGAGGTAGCGGTTCAATGTCTTGATCGTTTCCTCCCCCGATGCCCGCGGGCCGATCCGATCCTGCACTTCCTGCGCCATCTCATCAAGCTGTCGCCTATACGAGTCAACCGTCAGGGAGGGGTACGCATAGCGGGCAATCAGAAACGCGCTGCGTTCAAGATCCATCGAGCCGTCCGGCAACGATGCCAGCTGCGTGAGCTCATCCTCGAGATTTCCCCCGCGGATTTCCTCGAGTATCGAAACAAGGCGGTCGGCCATTTCCGGCTGTTCAATTTCCGCTTCCTGAAGCAGGGGAACCGCAGTGGGGCCGATGTCGATGAGTTTTCCGCTGATGGTCTGGACGATCTTCTCGTCTTCATCGGCCAGCAGCCGGATCAGAGCTCGGATTTGGCTTTCGTTTATCAGCATGGTGGGATTCCCGGACAGCCCGCTCATCAGCCCATCGCCCGACGGAACACTTTGGCACTCCCATAGAGACAGAGGGCGTCAAAGATCAACATGACGACCACCACCATCCCGACATGGGGAAGGGCCTCGGTCCAGCCTGTCAGGATCAACGGCCGCACCGCGTCGATCGCCCAGGTCATGGGATTGAACCTCGCCAGGAACCCCATCCAGGCAGGCATCCCCGCCAAAGGCACCAGAGCTGAGCTCAAGAAAATCGCCGGAAGCGACAAAAATCCCAGGACCGAAAAAAAGTCGCCATGACTTTTCACGGAAAAGGCCATCGCCATGGAGATCGCGGTCAGACCGACGCCAAAGAGCATCCCGATCATCAAAATCGTGGCGATACCGAGGAGCCCCGTGACCGGCTGGACGCCGAACAGAAAGGCCACCCCGAGAATCACGAGCACTTGGAGCGAGGTAATCGTCATGACAAAAATGAAGCGGCTCAGAATCACGGAACTCCGATGGATCGGCGTGGTCATCAACCGTTCCAGAAACCCATTCTCCTTGTCGAACAACAGATCGACGCCCCCGGCGAGCCCATTGTTGAGCACCGTCATGACGACGACGCCGGCCGTCAGGAAGCTGATGTAGTCCGGGGCCTGCGTCACTTGCACATCCGCAGCCCGCTGGAACAGGTTGCCGAAAAAGATCAACCAGAACAGCATCGGCTG
>Ga0315270_10001247_pt1 | contig 13555 bp, 13 predicted proteins | sample C1_bottom_MG_FD_204932 | JGI IMG/M metagenome (GOLD analysis project Ga0315270, IMG submission 204932) | Sediment microbial communities from Yellowstone Lake, YNP, Wyoming, USA - C1_bottom | ecosystem: Environmental > Aquatic > Freshwater > Lake > Sediment | place: USA: Wyoming | collected... | reverse complement strand
GATGGATATAAGGATCCTTGGACATCCTCATCTCCTAAGTGGCACGGCGAATAATTCGCCAGCTACCTGATGAGTCATCGTGTTCTAAATCAAAAACACCAAGTGCCCCTTCTGGCGCTGCTTCGACTCGCCATGAAGATCTAGCTCGATCATCTGGTCGATACTGACCATCACTTGCCCGATGCCACCAACCACCAGCTTCACACCATCTAGCAAGGACTGCATGAATTCGATATCTATGTCCACGCCAGGTGAATTCAACTGGCTCTCCACCCAGAGCAAACACCTCTATTTCATCTGGGCGCCCAGCCATTTGGTTCTCCTTGAGATTTAGGTGGACTCGCCCGAGGCTTTCCCTCCCCAGGTCGAGCCCACCGTCGGACCTAGACCACCACCGAGCGGCGATCCAGGAGCTGACAGGTACTTCTGGTACTCAAGTTGAGTACTGAGGCCACTGCCGACCCCCGGACGGAACGGGGTAGAAAGCGCGGACAGTGGGCCTCATGTTTCGAACAACTGTTCGAATGAACCAACCGTAAGGGTTAGGGGGGACATCGCGCAACAACCCAGTTCCATCCCGTCGAGCGGCGGCTCCGCTCACCCCCAGCGGCGGCTTCGCTCACCTTGGACTTAGAATTCACCAGTGTGAACAACCCTAGGAAAGTGATTGTTGAAGCCGGCTACAACTCAATGACTCAGGGGTATCTCGACTGGGCAGATTTGATTGAAGATGACGCTCGCAGAACGATTTTCAGTAGTGGGTGTTGATATTTTCGAGGCGCCAATTGAGTTGGTAAGAGAACTCATTCCGACTGCAAAATTCATTCGTTGCCAGTTGGCTTGAACCGTTTATAGGTGAGCGGAGCCGCCGCTGGGGGTGAGCGGAGCCGCCGCTCGGCTAAAGGGCAGTGAGAAAGGCCAGCAAACTCTTGTGCACCTCAGCGCCGCCAGCGATGGTCATCTCGGTACTTGCGCCCCCACCAAGAAGATCACTTATGACTCCCCCAGCTTCGCGCACAATCAATTCACCTGCCGCATAGTCCCAAGGCTGGAGCCCACTTTCGAAATAACCATCAAGCGAGCCACTAGCTACATAACAAAGATCAACTGCGGCCGCTCCACTGCGCCTAATGTCACGGACTTGGGGAAGCAACTCCTGCACGACTCGTCCTTGCACCATTCGCTTTTCAGTCAAATACCCAAACCCCGTCCCGATTAGTGAACTTTTAAACTCAATAGGGTCGTTACAAGAAATCGCCTCGCCATTTAGCCAAGCTCCAGTTCCAAGAGCAGCGCTCCACAGTCGACCAATTGAAGGCGCATTGACGCAACCAGCGACCGTTTCACCGTTGTATTGAGCGGCCACGCTAACGGCCCAGCCAGGAAGGTCATATAGATAATTAACAGTTCCATCTAACGGGTCAACCACCCATACAACCCCGCTCGATCCAGCAACAGATGCGCCTTCCTCACCCAAGATCCCATCATCGGGTCTAGCTCCAAGCAAAAACTCTTCCAATAAACGTTCAGCACTCTTGTCCATAACAGTGACCACGTCAGTTGGAGTGCTCTTACTGGTTACTCCAAGGTCGATTGGCCGATCCATAAGCAAAGCACCAGCACGAGAGGCTGCTTCGATCGCCAATTTATGCAACTCTTCAATAACAGTTTGATCCACATACATATTCAACACTAAATAGAGTGACACGGTAACGTGACCGCATGCGTCGGATACTGTCCCCCTATAAACAGCTTTTTGCCGTTCCTGGCGCACTCGCATTTTCAATGTCGGGATTTATCTGCAGAATGCCAATGGCCATCTCGCCACTGGCCATTGTTCTGCTCGCCTACAGCAGGACTCATTCATATGGAATTTCCGGTGCCGTTACCGCTACCTATGCGATTGCCGCTTCTTTCGCCGGGCCTCGTTGGGCACGACTGGCCGACCGGAAAGGGCAACATTTTGCAATAAGTCGGGGTTTACCATTGCACGTTGCCGGCTTATTGCTGATCGTCGTTCTGATCTCAATTAAGGCACCTCGATTTACTTGGTTCTTGGCTGTAATCATCGCAGCTTCATTTTCAGTTCAGACCGGCTCCCTGATGAGGCGTAGGTGGCACCATGTTTTGAGTGACCAGCGCGAGTTAGTGCACTCAGCCTGGTCATTTGAATCGTTGTTAGATGAAGTTGTGTACATCATTGGACCGGTGCTTGCCACTGTTCTTTGCACTCAAGTGGCACCCTCAGCGGGGTTACTTTCCTCGATTGCATTCGTAAGTTGCGGGACAATCCTTCTACTCGCCCAAACTTCCACCGAGCCACCAGTACATACAGCAGACGAGCACGCCAATCGCGAACCAGTGTTTCGAAACCCTGCAGTTAATTCGATAACCATCGTCTTCTTTCTTATGGGCGGTTATTTTGGAGCAGTTGAACTAATTACTGTGGCATTTTGTACCGAGCGTGGGCAGCGTCCACTTTCAGGCGCACTTCTTGCAATCTGGGCTTTTGCTAGTGCACTCGCGGCAATTGCCACAGGTGCAATTAAATTCAAATCAACACCAGCCAAGCGTTTTATCTATTTTCTAACAGCTTTAATACTTCTCAGTATTACTTTGCTGTTCGCTACAAAGATTTGGGAATTAGCACTTGCACTATTCATCACTGGGTTTTGTGTGTCGCCCATATTAGTGGCGGGTCTGACGGTCATAGAAAAAGAAGTGCCAGAAAGCCAGATCACTGAGGGCATCGCTATTGTCACTATGGGATTTCCAATCGGCAGTGCCGTGGCGGCATCAGTGAGTGGCCATTTTCTCGACCTAACCTCTGCTCATCAAACTTTTATAATTCCTTGGTTCTTTATCGCGCTTACCTTGGTATCGCTTGCCCCGCGACTACGCACCTGGCGACAGCTCTTGCTCCTCCACTAGCGACTGCAGTCTTGAGCGGAAAGGCCCTTCAGCTTTCACCAGTAGTACATCTCCATGCATCAATCCCGTTTCATGATTGATTGACATCAAGCTTCCCTGGCGAACCAACATGTGAACTAAGAAGTTATGGTAATCGTCCAAACTAGACGCCAATTCAGTTAGTTCAGAAATCGAACGTCCATCAGCCCAAGAGCCCAGCAGTACGGTCAACCGCACCATCTCTTCAGGTTCCTGGGTTACTCGTACACCAATACTCCAAGGCTTGGGTTCAAGCACTCGCATTGGCAAGCGTAACTTTTTGGCCACAGTCGGGATCAAACCACCTTGAACAACGACCGAAAAAGCAACAACAACAACGACTATTCCATAAATGCGATGTGGGTCCGGAATTGCCGCTCCAAGCAACATGCTTCCTAAAAGAATAGGAACCGCACCTTTTAGTCCAGAGAACAGAACGAAAATTCGTTCTGTTCGATTCAATTTAACTGGCCACAAACAGAGGCCAACAAATATTGGACGAATGATGAAGGCCAATGCAGCACCAATGAGCAAACCAGGTATCCAAACATCTTTCTGAGTCAAACTACCTATTGAGACAGTGAGACCAAGTGCCACGAATGCGACGATCTCGCCAAGGCTGGCAAGGGCTGCATGAAAACGCTCGACTTCGCGTTTGAACGGTGTCTTTTCATCTCCGAGCATGATGCCGACTATGAATACTGCTAGAAAACCTGAGCCATGAGCCAAAGTTGTTGCCCCGAATGTAGCCAGTACAAATGTCAATGTCCGCAGTGGGTATAGCCCTTCGCTGGCTAGTGTGACTCGACGCATCACCCAAATCAGGGATCGCCCAGCAAAAATTCCAAAAATTGCACCCACGCCCATTTCCAAGGCGAAGGAACCCGCAGCTTGTACCGCTGCCGATGTGGAAAGGGACCCGGCGGCCAAAAGACTGACCATCATCGCGATACCTACTGGGTCATTGGCGCCAGATTCGCCTTCCAAAATTGTTGATGACCTACCAGCGATTTCTCTTTGACCAAGTACTGAAAACACCACCGCTGGATCAGTCGGGGCAATTGCCACACCTAGCAGCAAAGACACATACCAAGACATGCCAAAAGCCCAGTGTGCCAAGGCACCCACTGCAATAGTGGTTAAGAAGGTTCCGAGTACACCAACGACAACGATTGACCCTGAAGCTGCCCGGAATCGGCTTTGTCCAATACTTAGGCCCCCACTAAAAAGAATAAACAAAAGAGCCACGGTGACGATTCGCTCCACTGCATGTTGAGAAAGGGTATGCAGACCTGGGATCGTCCAAACTGCCACCGCTGCCGCCCCTAGGAATAGAGCTGGCGCGGGTAGTCGTAATTTGGCGCTGAGGCCGTGTGAGGCAATTGCCGCGAGTCCGGAGAGGGAGAGCAGAAGCAACAACTCGGCGAATATCTCTGCATCGCTCATTGGAAACCCCAGTCAGTTAACGTAGGAATTCAATTGCCGCTCGGGCTTCCGAACGTACCAATCATCAGTTTAGCCTCCCCTATCGGAGAACCGCAGTGACCAGCACTTTAATCGCCAGAACAAATATTTATTAAAACAACGCCTGGGTCTATTTGGTATTGGCAGGATTTTTGATCAAGGTGTGGCAAAGTGGGCGAATGGAGTTCGAACGAAATGAATTTGAAGAGCCGTTGCACCTAATAGGTCGCAGCAAAGACGGGCACTTTCTACAACTCGAAGACTCCGATGGGGAGCGCTACTTGCTTGCGATTGATGAATCGGTAAAGAGCGCAGTTAATGCTCCGGTATTGAAATTGGCGCAATTCGAAGATGAACCGATTGGCCCACCCTCTCCTCGAGAAATTCAAACGCTTCTGCGCGCAGGCTATTCAATTGAAGACATCTCTAGGCAACGCGAGATCGAAGTTGAGAAAATTGAACGATTCGCTGGACCAATTCTTAGAGAGCGATCCCATATCGCCCTTCAAGCCCTAAACACCCTGGTGCGTAAAGACCGAGGAGGCGAAGGACGATCCCTTTTGGAAGTTGTCGCCGAACGACTCGGCCAAAGTGGCATAGATCAAGAAAGTCTTGAATGGGACTCCTGGCGTCGAGAAGATGGAAACTGGAATGTCACCTTGCGTTATCCGACACGCGATGAAGAAGGATCGGCTCGATGGGTGCTTGATCCTTCTCGACGAACTCTGACCGCCGACGACGAAGGCGCGCGCTGGTTCACCGGCGACGAACGTGACCCGCAAGAGAAAGTCTCAAATCGGATTGAGGCCAAGGAGGCGCCGCGCCTTAGACCAATTCGAAGCACCGACGGGGTCGATGCGAAAGCGGCCAAGGACGGAGTAACAACTAGAGCGGCAGTGCCCTCTTGGGATGACATTATGTTCGGAGTAAAACGCGAAGATTAACCAGTCTGTGATACATAGAGTGGTACTACCGTCTCATCTTCACTAAGCCCGCCATGATGGCCAATCATTGCCGATTCTTTTGCGGAGCGAGATGGGTCGATGAGTACCACGGAGTCCATCGCAACAGCGACGACATCTCCGATGCGATCGTGAGCTGCAGTTGAAACTAGAGCACCGAAAAGTCCAGCGGCAATCGCTTCAGTTTTTAAAAAGACCTTCGCTTTGGCTCCTAGTTCGCTTCGCCAAAGCTGAGCCACATCATCGGCAGCATCTTCTCTGACGTAGATGTGGCGTGCTCTTGGTTCTCCACCAACCAGCGTTACATCACGCATGAGATCGTTATCCACACCGAGGACTAGTCGATCTTCGGTATTCAACATTCCGTGATCGGAAATCAACCAAAGCCTGGATCCTGCTGGGAGCGCTTCAAGTAATCGACCGACAATCTCGTCAACACGAGACAGCGCCGCAATCCATTGTTCAGAACCAACGCCATAGTTATGCCCGGCAACATCAAGATTATTCAGATACACGTAGACAAATGAATTCTCTACTTCCAGCGCCTTGGCTGCTTGACGAATTTGTTCAGAAAACGAGCTGATGCCAACATAACGAGCGCCACGTAAGGCCGCCTCAGTAAGTCCTGACTTAGCAAATTTTGCCTCAGCAACATGACAGACCCGCACGCCAGCATCACCTGCACGTTCAAACAGAGTTCTTTGCGGTTGCCAGGTTATTGGATCTACCCGAAAATCCCACTTGAGCGCATTTAATAGTCGACCTGGATTACCACTGTGCGGCACTCTAACCGTGTAACCCAACATTCCATGTTCACCGGAAAGCAATCCAGTACCGATAGAGGCAAGACTGGTTGCTGTTGTCGATGGAAAACTGGTAACCAACTCTTGATTAAGTTTCATGGCACAAATATTTGGCGCGAATTCACGGTATTGATCCAATTGGCGGGCACCCATCCCATCCACCAAGAGAAGACACTCTCGCCTTGATGAGTTTTCCGCGAAACCTAACTCGTTATTGAGGCCCTCGATATTGAAAGTGGAGAAAAGCGAACGCGAGAAATCCGCGATCGTAGCTCGACTCATCTCAACGACTGGTTGCAGCAGATAGCGCGTCGACGAACGTCAATAATCTCTGTACTGCCTCTCGGCCTTCAGCGGCAGCCGCTACTCGAATCTGTAAGTCATCACTTGATACCGCACCGGCGTAGCCGTGATCGGCTTCGCAATTTGGATCGTCGCATCCGGCGGGATCCAATTCAATTCGAGCCACCCCACCCCAGCCGATCGTAAGCAAAACTTCGTCTACAACACTTGTTGAGGCATCAGAAATAGTGCGAGAAACCACTACTGAATTAATCTGGTGAAGTGGAACCGCCTCGGTAGTCGCAGTCACTCGCGTGGTCGGTGCGCTGTCTTGCTCGTCAGCATGTGCCACTATGAATCGAGTATGAGTCAGACCCAGAACGGTTACGTGTCTACGCACTTCCTGCGAGTCAAAAGTAGTCTCCTGGTGAACAACATAAGCAAGACAACTCTCACGTCCCAGAGCTGAGGCAACTGCATCGGCCACCAGCGCCGGGTGATACCCGGTGGCTTCAATAGATTGACGCAGTTCTACTTCATCCTGCAGACGGCTAATGCTCATGGCTTTATCTTCCCATCTTGTGGCAACACCTTACGCAATGACCAGGCCATCGCGACGGCTACACCACAGCCAGCAACGGTAAGCAAGAGCCAGAGCTTGTCTGCGCCGGCACCTAAAAGCAGCCCGGCCATACTCGGCCCCAAAATCAGTCCCACCTGCCAGGATGCCCCAGAGGCCGCGTTGTAGCGACCACGTAACTGCGCTGGTGCCAAAGCATTGACCACTGCCGGCATGACCGGTGACCAGACCATCTCGCCAGCGGCAAAAATGACTTGCGCCAGGACTAGAAAGACCAGTGCGCCAGTGAATCCTCCGAGCCCAACTGCTCCCCAAGAGGCTCCCCATAAACCAGCCGCTAGAGCTAGTGCAGTACTTCGCCTGGTCAACTTAATGCGCTTGAGTACCCACATTTGCATGCTGGCTATCACTATCGTGTTTGCCGCAAAGGCCCAAGCCAAAACCGATGGCTTTGCATGCATAATCAGAGTGGCATATGAAGTGAACCCAACTTCCAACTGGCTATAGCCAAAGAAGATTGCCACAAAACTGAAAATCCAAACTCGCCTAAACGCACGGTCTTGGAGCACATCAACCCAAGAACCCGCATTCTTGTCAGCTTTTCGATCAGATCGTTCAAGTTGCGAGCGAGTTCCTGACCCTTTGATACTCAATACGACCCCAATGAAGACCAAGTAGGTTACTCCGTCACCAACATAAAGTCTGGTGAATGAAGATACGGTCATGGAATCAACAGCAAGCGAGGCGATAATACTTCCGATTGCAATACCCAGATTTAGCAGAGCAAAGGACGCGGCAAAAACTCTTTCCCGATCTTCTTCGCTTGTTACTTCAGCTAGGAAGGCAGACTGAGATGGCCAGAGCATTCCCTGACCAATTGCACACAGAGTCGCCGCTGCAAAAACCTGAGGAATATTGGTGACAAAGCCAAGAGATGCGTATCCAACCGCTGCAACACCCAGTCCTGCCATCAAACTAGGCTTAGGGCCGAAATGATCTACCAGCCAACCCACTATTGGCGCAAAAAGCAGCGACGCCACCCCCATCCAGGAGAGAGCTAGTCCCGCTATAACAACTGGCAGACCGCGTGCTTGGTGAATATAAACAACAAAAAAAGGCAGAACCAGACCATTTCCGATCGCCGAAAGAGCTACCCCAAGGAGAATGGAATAGGCATCGCGAGGCAATCTCTCAACGTTCTTGGGACTGCTCATTAGGAGATCCTCTCACGCGATAGAGTTTGCCGTTGTGAATAGATTGATAATCGCACCCGAGGTGTCCGAAGCCTTAGGCACAGGAAAAGCTGTCGTCGCGCTTGAATCAACGATCATCACCCATGGTTTGCCCCGACCCAAAAATCTTGAAATTGGACTTCAGATCGAAGCGGCCGTTAGAGACAACGGCGCCGTTCCAGCAACAATCGCGATGCTCGACGGGGATGTTCATGTCGGACTTACGCGTGATGCCCTTGAACAAATTGCCATGAAGGAAGATTCAGTCAAAGCCTCTGTTCGAGACCTGGCCATTCTTGGCGCCACAGGAGCATCCGCGGGCACTACCGTGGCTGCGACTTCGCACATCGCGGCCTTAGCCGGGATCCGCGTTTTCGCTACTGGTGGACTTGGTGGAGTACACCGCAATGCTCGCGAAAGCTGGGATGAATCAGCCGACCTATACGCTCTGGCCAAACTCCCGATTACCATCGTCTGCGCTGGTGTTAAATCCATCCTTGATGTGGCTGCTACTTTAGAAAGACTGGAAACTTTAGGCGTGGGAGTAATTGGTTATCAAACTAATTCGTTCCCAGGTTTCTACCTGACTGACAGCGGCTTCTCTTTGGAGCACCGAGCAGAAACGCCCAAGGACATTGCTGAGGTAATGCGGGCACAGGACACATTTGGCACCAACAATTCAGGACTGGTAATTGCCAATCCTCTGCCACCTGAAAAGCAGATGGATTTTGAGCAACACTCGACGCTGCTAGGCAACGGCCTTGCTGCTGCCGCAGGGGCTCATATCGTCGGCAAAGATGTGACTCCCTTCCTGCTTGAGTACTTTCATCATGAGAGCAAGGGCGAGTCGCTGCGCGCAAATGTTGAAATCATTCTCTCAAATGCTGCGCTTGCAAGTCAGATAGCTGTCGAATTCGCTAGCAGCAATTGAGTTTTTGACATGTCGGGGAGAATTGTTTGCGTTGGTGAGCTGATGACAGATGTCGTAGCTCTTTTAAGCGACGAGATTGCCTACGGAAGCGACACATCAGTAAAGATTACCTATAACGGCGGTGGGGCAGCAGCAAATGTTGCATCATGGCTCGGAGTTAACGGTGTAGATGTGACGTTAGTGGCTCGGGTGGGTGAGGACGCAAGCGGATTGCATGCACTGGGAGATCTCAAAAAATTTGAAGTTAAATCTGCCGTGGTGCAAGATTCCCGCGAAGTCACTGGCACGGTGATTGTCCTAGTGGCTCCCGATGGGGAGCGAACCATGCTCCCTGACTCAGGCGCGAATGGCTTGATCGAAGCAAAGGATGTACCTGCTTTAACATCCACAGATCGCCTCTACCTATCTGGTTATCTATTGTTCAATCCGCAATCGCGTAAAGCAGCCCAAGAGATTCTCCATGATGCCCGCGAAGCAGGGGTACAAATTCTGGTAGACCCTTCTTCCGCCGCGCCGATCCTTCGAGTTGGGCCTGCCAATTTTTTGGACTGGTTGGGAAAGATAGATGTCCTGCTGGCTAACTTTGACGAAGCCCATGCTTTAACCGGAGAAACAGATCCCTGGCGAGCAGCGGAGAAACTGCTCACAAACGCCAGTACCGTAATTATAAAATTGGGTGCTGACGGCGCGATTGGTTTGACCGAGACCGGCAGAGCTAAAGTGCCAGCCTGGCCGGTTGAGCAGGTAATCGACACGACAGGTGCAGGTGACTCTTTCGCCGCGGGATTCCTACTATCCAATGGAAACCTAGAAGAATGTTTAGTATCTGGGGCCAAGGTCGCAGCCGAATGTGTAGTTTCAGTGGGCGCTCGCCCGCAAGTCGCCAAGAGTTAGTCAACAGTAAAGGGAAGAATCTTCCTTATGCCTAAGCAGAGCACCTCCACCGCGGGAAGTCACCCAGGCCGAGTAGTCGATATCGACGTCAAGGCTGAAATGGAAGGCTCGTTCCTCGAGTACGCCTACTCCGTTATTTATGCGCGGGCTCTGCCTGATGCTAGAGACGGCTTGAAGCCAGTCCATCGTCGAATCCTGCACCAGATGTCTGAGATGGGATTGCGTCCAGAGCGCAGTCACGTCAAAAGCGCTCGTGTCGTTGGCGAAGTGATGGGAAAACTTCACCCGCACGGCGATACCGCTATCTACGACGCTCTAGTTCGGATGGCTCAGCCATTTTCTATGCGGCTACCGCTAATTGATGGACATGGAAACTTTGGCTCATTGGACTCTGGCCCGGCAGCCATGCGGTATTCAGAAGCGCGTCTGGCCAGTGCCGCGATGGCGATGGTGGAAGGCACCGATGAAGAAACTGTTGATTTCGGGGCTAACTATGACGGAGCGCTGACGGAACCAATTGTGCTGCCAGCCGCATTTCCAAACCTGCTAGTAAATGGCGCCACTGGAATTGCCGTTGGCATGGCCACAAATATGGCTCCCCACAATCTGAACGAAGTTGTGGCTGCCGCTAGACACCTGTTGGCACATCCAAGCGCCACTCTTGAAGAACTCATGCAGTTTGTTCCAGGACCAGACCTACCAACTGGTGGAAAAATTGTTGGACTCGATGGAATTCGTGATGCTTACGAATCCGGCCGGGGATCTTTCCGGATGCGAGCCACAACCAAGATCGAAAATGTCAGCGCTAAACGGCGAGGTATCGTCGTAACTGAGCTTCCATACATGGTGGGTCCGGAAAAGGTACTCGAAAAAATCGCGGACCTGGTTCGAGCAAAGAAACTACAGGGCATTTCAGATGTCATTGATTTAACAGACGGCCAAAACGGCACGCGATTAGTCATTGAAATCAAAAATGGATTTCACCCAGAAGCCGTGCTCGAACACCTTTTTAAGTTAACCCCGATGGAAGAGACTTTCAGCATTAACGCGGTTGCACTAGTTCATGGACGACCACAGACGCTCGGGCTTAAAACCCTCCTTGAGGTTTACCTTGATCATCGAATAGAGGTAATCAGACGTCGCAGTGAATATCGCCGCCGCCGTGCCAGCGAGCGACTACACCTCGTCGATGGCCTACTTATTGCCATTCTTGATATCGACAAAGTAATTGCCTTGATCCGAGGCAGCGACGATTCGAGCGCTGCCAAATTGGGGTTGATAAAGAAGTTCAATCTCTCTGATTTACAAGCCACTTACATTCTCGACATGCCCCTTCGTCGCCTAACAAAGTTTTCATCACTTGAACTTGCCTCGGAACAATCTGAGTTGCAAGCAAAGATTGCCGAGTTAACGACTTTGCTAGAAAATGAAAAGAGTCTCCGCGCTCTAGTGTCAGACGAACTCGTCGCAGTTGCAAAAAGTTTTGGAACGCCAAGACGGACTGTCCTGCTTGAATCTTCCGGCATAGCAAGCGTCGCAGTACCACTTGAAGTCGTCGATAGTCCCACTCGGGTTCTCCTCTCCGCGACCGGACTTATCGCTCGAACCTCTGAGGTCACCGAACTCTCACCATCAATCTGGAAGCTGCCGCGAGCACGACATGATGTAATAAATTCTTCTGTAGTCACCTCCTCTCGTGGCGACCTGGGAGTCATCACTTCGCATGGCAAGATTCATCGCCTCAAAGCAATAGATCTGCCTGTGATTCCACCATTGGTCAGTGGCACATCACTTGCCGGTGGAGCTCCACTCTCGGAAATCTTGCACTTAGAAAAAGGTGAACGACCAATTGCGCTAGCCAACCTGACTGAAGAAGGTGAGGGAATTGCGCTAGCAACCGCGCAAGGCATTATTAAGAGAGTTCAGCCAGAGGTGTTGACCAACAAAGATGAGTGGGAACTCATTTCATTGAAGCCCCAAGATGAAGTTATCGGAGCAACGCAATTACTTACTGGCAAAGAAGAGTTCGTCTTCGTCACTGATGATGCTCAACTGCTTCACTTCAATGCCTCTCTGGTAAGAGCACAGGGACGCGCGGCCAGCGGCGTTGCCGGAATTGCTCTCTCATCCGGTGCAAAAGTCATTTACTTCACCGCATTCACGTCGTCAAAGGAAGACGTTGTTGTCACCATCTCATCTTCGACCGATGCCCTACCCGGCACTGTTGGCTCGATGAAAATTTCTGACTTCACTGAGTTTCCAGGGAAAGGCCGGGCAACTGGAGGTGTGCGTGCGCACAGATTCTTGAAAGGTGAAGATGAGCTTGTAGCCGCCTACGTCGGTGCGACTCCAATCAGAGCCACCACTGCAAGCGGGGCTCCAATCGATATCGAACTCGTCAAGACCAAGCGTGATGGAAGTGGATCTGCCCTACCTGGACCGATATCGGTCATCTTCGGACCTATCCAGTAATGCACATGAATTACGAATTCTTAAAGGTGAGGTATCTTGACGTATGCGCTGTGCCGAGGAATGCCTTTTAAGGCAAGAATCTCCGACCGCTACTGCCCCAGTAACAAGTGCTTGGGTTGCAATTGAACAGCCAGGCCCATGGCAGGCGGATGCCCTTAAGCCAGGCAATTCGCGAATGCCAGAAAAGATTTCGAAAGCAATTGGTGGCTGGACTGACGTAAAAGTCGTATTCATCCGTAGTCGCCACCGTCATAAAGCCAAGACTCGGCGTCTTTTTGTAGCCAATGTAATGCCCGACAAACGTTGGCTCATGAGTGCAGAACTAATCAAAATCGAACAAGTACTCGATCTGGATGCAGCGGCGATCGCAGAGGGAATTAAACCTGGCTGGCTTCAAGAGAGAATCACGCCGGTGACTCTTGTATGCACAAATGGAAAGCGCGATATCTGTTGCGCACTGGCCGGCAGAAAATTAATCAATGACTTGGAGTCACGCGGCGAGGCGGCGTGGGAGTCAACCCATTTTGGTGGCCACCGTTTTGCACCAAACCGTTTGACCCTTCCCGACGGGCGCATGTATAGCGGATTCGACGATTCCAAATACCGCGGCGCATCAGGTTTTACTCGCATTCAACAGGCCGCTGAGTGCAAGATACGGGCGGCTCACGGCTTTGACGACCTCACCTGTTCAGAACCTGAAGAAGTCAGTTCCGATCAATGGGTCGTGCAGGTCATGCGGGAGGATTTCCTCGAAGAGGTAAAGGTCTATCGAAGAAAGCGCGGCTTGGCTGTTGAATCCTGCGGCAAAGAGCCAGTCGACGGGTATGAGTACTTCGCCGTTTAATCTAAGACCTAAGCGTCGATTCGTTCCCGATCTATCTTTATGGAACTATCAATAATGAATTCTTTGCGTGGTGCCACATCATTACCCATAAGCAGTTCAAAAACACCTTCGGCCGCCGCTACATCTTTGCCCGTGATCCGTC
>Ga0315270_10001245_pt1:12500-13557 | contig 13557 bp, 7 predicted proteins | sample C1_bottom_MG_FD_204932 | JGI IMG/M metagenome (GOLD analysis project Ga0315270, IMG submission 204932) | Sediment microbial communities from Yellowstone Lake, YNP, Wyoming, USA - C1_bottom | ecosystem: Environmental > Aquatic > Freshwater > Lake > Sediment | place: USA: Wyoming... | reverse complement strand
GTGGTGGAGGGGATCGCCGGCCGGCTCGCCGAGGCCGCGCCCCGCACGCTCGAGACCTACCGCGTGCGGCTGGAGGAACGGGTGGCGGAGCTCTCCCGCGGCCTGGCGCCCGACGCGGTCCGGCTGGCCACCGAGGTCGCGCTCTTCGCCGATCGCACCGACGTCACCGAGGAGCTGACCCGCCTCGGGAGCCACGTGGCGCAGATGAGGGGCCTGCTGGCCTCGGGTGAACCGGCCGGTCGCAAGATGGACTTCCTTGTCCAGGAGATGCACCGCGAGGCGAACACGGTGGGCTCGAAATCCCAGAGCGCCGAGGCGGCGGCGGCGGTGGTCTCGCTCAAGGCCGAGCTCGAGCGCGTCCGGGAGCAGGTCCAGAATGTCGAGTGACGGCCCGGCACGGGGGCAGCTGCTCGTTCTCTCGGCCCCGTCGGGCGCAGGGAAGACCACGCTGGCACGCCGTTTCGTCGACATCACTCCGGGTGCATGCTTCTCGATCTCGGCCACCACCCGGGCGCCGCGAGGGGACGAGCGCGACGGGGTCGACTACCACTTCCTCTCGCCCGGGCGCTTCGCCGAGCAGGTGGCGGCCGGGGCCTTCGCCGAGTGGGCCGAGGTCCACGGCCACCGCTACGGGACGCTTCGGGCCACGGTCGACGACGCGCTCCGGAGCGGGACGGTCACCGTCTTCGACATCGACGTGCAGGGAGGGTCGCAGATCCTCGACCGCTGGCCGCGGGACGCGGTGACCGTGCTGGTGATCCCGCCCTCGCCCGGCGAGCTGGAGAGGCGGCTGCGCGGACGATCAACCGAGAGTGACGAGGCGATCCGGCTGCGCCTGGCCGCGGCCCGCGCCGAGGTGGCTCGCGCCGCCCTTCGCTACGAGTACGTGCTGGTGAACGATCGACTCGAGGAGGCGGTCGCCTGCCTCGTCGCCATCTCCCGGACCGGACGGGCCCGCCGGGCCGGCCTGGCCGACCCGGATCCCGCCGCGATCGCAGCCGCAGCGGAGGCCGGAAAGGTCGATCTCTCGGCCTGGGTCCAATGAGCAGTTGACACA
>Ga0315270_10001245_pt1:0-5000 | contig 13557 bp, 7 predicted proteins | sample C1_bottom_MG_FD_204932 | JGI IMG/M metagenome (GOLD analysis project Ga0315270, IMG submission 204932) | Sediment microbial communities from Yellowstone Lake, YNP, Wyoming, USA - C1_bottom | ecosystem: Environmental > Aquatic > Freshwater > Lake > Sediment | place: USA: Wyoming... | reverse complement strand
GCCGCAAAAGCTGACGGACATTCTCCGGGCAGTCGAGCCCGCTTGCGTCGGAAAGCCAGCGGGCCTCGCTCCATTCGTCGCAGGGAGCGAGCTCTCGCGACGCCACGTCGGCGACGAAGGCAAAGTTCAGGTGGAGCCCCTTCGAGCCGGCCGGATGCTCCTCGTAGCCGATCAACCCGGGAGGGGTGCCGTCCACGCCATGGCCGGGATGAAAAACGCCTTCGAGCCCGGTCTCCTCTCGCAGCTCCCGCACCGCGGCCTCGAGCGGCGTCTCCCCGGCCTCGATCTCGCCGCCCACCGGGAGCCAGGTGCCAAGGCGCCGGTGGCGAATGAGCAGGATCGAGCCGCCATGGCGCGCGAAGATGGCGACCGAGAAGGCGCGACGGGTCACGCGAGGACCAGGTCCCGGATGCCGGTCGCGACCAGGTAGGCGGTCAGGGTGATCATGACCACCGCGGTGGTCCAGGCCACCACGTTGAACCAGCGCCCGTTGCGGTGGACGCCCATGAGCTTCTCGTCGTTGGCGAGCCGGAGCATGTAGATGAGCACGAACGGCAGGAGCATCCCGTTCACGATCTGAGACACCAGCATGATCCGGATGAGGGGGAGCCGGGGCAGGAGCACGACCGCAGCTCCGACCACGACGATGCCGGTGAAGAGCCAGTAGAACTGCTTGGCTTCCCCCCACTTCTTGTCGAGCCCCGATTCCCATCCGGCCGATTCGGTCACGAAGTAGGCGGTGGACAGCGGCAGGATGGCGGCGGCGAAGAGCGAGGCGTTGAAGAGCCCGAAGGCGAAGAGCCAGGAGGCGTAGCGGCCAGCCAGCGGAGCCAGCGCCAGGGCGGCCTGATCGGCGGTCTGGATGGAGATCCCCTGCCTGTGGAGGGTGGCCGCGCAGGCCATCACGATGGAGAAGGCGACGATGTAGGTGACGATGCACCCCATCACCACGTCGATGCGCGTGTAGCGCAGCTCGTCCACGTCGATGCGCTTCTCGACCACGGCGGCCTGCTGGTAGAACTGCATCCACGGCGCGATGGTGGTTCCCACCAGGCCGATGAGCATGGCCACGTAGGCGCCGTCGGTCTGGAAGGTGGGCGTGACCGCCGCGAGCGCCACCTCTCCCCAGTCGGGCTTCGCCAGGACGAGGGAGATGGGGTAGGCGACGTAGAGCAGGCTGGCCGCCAGGAAGACCTTCTCGACCACCCGGTTCGAGCCCTTCAGCACGAGCAGCCACACGCCGAGCGCGACGAGCGGCACCGAGACCCAGGGCGGCACGCGGAAGATCTGGAGGCTGGCGGCCACGCCGGCGAACTCGGCGATGGTGTTGGCCAGGTTGGCGATCACGAGCGCCACAGAGATCCAGAAGGTGGTGCGAACCCCGAAGTTCTCCCGGATGAGGTCGCCGAGCCCCTTGCCGGTCACCACGCCCATCCGGGCGCTCATCTCCTGCACGACGATGAGGGCCACCGTGACAGGGCCGAGCGTCCAGAGGAGCTTCGTGCCGAATTGCGCGCCGGCCAGCGAGTAGGTGGTGATCCCGCCGGCGTCGTTGTCGACGCTGGCGGTGATGAGCCCGGGGCCCATCACGGCGAGGAAGAGGGCGACCTGGCGCCACCGGCCGGGGCGCACGTGGCGCTTCTCAGGCGGCACCGATCACCTCGGCGAGGATGTCGTCCACCGTCACCATCCCCTTCAGCACCCCCGACTCGTCCACCACCGGAACCGAGAGGAGGTTGTACTTGGATGCGGCCCGGGCCACGTCGCGCACGCTGGCGTCGTCACGCACGGTGGCCGGGACTTCTCGCAGGATCGACGTGAGGGTCAAGCTCGTGTCCACGGCCAGGACGAGGTCCTTCAGCGTGACCATGCCCCTCAGCTGCCCATCCTCGACGATGAAGATCTCGTAGACGAGCGGCAGCTCCTCGGAGCGACGCCGGACCTCGGCGAAGGCGTCGGCCACCGTGGCGGTGAGCGGCAGCTCGACCAGGTCGGGGGTCATGAGGCCGCCGGCCGAGCGCGGATGGTATTCGAGCAACTCGGCCACCTCGGCGGCCTCGGGCCTCTCCATCGCCTGGAGCAGGGACTCCCGCGTATCGCCGGGCAGCTCGGAGAGCGCGTCGGCGGCCTCGTCGGGGGCCATCTCCTCCAGGATGTCCGCGGCCGTCTCGGGCGGCACGGCCTCGAGCAGCTCGGTGGCCAGCTCGGTGGAGGTCTCCTCGAGCGCGTCGGCCGCCGTCCCGACGTCGAGGCGCTGGAAGAGCACCTCGCGCTGGTGGCGGTCGAGCTCCTCGATGATCTCGGCCAGGTCGGCGGGATGAAGCGAGGCCAGCGCCTTCTTGGTGGCCTCGATCCGGACGCGCCCCGGGGCGCTCTCGATGGGCTGTACGAGCTTCCAGGAGAGGAGCGCCTCGTCGTTGAGGTATCGCGCCGCCGGGCGGAACATCGACACGACCCCGTCCACCGGCCCTTGCCAGCCCATTCGCCGGACAAGGCCCCGCAGCCCCACGTCCACGTGGGCGATCCGCAGCTGCCCCTTGGTCTCCAGGAAGTGGAGGTCGTTCACCCGCACCAGCTTGGCTCCCTCGATGTCCACGATCTGCCGGTCGAGGATCTCCTGGCCGAGGTGGAGCCGATCGGGGATGGGGGCCTCCGGGATCGCTTCGAGAGCAGCCCCAGGGGTGAGGCGAATGGAGCCGTTCACCGACTCCACCGAGGTCCACGGCACCTGCCAGAGCTTGCGGTCCGATCGGATGACCAGCGACTCGACGGGCGGGTAGGGCTCCCCGCTCACTGCAACCAGGTCGGCGAGGCGTCCCATCGGGGCCCCGTCCGACGAGACGACCTTCATCCCGACCAGGTCGGTGAAGTACAGGAAGCGGAACTTCTCGGACGGCTGCGACTGCTCCATGGGCCACTCCCGCGCGCGTGGGTCTCGCGCGGTTTACGCTCCGACGTGCAGCCTGTCAACGCAAGTTCCCGGCCCCGATCCGATTCATCGGGACGAAGGTCAGGGCGTGGCAAGCGCGGCGGCAAACCGGCGGGTGCGCCGCGCCATGGCGATGTTGAGGAGCGGAAGGAGCGCCATCTGACCCGGCACGGCCAGCCAGGTCATCCGCTCGCTCTCCGGCGCCAGGATCACCACGACCACGAAGGCCGAGAAGAAGACCGCATCGGCGATGCGGAGCCGCTTCCGCGCGCGAAGGACGCGCTGCAACCGCTCCGACTCCTCGGCGCGCCAGCCTTCCGGGTCGACCTGCCGCCGTGCCAGCGCCTCTCCGTGGCGCACCATCTGGCGCCGCAGCGCCCACGATCCCGGAACGACCTCCAGCACGCCGATGGTGGCGAGCGCGAGGGCCAGCAGTTGCTGGCCAGGGACGGCAAGCATCACGGTGAGCGCTGCGCCCAGGTTCGCGGCCCCGAGCAGCATGAAGAGGAGCGCGTCGCGCCGCTCGCCCGCGAAGTAATCGTCGATGGCGCGGTGAACCGCTCCGCTGGCACTGGATGTCGGCATGGATTCCCCCCGGAGAGGGATTCTACAGCGATCTAGCGCCGTCCACCGCCACCGTGGAACCCGCCTCCACCCCAGCCCCCGCCCCGGCCCCGGCTGGAGGATCCCCCCCCGCCTCCGCCGTGGTCCCAGCCCCCGCCCGAGTCGTCGTGGGACCAGCTCGCGCCGGCCGCGCGCTGGTCTCCCTTTTCGCGGGCATCCTGCTGGGAGGCGAGGGACTGGCTCTTGGCGGGGGTGGTGTCGCTCCAGCCGCCGCCGGCGTCGTGCTGCTGAAAGCTGCCGGTCTGGGAGTTGTAGTGGGACACGGTTCCGTCGTGGTCGGCGTAGTAGTTGTCGCCCGCCTGGGCCACGTGGGTGGTCTGGCCGCCCGGCCCGGTGACCTTGCCCGCGCCGACGGTCTCCGACTTGCCGGTGTAGGCGTTGCCCACGGTGGCCCGCGCCCCGGAGGCGCTCGTGCCCGTCTTGGGGTTGTAGGTCGAGCCGGCGGCGTCGTGGGCGTAGTTGCCGGTGTAGACGTTTTGCACGCTTCCGCGCTGGCCCGAGCTGATGCGGCCGGTCGTCGAGTTGTACGAGTGGGCCACCTGGTTCGACCAGCCATTCCCGCTCCAGGCGTTGAACCCGCCCGAGGATCTCGTCACCGCGCCGGTGTTTCCCCACTGGTGGTATACGTTGCCGGAGGTGGCCGCCCACCCGCCCGGTCCCCAGGCTGCGCCACCGTGGTAGCCATACCCTGCCGCTCCCCAGTAGGGCGCGGGGCCCCACATGGCGGCCCCCATGGCCATCCCGAAGCCAAACCCCATGGCCCACCCCGTCCACGGCGTCCAGGACATGCCCGCCGCATACCCGTAGGTGACGGGGGGCGGGTACCAGACCACCGCGCCCATGTAGGCCGGGTAGACGTATCCGGTGCCGTAGACGACCAGCCCATCGGGCGTGATCACGGTGCCCATGTAGGCCGACGTGTAACCCACGGTGACGTACTGGGGAGTGGCCGCGTAGATCTGGACTGCGGTGACGTAGTAGAGCGGCGAGCTCGGTGGGATCGAGTAGATGGCCGCAGGAACGGCCGACGCGGAGAACCACGGCCCGTTCGCAGACTGTGCCGTGAACCAGATGCCCAGGTAGAGCGAGTACCACTCGTTCGGCGTGACCATGATGATCGGATCGGGAGAGTTGAAGACGTATTGCAGCGCCGTGCCCGGGATGGGCTTCAGCACGGGGGGGCCGCTCAGGGTCGCGGTGAAGGAGGCCTTGGCCCGATCGACCGTCGCCGACTGGGGCACGCCAGCGGCGATGAGGGCGCCCGCGGCCTGGGGCGTGCCCGGAACCGACGCCTTCATGTTCTCCTTGGGGCTGCCGTCCGGGACCCGGGCGAAGTCCGGGGGCAGCGACTTGCCCGGCACGAAGGTCCACGGTCCGTTCAGGTCGATGGCGGAGAACCAGCGACCCGTGACGAGGACGTAGGTGGTCTGGCTGGTGATGTCCTCGA
>Ga0315270_10001244_pt1 | contig 13575 bp, 11 predicted proteins | sample C1_bottom_MG_FD_204932 | JGI IMG/M metagenome (GOLD analysis project Ga0315270, IMG submission 204932) | Sediment microbial communities from Yellowstone Lake, YNP, Wyoming, USA - C1_bottom | ecosystem: Environmental > Aquatic > Freshwater > Lake > Sediment | place: USA: Wyoming | collected... | reverse complement strand
GTAAATCTGGTGATTTTGATAAGGAAAGTTCGACGGTGTAATCGGCTTTGATTTCGCGACCAGTACCGATTCCGCTTGGTATGGCATTGCGCATATAGTCAAGATAACCAAACACTGAAGTTTCTTCGGTAATTTGCATTTCTGGTGCATTCAAATTCGCGGTAGTTATACTCGTATTCGGTGGTTGATATTCAGGGCGGAAGAAATTGAATACGGATGGTGAACGCATCGGTGTTTGACTAAGAGCTCTCAAAGGATCATCAGTATTTGGTAATTTAAAGTTGCCGGATGCAGAAGATACATGGAAAGCACGCATCCAGTTGGCGAGTCGCAATACAGGCTCGCGTAACTTACCATTGTTGTTCGCAATGTAGCTTGGTTTGATTGAGGGATCTTTGGCCTCATCATCAAGAAGAATAGCTTTAATCACCGCTTTCATATCGCCACGCACCCCCTGCCCGTTATTATTAAATGCTGCAGCTACACGCCCAATATAAGCAGGGCTGGGGTTACTGGTGACCATACGCTGAATCAATTGTCGGCCGATAAACGGACCAACATTGGGATGGTTAAATAACTTATCCAGAGCGATTTTAAGGCTGTCCTCACCGGAGGTATTTTGAGGAATAATTGCGCCATTTACAGTATCTGATAACAAGACTGATTTTGGTATGGCTGGCGCAGCATCGTAGACAGCTTCATGGTAATCGGGGTAATTTTGCATCGGCAACCAGTCACGATTAGGATCGGGTTTGGGATTGTCATAACCCATGAAGCGGTTGCTGTTTTTATCGGGGCCTGCCCAGCTCCAACCAGTGAAGACCTTGGCTAGTCCTTTTATGTCGTCGTTATTATAGGTAGGTGTTGCTGGATTTGTTGTGTCGGTACCGTCTACGTTTAGTTTTCTTAACCCAATGGTAAAGAGCTGCATGATCTCGCGCGCATAATTTTCATCCGGCACTCGGGCACCGACTGTTTTTTGATTTTTGAGTGCGCTTAAATATATCCCCATCGTTGGATGCAGGGAGACTGCTTGCAGTAAATCTCGGTAATTACCAAATGCATGGGTTGCAAGCGTATCGTAATAGTGAGCCACGCCGCGGGGCATATCTGCCAAAGTGTCATTCTGGAATGAGATGACAAGTATTTGTGATAAAGCATAGGTTACTCGTTGACGTAGCTGATCGTCTCCGGTGATGGCTTGCCTCCAGAAAGATTCTAAAAACATATTTTCATCGGGTGATTGGTCGGGTGCTAAGGTCGACTGTGCCTGGTTAACATATGAAAAATGCAGAGTTTTCGGTTTGGAAAACTGGTCGTTGAACCAGGCGGCGGTACCCATATTTTGCAGACGAGAAATTTCTTCACTGGTTGGGCCAAATGTGGCTTGAGTTAGGATGCGAGATGAGAGTTGTGCAGAGGGTTGAACCACATCGGAAGTCTGAGTGGTTTCAACGCTGCATGACATCAGAAGTGTGATGCTTAGGGCAAAAATGATTGCACTAGTCATTGCTCTTGTTGGCGATTGATTCATGATTGTATCCCTTGACTAAATGATTGATTAGAACTTGTAGATTGCTGCCAGGTAGGTGGTTTTTTCACTGCCAACAACAGTAACACCCAGGCGCGCACTAGTGCTGTTGCTTAAATCTACATGTACACCGGCACCCCCAGTAACGCCAGAGCTGCTAGTTGTTGTGATAGTTGTGGTTGCTGGCGGCACAGGTATGCCAGGATCATTTACGGTAAATTTTTCAGTCGAACGGCCGTATCCAACTTTTATGTATAAGGCCATCGGCCCCATAAGGCTGAATTTGATTGGAAACAAGGCAATGCCGGAAGCATTTAAGCGAGTTCGTTCGCGAATCGTAATAGAGGTGTAAATAGGATCTAAGTAGTCGTAGCTGAATTCCATCGAAAACATTTTACTGATTCGATAACCCAATAAAAGGCCGACGCTAGAATCTCCAAGTTGCGCACCCACGTACATGCCAGATCCACCGAAAACCGCGGGTGCAGGCTGTGCTGGTGATTCAGACGCGTGCGATACAGAAGTTGCCTGAACTGAAGCTACTGTAGTGGGAGTGGATGATCCTGATACTGCCGAGGCAGGTTTCACAGTATTCGAAACGCCGGCAGCAGGGAGAAGCTTTGCAGCATTCGCTGTGCTGCTGATGGTAGCAAATATCACGGCACAAAAAAATGGTTTCATGATGGTCATAGGATTTTTCATTTAGAGTTTTAAAGTGTTTTATTTTGTTCAGAATTTAATGATTGCGCCCAAATAAACAGATTTCTCGGTGCCTGCGAGATCAACTCCCACCCTGGCACTTAAATTCTGGTAAAAATCATATTGAGCTCCTGCACCTACAATAACGCGATTTTCCTGGTTACTCGTGTTGCTACTATATTGAACAGAAGCCGGGAAGATATAGGACTCATCTCTGTTAAGTCGCAGGTATCCAGCTTTGACAAATAAGAAATAGGGTGAACCGCCAACCAGGTTCATAGGGAGCATGCCCAACGCAGAAAGCCCGATAGAGGTAGTACTGATGTCAGCAGTAACTGCTGCCTCTGCGATATGGGTTACAGATTTTGTATATTGCATTTCAATCGCATAGGATTTGCTGATCTGATAACCCATTAATCCAGTGGCTGAAATATTATCTACCTGCACCCCAATATACAGTGGAGTGAATGCAGCATAGCTTGGAGCGATTAATGCCAAATATAAAACCCCACCCGTCCAAATTCGAATCATAAAGTCTCCCTGATCTATATTTTTGGATTAGCTCCTGCTAATCACTTTGTATTTATCGAGCAACAACCAAATAACCAATTGACAGCGTAGGATTTCGTCAAAACGACCGTAACTCGATATGTTTTGGATATACATCTAGCAATATCCATTCCTGAGATGCAACTTGCAGTATAAAGACTGCTTGGGCAGCACGATTCCGAGATCAAAAGCAGATATCCATTGAAATATTAAAAGGACTGCTTTCGTCAATATGATGACAATTTATGTCACTTTAAGCGGCAATCCATACGCATATAACAAGTTAAATTAAACTGATTAATGATTGCTTGTAAATTGACGGGCATGGTAATCAATATTCAAGTTATTAACAATATATATTTTTCAAAAGAATTGTTATGTATATATCTATATGAATTAATAAAATTTAAATATTTATTTTCGTACTATTGTACGGAATTGGAAATTGCGAACATACCATTTTTGTTTTCGCCAATCTAATATCTGTAAACGTAAAAAATAGTTTATTGAACACAATTGTTTCAAACTTGAAACAATTTCTCTGTAGAATTTTATGGGGGAGAAGGTGAAAAAAATCGTTATCTGAGAGGCGTGGGTCACCTCTACTTTGTAACTGGAAAACAGGAGTAATAGTATGGTTTGTGGGAGAAAATACGCTAAGGAATTTTGCGGTTAGCTTTAAGGTTTATGCATGTGTTCGAAACGTTTGCCGGTTTGAATTTTGAATCAGTAATTCATGTTGAAAAAAAACGCCTTCAAGGCGTGTCGAATATAAATCTTGATGTTACAGCTCATTATGTCATTGCACGGGAACAGTCATTCAACCCTTTCAACTCTAGTAATAAGCAAAGTTGAAAATAAAAATGTTAGAGGAGATATAACTCAGAATTAGAAGCGCTACTATAAAGAATAAAAATGAAATGAATAATTTTGTTTTAAGCTTTTACAGAAGGCGTTGTTTTGTTTTGTTTGTTGGGAGCTTTGGTCTTGCTCGGATTGCGCACACGGAAATCATGGCGTGAAAGAATGTTTGATATGGTGCGTACGGTTGGTAAGGATTCTGTGGGCCATCCCTTCTGTACAAGTGCGTTATGAACTGCTTTGGCAGTCATATTCGATTGAGGCAATTCAGAATTAGAGCCGGATGCCGTGGAATTTGGTGGTCCCATAATGGCGTGAATTTCCACGAGCAGGTTTGGAATTTTCTCTTCGGATTTTGGTTTTAGTCGAGTTGATATATCGTTAACACAGGATATACCGAGTTGAAATTCATTAATGCCAACTTCCACTGCGGACCGACTCCAGCCAAACACATTTTCAGCAACACGATGTTTGCCATCTAGTAGCAGTAAGGTAACATCTCCCATCGCACTTCTCCGCTCTGGCCACGGTATCATTTCTACTAGGCGTGAAATCAGCCCAACCATTTCTGGAGAAACCCCATTGCGTTCAAGAGTTGTTGTTTTCATTATTATGCTTTCTGGTTGCTTTATATCCTTGCTAATTATAATGGATTTCTGGGAAATTATAATTTGATTCTTGTCATTAGGTTTATTCTTGTCAAATCAGGCTTAATTAACCATTGAAGATATATACAGTATTCAACAATGGTAAAATGAGCGGCTATACTCATCCAATCGAGTCAAATTATTAATGCAGCCTGAATGGGGATTCGTATTTAAATGCCACGTACAGGTATGCCAAAAATTAACCAAAATAACACAAAGGAAAAAATTTATGAGAATGATCATCAAGCTATTTTTTAGACTTGTTCGCTTAATGTTGCACCCGGTAATGTTGGCATGGGAGGTTTTAACAACGCCAAGAGGCATCATTCGTGATCCTTTGAGTCAGTTAAAGGTGGAAGACGAAAGTCGTAACCTTGTGCTTTATCAATTTAAAACCTGCCCCTTCTGCATCAAGGTTAGACGAGAAATTAATCGCTTATCTCTTCCGATTGAAATGCGTGATGCGCAAAAAAATCAACAAAACAGGGAAGAGCTATTGCGCGGGGGAGGGCAGATAAAAGTTCCCTGTTTGAAAATCAAGGATGAACAGGGTGTTACACAGTGGATGTATGAATCGAATGAGATCAAGCAATACTTGCATCAACGTTTTGCTGACATTTAATTCGTTTTATATGTATGGTTGGGTTTGCTGAAGAGCAGCAAGAGTACCTCGTTTAACATTCACAAATAAAAGAATGAGAAGTCCGGTCAAAAAATAACTGCCCGTAAATAATATTGCTAGTCGGTGATCGCCATGTGAAATCCAGCTAACGATACCGTACGTTACTGGACCCAGTATGGACGAGAGTTTGACTGCCATTCCCCAAAGACCAAAAAATTCTGCATAGCGGGTTGGTGGGCTTAACAAACCAATGAGTGCCCTTCCAGCAGACTGGCTTGAGCCCATGCAAACCCCTGCCAGATTGGCTGCAAACCAGAACATAACTGGCCCTTGTGCAGCCCAAGCCAACAGCACCATGATTATCCACCCGCAAAGGGTGATTGCAATGGTGGGGATATGGCCAATGCGATCCTGAATATGGCCAAACAAAAATGCACCGATAGCGGCAGTAATATTCACGACAAAAATAAGCGTAATAGTTTGTTGGGAAGTGAAATGCATAGCCTGTTGGGCATAAATTGCAGCTAAAGTAATGACTGCCTGAATACCTGCCTGAAAAAATACAGTACAAATTAAAAATAAGCGTAGATCACGATAGTGTTTTGCCAGACGTATGGTTTGCATAAGTCTGGCAAAAGACTCATTCAGGCTATTCATACCGAGTAAATGTGGTTGAGGTTGCGCGCGTTCTTTAAGAAAAATAAAGGTGGGCAGACTGGATAGGGTAAACAATAAAGCTACAATCAGCATCGTTCCAGGGACAAAGTCTGAAGCGTGCTGCCCTTGTCCTTGGGCCCAGTTGACGTACGCCAGACACACTCCCAAACTAACTAATCCCCCAATATATCCAAGACTCCATCCCCAACCAGAAACACGACCCAGAGCATGTCCCTGTGCCAATTCGGGTAAGAATGCGGCTATTAAATTTTCTCCGCTGCCGTAAAAAAAATTAGAAAGAATGATAAGTGGAATTGCCAACCACAAATTACCGGTACCCGTAAAAAAGAGAAGTGCTGTGAATACAACGCAACCAGCCGTCGTTAGAGCGAGCAACTTCTTTTTTGCAGCATAAACATCTGCATATGCCCCTAGTAATGGTGCGATAAACATAATAAGGGCATAGGAAACAGCAAGTGTCAGGGTCCATGAAAGTGTCGCCCAAGACGCATTGTCAGCAATAACTGCGACAAAATAGGCATTGAAAATCGCGGTAATAACGACAGTGGTGTAGCCAGAGTTGGCAAAATCATACATAGCCCACGCCCACACTTCGTGTCGGCTAACGTTTTCAGCTAAGGATCTTGGCATGGTCTATTTACGGTTTTGGATAGCTTGGGCTGCATTGTTATCGAATCATACTTAATAAGTAAAGCGTAACTCATGAGATTTAAAACATAATCCGGAAAATTTCAACCAAAATTTGCTAGACTACAAAACCACGCTTAAGGTATTCTTTGTGCATTCCAATTAGCTTAATTATTAAAGGCTTTAGCGTCATGATAATGGAAACTTTTAAAGTACTAAAATTAAAAGTTGAAGCGTTGTCTGAACCCCTGCGTATCGGTATCGGTCTTGGACTGGGTTTTGCAGTAACGTTAACCCTCATCGTTCTCGTGATGATTGTGGGTTTTAGCTATATGGCCAAAATTCATAAAGACCTGGAGCAAATAACCCAAGTAAACAACGTTAAAACCGAATTGGCACATGTGATGAAACTTGCACAACGTGACCGGGTAGAAAGTTTATATTCAATAGCACTCATTAAAGATGTATTTGAAAAAGATAAAGAATTGCAGCACTTTGATTACAAGGGCGCTGAGTTTTGGAATGCTTGGGAATCTTTCCAGGCAATGGATCTCAATGAAAATGAGAAATCACTTTCTGAGTATATCAACACGTTAATCAAACAAAGAAACCGTATTGTGCTGGATGCCGTGGAATATGCCATGTCGCATCAGTCCCTGGCGGGAGCTTTGTATATGCGCGAGATTGCTGTTCCAGATCAGAAACGACTTTCAGATGAAATTGATAAATTACTGTTGCTACAGCACGAGCAAGCTCAACAGGCAGAATTGAGAGCTGCTGCTGCTTATCGAAAAGCCAGGACCCTCCTTTTGTGGTTGAGCGGTTTCACTGTGGCAATAGCAATTTTGGTTGCTACAGTAGTATTGAGGCAAGTAATGCGCCAATCGCGTGAACTTGAACACAAGGCCTTGTTCGACGACTTGACCGGGTTGCCAAATCGGGCACTTTTTTTTGATCGGTTGGGACAAGCAGCCAAGGTGTATGAGAATCAAAAAAAACCTTTTTCGATCGTCATAGTTGATCTGGACCGATTTAAGGACGTGAATGATATGAGGGGCCATCACATTGGTGATCTGCTGTTAAAACATGTGGCACAAAATCTTAGTGCAACGATGCGTCGCACTGACACGGTAGCGCGCTTGGGTGGAGATGAATTCGTGCTGTTATTACCAGGTGCAAAAACCGATAGCGCAGAGTTAATCGTCAAAAAATTACTTGATGCGTTATGTAGAGAGGTCAATCTAGAGGGTACGATAATTAATGTGGTTGCCTCAATGGGCATAGCTTGTTTTCCCGAGGATGATCTTGATATAACACGCCTGCTCCTCAAGGCCGATATTGCGATGTTTGCTGCTAAGCGTGCAAATGTCGGGTACAGAATATATACGCCTGAAATTGAAGCAGTTGCAGCAAAAAATATTGAGTTACAAAATGAATTACGTTATGGCATAGATCATGAACAACTTGTGTTGCATTACCAGCCAAAAATAAGCCATCTCACCGGCTGTATCATGGGTGTTGAGGCGCTGGTACGTTGGAATCATCCGGTGCGCGGGATCGTCTCTCCAGATGAGTTTATTTTGCTCGCTGAAGATTGCGGCCTTATACAGCCCTTGGCAATTTGGGTATTGCAGGCTGCCTTAAAGCAGAGTGTGAAGTGGCATATGGCTGGGCATAAATTTTCGGTTTCGGTAAATCTGTCCACGCGTAATTTGCTGGATGGTGACTTGCCAAATCGGGTGGCGAAGCTACTTTCTGCCTATCAGGTCAAACCCGACTGGCTAGTATTTGAAATTACCGAAAGTGCTGTTATGACTGAACCAGCGCGAGCGCTGGAGACATTGATCAAGCTAAATAAAATGGGTATACAGTTATCGCTGGATGATTTTGGTACGGGCTATTCCTCCCTTGCTTATCTTAGAAAGTTGCCGGTCAAGGAAATTAAAATCGATAAATCATTCGTCAAGGATATGGAGCTTGATTCTAGTGATACAGTAATTGTTCGATCAACCATCGCTCTTGGACACAATCTTGGTATGAAGGTTGTGGCAGAAGGTGTCGAAAATAATGCAATATGGAATTTACTTACATCCTTGGGGTGTGATGCTTCACAGGGATATTTTATGAGCCGCCCCCTTGCTGTCGAAGTCCTTGATGAATGGCTACTAACGTCCAAGTGGGCAAAAATACATTCAAATGAAGGCCAAGTTGTCGTTGATCGACGTAAATAAAAATGCATAAATAGTTTTCACGTTTCCAAATCAACACTTCTTGTATGAAGTAGAGATATATCAATATTTTCTGGTAATTATTACTTTTGAATAAATTCATACTTGTATTTTGCGCGGGACTGGTTTCGGTTTTAGGGTTTGCTCCATTTTCGTATTACCCGCTGACGGTTTTTGCACTCGCGATCCTGTTTGTGCAATGGCAACACGCCCGGAGTAAATGGCTGGCAGCCAAACTCGGTTTTATTTTCGGGTTTGGATTGTTTACGGCAAGTCTGGCTTGGCTATACATTGCCATGCATGATTATGGTGGTATGCCCATGGTGTTAGCCTTGGCATCTTTACTATTGTTCACGGGTTTTTATGCACTGTTTCCTGCAGTGGCTGGTTATGTTCAGGCAAGAATTCGCACTCGTTTGGGCGGTCGCGAAGGTGTGGCCAGTTACATCATGCTGTCATTAATTATCCCTGCATTGTGGGTAACACTTGAGTGGTTTAGAGGATTGCTTTTTACCGGCTTGCCATGGATGGTAATGGGCTATGCCCACGTTACAAGCCCTTTAGCAGGATACGCTCCATTGATTGGTGTATATGGTGTGTCAATTGTGGTGGCTGTCTCAGCTGGATTGCTGGCTTTTTGTTGGCAAGTACGTCCGGGTCACAAACAGAGGTACAGTAAGCAGGGGTGGATCTCCTTTGCTATATTGATAGTGCTCTGGTCAATTGGTGCCGGATTAAGCAATATTGAGTGGACCAAGCCAGAAGGAGATCAGGTAAAAGTCAGCCTGCTGCAAGGAAATATCTCACAAAGCATCAAATTTGATGAAGACAGTCTAGTAAATACAATGGAAACGTATCGGCGCTTAGCACAGGGCAGCGACGCACGTTTGATTATATTGCCGGAGACTGCCTTTCCGTTGTTACGCGAAAATTTGCCTGAAAGTTACCGAGAAATACTTCGTTACCATGCTCGTCAAAACGCGGGAGATGTTCTTATAGGAATGTTTGAACGTGATCGAGGATTATATTACAACAGCGTTGTAACGTTGGGGAGTGCTGAAAGTCAGAGTTACCGGAAAAACCATTTGGTACCCTTTGGTGAATTTATACCAATGCGTCCTATCCTTGGGTGGCTGATCAATGACTTGTTGAAAATTCCGATGTCCGATCAGTCGCGTGGTGGCGAACGGCAACAGGTTATTCAGGTTGCGGGTCAGCATGTTGCCGTAAACATCTGCTTTGAGGACGTATTTGGTGAGGAAATTATTCGTTATTTGCCCGAAGCAACGGTGTTGGTTAATGTAACAAATGATGCATGGTATGGAAGAACTTATGCTGCTATGCAGCATAACCAGATATCGCAAATGCGCGCGCTGGAAACTGGGCGCATGATGTTGCGTGCCACCAATACCGGCGTTACTTCAATCATCGGTCCTCATGGTGATATTTTGCAAATGTTACCGCAACACCAGGAAGGAGAGCTGACAGGGATGGTCCAGGGTTACACTGGAAGCACACCCTACGTCCGTAGTGGAAATGCTGGAATGCTTGCACTTATAGCGGTGATGTTGACTTTTGGCTGGTGGCTGCGCCACAAAAAACGTCCATTACCACAATGAGCTGGGTTTGCTATTTACTTCGTTGCGCGGATGACACTTTTTATTGCGGCATTAGTAATAATATTGAAAAACGACTGGCGCTTCATAATGCGGGAGAAGGTGCAAAATATACCCGAGGCCGGGTTCCGGTGAAGCTGGAATATTTTGAAAATTGTTCTAATAAATCATCCGCTCTTAAGCGTGAAATACAGATTAAACGTTTATCCAGAAATGCAAAAGTAGCACTTTTAAATAATGCTACCGAAAACACATTGAGTAATGTAAATGAAATAATTGTTCATTCTTAAGCACTGAATATTGGCGATTCTTCAATCATAGGATGTTGACATGATGAAAAAACATTTTTTGAACACGCTTCTGGTAATGACATTTTTTTCCACTTCGTTATCCCAAGCTGAAATAAAAGAATATATCCGAGACTACCGTTACCAGGGGGAAAATTACGATACTCAATCATCTTGCCGTGTTAATGCCTTAGAGGGGGTAAAGCGTGAGCTGCTTGATGAGCTTGGAACTTATATAGGATCTGTGGTTAAGATTAATCAGGATTCGCTTGGACATTCTTATATGAGCCATGACGTGATTAATATTACCGCGGGGGTGGTGGCGATGAAGGTGCTTGAAGAAAAATGGAAGCAACCTGTGTATTACGTCAAGGCCGGTATGAAGGCAGACCCGGATGACGTATTGATCAAGTTGAAGTCCATCCGTGCTGATCTTGATCTTGAAAAATCCCTGCGTAACTCATTTGAAGAGTTGCAACATGCTCGGGCAGAGTTGGAAGAGATGAAAGCGCAACTCGCACAATACAAAAAATCGGGCGCTACCCTTGCCACAGTTCCTTTGATTACATCGGTTTCGCCGGTGCCTGAATCAGTTGTAAATCGGATGCAGAAGATAGAAGATAAAACTCAAAAAGCATTGGCTGAAAATCTGGAAGTAGGTAACAAAAATTCACTACCGCCTACTCTTCCTGTCAGTGAAACAATCAAACCAACTACTGAGAGTATTGCCGAAGTAAAGCCATCATTAGCGCAGGTAAATGCAGATCAGGCTCAGAAGAATTTAGAGGGTTTTGTCATTGAAGAAAAGAAAGTTCCTCCTGCATTACCCATAGAAGCAAAGACTACGGCTCTCCAGTCTGAACAGATGGCTGTAGTGATCAACCCGGAAGCACAGAAATTGGTTGATGCCTATCGGCGTGCGGTACAAAACATTGAGGTGGAAGAAGCTTTTCAGCACGGTATCGTTGCGCAGATAAGTGGCGATTTTTCAACGTTGGTTAAAGAGATGTTGCCGCTGGCAGAAAAAGGATATCCGAGGGCGCAAGTGCATATGGGTTGGATATATGAACGCGGAGTAGGCGTACCGCAGGATTACCAGAAAGCGCTGGAATGGTATGAAAAAGCCACAAGCAATGGCGCTAAAAATGCACCGGCACAGATTGGAAATATGTATGAAAAAGGGTTTGGCGTTAAGCAGAATTATGAAAAGGCGGCAGAATATTACAAGCGATCAATTGAATTGGATGGTAGTTTGGGTTATGCCCGTATGGGTTATTTGTATGAAACGGGCAAGGGAGTGCAATTAGATCGAGTAAAGGCCGTTGAATATTATGACAAAGCAATTGCAAAGGGTAATTATCATGCCATGACCTTATTGGGCTTGTTGTACCAACATGGTAACGGTGGCCTCGACAGAAATGAAGAAAAAGCAATTGAGTTATACAAGCAAGCAATCGATCACGGCGACCCTCTTGCAATGACTCGCCTGGGTGAAATGTATAACCAGGGAAAAGGTGGTTTGGACAAGGATCATGAAAAGGCTATGGCATTATTTCTTGAATCTGCTCGTTACCGTTTGCCAGCTGCCTATGCCCATCTTGGAAGGATGTACGATGAAGGCTGGGCAACCAAACAAGATTTTGTTGAGGCAAAAAAATGGTACGAGAAAGCTGCTGAAAATGATGCCATTTTTGCAATGAAGCGTTTGGGTATCATGTATAAGGAGGGCCGTGGAACGAGTCGTGATTGGGGCAAGGCTACTTACTGGCTTAAGCGTGCTGCCAATCTGGGAGATGATAAAGCGCAGGAGATACTGAACAAACGATCCAGATGGCACTGATCGTTTTGAGTATTTTCAATAGCATGGCCGTTTAAAATTCATTGTATTTTTTTGCGCTTCCTTTAGCTTTGGCTACGGGATACTTCAATCTGTTTTTCTCCAGTTTTTCACGCATGATTTGCTCAACATTCAGTTCATACTTGTCAGCAAGCATAAAGGCATAAGCAAAAACGTCGGCCAATTCATCTTTTACCTTGTTAAAATCTGCATTTTCGGCAGGTTTCCATAGAAATAATTCGAGAAGTTCGCTTGATTCAATATTAAGCGCAATGGCCAGATCTTTGGGATTGTGGAACTGTTCCCAATCGCGTTCATCGCGGAATGTCCTTAGTTCTTTGGTAATTTTGCTGATTTCACTCATATCATTCATTCCCTGGCCGTGTAAAATTAATGATACCCGATTTTGTATATCGAGCGGCGGGACTATCCCATACCCTCTAGTTTCACTTTGTCGCCGAAATTGGAATAAAATGACAATCTTGGCAAATCAACACGGTTTTTGTAATGCTCACTTTTCAGCAAATTATTCTTACACTGCAAACTTTCTGGGACAAGCAAGGCTGCGCGCTTCTTCAACCCTACGATATTGAAATGGGGGCAGGGACGTTTCACACGGCTACTTTTTTGCGTGCTATCGGACCGGAGCCTTGGCGCGCAGCCTATGTACAACCATCGCGTCGACCCAAAGATGGGCGCTATGGAGAAAATCCCAATCGATTGCAGCACTACTACCAATTTCAAGTTGTCCTGAAACCGTCGCCCGATAATATTCAAGAACTCTATCTAAATAGCTTGCGAGAGCTGGGTCTTGATTTGAACGAGCATGACATTCGTTTTGTAGAAGACGATTGGGAGTCGCCGTCCCTTGGTGCTTGGGGTCTGGGATGGGAGGTTTGGCTGGATGGTATGGAGGTAACACAATTTACCTATTTCCAGGAGGTGGGTTCCCTAAGCTGTAAACCCGTACTGGGTGAGATTACTTATGGCCTGGAGCGTTTGGCAATGTATTTGCAGGGGGTGGACAGTGTCTACGATTTGATTTGGGCAAAGAATGGTGACGAAATAGTGACGTATGGCGATGTCTATCATCAAAATGAAGTCGAACAATCCCGATATAACTTTGAACACTCCAATGTTGAAATGTTTTTTAAACACTTCAATGAGTACGAAAACGAAGCCAAGCGTTTGATCAGCACAGGCTTGGTGTTGCCTGGATTCGAAATGGTCATGAAATGCTCACACAGTTTTAACATGCTGGATGCACGGGGTGCGATTTCGGTAACCGAGCGTGCGGGATACATTGGTCGAGTACGCGCTTTGTCACGACAGGTGGCACAGGCTTACTACGATTCACGTGAAAAACTAGGCTTCCCAATGTGCAAAAATCCAG
>Ga0315270_10001243_pt1 | contig 13585 bp, 10 predicted proteins | sample C1_bottom_MG_FD_204932 | JGI IMG/M metagenome (GOLD analysis project Ga0315270, IMG submission 204932) | Sediment microbial communities from Yellowstone Lake, YNP, Wyoming, USA - C1_bottom | ecosystem: Environmental > Aquatic > Freshwater > Lake > Sediment | place: USA: Wyoming | collected... | reverse complement strand
TTGCGGTCAGTCACTCGGAAACGGGCGCCCATGCTACATCTGATGCGTCAAACTCGCCTTAGGTTCAATACTGGCGCGGGTTTGATTCACAAATTTGATGTCGCCAGGTTGTGCGACAGGCTCTTGGCTGCTTTTCAAAATCCAGAGTTCTACCAGAAGCAGACCATGCGGTTCTCCACTGCAGGCATCCCACGCATCATCTGCGCGGCCGAGGAACACCCAGCCCACATCGCCCTCCCCCGGGGCTGCGAAGAGGATCTCAAGGAGCTGCTTGCCGAACATGGAAGCGCACTGGTCATCGAGGACCGGCGATGCATGGGAGCCCCTCTGGAGGTGGCTTTCCAGGGGCAGCTCACCGAGGTCCAGCAGACAGCTGTGGAAGCCATCAGCGCTCACGCCCTCGGCATCTTCGTGGCTCCGCCCGGCACAGGGAAGACCGTCTTCGGCGCCCACATGGTTGCCCTGAGAGGAGTGAACACCTTGGTGCTGGTGCACCGGAAGCCCCTGCTTGACCAATGGCGAGCCCAGTTGCAGGCATTCCTTGGTCTCGGATCGAAAGACGTCGGACAGATCGGAGGCGGAAAGCAGAAGGCAACCGGACGGATCGATGTAGCAATGATTCAAAACCTCGCCAACCGGGATGGCGTGCTGGATCTTGTCGGCAGCTACGGCCAGGTGATCGTGGACGAATGCCACCATGCCCCGGCCGTCTCCTTCGAACGGGTGATGCGGGAAGTGAAGGCACGCTATGTGCTGGGGCTCACGGCAACTCCCTACCGGCGCGACGGCCTCCAGCGCCTGCTGCACTTCCAGTGCGGTCCCATCCGGTACCAGGTGCATCCCCTTTCAGAGGAGGGACAGCATCCGTTCGCCAACCGGCTGATCGTTCGGGAAACGCGCTTCTTTGCGCAAGGAACCATCCAGGATCTCTATGCTGCGCTCGTCGCGGACCCGATCCGGAGCGCCATGATCATCCAGGATGTGCGGCAGGCCTTGTCCGAAGGACGATCTCCCATCGTACTGACCGAACGCCGAGATCACCTCGACCTCTTGATGGAAGCCCTGAAGGACGCGGCGACGTATGTCGTAGCACTCCATGGAGGCGTGCCCGCCAAGGCCCGTCGGATGGCCTTGCAGCGGCTTACCGAAATCCCTCCAAGCGAGCCACGCCTCATCCTGGCCACGGGCCGCTACATCGGGGAAGGGTTCGACGACGCCCGCCTGGATACCCTCTTCATGGCCATGCCCATCGCCTGGAAGGGCACCCTGATCCAGTACGCCGGGCGCCTCCATCGCCTTCATCCAGGAAAGGAGGAAGTCCGGATCTATGACTACCTGGATGATTCCCTGGCGGTGTTCCGCAAGATGTTCGAGAAGCGGATGAGAGGGTATCGAGCCATGGGGTATCGGGTCGACGATTCAATGATGCTGCCTGGCCTGAGAGATCTGGATGGAGACTGATCCAGGCCAGGGTCAGTCATCCAGGCCTTCCCGGTTCTCTTCCAGCCAATGCCGGATCCCTGCATCCACATCCTTGAGCATGGCGTCCAGGGAGCTGTACCTGGGTTTTCCTTCAAAGACACATCCGCCCTCATCAAAGGCCTTGGCAGCCCCTCCTTCATACGGGCTCCCGCCTAACTCAATCCAGCCATCGTCCTTGATCCACTTCACGATGTTGGGATATTTCTTCTCAAGCTCTGTTGGCATGGGTTCACCGAAACGAGGGAAGGGGTCCCTCTGAATATGTAATCGCCCAAGCAATACGGTCAATCCTGGGTCGTTCGCGGGTAACCCATCTCACGCCACACCTCCCTGATTGGACCTTTCATGTCATGAAATTCAGGTTTGAAAATTTGACCAGTGGTCCTGCACCCCAACATCGCCCGAGCGAGGGTGAAGGCCGCAAGTTGCACGGAGTTGCTAGAGCTTGTAGGGCTATCAAACCCCTCCCCATCAATCTCGTGGGATTTCTAAAACCTTTTCTTGAGTTGCTTGGATTCCTCTCCCTTTAGCAACAAGAGATCCGCATGGGTCTGGTCTAGCTCAGACTCGGGTGTGACGCTTACGGCCTTGTAGCCCGGGTTCACCTTTTCGACGCTGCTCACAAGCTGGTGCAAGGAGCTTTTGGCCTTCACCATGGCCTCTGCCTGGCTCTTGGCTTCCTTCAAGTCGTCCCCACTCGTGATCCGTTCGCTCTTCAAGACCTTGCCGTTCTTGTGGTCAACAATGACCTCGAAGAATTGGCCACTCTTCACAACGTAGATGGATAGTTGAAGCTTTCCTTCCTCGATCTCGAACTTGCCCGAGATAGGTTTGCCCACCTTCTCGCTTGCCATCAGGCCACGGCTGAGGGGGATCATGGCCTCCTTCATCGCGGTGGCGAGGGCTGGCGCGACCTTGGCCGTCTCGCCTGCTTCTTTCATTTCCTGGGGCGTTTCTTCGTGGGCATATGCCGTGCTGATTCCCATGAAGGCGGCCATGACGATGGGGGTGATTTTCATCAGTCTCTCCTTTGTGCGGCTGGGTTTCCTTCCTCTGGGGGACGCCGCTTCCGAGCCAGTGGGTTGTTCTGAATTGACTGGATACTTATCCAAAACGCGGCTGAAAGGGGATAGTCAGGCCTTCAGAACCAGCAAGGCTTTTTGGGCGCGTTCGTAACGGTGGTTCACCTCATCCCAGTTCACGTTCTGGAAGAAGGCCTCGATGTATTTGGCCGCAGCAGCGCCGTAGTCCATCTGGTAGGCGTGTTCATACATGTCCATCACCAGTAGAGGCAGACTCGCGGCGAGAGTCTGGCTGTGGTCCCCGGCCCAGGAAAGCCTTAGCTCGCCGCTGGGTAGGTGGAGATCGAGGATCGCCCAGCCGCTGCCGCCTGCGAGGCTCGTGCCCAGTGCTTTTAAGCCTTGTTCCCAGGCCCCGAGGGATCCCCAGGTGGAAGCGATGGCCTTCGCGATGGAACCGTCTGCCTTTCCATTACCTCCCAGGTTCCCGAAGTAAACCTCATGGAGGGTCATGGAGTTGGCGAAGACCAGCTCCTTGGCACGCAGCCCCCCCACCAGAAAGGCAGGCGTGTCCTTCGTGGCCTTGGCCAGCTCGGCGCGAACCGCGTTCAGGTTCTTCACGGCCCCGACATAGTTATTGTTGTGGTGGGAGACGATGAGCTTCTCGGAGATGCCCTTCAGTTTCGTCGGGTCAAAGGAGAGAGGTTTCGGGGCCAAGACGGGGGGGGTGGCCGTCTGTGGCATGGCTTGTTCCTCCAATAGGGTTAAGTCCCTTCCCATCAGGGTGGTGGCGGCTATGGCGGCGCCGCCACTCATCAGTAGGCCCAATGCATTCCGTCGGGTCAGTTCCATGGAAGCCTCCCTAGGTTGAAGGTTGAAACCCAAAGGTAGGGAGTCGGGGAAGGTTGCGCAAGATACATTTGTATCTCATTATTGATTCAGCTGATTTCGAGGAAGACATGGCTGAAGTTCCTGGACCCTGGTTGCTGCTGATCCACCAGCTACCCCCACACCCCGCCTACTTTCGCGTGAAAGTGTGGCGTCAACTTCAGGGCCTGGGGGCCGTGGCCCTGAAGAACTCCGTCTACGTGCTGCCACTGTCCGAGGAGACCCGCGAGGACTTCCAGTGGATGGTCCGGCAGATTGTGGCGGGAGGCGGCGAGGCCAGCGTGGTGGAAGCCCAGTTCGTGGATGGACTCACCGATGGGGAGATCCGCGAGCGGTTCCGCGTGGCCCGGGACGAGGACTACGCCAAGCTCCAGGAGGAGGCCCTCGACATCCAAAAGGCCCTCCCCAAGAAGCCAGACGATTCCCGCAGGGGAGAAACCGAAGCCCAGCTTGCCAAGCTCAGAAAGCGGTTCGCCGACCTCCAGGCCATCGACTTCTTCGAGGCCGGGGGTGCCGCTGAAGTCCGAACTCAGATCAGCCGCCTGGAAACTCGCCTCGCGCCTCCGTCAGCCGTCACAGACCGTGGTCCCACTTGGAATCTCAAGGACCTACAAGGCCGCAACTGGGTGACCCGGAAAGGCATCCACGTGGACCGGATCGCCTGTGCCTGGCTCATCCGTCGCTTCATCGACCCCCAGGCCCGTTTCCGCTTCGTGGATCCCAAAACCACCGTGGCCCGAAAGGGAGAACTGCGCTTCGACATGTTCGAGGGCGAGTTCACGCATGAGGGGGACTGGTGCAGCTTCGAGACCCTCATACACCGGCTAGGAATTGACGATGCCGCCCTGCACGCCCTTGGTGAAGTCATCCACGACGTGGACCTGAAGGATGCCAAGTTCAAGCGCCCCGAAGTGTCCGGGTTCGACCGAGCCATCCTGGGCGTGGCCCTGCTACACGACAAGGACGAGGCCCGCCTGGAGGCTGGGTCGGGTGTCCTCAATGCGTTCTACGCCGCCTTCCAGAAGGCCAAGGGGTGAGCGAGCGCACGGCGCCCGTCCCCATGGGCACCTTCCTGGCCTACTTCCTGAGGCTGGGCACCCTCGGCTTCGGCGGCCCCATCGCCCTGGCAGGCGCCATGCACCGGGATCTTGTGGAGACCCGAGGCTGGATCACCGAGGCCGACTACCAGGAGGGGCTGACCCTGGCCCAGGTCTCGCCGGGCCCATTGGCGGCCCAGCTCGCCATCTACCTCGGCTATGTCCGGGGTGGGATCCTCGGCGCCAACCTGGTTGGGCTGGCCTTCATCCTGCCTTCCTTCCTGATGGTGCTGGGGCTGGCGGCCCTCTACCTGCGCTTCGGTGGCCTGCACTGGATGCAGGCTGTGTTCTACGGCGTGGGGGCCGCCGTCATCGGCCTCATCATCCGCAGCGCCTTCAAGCTCGCCAAGTCCACCCTCAAGAAGGATCCGTTGGCCTATGGGATCTTCGCGGTGGTGGGAGTGACCACCGCCATCTCGGGGCGGGAGTGGGTGCTCTTGGTGATCGGCGGCGGGCTGCTCTTCTGGATCGTTAAGACACGGCCCTGGCGGAACGGATCGGTGACCCTGAGCCTGATACCCACCTTCTGGCTGACGGGGCTGCACGGTCCCGCTGCCCTCACGGCTGTGGGCGGGATCTTCCTCTTCTTCGCCAAGGCGGGGCTCTTCGTGTTCGGCAGCGGGCTGGCCATCGTGCCTTTCCTGCATGGGACAGTGGTATCGGAGTTCCGCTGGCTCACCGAGCAACAGTTCCTGGATGCCGTAGCTGTGGCCATGATCACGCCGGGGCCGGTGGTCATCACCGTGGCCTTCATCGGCTACCTGGTGGCCGGTCCCCTGGGTGCTGGAGCGGCGGCCCTGGGCGTGTTCCTCCCGGTCCTCGTGGTGGTGATCATCGCGGCACCGCTCTTGCGGCGCTACGGCCAGCGTCCGGGCCTCAAGGCCCTGGTCCAGGGGATCACCGCAGGTGCGGCGGGCGCCATCGCGGGGTCCGTGGTGGTGCTGGGGCGGGGCGCCGTCCGTGATCTGCCCACGGCCATCATCGCCATCAGCACCCTGCTGCTCGTCTGGAAGACCAAGGTTCCCGAGCCCATCCTGGTGCTCCTGGCGGCGGTCGCAGGAGGGCTGCTGTTCCATGGGTAGTCCGTTCCGTTGTGCGCTCCTGGTGACGATGACGGCGCTCCTTGCGGGAGCCGACCGCCCCACGATCCCCGCCATCCGGCTCGACGCCGAGGCCCAAGGCATCCATATGGATGGTCATCTGGACGAAGCCGCCTGGGCACAGGCGCCGGTGGTGACCCTCACCCAGCAGGCCCCTCGCCCTGGCGAGACAAGCCCCTACCTCACCACTGCCAAGGTCCTGGTCACGCCCAAGGGGGTCTACATCGGAGTCCGTTGCCTGGACCCGGACCCCAAGCACCTCAGCATCCACTCCCTGCTGCGTGACGCCGACCTCACGGGGGATGACACGGTAGCGGTTGTGCTCGACACCAGTGGGGATGGCCGCACCGGCTACCTCTTCCGGGTCAACGCCGGAGGCGCCCGGCAGGATGGTCTGATCTCGGGACCCGAGGCCCTGTCCCTGGACTGGGACGGCATCTGGGAAGCGGCCACGACCCGTGACGAGGGCGGCTGGACGGCGGAGTTGTTCATCCCCAGCCGCACCCTTCGCTTCAACCCGGCCAAGGACACCTGGGGCGTGAACCTGGAACGCTTTGTGGCCCGGGAGCGGGTGACGCTCCGCTGGTCCAGCCCCACCCTGGACTCCCGCCTGGAGGACATGAGCCGAAACGGCGTGCTGACGGGCCTTCAGGGGTTGGAGCGGGGCCGGGGCTTCTCGGTGACCCCCTACCTATCTGGTCAGACCTTCCATGACTTCCAGTCCCGCGAAACCAGCACCCGGGTCCGTGCGGGCCTGGACCTCACCGCCCCCCTCGGCGAACAGATGCACGGCGTGCTCACCATCCGTCCAGACTTCGCCGAGACGGAGGTGGATCTCCAGCGAATCAACCTCACCCGTTTCCCGCTGCTCTTCCCTGAGAAACGGACTTTCTTCCTGGAGGGGGCCAACCTCTTCCAGTTCGGGCTGGGCCTGGAGGAGATGTTCCTGCCCTTCTTCTCCCGCACCATCGGTCTGGTCAACGGGGTGATGGTTCCTCTGGATGCGGGTGTGAAGGTTCTGGGTCGCGTGGGGGATGTCTCGGTCGGGGCCCTGGGGGTTCAGCAGCAGGGTCAGTTGAACGAGCCGTCTAAAACCCTGGGCACCACCCGCTTGGCCTGGGACATGACCAAGAACTTCCGCATGGGCTACCTCGGCACCCGGGGAAATCCGGCGGGCCCCGAGCACAATGCCTTCGACGGGGCCGACCTGCTGTGGCACACGTCTGAAGCCTTCGGCGACAAGAACTTCCTGGTGGGGGCCTGGGGTGGGCGCAGCTCCGGTGACCTGCCCGATGGCAGCCATGATGGCTACGGCCTCAAGGTGGACTACCCCAACGACCTCTGGGATCTCACGGCCTCCTGGCACCGCTTCGGCGATGCACTGATGCCCGCCATGGGCTTCCTGCCCCGCCCGGGCACGCGTCAGAGCAAACTCGCGGCGGCCTTCCAGCCCCGGCCCACATCGCCATCCCTCCAGTGGATCCGTCAGGCGTTCTTCGAGATGGAATACCTGCGGGTCGAAGACCTCCTCGGGCGGGTGGAGAGCTGGCAACTCTTCACGGCCCCGTTCAACATCGTCACCCCCCAAGGGGACCACTTCGAGGTCAACTTCCAGCCCGAGTTCGAGCGATTGAGCGTGCCCTTCGAGATCGTGCCGGGCGTGGTGATCCCTGTGGGGGACTACCGTTTTGACCGCACCCGCCTCCAAGTGGAAAGTTCTTCGTCGCGGCGGTGGCAGGTGAACAGCACCGTGTGGTTCGGGGACTTCTACGGCGGTCATTTGACGCAATGGGTGCGTGGCGCGGGCTATACGTCCAGGGATGGCGGGTGGCACATCGTCGCCAGCAGCGAGGTGGACTTTGGGCACCTGCCATGGGGGGACTTCACCCAGAAGTTGCTGACCGTGCGGAATGAACTGGCCTGGAGCGCCGACCTCGTGCTCTCTGCCATCGCCCAGTATGAAACCGAGTCCCGTAACGTCGGCGGTCAGGTCAGGCTCCGCTGGACCCCCCGACCGGAATTGGAGGTCTTCCTGGTGGGGGACCACACCTGGCTTAACACCCTGGACACCGGCCCGATGCGGCTCGTCCCTCAACAGCAGCGGCTGTCGTTCAAGGTCCGCTGGACCTTCAGACCCTAGCCCTCCTGGATCTCCCATAACCTATCACTCTAATTTTCCTAACCTGTCCATGGTCTGCGATTGGATCGGCCTCGATAGTCGCCTCTAATCCCCCTGCGTTCCCTGATAGGACTTTAAGTTTCCCTGTTCGGATGCTTAGGGAATTCGGGCCTGCAAGAGTCGCAAACCCAAGCCACGACTCGCTCATCGATCCCGGTTATGCTGGTGTGCGTCCATAAATTTCGATAGTTCCCTGCAAAATTCCCTGCTGCAGGGAATCTCGGCCCCAAGGTCAGTCCGAAGGATTGGCCACACTACCAAAACGAACGATCACCGGAGCCGAGCGCTCCGGTTTTCGCGTACGTCCGGCATTGTCCCGCAGGGTTTGAACCTGCGAGTGGGATGTGGAGGACGCGACTAGATGTCGCGTCCGGAGCAGACCGGGGACCGCATAGCGGGACCAGTTCAAATCATGACCGCGTGAGTCGGCGCGAAAGGCGGGGAGCGGCAGGGTTTGAACCTGCGAGTGGGATGTGGAGGACGCGACTAGATGTCGCGTCCGGAGCAGACCGGGGACCGCATAGCGGGACCAGTTCAAATCGTGACCGCATGAGTCGGCGCGAAAGGCGGGGAGCGGCAAACGCCTGATGGCGTGTGGATCGAGCCACCCTCGCTTTCCGACCATACTGTTCAGGGCGTCGACCCGTCGGTGACGGCTTGCGCTTTTCGACAATGTGCGAAGGCAGTTGAAGATGTACGTAGATCGGATGAATACATGGTTTTGACCTTGTCCCATTTGAAACAACCCCGCCGGGGCCGTTGGAGTCGTCCGGTGCTCCTGGTGCTGGGCCTGGTTCAAGGCCTGGCCGCCTGGGGCCAACAGGCCCAGAACACCTTCGCGACCTGTCCCCCCCTGCCGGCTGGGATCACTTCCGTGACGGTTCTCGACAGCCACGGCAGGTACGTGGGCCGCATCCCGCCCCAAAATCGCTACTGGGCCTCTCTTGAACGGATCCCCAGCTTCCTCCAGCAGGCGTTATTGGCTGTGGAGGATGCCAGGTTCTACGAGCACGGCGGCATCGATTACCGGAGCATCGCCCGCGCTGCGGTCAAGGATGTGCTCAAAGGAAGAATGGCCGAAGGCGGCTCGACCATCACCCAACAGCTGATCAAGAACAAATACCTGTCCTCGGCCCGAACCCTGGACCGGAAACTCGAGGAAGCCAAACTGGCCCTGGAGTTCGAGAAGCGGTACACCAAACCCCAGATCCTGGAGATGTATTTCAACGAGATCTATTTCGGGAACGGCGCCCAGGGCATCGTCCAGGCGGCCCGTCTCTACTTCGACAAGAATCCGGAAGAACTGACCGAGGGCGAATGCATTCTCCTGGCGGGCGTGCCGAAGAACCCAGGCCGCTACAACCCCTTCGGGAAGCCAGTGGAGGTGGCGAGGCGGAGGGATGTCGTCCTCAAGCGCATGGAGGACCTCCAGCTCATTTCGCTCCAACGGAAACTGGCGCTCCAGGCCCACGGCGCAGCCACGCGCCCCTTGGGACGGGCCCCGCAGTACCTGGCCCAAATCCGGACGCAGTTGATCGGACGCCTGGGGGCCGAAGCCGTTGAGCAAGGTGGTCTGGAGGTGATCGCCGCCCTCGATCTGGACCTGCAACGTCAGGCCGAACGGACCCTGCGGGATGGCGTCAGGCGCCTCTCCCCTGGGTTGCAGGGTGCCCTGGTCTGTCTGGATCCCACCACAGGCGACGTCCTTGCCGCTGTCGGGGATATGGATGGGGTGCAGAACGCCATCAACCGGGCCTTCACCTCCAGGCGTCAGCCTGGCTCGGCGATCAAACCCCTCATCTATGCGGCAGCCCTGGAGAAGGGCATCACCGCAGCCAGCCTCTGGAGCGATGAACCCGTAGCCTATGACGCCGGGAACGGTCAGGTCTGGAAACCCCAGAACTACGGCCGGGAACAATTTGGCGAACTCTCCCTCAGGCAGGCCTTGGCTCATTCCGACAACATCATCACGGTCAAGGTGCTGGAGACCATCGGAGTGCCGGCCTTCGTGGACCTTGCCGAAAGAATGGGCCTCTCGCTGCATGCCCAGAACGGCCTCTCGCTGGCGCTGGGCACGGACGAAGTCACCCTGAAGGATCTGGTGCAGGCGTACACCCCCTTGGCCACCGGGGGCATGAAGGCCGAGGCCAGGACCATCCTCCGGATCTATGACCGCAAACGCCAGACCTGGATCGAGAATCCGCCGGTCCTTTCCCAGGTGCTGTCTCCAGCCGCTTCCTTCATCACGACGCAGATGCTGAAGGATGTCCTGACCTACGGTACCGCCAAATCCCTTCGCACCTTCAGCCAGACCCATCCCTCCGCCGGGAAGACAGGAACCACGGACAACTATGTGGATGCCTGGTTCGTCGGCTATACCCCGAACCTGGTGACGGGCATCTGGATCGGGCACGACCAGCCCAAGTCCGGAGGGAAAGGGTTCACGGGAGGTGCCGTCGCAGCCCCCATCTGGGAACGGTTCATGAACAAGGTCGTGGGCTCGCGGCCTGAGGTGGATTTCACCCGGCCGGAAACCGTTGTCACCTGCAGTATCGACCCCACCACAGGACTCCTGGCCCGCGAGGAATGTCCTCAGAAGCAGGATGAGTTTTTCATCTCCGGCACCGAGCCGACGGAATACTGCACAGCCCATGGAGAAGTGCCGCCATTGCCAGTGGAGGAATGGCCCTGATCTCTGGCGTCCTCGTCTCTTGCGAGCTTCCAATAGATGGCTTTGGAGCTCGATCGACAGTTCTCAGGATCGCGCAGTGGGACCAGTTCAAATCGTGACCCCGTGGGTCGGCGCGCAAGGCGGGGAACGGAAGGATTTGGACCTGCGACCGCGACCTTAACCCACGGACTCGTACAAGAACCGCTGAAAGCCGGTGAAGGCTTCTCGGATCTCCTCTACGCTCCCCAGGTCGGCCACGGCATCCGAAATGGCATTGTGGTACTTCAGCTTGAGCAGGGGCGAGAGCTTCTCCTGGTCGAGCTCATCCACGCCCTGCTTCACATACTGGGCCAGGACGAACTCCAGGAAGGCCCGCTGCTTGTCGGAGTAGCTGTCGTGGATGAGGACCTTGGCCTGGTCGGCACGGGCCGCGCGGGTCTGGGGGCTCAGGGCGAAGGCGACATAGGCCAGCACATCGAACAGGTCGCTGTTCTCGGCCTCGATGATCCGCTGCATCTCGATCATGGTGTCCCGGCCATAGCCCTGGTCGGAGAGCCCCGCCAGGAGGGCCTTCCGGGTGTCGGGCTTGCTCCAAATGGCCCGAAGCTCGGCCTCGTTCTTGAAGAAAGCTGGCAGGGCCCCGAACAGATTCTCCAGGAACTGCGCCGCCGACATGGGCCGCCCGTCCGCACTCCAGAAGGTGGTGGACAGCATGTGCTGGATGGCCCGTTCCTTCCCGTCCGCCAGCTTGATGCGGGTCTTCTGCGGGCGCTCCTGCCCTTCCCCTTCCGGTTGGGGATCCGGTGCCGCTGCCTCTCGCCGGATGGTGGGACCTTCCGCCTCGTCCGGCGGTTCCGGCTCCCCGTCCCACTCGGGATCGTTGAAGTGGTGGTGGGCTTGCACGAAATCGTAGATGGTGAAGTAGTCTTTGCCCTCGAAGAGCCGCGTGCCCCGCCCGATGATCTGCTTGAACTCAATCATGGAGTTCACGGGGCGCATGAGGACGATGTTGCGGACATTCCGCGCATCCACGCCGGTTGATAGCTTCTGGGAGGTCGTCAAGATGGTGGGGATGGTCTTTTCGTTGTCCTGGAAGTCGCGCAGGTACTGCTCGCCCAGGGCCCCATCGTTGGCCGTGACGCGGACGCAGTAGAGGGGGTTGGTGCTGCGGCTCACCTGGTTGATGAGATCCCGCACGGCCAGGGCGTGGGGTTGGCTGGCGCAGAACACCAGGGTCTTTTCATCCTGGTGAATCAGGTCCATGAAGAGCCGCACCCGGTAGTCTTCGCGCTCCTTGATTTCGATGATCCGGTTGAAGTCCGACTCGGTGTAGCGCTTCCCTTCTTCGGCCACCCCTTCCAGCAGGATGTCGTCCGGCGTGTAGATGTATTCATCCAGCGTGGTGGCGATCTGCTTCACCTTGAAGGGCGTCAGGAAACCATCGTTGATGCCTTCCTTCAACGAATAGACGAACACCGGCTCCCCGAAGTAGGCGTAGGTGTCCACATTGTCCGTGCGCTTGGGCGTGGCCGTGAGGCCCAGCTTCACCGCCGGGGCGAAGTAGTCGAGGATGCTCCGCCAGGTGCTCTCGTCCTTGGCCCCGCCCCGGTGGCATTCGTCGATCACGATGAAGTCGAAGAAGTCGGGCGGATACTCGCCGAAGTAAGGCGTGTCGCCGGGGCCGCTCATGAAGGTCTGGAAGATGGTGAAGAAGATGCTGCCGTTCTTGGGGACCTTGCCCTTCTTGCGGATCTCATCGGGGGCGATGCGGACCAGCGCATCCTCCGGGAAGGCCGAGAAGGCGTTGTAGGCCTGGTTCGCCAGGATGTTCCGGTCCGCCAGGAAGAGGATGCGGGGCCGCCGGGTGGGCTCCCCGCCGAGGCTCCACCGGCTCTGGAAGAGCTTCCAGGCGATCTGGAAGGCGATGAAGGTCTTGCCCGTGCCGGTGGCCAGGGTGAGCAGGAGGCGGTCCTTCCCGGCTGCGATGGCTTCCAGGGCCCGCTGGACTGCGATGTCCTGGTAGTACCGGCCTGGGTGGGAGCCGCCCTTGTCCTCGAAGGGCACGGCGGCGAAGCGGTCCCGCCAGGCATTCGCTTCGGCATAGGTCCGGTCCCAGAGCTCATCGGGGCTGGGGAAGGCGGGCACATCCCCTTCCTGCCCCAGGGCCATGTCCATGCCGTAGATGGCCTGGCCGTTGGTGGCGTAGGTGAACCGGACGGCCAGCTTGGCGGCGTAGCTCTTGGCCTGGCCCACGCCTTCCGTATAGGGCTTGTCCCAGGCCTTGGCTTCCACCACGGCCAGTTTGGTGTTGCGGTAGACCAGCACATAGTCCGCGATCTCGGCCTTGGCCCGTTTGCCGCCGCCCTGGAGCCGACCCTGGGTGATGCCGTATTCCCGCAGGATGCGGCTGCCCTCAACCACACCCCACCCCGCCGCCTTCAGGGCGGGATCGATGTGCTCGGCGCGGGTTTCGGCTTCGTTCATGGCTTCTTCCGGCGGATGGTCTTCGCGGGCGGCAAGGCGTTCTCACCCGTGACGACTTTCTGGCCCGTGCGACTCTCCAGTTCCAGTCGCGCCTTGCGGGCGATACCGCCACCCACCTTGGCGGCCACCTCGTTCTGTGGCATCCCCCGGGCATCCGCCTGCTCGGCGATCTGCCGGGTGGAGAGTTCCGCCAGGGCCGTGAAGATGAGTTCGGCTTCACTCATGTGATCGCGCAGGTTCTGGGTCTTCAGGCCCTTCATGTCTTTGTGGGCCTTGATGCTGACCTCGGCCCACTCCTGGTGGATCAGGTTGGTCAGGATGGCGAATTCCTGTCCTTCCTTGATGTCGTGGGTGGCCCAGTAGTCCGTCAGCTTGGCGCGGGTTTCCTGGCCCATCATCCGCTGCTGGATCCACTTCTCGCTGCGCCCATGCTGCTTCCAAGTTTCCCGGGCGCGTTCCAGGGACATGGCCGGATCCGCCAACTCCTGCATGCGTTCGTAGCCCACCTTGGCCAACCAGAGCTTGATGGGCTCGGCCTTGGAGCCTGTCGCACAACCTGGCGACATCAAATTTGTGAATCAAACCCGCGCCAGTATTGAACCTAAGGCGAGTTTGACGCATCAGATGTAGCATGGGCGCCCGTTTCCGAGTGACTGACCGCAAGC
>Ga0315270_10001241_pt1 | contig 13597 bp, 11 predicted proteins | sample C1_bottom_MG_FD_204932 | JGI IMG/M metagenome (GOLD analysis project Ga0315270, IMG submission 204932) | Sediment microbial communities from Yellowstone Lake, YNP, Wyoming, USA - C1_bottom | ecosystem: Environmental > Aquatic > Freshwater > Lake > Sediment | place: USA: Wyoming | collected... | reverse complement strand
CTGGTGACAGATGCGCCCCAAGCCTTCTCCGTCACGGGCAGCGGTCACGACAGCTTCAATTTTTCAGCGTCAAGCGCAGGCGTGATCCGGGTTCAGGTTCAGAGCCAGGGCGTTCCCGTCACCGTAACCGTCCTTCACCCGGACGGGCGGAAGGTGGAGCATACGGGAACGGGTGGATTCGTCTTCGACGATGTGGCGTCTGACGCCGATGTCGCGAAAGGACACATCTGGGCGGTGACGGTGCGCGCGGCGACGCTGACGGCGGACACCACCGTGGCCGCGTCCGGCTCAGTGGCCGTATCCCATCCGCAGTCCAATCGGGTTGCGGTGCAGGCTCAATTGGATACGCTACCGGCTCGAACCCAGGTGCTAAAAACTGCACGGATAAACTCCGCCACGCTCAAACAGAGTTCGATAGGCGCGACCATTGCACCAGCCCCGATGATGAACCCGCAGGTGGTCTTCAATCCCGGGGTCAAAAAGGTGAAGACGCCACCGCCACCGCCGCCACCTCCGCCGCCGCCACTGGCCGGCCCGGAGCCCTTGCTTAGACTCGACAAGCTGACCGGAAGTGCGGGGACCGCGCTCAAGGCGAGCGGCAAGGATCTGTTTCCCCCGGGAACGCTGGTCCAGCTGGTGAAGGATAAGTGGGGAGGGCCGGATTACTACAATGCGGAATTGCACTTTGTGTATGGCAGCCAGGTGATCATTGCGCCGATGACGGCGAATGAAACCTCCTACGCATATAGCGATCCGCACCCAAACGAAACAGAGACGGATCCTACCGTAATATATTATCCCCAATCGGGCACTGCATATTTCAATACGGTTCCCGCAAAGGATGTTTACGAACGATGGTATACCGGGGTGGTGCCAACTATCCCCGTTACGGAAGCTACGGTCGTGACAGTCTATCTAAAGACCAAGGACGGCCGGCCGTCCAATCGAATGAACTTCACGTACCAGCCGCAGCCGCTGCAACCGGCACAGGGGATGTTTGATGAATTCTTGTTTGTGTGGCGGCAGGACGACCATTTAAAGGACGCCACCATGTCGAGCAACTATCCGAACATCGCAACCAATGAAGTGAATTTGGGTAACGGCCGCGCTTCGAGAGACACCTTTCTGCTCGGCTTCTCCGGGTACGATACTTTCCACAACACGCTCGAACTGAAGAACGGCTGGACAGTGAAGGAGTGCCATCTCTTTATCCACTCCTCGATGGGCTCGGGCGCGGAGGTCACGGAATGCAGGGTGGGAACATCATCTCCCTTCGTCAAGGTTCGCTGGTACCTGGACCCGACATTCGTGCTGCCGAATGACCTTACTTATAGCGTCAGGCTCACCATTACCGGTCCTTCGGGAACTCGCTACAATTGGCCCGAAAAGTGATGGCGCGAGAAGATCAGACAGGACGCTATCCAATAGCACTACCTTAATCAAGTAATCAAGCCGCCGCTCGCTGCTCTTGCAGTCGACGTGCACCGTGTACCGGAGCCAAGCTTGGGTTAAAATCAACGGGCGCTCCCCTTAATTATCTGCGAACTCGCCTTGATTCCCGCTTCACATTCCCCGATGCGTATCGCCCAGCTCCGCGAACGCCTGCGTGATCTCGGCGCCAAACCGTGCCACGAAGATCGTCTGCTGCGCAGCTGGAGCCAGGTCTGCTCGTACGACAGAAAAAACAGTGCCGCAGAAGGTTTCTTTCCGCTTGCGTTGCGCAATGAGTTGCCCGCCATCGAGGCGGAGCTGAATGGACTGGCGCGCCTGCGCAGCGAATATCCCGCCAACGGTCATGGAAGCCATGACCGTTCCCCCACCCTCCTTCGACAAGCTCAGGACAGGCCAAGCCTCCCCCATCGCACCTCTCCTCAATCCCCTGATGTAACTACTAGCCATTCGACTAAGCCCGCAAGCGGGCAAGTCGCTGGTTATCCCGCGAGCGGGGAGAGCGAAGCGAGGGGGGCGGAGCCAGGCGAACGAGAAAGGCCATCTATAAATCTTGCGGGAGAAGGGGCAAACGTCGCGCTACGCGCATCTTCCAATAACGAAGGCGTCGCACGGCTGCTGGTGGAACTGGCCGACGGCCTGATGGTGGAGAGCGTGCTGCTGCCGCGTGGCGGCCTGTGCGTATCGACGCAGGTGGGTTGTGCGGTGGGCTGTGTGTTCTGCATGAGTGGCCGCGCCGGCCTGCAACGCCAGCTCGGCAGCGCCGAGATCGTCGCCCAGGTGGTGCTCGCGCGCAAACGCCGCGCAGTGAGCAAGGTGGTATTCATGGGCATGGGCGAACCGGCCCACAATCTTGACAATGTGCTCGAGGCGATCCAGCTCCTCGGCACACAAGGCAACATCGGCCACAAGAACCTGGTGTTCTCCACGGTCGGCGACCTGCGAGTGTTCGAAAGGTTGATGGAGGGCCTGGCTCACAAGCCCTCTCCCCAACCCTCTCCCGCAGGCGGGAGAGGGGGTAAACGTGAGGAGCAATCTTCAATCTCTGTGGTCAAGCCGGCGCTGGCCCTTTCACTGCACAGCACCGATGCGGCACTGCGTGCCAGCTTGCTGCCACGAGCACCGGCTATCGCTATCGAAGAGTTGGTGGAACGCGCCGAGGCGTATGCGCGCGCAACCTCCTATCCGGTGCAATATCAATGGACGTTGCTCGAGGGCGTCAACGACAGCGACGCCGAGCTGGAGCGGATCGCACGGCTGCTCTCCGGGAAATACGCCGTGATGAACTTCATCCCGTTCAACGACGTCGACGGTCTGGCCTATCGCCGCCCCTCAGCCGAACGGATCGCGGCTATGGTGCAAACCCTGAAGCAGCATGGCATCCTCGCCAAGATACGCGATTCGGCAGGGCAGGAGATCGAAGGCGCGTGCGGGCAGTTGCGTGCGCGGGCAGTGAAGGCAAGATAGCCATTCCCAGGAATCGCAGCCGAGCCCCGATATCTTCTATCCCTTCTCGATGAACTGCTCAAGATGCGCAAGGAAGGCGCGTGTCTTGGCGGGCAGGTAGCGGCGCATCGGCGTTACCGCCCAGGCGGGTATCGCGGGCAGACACCATTCCGGCAAGATCCTGACCAAACGCTTGAGGAGCACATCTTCTGCCGCGAAGCGATCGGGTAATGCGCCGATACCCGCACCATCGAGCAACAGCTGCTGTATCACATCCATGGAATTCAGCGTGAGCCTGCCGTGCGGAGTGCCTTCCCAAACGGACTTGCCGCGCAACAGCTTCCAGGTGACTGCCGTTCCCCGTGCCGACATCAGGCGCACCGCTGCATGATGCTCGAGGTCGTCCGGATGTTTCGGCGCCGGATGCAGCGCGAGATAGATCGGGCTGGCGTAAAGGCCGAAGCGTTGCTCGTCTATCTTGCGCGCCGCCAGGGCCGAATCGTTATCCAGGGTACCCATGCGTATCGCCAGGTCGAAGCGTTCGCCGATCAGGTCGACACGCCGTGAGGTCAGGTCGAGATCGAGTTGTATCTCGGGATAGGCCTCGATGAAGGTGGCGAAGGCGCGCGAAAAATGCTGCTTCGCATATTCCCCCGGCATCGAGACACGCAAGCGGCCGCGCGGCCGCTCTTCCTGGCTGTGCACGAAATCGCGAGTCGCGGCGACTTCTTCCGCGACGCGCCGGCAATGCTCGAGGAATTCCAGCCCGAAGTCGGTGAGCGTCAAGCGGCGCGTGGTGCGCAATAGCAGCCGTTGCCCCAGTGCCGCTTCGAGATTGGTCAAACGGCGCGAAACGGTGGCCTTGGGCATGCCGAGATGCTCGGCGGCGCGCACCATGCTTTCCTGTTCGACGATGGCGACGAACAGGATGTAATCATCGGCTGAGATATTTGCTTGTTCCATTTATGGAATAGTTTATCTCATTTACCTATCTTTATCTATCTTTTTGAGCCGCCTATGATGCACTCACTTTCTAACACCACGGAGGAATCAATCATGAAATTATTAGCGTTTGCAGCCAGCAACAGCAAGAAGTCGATCAACAAGCAATTGGTGACCTATGCCGCCAGCCTGGTAGAGGGCGCCGAGGTTGAAGTGCTGGACCTGAACGATTACGAATTGCCGTTGTTCAGTGTGGATAGGGAAGCGGAGCTGGGCCATCCTGAATTGGCCAAAGCGTTCCTGTCAAAAATAGCAACCAGCGATGCGCTGATGATCTCGTTTGCCGAGCACAACGGCTCCTATAGCGCAGCCTACAAGAACCTGTTCGACTGGAGTTCGCGCATCGGTCCAAAGGTGTTTCAGGACAAGCCCATGGTGTTGCTTGCCACATCACCGGGTGCGCGCGGCGGTGCAAGTGTATTGGCCGCAGCGACCGGTTCGGCGCCGTTCTTTGCAGGCCATGTCAAAGCCAGTCTTGCCATCCCCAGTTTTTATGAGAATTTCGATGTCGAGCGCGGCTTGTTCAGGAACGAGGAATTGAACACCCAATTGATCGAGGCGGTCAATCAGTTGCAGGAGTTGGTGCCTGCCTGAACCGACGCTCACTTTCTAAAACTAAAGGAGTCATCATGAACAACATCGCTACAGTCGTACAACATCAAACGCGCGGCATCGAGCACATCGTCGAGGGTGTCGCCACTTCGGACGGCGCGGGTGTGAAGCTGACCCGCGTCCTTTCCGGTAAATTGCAACAGCGTCTCGATCCCTTCCTGATGCTGGATGCCTTCGCCAGCGACAACCCAGACGATTACATCGCTGGCTTTCCGGATCACCCGCATCGCGGCTTCGAAACCGTGACCTACATGCTGGCCGGCCATATGCGGCACCGCGACAGCGCGGGGCACGAAGGCCTGCTGGAAGGCGGCGGCGTGCAGTGGATGACCGCGGGTCGCGGTGTGATCCACTCCGAGATCCCCGAACAGGTGGATGGCCTGATGGAAGGCTTCCAGCTGTGGCTCAACCTGCCTTCACAGCGCAAGATGATCGAGCCGTGGTATCGCGATTTCCCCGGCGCTGCGATCCCCGAATATGTCACGCCGCAGGGAGCAAAGGTGCGGGTGATCGCCGGGAGCAGCAACGGTGTGGCGGGTGCCGTTGCACGCGAGATCACCGAGCCGCTGTATCTCGACATCCATGTGCCTGCGGGCGCTGAATTTTCGACTGCGCTGCCGGATACGCATAACGCCTTCATCTATGTATATCGCGGCACAGTGACGGTCGATGGCGTGCAAGTGGCGGCGCGGCGCATGGCTATCCTTAGTAATCCAGGGAGCTTGGGCAATGCACCGGGCGCAAATAGCGTGACACTTTCTGCGCAGGAAGATGCGCGCCTGATCCTGGTGGCCGGCAAGCCGCTCAACGAACCCATCGTGCAATACGGGCCGTTCGTGATGAATACGCAGCAACAGATACACCAGGCATTGAACGACTACAACAACGGGCATTTTGCCTGATTCACTTTCACCAACCAAAAGGAGCATCACATGAGCAATACAAATATCTTCAAGCAGTTCAACAACAGCATCGCGGATCTGGTCAACACACCCGCAGTGAGTGCGGTGCTGGCCATCGCCGCAAGATTAATGGCCTCCGCGATCTTCCTTGGCGCGGGGATCAGCAAGCTGGGCGCTGGTTACGCCGGCACGCAGGGCTATATGGCATCGATGGGCGTGTCCGGAGGACTGCTTCCGTTGGTGATCGCGCTGGAACTGGGTGGGGGGATCGCGCTGCTGCTAGGCTTCCAGACCCGTCTGGTGGCATTGCTGCTGGCCGGGTTCAGCATCGTTGCCGGGTTGATATTCCACTCCGGCGCGGACCAGATGCAGCAGATCATGCTGATGAAGAATTTTGCGATGGCCGGCGGGCTGTTGGCATTCACCCTGTTTGGCGCCGGACGTTTGAGTCTGGACGGGGAATCAAGGAATTAGTCTTGTTACAACAGAGACCGTGATCCGCATCTGGTCGACAAACCTTTGCGGAGAAATGAAGCCGTTTAATCGGGGCAGCTCTGGCTGCCCCGTTTGGTTGATGTCGCCCCGCGCTTCGATAGTCCCGGCTTCTGCAGGTTCTGCACGGCGGAAGTAAAGAGGGTTGAACTGATGCCTCACGGGATGATAGATTGCGGGGCTTGAACAGCGATTCGATCCCGGCACCTGTCAACACATCAAGGACATTAATGATTAACGCAAGCGGTGAGCATCTCCCAAAACGGATACTGAAGTACTTTGCAATATTGCTCGTATTTGCGCTGCTTGCTTACGCCACCTTTCTTATCTCGCAGTCCTGGCGGGAAGCGAAGTCCGATCAGGCCAGCCGGTTGGCGATGATTGCCGACCTGAACGAGATCGCAATCGATACCTATTTCACCCAGCTGGAGATCGGCATGCGCAACCTGGGCGCGGATCTTGCCGACTTGCACAACGAGCGCACGCGCAACAAGCCCGATCTCGACCGTGCATTTGCGTTGGTCAAGCGGTTCCAGGGATTGCACACCGAGCTGGGCAATGTCATGCTGATCCGCGGCGATGGCCAGATATTATTGACCGGCAATACCCCAAACAGCCGTGATCTGCCTACGCTCGCCAAGGATTCGGCATTCATGCAATTTTGCGGCGAACTGCAACAAGGCCCGGACTTCGCCATCGGCCAACCGGTCATGGGACATATAGACAATAGCTGGGTCGTCTCGGCACGCTATGCCGTTACTGACCAGGCCGGCAAGCTGGCCTATATCCTCAGCGCCAATCTGCCGGCCAACCTGTTGCAGCGCTACTGGCCAGACTCAATCACCCCCAGGATCACCGCGCTGGGACTGATACGCGATGATGGCTACCTGGTAAGCCGCTACCCGGAACCGGATGCTGAGCGCCTGGACAAGATGTATGGCAAGCCGGCAGTGGGCACGATGTTCGAGTATCTGCGCGCAAACAACTACCCGCAACAGGGGCAAGTCGAATTGCGGGACGGCGACGGCAAGGCGACGGGTTTGCTGGTGATGCGCCGCCTGCAGCATTATCCGGTCACGCTGTTCGTCGAGATGCCGATGTCGGAGATCAAGGCGGCATGGTGGCGCAAGATGCATGCGCCCTATGTCCTGATGGCACTGTTGCTGGCGGGCATATTCGCCTTCTATACCATGTCGCTGCGTCGCCGCCGCACGTGGAGCGAGGCACGGCGGCGCGAAGTGCTCAGGCGAAACTACGAACAAGCCCTACATGAACGCAGTCCGAACGAGATCTTCATGTTCCATGCCGAGACGCTGCAATTCACCTACGCAAACGATTTTGCGCTGGAAAAACTAGGCTATACGCTGGAGCAATTGCAACAGAAAACCCTGCTTTCCCTGCATCCGGAATTGGGCATCGAATCCTTTGGGTCGATGATCGAACCGCTGCGCCGCGGCGAGCGGGAGTCGATCAAATATCAGACTATCCAGGCACGCAAGGATGGCAGCACCTATCCTGTGGAGGTCAACCTGCAATTGATGAGATCGGATGAGGGAGGGGAAGGGTTCATCGCGATCATCACCGACATCACCGCACTCAGGCAAGCCGAGGAAAATATCAGGGCATTCAATGCGCCTTTTGAGCGGCGCGCTGCCAAGGGAAAGTAAAGAATAATTGGCGACAGGCCACGCTGAAGCGCCCCTCCATTCAAACATCAGGTACTCTCTTCATATGAGCAAAGTAGCCCCGAACAAGGCGGAGATCGCGCTGCTCGAGCCGTTTGTCGGCCTCACGCTGGAGCACATCCATGTGCCGGCCAGCAGGGCGGAGTTTGCGTCCGCCACGGCCAAGATCATGACGGCGGGCATCGTGGGTTTCGACACCGAATCCAAACCGACGTTTGTCACCGGCGATGTCAGCGAAGGTCCGCACGTGGTGCAATTTGCGCTGCACGACAAGGCCTACCTGTTTCAATTGCATCGTGCGGATGGGCATCCGTTCCTGATCAAGCTGCTGCAATCGGAACAGGTCATCAAGGTGGGCTTCGGCCTCAGGTCGGATCGCAGGCATATCCACGCGAAGCTGGGCGTGCATTTCAACGCGGTGGTCGATCTCAATACGGTGTTCAGCATGGACGGCTACCACAAGGAGATGGGAGTCCGGGCGGCGGTGGGGTTGGTGTTGAAGCAGCGCTTTGCCAAGGCCAGGCATGTGACCACATCCAACTGGTCGCAGCCGCAACTCACCCCGCAGCAAATGCTCTACGCGGCAAACGATGCCTACGCGGCGCTGAAAGTGCTGGAGGCCCTGAACCTGTCCATCGAAGAGTTGCCCATCATGGGCTTGACCCCGGGCTGCGCGCCGCCGCTTCAATGATGGAATAATCTTCAGCCCTGGCCGGAATGAATTTAGTGGCGCGCTGCAGATCCAGGATCTCTTTGTCTGGCCCGTTGTTCCTGTCCAGTTTGAGGAAAGCATCGGTCAAATGTAGTCGCAGATTTGCATCCATATTTGCACTCACCGCCCAGTTGTAATCGTGATAGCCGGGCGTGGTGTAAAACACTTGTACCACTTTGGTGTCAACCTTGCCTTGCTCGATCAGCTTCTCCCATGACGCGCTGCTCAACGCACCTGCATCAGCCTCGCCACTCGCGACTGCCGCAACAGTCGCATCCGCCGAACCTGAAAAGATGCGCTTCATGCCGGTATCGGGATCGATGTGCGCTTCAAGTAAATAATAGCGTGGCATCAGATGGCCGGACGCTGAAGTCTTCGAGGCGAAGCTGATCGTCCTGCCTTTCAAGTCTTCAAGTTTGGTGATGTCGTGGTGTGCGGTGATGAACACCGACTGGGTCTTTGCATCTTCTTCACGCTGCACCAGCGGAATGACCTGATCGCTACTGCGGGCCTTGGCCTGGATAAAATTAGCGCCATCGATCCAGACCATGTCCAGTTTATTGCTGACCAGCGCCTCAACCAACGCGTCACCATTGGACATGGGCCTGAACTCAATTTTCATTTCAATTTCCTTCTCCAGATAATCAGTCAGCGGCTTGAACTTGCGCCGCATGAACGATGGCGATTCGTCGGGGAGGAAAGAGACGCGCAGCACCGGCTCGGTGAAAGTGGATGCATAGAATATCAATGCCGCAACTGTTGCCAGCGAAATGACCAGGTATTTGATGCGAATCGAGAATTCATCAGCTTGCATGTTTTTTTATATTGAGTGAGGTTGATCTTGAAAGCTGACCGGGTCAGCTTTGCATTACTTTAGTACAAACTTAAGGATTCAGCATTGCTATGCTTGCTGCGGCCATACCATCCCGCCCACAAACTAGTCACGCCCGGCTCCCTTTTTCTGACCGTTGAGAACCGGCGGGGCAGGACTCGTTGAAATAGGTAAATCGCATCATTCTGTACTAACATGCATATGTAGAAAACAAATTTTTGGAGTGCTGAATGAAGCTGGTGTTTATCCTGGATCCGCATGCGTCTTCATTTTCAATGTTGCCGACCTGCAGGTCTGGCCCTGACAGTTAGGAGCCAAACATGCCTGCCTGGCTTATTCCCGTGCTCAAGTCCGTTCTGCCGTACGTCGGTGCTATCGTAACTGCGGCTGCGCCGGTATTTACCAAGAAAAGTGCTGACGCTGCCGCCAATCAGGCGATATTGCTGCAACAGCAGATCACCGAGCTTCAGGCGGCGGCATCTGTGAACGATGCACACATCAAGGAACTGGCAATACAGATGCAAAATACCGTGGAGGCTTTGGAGAAGGGAGCGTCACTTGCGGAAAAAAGGCATCAGTGGATAATCGTTCTGTGTGTCTCGGCAATCATCATATCCGTAATTTCGCTGGGCACTGCGTCGTACATTTTTTTGGCGCGATAATAATTTTGTTACTGCGAGCGGATAGCCGGCGGCTTTTTTCCGCATCTGTCAGCGCGGGTCCGCCGCAAAGCGATGCATTATTTGTTTAATGGTTTATCTATATAAAATTGACTTATGAGACACATTGAAATTCACAGGACACACCGCATCGGATGGCTCCGTGCCGCTGTGCTTGGCGCAAACGACGGTATTGTTTCCACCGCCAGCCTCGTCATGGGCGTGGCGGCAGCAGGTGTGGGAGCCAAGAGCATCTTGATCACGGGCGTTGCCGGCCTTGTGGCGGGTGCGATGTCGATGGCTGCCGGCGAATATGTTTCGGTGAGTTCGCAATCCGATACCGAGCGCGCGGACCTGGATCGGGAGCGCAAAGAGTTGGCGGCTGATCCCGGGCACGAGCACGCTGAATTGGCGGCTATCTATGTCGGGCGCGGACTTGATGCAGGACTCGCCGCCGAGGTCGCTACCCAGTTGACGAAGCATGATGCGCTCGGCGCACATGCGCGTGACGAGCTGGGTATATCCGAAACATTGACCGCGCGACCGGTTCAAGCCGCCTTGGCATCGGCCGGCACTTTTTCGGTTGGCGCTGCCCTGCCTCTGCTGGTTGTGCTGTTGGTGCCGGTCTCGGCACTGATGTGGGCTGTTGCGCTCAGCTCGCTGTTTTTCCTCGCACTGCTGGGCTCGCTCGCTGCACGCACTGGTGGGGCTCCCGTGATCACTTCCGCGATAAGGGTGACCTTTTGGGGTGCTTTGGCAATGGGGCTGACAGCCGGAGTTGGTTCCTTGTTTGGGGTGTCTGTCTGAGCTGGCTGCCACTATGAACTGACCCGGGCTAATGGGGCGGCTTCTGTTTTTTCTGAGTGCCCTAACACGCAGTGCATCCATCTGGAAAGCGCCGCGTGGGAGTGGCTCAGCCATAGCGGCGATCCAGCCAAATCCTGGATTCTAGGGAATTGCTGAACCGCGTTTACGAATGCCCGGTTATGGCGCTATTCTGGCCGCGAGCCTGGAATTGGTTTTCAGTAGCCCAACTTCATCGCTGAGCACATGAGCTGCTTCGTTCAGCAATATGTCCTTGGCGTTTTTATTCGCATTCTCGATGGCCAGATCAGCACTGAGATTGCGTTCGTTGGACAGCATGCCGTCGTCTTGAAGTGCATGGCTCCTGGCTTGGGAAATTGCCTTGTCTGAATCGCTGTCCCCCCTGCTTTTCTCGCGGGACTTTTCGCGTGCTTCCTGGGTTTCGCGCTCCTTGCGGCGCTCGGTTTCATTGAGCGAGATCAGGTTTTTCTGGCGTAGCTTTTTGAACTCGACAATATCTTCCTGCAAATACTTGAAGTCTTTGTCATGGCTTACGCGCTTGTCGTGGCTCGCGATCAGCAAGGGCACGATACTTGTCAAATTGCCTTCCGGCGTATAGTCGGCTGCTTTGATCTGTGTCCAGGGCAGGGCGTTGTCGTAACTGGATTCACCAAATTCATCCGGGTCAGTCATCGACGGAAGGCTGATATCCGGAGTCACGCCGCGCAACTGGGTGGTGCCGCCATTGATACGGAAAAATTGGGCGATGGTCATCTTGACTTCGCCGAATTCGGGTTTGTCATGTTTCGCGATCTGATCAAGGTCTGCCACGGTCTGCACGGTGCCTTTGCCAAAGCTGGTTTCTCCGATGACAACTCCGCGACCGTAATCCTGTATCGCCGCCGAGAAGATTTCTGAGGCTGATGCCGAGCCACGATTGATGAGCACGCCCAGCGGGCCATCCCAGCCAAGACCGGGATTGGTATCGCTCTCGACAGATACATTGCCTTCGGAGTTGCGTTGCTGCACCACCGGGCCTTTGCTTACAAACAGGCCGGTCAGTTCGATGGCTTCACTTAATGAACCGCCGCCATTGTTGCGCAGGTCCACCAGCACACTATCCACCTGGTCTTTTTTCAACTCATTCAGCAGGCGCGATACATCGCGGGTCGCGCTCTTGTAATTCGGGTCGCCTTTCTGGCGGGCAGCGAAATCCAGATAAAAGCCGGGCAAGGAGATCACGCCGATGTGGCGCGTAACGCCCCCGTCCTTGACCTCGATGATTGATTTCTTGGCGGCCTGCTTATCCAGGCTGATCTTTTTTCGGACCAGCGGGATGAGCTTGTGCTTGCCGTCAGCGCCTGCTTCTGCGGGCAGCACATCCAGACGCACGACCGTATCCTCGGCGCCGCGTATCAAGGCCACCGAGTCGTCGACGCGCCAGCCCATGATGTCGATTATCGGGCCATTTTCGCCTTGCCCGACACCCACGATACGGTCTCCTGCTTTCAACTTGCCGGATAGCAACGCGGGACCGCCTGCCAAGAGTTCCTTGATCGTGGTGTATTCATCCTTGTCATAAAGCGATGCGCCTATGCCCACCAGGGATAATCTCATCGAGATATCAAATTCTTCGGAAGCACGCACCCCGAAATAATTGGTATGCGGATCTATAGCCGTCGCATAGGCGTTCATGAAGCTTTGAAATACGTCTTCACTCTTGACCTTGGACAGGCTGTTCAGGGAATTGTCATAGCGTTTGCCCAGTGTCTCGACGATGCTCTTTTCATCCTTGCCGGCCAGTTTTAGACGCAGCCAGTCGTTCTTGACACGCTTGCGCCACAGGTCATTCAACTCGTCTTCAGATTTTGGCCATGGCGCATCCTTGCGGGTGAGCTGATAGCTTTCCTTTTTCTCGAAATCAAAACCTTTTTTCAGCAGGGAACGGGCATAAGTAAAGCGCTCGGCGATGCGCTGCTGATAGAGATTGAATATCGCGAAAGGGGTGCCCAAGTCTTCGTCGAGTATGGCATCGTCAAGTCTGGTTCGCGCATAGGCGAAATGATCGATGTCAGCCTGCAGGAAAAATACCTTTTCGCCATCCAGCGCTTTCAGATAGTTGTCGAATATTTGCGCGGATAAACTATCGTCAAGCTCCAAGTGCTTGTAGTGGTAGCGGCCCAGAACTTTGGCGGATAGAAGTGCCGCCTGGGACTGTTGTTCCAGCGGCATAAGCTGCGGGGCAGCCTGCGTTGTATTGAGTGCTGCCAGCGTAAACGCCAGCAAGAGCCACAGTAATTTATTTTTCATTTGTATATTGGGAAGGAGAATATGGTGCAGCGCACATTTCATTTTCAAATGATCGAGGATGGACAGGTTAAAAGGCGCCAAGTTCGACATTTTATACGATATGGAAAATCAACTGGGTTTATATGGGGTCCCGACCCTGCAATTAAAAGGGTCAGCAGCAATGCTGCCGCTAACCCGCCATCCCGTCCGCACGTGGTTTGACCAGGATGGGGGCGTATATCCAGACAAACAATGCAAAGGCGATCAGCCATGCTGCCTGTGCCAAGCCGATCCACAGCAGGTAATGCGCCGGAGCGATCATCGGCAACAGGACCCGGGCTACGAAGGCCGCGCCCAATGACATGAAGCTCGGCGCAAGCAAGCGCGAGTGTCGCTGAATATCGCGGCCGGTGTGTCCGAGCGCGATGCGCGCCATCATTCCCGCAGTGATCATGCCGATACCGCCCACTGCGAACGCGTGCACCGCCAGCGAAGGGGATACCGGAAAAAACGGCGCAAGCGCCTTGAGCAGGAATCCGAAAGTGGCGCCCCCATAGCCGGCGTAGAGCACCCACAGCAGCGGTTTTTTCCAGATGCCATTGGTATACCACCCCGCCAGTCGCACCGTGTGGATCGCGAACAGCAATCCGGCGAGTGCCGCGGTCACCGGGATATTCCGCCAGAACACATCGGTAATCAGGAACATCACAAAC
>Ga0315270_10001239_pt1 | contig 13608 bp, 10 predicted proteins | sample C1_bottom_MG_FD_204932 | JGI IMG/M metagenome (GOLD analysis project Ga0315270, IMG submission 204932) | Sediment microbial communities from Yellowstone Lake, YNP, Wyoming, USA - C1_bottom | ecosystem: Environmental > Aquatic > Freshwater > Lake > Sediment | place: USA: Wyoming | collected... | reverse complement strand
CTGCTCCGGCACTAAGCGTGGACAAGATAGATATCATCGATACGGCGGCCGGCGCCATCGGAGGATATCCGGCCATCACTTCCGGAAACTTGAATGCTCCAGGTCCTTTCAATAATACAACGAACGGTGGCGTTAATAATGTTCATCAGATTCACTTTCATTTGGATAATGGCAATTCCACATCGCTTACCCCTGCACGTATCGTAAGGGGATCGAATTGGCTGGCAGGTGTAGAGATCAAGCATCCAGCAGACGAGGTTATGCCTCCCGGAGCATCCGGCCCACCCGCGCCAGGTGGCTTTGGCGGGGTGATGGATGCACCCGATGGTCCGGGTGCACATGAAATAAAACGCCCTGCGACAGACAAGATCGTGGTCGCCGACGCACCGGGCATTACCCGCCTTGCGGCAGGTCAGTACCCTTACCTCCATCAGTCGACTTTCAGTTTGACGATGTCAGGACCCAGTGGCTCTGCAATCGCCAGCATTCGCTACGGTGTGCGCATCAGCAAAATAAATGCAGCGGATGTTCCAAATACGGCAAACGCGATCACCTCTATCGAGAAAAAAGATTTGGTGCGAGGGAAAACGTTGTGACAGGCTGCCTTATTGATATGGATGGTAAAAAATGAGACCGCAGTTCGATGATCCCAATCTAAAACGGTTTCAGGAGAACGGCGATATCGAGAGCCTGTTGCACTTTGTTCGGACTAGCGGCAGGGACGAGGAAACGTACAAAGCCGCCCTGGATGATCTAAAGCCCGTCCTGGACGCGCTGTCGTTTGGGTGGCGTCCCATATATAAAAACCTGGATCTCACCGCTCTCCGGAAGCGCGTGACGGAAGTTACAGATATCGTCGTCTGGATGGCTGGCAGCGACAGTGCTGATATGAAATCCAGGGCCATCGAGTTGATGGGAATACTGGGATGGGAATCATTCATCCCGCTATTGAGGCAGCATTTCTCATCAGAAGCTGAATGGGAACGCCTCGCGGCGATCCGCGCGCTGGGGCAGTTCTCCGGTGATTTGACGTCAGAAATATTCCATGCCGCAGCTGAATACGATCCGAGCCAGGAGGTACGGGATGCAGCGCGCCAACAGTTGGAATTGACGGGGAGCGGTAATTAATAACAGCACGCAGGAAAGTAGCTATGGATGGCTACGGGGTCAGACTCGATTAATCAGCAAGGAACCACAGTTTAAATCAGACAGAGAACTTAATATTGAGCATGCTGAATTGACAGACAGGGACCCGATGCGATGAGCGGCTATACCAATTCACCAAAAATCCTCAAGGGCGGCATCGTGCTGATCGATGCCGAATCGGGCCGCGTGCTGCGCATCATTTCGCTGCAGTACAACCCGGAAAAAATGACGCGCAGCATGCAAATACAGGCTGCCGGCGGCGAGGGCGGCAACCGCTCGGAGGCGCTGCGCTTCAAGGGGCCGGCGATCGAGACCTTCAAGCTGGAGGCGGACATCGACGCGGCGGACCAGCTGGAATTTCCCGACCAGTACCGCTCGGTGGTGGAAAACGGCATCCAGCCGCAAGTTGCGATGCTGGAATCGCTGATCTACCCGACCAGCGGCCAGTTGCTCGAGCGCAATGCGATGTCGCAATCCGGCATGCTGGAGATCGCGCCTATGGAGGAGCCGCTGGCGCTTTTCGTGTGGGGCAAAAACCGCATCGTGCCGGTGCGGGTGACGGATTTCAGCGTGACCGAGGAGGCCTATGACCCGTCGCTGAATCCTATCGTCGCTAAGGTGAGCATCGGCCTCAGGGTGCTGAGCGTGGACGATCTCGGCTTCGCCCACAAGGGCGGCAGTTTGTTCATGAGTTATTTACAGGCCAAGGAACGGCTGGCGACCAAAGCCCAGGCAGGTTCGTTCTCCACGCTGGGCATAGGAGGCATTTGATGATAGACCCGATCCAGGCTTTCATGCAGGCGAATTCGCTCGTCGCTCCGATCTATCCGCCCGAGAGCCGTTACCACGGCATCGCGGCGGTGCAGATCACGCAGCCCGACGGCACCGCCATCGCATATCTGAAGCGCCGCTTCGTGCCGCCGCCGGAAAATTTCTCGCTGCTGCAGGAGCACATGGTCAGCGCGGGCGACCGGCTGGACAATCTTGCCGCGAACTATATCGGCGACCCAACACAGTACTGGCGCATCTGCGATGCCAATGGCGCGATACGCCCGGAGGAACTGACTGCGACCGCGGGCAAGCGCCTGAGCATCACCTTGCCCGAAGGCGTACAGGGGGTGAGCGATGCTGGCTAAGGGGATACAGCTCACCATCATGATAGGCCCGGTGGTGCCGATACCTGTACCGCAGATGGTGATGGATGCGCTCGACAGTGTGCAGGTCACCACTGCTGCAGGCTCGGCGAGCGGCTTTCAGATGAGCCTGCAATTCAGCAGCAAGTCGGCATTGAACACTTTTTTCATTATCGCCGGCGCGATGAACAGCGGCCCCGCGACGCCGCCGCTGCGCGTGATGCTGATCATCACCCTCAACGGCACGCCGCAGCCGCTGTTCGACGGCGTGATGACGAATGTAGAAGCGCAAGCCGGCAACAACGGCACACCGGGCACGGTGACTGTGACCGGCGAGGACCTGACCAGAGTGATGGACATGATTGATTTCAGCGGCCTGCCCTATCCCGCAATGCCTATCGAAGTACGCGTGGCGCTGATCTGCGCCAAGTATGCGATGTTTGGCCTGATCCCGCTGATTATCCCGATACTGTTTCCCGATGTGCCCATTCCGGTGGACAAGATACCCGCGCAGAGCGGCAGTGATCTCCATTACATCCAGCTGCTCGCCGAGGAAGCCGGCTATATTTTTTACATCGAGCCGGGGCCGGTGGCGGGCACCAACATCGCCTATTTCGGCCCCGAGATAAAAGTGGGCGTACCGCAACCCGCACTCAATGTGGATATGGACGCGCTCACCAATGTCGACAATCTGAGTTTTTCATTCGACCCGACCAAGGGCGTGCTGCCTGTCGTGTTTATCCAGAACCAGCTCACGCGCGTACCCATCCCGATCCCGATTCCCAATCTCAATCCGCTGCAACCGCCGCTGGGCATACTGCCCACGCCGATCAGCAATCTCAGGGTACTGAAGGACACGGCCAGAATGAACCCGATGCAGGCGATTTTAAAAGGCCTCAATGAAGCGAAGAAGTCGCAGGATTCGGTCAGCGCCAATGGCAGCCTCAATGTGCTGCGCTATGGCCGGCCGCTCAAGGCCAGACAGCTGGTCGGCGTGCGCGGCGCGGGCATCGCCTACGACGGCCTCTATTTCGTCAAAAGCGTCACCAGCACGCTCAAGCGCGGCGAGTTCAAACAAAGCTTCAACCTGACGCGCAACGGTCTGGTCTCAATCACGCCCAGGGTTCCCGTATGATCGAAAACGGACAATTCCTCGGCAAGTACCGCGGCATGGTGCTCAACAATATCGACCCGATGCAGCTGGGACGATTACAGGTGCAGGTGCCCGATGTGGCGGGGCTGATTCCCACGACCTGGGCGATGCCCTGCGTGCCGCTGGCCGGCATCAACATGGGCATGTTTGCACTGCCCATCATCGGCAGCGGCGTGTGGGTGGAGTTTGAACAGGGTAATCCGGATTACCCGATCTGGGTCGGCTGCTTCTGGGGCAGTGCCGCGGAGTTGCCGCTGCTGTCGCATATGGTGCCGCCCGCCGTGCCCGGCATTACGCTGCAGACCCCGCTCAAGAACGGCCTGGTGATCAGCGATGCACCCGGCCCCACGGGCGGCATCCAGCTGCAGACCGCGACCGGCGCGATGATCTCGGTGACCGACATCGGCATCATGATCTCCAACGGCAAGGGCGCGGTGATCAATCTCACCGGGCCGACGGTGGACATTAATCTCGGCGCACTCACGGTAATGTAAGGAGAACAACACGATGCCCGCACCCATCCTCCATCTCGGCGCCACCTTAACCTGCATGCACGCGGGACCGGCGACGCCGCTCACGCCGTTTCCGCGCGTCATGGTAAGCGGCCAGCCGGTGACCACCCTGGCCACGCCCTATGCGATCGCCGGCTGCGCCCTCACCGGCACGCCCAACCCGCCGTGCGTCACCGCGCAGTGGGTGGTCGGCGCGGTGCGCGTGCTGGCGGGCGGCGTGCCGGTGTTGATACAGACGGGGCAGGCGGTGTGCGTGCCCACCGGCACCGGACTGTTGCCGCTGGTCATACAACCCAGGGTACTCGCAACATGAAAGCACCTCTAAAAACTCATACTTCATCCCAACTGCTGCGTTGCGCAAAAAATTTCTTGCTTACATATTTATTCATATGCTGCGCTGCAAAATTTTTTCCGCGCCTTGCATTTTGGCGAACTCTGAATTTTTCGAGGCACTTATGAGCCAGATCGATTTTCCATTCCATTTCGACGGTCGCGGCCGCACCGCGCAGACGGACGAGTCCGGCTACATCCGCGACCTCATCGAGCAGGTGCTGCTCACCGCGCCGGGCGAACGCGTGATGCGCCCCGGCTTCGGCAGCGGCGTGCTGCAGCTGGTGTTTGCCGCCGCCAGCCCGGAAGTGGCGGCGACCACACAGTTCCTGATTCAGGGCGCCCTGCAGCAGTGGCTGAGCGATGTCATCAGCGTCGACACCGTCGAGGTGGAGGCGCAGGACGGCGCCCTGCTCATCACCGTGCAATATGTGGAACGCCGCACGCAAACGCGCGGCGTGGCGCAGATCAGCGCGCCGGGGGGCAGTTCATGAAATACTACTGCTGCGACCAGCGCCGCCGCGAAGTGGTGAAGCTGAACGGCACCCTCAACGGCCTCGAATATCTGGAAGTTTACGACAGCGGTATTGCCGGCGACGCCACGCGCCAGCTCACGCTGTTCGTTAAATTCCTGCGTGCGGTTCCCGCCACGCTCACCAAGGACAACTTCCGCATCGAGGGCGGCGAACGCATCCAGAGCGTGGACATCGACTGGGTTGCGATCGCCAATGCGCTGCCCGCCGGCGAACCGCCCGCGCTGGTCGACGGCCTCGTGCCGCTCAACGAATTCATGGTGATCCGCACCCGATTTTACGGTGACTTTTCGCTGTATACACTGCGCCTGCTGAGCGGCCCCGGCAGCGACGCGCCGCCGGCGGGTTTCGATCCGCGCCTGAGCGAAATTCAGTTCTCGTTCAAGGTGCAGTGCGAAGCCGATTTCGATTGCGCCAGCGTTACCCCCTGCCCCACGCCGCCGGCGACAAACCCGCGCCTCGATTATCTGGCCAAGGATTACGCCAGCTTTCGCCGCCTGATGCTGGACCGCATCAGCACGCTGATGCCCGAATGGCGCGGCCGCAATCCCGCCGATGCCGGCATCACCGTGGTGGAAATGCTGGCCTATGTCGGCGACCAGCTCTCCTACCAGCAGGACGCCGTCGCCACCGAGGCCTATCTCGGCACCGCGCGCAAGCGCACCTCGCTGCGCCGCCATGCGCGGCTGGTGGATTACATCGTGCACGAGGGCTGCAATGCCCGCGTGTGGGTGCGGCTGTTCGTCAACGACAACGGCGTCAACATCGCACACGGCACGCAATTGCTTACGCGCGTGCACGACACACCGGAGCGCATCGCCCCCGCCGGCGATCAGCTGCGCGATGCGCTGGCAAAAGGTGCGCTGGTGTTCGAAACGGTGGAGGACACGCTGCTCTATCAGGAGCACGAACGCATCAGTCTTTACAGCTGGGGCGAGCGCGAATGCTGCCTGCCCAAAGGCGCTACCAGCGCGACGCTCAAGGGCCGTTATCCCAACCTCAAGGCGGGCGACGTGCTGGTGTTCGCCGAAGAACTGGGCCCGCGCACCGGCTATGCCGCGGATGCGGACCGCAGCCATCGCTGCGCGGTGCGGCTTACCGACGTGCGCCCAAACAGTGACCCGTGCGGCGGTTTGTTCCTGACTGTCCCCAACAACAATCCACTGGATGTGACCGAGATCCGCTGGGCGGAACAGGACGCGCTGCCGTTTCCATTATGCCTGTCGACCATCACCGACCAGGATCACGGCGCGACTTTCCTCGGCGAGGTCAGCGCGGCCTACGGCAACATCGTGCTGGCCGACCATGGCCGCACCCTCAGCGGCGAAGACCTGGGTGCCGTGCCCGACCCGCATCTCACGCTGGTGTCGGCAAACGACGTGCTGAATTGCAAGCGGCTGCCGTTACAGGCCGTGCCGCCACGTTTCCGGCCGCAGCTTGCAGAGCGTCCGCTTACTCATGTCTTGCCGCTCGTTGCCGCGCCGCTGTTCGCCTTCACCGCGACAGCGGCCATCGTTAGCGCGTTGCAGACACGCAGCTTTAGCGCGGCGCTGCACGATGCATTGCAGGCGCAGGGCGTGCTGCTGCAGGCGGGGCCGGTGGTGGTGCAAGGCGGCGATGGTATCTGGTCGGTGTCCGACGGCGTCAGCGCCTGCCGCCTGCGGCTGGACAGCGGCCAGCTGCAGGTGTCAGCGCTGGCCGATGCCGCCGCATTGATCACCGCCGCCGAGCCGCAGCGTGCCCGCCCCGCCATCTCGCTCGCCAGCAATTACCAGGGCACACCCGACACATGGCTACCGCGCCCCGACCTGCTCGGCAGCGACGCCAGCGCGAGCGAGTTCGTGGTAGAGAGCGAATATGACGGCAGCGCGCTGCTGCGTTTCGGCGACGATTATCACGGCAAGCGCCCCGATGTCAGCACCAGCTTCAGCGCGAGCTACCGCGTCGGCAACGGCGTGTCGGGCAACATCGGACTGGAGTCCATCGCGCATATCGTCAGCAACGATGCGCGGCTGTTGCGCGCGTCGAATCCGCTGCCGGCGCAAGGCGGCAGCGATGCGGAAAATGCCGAGGACATCAGGCGCGATGCGCCGGAAGCGTTTCGCACGCAGGAACGCGCCGTTACGCCAGCGGACTATGCCGAGGTCACCGAACGACACCCCAGCGTGCAGCGCGCGGCCGCCACCTTCCGCTGGAGCGGCAGCTGGTACACGGTATTCATCACGGTCGACCGCAAAGGCGGCGGCGAGGTGGATGCGGCTTACGAACAAACCATACGCGACCATGTCGAGCGCTATCGCATGGCCGGCTACGACCTCGAAATCAACGGCCCGAGTTATGTGTCGCTGCTGCTGGAAATGACGGTATGCGTCAAGCCCGATTATTTCCGCGCCGATGTGCGCGCCGCGCTGCTGCGCGTATTCAGCCGCGGCTGGCTGGCGGACGGCACACCCGCGCTGTTCCATCCCGACAACTTCAGTTTCGGCCAGGCGGTATACCTCAGCGCGCTTTATGAGGCCGCACAGGCGATACAGGGCGTGGCCTCGGTGGTGATCAATACCTTCCAGCGCCTGCGTACACAACCTGACCCCAAGCCCATGGATGACGGCGTGCTGACAGTGGGACGCCTCGAGATTGCGCGGCTGGACAACGATCCCAATTTCCCCGAACGGGGTGTACTGAAACTCTCGATGGGAGGCGGAAAATGAGCGGCGAAGAACTGTCAGACGCATGCGGTTGCTGTAACGGCGTGAGCATCCAGGCACCGGTGCTGCTCTATAACCGCCCGGGGCTTGCCGCCATCGCCTATCGCATCGGCACGCACAGCGAGGTGCTGGCCAGCCTGCAGGCACGGCTGTCGTCGCAGGAATATCCCGCGCTGGCAAAGCTGCGCACCCGTGACAGCGATGATTTTTCCATCGCGTTGCTGGACGCCTATGCCTGCATGGCCGACGTGCTGGGCTTCTATCAGGAACGTCTGGTCAACGAATCCTACCTGCGCACGGCCGGCGAGCGGCTGTCGCTGAGCGAACTGGCGCGCCTGATCGGCTACCGCCTGCGGCCCGGCGTCGCGGCGGAAACCCGTCTCGCCTTCACGCTGCAGGAAGCGCCGCCGCAGGCTGCAAGCACTGACCCCATACAGGCAAGCGGCGTGCCAGACAAGGTGACGCTGGGCATCGGCATCAAGGTGCAGAGCATACCCGGCCCCGACGAAAAACCGCAGACCTTCGAGACTGTCGAGAGCATCGAGGCGCGGCCGGCATGGAACGTAATGCTGCCGAAAATGCACGAAATGAAACTGCCGGTGTTCGGCACCAAAGTCATCTACCTGCAGGGCACCGCGACGCAGCTCAAGGCCGGTGATGCGCTGCTGCTCGTCGGCACGGAGCGTGAAAACGATACCGGCAACGAGAACTGGGATTTCCGCCGCGTGCAGAGCGTGGTGCTCGACAGCACAGCCGATCGCAGCGTGGTCACGCTGGATCACGGCCTCGGTACCGCCATGCCCTACGTCGCACCCTCGGCCAACCCCACGGTGTACGCGCTGCGCCAGCGCGCCTCGCTGTTCGGCTACAACGCGCCCGACTGGCGGATCATGTCCGATGCGATCAAGCGCGGCTATCTGGGGCTGGGGCCCAGCGATGCCATCACCGATACCGAATGGCCCGGCTTCACCATCGCCGACATCTCCGACCCCCCAACCAACTCTGCTACAGGAACAGGTCTTTACGGCGAATATTTCGACAACAAGGATCTGTCGCTGCGCAAGCTCGCCCGCACCGATGCCACGGTGAACTTCGACTGGGGCAGCGGCTCGCCCGATGCGCTGATCGGCGCCGACACCTTCTCGGTGCGCTGGAGCGGCTGGGTGCATGCGCCATCGTCCGGCAGCTACACCTTCCACACCGACTCCGACGACGGCGTGCGCCTGTGGGTAGACAATCAGTTGCTCGTCAATAACTGGACCGATCACGGATCCACTACAAACAGCGGCAGTATCACGCTCGCCGCCGGCAAAAAATACGATATCAGGCTGGAGTATTACGAGAACGGCGGCGCGGCGTTAATCAAACTGTATTGGACCGTGCCGGGATCAGCCAAGCAGATCATCCCGCAACAGTGGCTCTATCCGCGCAACGTACACACGCTGCATCTCGACGCGCTTTATCCGCAGATCGTGCACGATGGCTGGCTGGTGCTGTCGATACCCGAGTATCAGGAACTGTACCAGGTCGACACCGCGGGCGAGGATGCGCGCGCCAGTTTCACCCTCACCGGCAAGACCACGCGGCTGACCCTGAAAGGCGAAAACCTGCGCGAACTTTTCAATGAAAAACTGCGCGAGACTGCGGTGTTCGCCGGCAGTGAAAAACTGGCGCTGGCGGAAACACCCATCACCGCGGACGTAGCGGGAGACTCCCTGCGCGTCGATCGCAAAGTGGAAGAACTGCAGCCCGGACGCAGGCTGATACTCAGCGGCACCACCGCTGCCGGCGATGAGGCGAGCGAAGTGCTGACGCTGCTGCGCACCGAAGCGGACGGCGATACCAGCAAGCTGTTTTTCACCGCCTCGCTGCTACATCAGTACCGCCGCGCCAGCGTCAAACTCTATGCCAACGTCGCGCTCGCCACCCACGGCGAGACCGTGCAGCAGACTCTCGGCAGCGGTGCGGCGCGAGCAACCCATCAGCGCTACACCCTCAGACACGCGCCGCTCACCTATGTCGGCGCCGACAACGAGACCGGCGCACAGGCGGCACTGGAGGTGCGGGTCAACGATATCCGCTGGCACGAAACGCCCACCCTGTTCCACGCCGGTGCCAATGACCGCGCCTATGTATTGCGCGTGGGAGAAGACGGCGCGGGCACCATCCAGTTTGGCGACGGCCGCCGCGGCGCGCGCCTGCCCACCGGCCAGGATAACCTGCGCGCGGTTTATCGCAAGGGCATAGGCACAGCCGGCAACCTGCAGGCCGGCCAGCTGTCGCAACTGCTGTCGCGCCCGCTCGGCCTGAAAGCGGTGAGCAACCCGCTGCCTGCCGCGGGCGGGGTGGATGCGGACAGCGCAAGCCATGCGCGGCGCAACATGCCGCTCGGCGTGCGCACACTCGGGCGCGTGGTCTCGGTGCAGGACTATGAAGACTATGCGCTCGCCTACACCGGCATCGCCAAGGCCCAAGCCTGCGTGCTCAACACGCGCGCCGGCCGCACCGTGTTCCTTACCGTTGCCGGCGATGACGGTATACAACCGCCGGATTCCACCCTGGCCAAACTGCTCAATGCCCTCGGACAAAACGGTGACCCGCTGGTGCACTGCGCAACTGCGGCGTACAACGAGGCAAGTTTTCATCTCGCGCTGCGCATCAAACGCGATCCCGATCACGACAGCAAAAAGGTGCTGACAGATGTCGAGGCCGCGCTGCGCGCCGCCTTCTCTTTCGCCGCACGCGACTTCGGCCAGAGTGTCTCGCGCTCCGAGATTATCGCCGTGGCGCAGGAAGTTGCGGGCGTGGTAGGGGTGGACCTGGACAGCTTCTACCGCGGCAGCACCATCGCGCTGGAACAGCGCCTGACTCCGGCCGCCGCGACCACCGATGCGCAGGGCAATGCCGTCGCCGCCGAACTGCTGCTGCTGGATAGCGGGCCATTCGATTATCTCGAGGAGATGCCATGAACACCAGCGCCGAACGGCTCTACGAACTGCTGCCCGCAATCCACCGCATCCGCGATGCGGAGCAGGGCTATCCGCTGCGCGAACTGCTCACGGTGGTCGCCGAGCAGGTGGCGGCGATGGAAGAACATCTCGAACAGCTCTACGACGACCAGTTCATCGAAACCTGCGCGCCGTGGGTTGCGCCCTACATCGGCGATCTCATCGGCTACCGCAGCCTGCACGGCGTCGTGCCGAATGTGGCGTCGCCGCGCGCCGATGTCGCCAACACCATCCGCTATCGCCGCCGCAAGGGCACCGCATCGATGCTGGAGCAACTGGCGCGCGATGTCACCGGCTGGCCGGCGCGGGCGGTTGAGTTTTTCCAGTTGCTGGGCTGGACGCAGAACATGAATCATCTTCGCGCAAAAGCGTACTACGCGCCGGATCTGCGCAACTGGGAAAGGCTGCAGTGGCGCGACACCGCCTTCGACACGATCGCCCATACCGTCGACGTGCGCCGAACCAGTATCGGCAGCGGCATGGGCACCGGTGCCGCGCGCCACAATATTTCCAACATCGGCATCTATCTGTGGAGGGTGCGCGCGTTTCCGCTTACCCGCTCGCCGGCGGTGGCCGATCCCGCTATCGGCGGCGGCCTGCGCTTCCGCTTCAACCCGCTGGGCGTCGACATGCAGCTATACAACACGCCGCAGACGGAAGAAGAAATCAGCCATCTTGCCGAACCGCGCAATGTGCCAATGCCGCTCGCGCGGCGCTGGCTCAAGGCCCACCTCGACGACTACTACGGTCCCGGCAAGAGCCTGTGGCTGGAGCTGGACGGCAGTCCGCCGCAACTGCTTGCGCGCAACAACATCCGCATCTGCGATCTCAGCGACATCAAGGACGGCGGCGGCAATGTGATTGCGTGGGCGCACCAGCCCGCTGCCGGCTCAGGGCTGGTGGCCGTCGATCCGGTGCTGGGCCGCATCGCCTTCGCCGACACTCCGGCCACCGCACCGCTGGTGAGCTTTCATTACGGCTACACCATCGCCATCGGCGGCGGCGAATACGAGCGCGGCGAAACTGCCGTGCCGGTCACGCCGCTGCAAACCGTGCAGGGTGGCGCGGCGCTGCAGCCCGCGCTTAACGCAGCGCAAAACGGCGGCACGGTGGAAGTGCTCGACAGCCGCCGCTATGTCGAGACACCCTCCATCACGGTGAGTGCCGGTAAGACGCTGGTGCTGCGCGCGGTCAATGGCGCGCGTCCGCTGCTGGCGGCGAGCGGCGACATCGTGCTCAACCTCGCTGCCGGCGCCACGCTGATCCTCGACGGCTGGGTGATCAGCGGCGGCACACTGGTGATGGCGGCCTATGCCGACACCCAGCCGCGTTATCTGCTGCTGCGCGACTGCACCCTGGTACCCGGCCCTCGTATTAAAGGCGACGGCTCCGCACCGCAAGCCGACGATCCCGCACTGGTGGTGAGCCACTCGTTCGCCAGCGTGGAACTGCAACGCTGCATCAGCGCGCCGCTGCACATTGCTGCCGATGCAAAAGTCTCGCTGAACGAATGCGTGGTGGATGCAACTGCGCAAAATTTAATCGCTTACCGCGGACCTGGCACCAACCTGCTCGCACCCGGCGGCTTGCTCACGCTGGAGAGCTGCACCGTCATCGGCAAGGCTCACACCCAGCAACTAACGCTGGCCAGCGATTGCATCTTCGTCGCCGCGCTCAACGCCGCTGACACATGGAAGGCGCCGCTGTGGACTGATCGCCGCCAGCAGGGTTGCGTGCGCTTCTCATACGTACCGCCCGGCTCGCGCACGCCGCGCCGCTACCACTGCCAGGCGCCGGAAGGCGACCAGGAAACACGGCCGCACTTCACCTCGCTGCGCTACGGCGATTCCGGTTATTGCCAGTTGCGGCAGTACACCTCGGACAAGATCTGCCGCGGCGCGCACGACGAAAGCGAGATGGGTGTGCTGCATGGCTTGTTTCAGCCGCAGCGCGAAACCAATCTGCATGTGCGGCTGCAAGAGTATCTGCGCTTTGGCCTGGAGGCCGGATTGATTTACGGAAGTTAAGGGCGGTGTTGTTGCCGCCACAACAAGGAGAAGAGTGATGAGTGGAGATTACAGCCGGGTACGTTTCGATCCCCGCATCGACCTGTCCGGTGTGTTGATGCAGCAAGGGCGCGTGCAACTGGATTCGGACTGGAATGAGTGGGTCGCGCTGCTGGACAGGCGCTTGCGCGCCGAGAGCGTGGATACCTTCGGCGTGCAGCCGACTCCGGGCATCACCGGCGTGGCGGTGGTCTCACCGCAGACGCCGGATGCCTTCAAGATCGAGGCCAGCGGCGGTAACATCAGCATCGGCCGCGGCCGCATGTATGTGGACGGGCTGCTGGCGGAAAATCACGGCGGCGGCACCGTGGAGTTCGACGCGGTGCTCGCCGAGCTGCGCGGGCTAACGGCGCTGGCGTACAACCAGCAGCCGTATTTCCCCTCTCCTCCCGTGCTCCCCGGCGGCGGCCCGCATCTCGCCTATCTCGAGGTGTGGCAGCGTGAGGTAAGTTATCTGCAGCAACCCAAACTGGTGGAAAGCGCCGTGGGCGTGGACACCACCACGCGCCTGCAAAGCGTGTGGCAGGTGCGCTTGCTGGCCAATGTCGGCAGCGCCAACTGCCTCACGCCCGATGCCTCGGTGCCGGGCTGGCAAATGCTCACGCTGCCCTCAGGCGGACGCATGTCGATCAAGGCGGAGGGCGTAGCGCCCGATCTCGACCCCTGCGAACTGCCGCCCGGCGGCGGTTATCGCGGGCTGGAGAACCAGCTCTATCGCATCGAGATCCATGACGGCGGCGCCGCCGGTGCGGCGACGTTCAAGTGGTCGCGCGACAATGCCAGCGTGGCGAGCAATGTGCTGGAAATCGTGTCGCAGACCGCGAGCAGCACCGAACTCAAGCTGGCCAGCCTGGGCCGCGATGCGGTACTGCGCTTCAACAGCGGCGACTGGGTGGAGATCCTCGACGACCGGCGCGAACTCGGCGGCGAAAACGGCGACCCCGCGCTGCGCCGCGGCGTGATGCGCAAGATCAGCGTCGATGACGCCAAACAGACCATCAGCTTTTCACCCGCACTGCCGG